>ENA-OOZG01000009-OOZG01000009.1-human-gut-metagenome-genome-assembly--contig:-NODE-9-length-203975-cov-16.478541_pt1 | contig 203975 bp, 185 predicted proteins | sample MGYA00241706_ERZ501384 | MGnify/ENA primary metagenome ERZ501384 (study PRJEB25962, sample SAMEA2042742) | human gut metagenome | biome: human gut; feature: human-associated habitat; material: faeces...
CCAGTGCGGGCGGTAGAAACGGCAGGTGCCGCAGTCCTCCGGCGCTCCGGCCTCGCCGTTGTCAAAATGATCTGCGCCCGGCCTCGTCTGCATGAGCTGTTCAAAGGCCCGGTCGCTGCCGGAAGTAAAGTACATAGGCGGTCGCCTCCTTTCTGGTTTTGGGCGCAAAAAAAGCGGCGTCCTGATCTCCCCAAAGGGGAAAAGAGAACGCCGCCGTCTGCGGTGTCGTATTTGATTTTCGATGTGTCACTATTTGGGCGGTGGGCTTCACGGGAGGCAGAAGCGTGTCAAAGCTCAATCCGAAAGTAGTAAATCGGTAGTAAATTCAGTTCTTATATCCCGTGAAATGCCCGTATTTCCGGGCTTTTTGGAGATAATCAGAGTTGTTAAATAAATATTTTAAGCTTTTCGGAATCTCCGTTAAGCTGAAAAAGCCGCCCTTTTGGGCGGCTTTTTTGCGTTTGTGTGATTTTTTTGTTATAGGCATTTTTGCTCGGTTGAAGAACGATTTTGATTTGCTTTCTTTTTTATATAAAAAATGCGCCTGCGGTTATCCGCAAACGCATTGTGTGAATTTTGTTGTACGTGCAAAATTCGTTATTCGCTCGGCTCGGTTTGCTCACTGTGCATCCTTGCCGTTTCCTTTATCTGTGCCGCCGCTTCCAAGGTGGTAATTCATTGCAGCCTGAAGCAAATCCATGCCTTGCAATCCGTCTGTGATTTCACGGGGAGCAAGCAGCATAATCATTGCCGTGCAGGTGCAAATAACAATGGTGTCTATCAAAACTCCAAGGGATTGCACCATTCCGACTGTTTCCGGCTTTTTGCCCTCTGCCGCAGCTGCCGCACAGGGTGCGCCGTATCAGCTTTTATGTACCGCTTTTTGATGTGGCTGCCTGGTCGTTTATTATAAATTCGGGCGGAATGTGTTTAACCGCGTATTCATGGCGGGAAAACACCTTCATGATTTCGTATTCCGTCGCAAGGGCGTGTGCGTCAATTTTAATCGGCACAAATATCGTGTCTTTTTTTGCCGCAAGCACCTTCCAATGCAGATAGCCTGATTTTGCGATAAATTCGGGGTCATCCGTTATATAAACATATTTTGAATTGCCCATGGGTAAAATCCCGTGCTTTGTTATGCCGTCGGCGTTTTCAATTGCCGTCCAGTGATACATGCATGAATTTTCACGCGGGCAAAACGGCTTTTCAAATTTGCTTTCTTCGTAAGCTTCGTCAAATAATAATTTGTTTGCAAGTGTGCTTGAGAAAAAATATGAAACAGCGGCTCGCCAAAACGCACTGACGTTGCTTTTTGAACGTCTGCCGCCGAGCAGAGCCTTAAATGAAAAAAACAGCTCATCGTGAACGGAACCGCCTTTAATGCGGCAGCGGATTTTGCGAAGCAGCTTTTTGCTTTTGTCGCGGCGTTCGGCTTCGGCATATGTGATTTTTATTGCTTTTAAATCATTGCTCATCTTTATGATCCACCGCTTTGAATGCGATTTTTAAAATGTGTTTTAATGGCGGATATATATAACGGTGTGTAGCCGTTAAAATGTTTGTTGTTTGGGTGTGCGCTGTTCATCGCGATTATCAATTGTGTAAATAATGCAGGTGATTCCCGAAATCAGCACAAGCAAAATTGCGCTGTCCATCGGCTCGGCAAGTGCAGAGCCTATAAGCGGCCTGCAACGGCAGCGAGGGCCGTAATCATAATCGAAGTTACTGTGCAACCTTTTTTATGGGCGCCTCCTGCGTTTGCTTAATAAAAGTGTATCATATGCCGCACAAAGTGTCTACTTTAAAATCATAATCTGCCGCCTTCACTGCATTTTAAGGCAGTATTTTGCCGCTTGTTTGATTTATTGAGCAATCGGTCTTTACGGAGTACGCCGCTTGGGGCGCATTCTTCTTTACACAGCGTTCCGCCTCGCCTGAATTTTTTGATTGGTTGCTTAAAATTCCAAACAAACATAAAACTCTGTACAAATATATTGTGATTATATTATTTTCTATTGCTTATTTGTCAAAAAATGGTAAAATAAATTCGTAAGAATTAAAATTCCCGAATAAAGGAATAAATATATGAATAAAAAATTCAAAACCATGCAGGCGGTTATTGCAGTAATTTTAGCCGTGTTGGCAATATGTTTTTCAACTGTGTTTATTGGTCTTTTTATATTTTCGGGATTGAATATCGGAATATCGCAAAAAAATAATGATGAAACATTTTTGCTGTCTTCATATTCACCTGATGAAAAATATGAATTGAATGCATATAGAACAGAGCCGGGTGCAACCGTTGATCATTCAGTTAAAGTGTATTTAATTAAGAATAATAAAAGAAATTTAATTTATAATGCATATCACGAATCTGAAGTGACGATTGTATGGGTTGATAATGAAACTGTGTCGATAAATGGTAAAAAATTGAATTTATCAAAAGGCGAAAAATATGATTGGCGAAAATATTAAGTTAGTTAAAGAATATTTTTTACCATAGATGGTGTAACAGACTTTTTCACGGGCACAAACACCAAATTTGTTTATGACCTTGCAGAGCGCGTTGTTTCTCAGCGCGAATATTCGGCAAACGAAATATCAACCGTTCACACTAAATACAATATTTTAAGAATTACCGGGGAAAACAGAAATTTTAATGAACTGTTTGAATACCGAACCGGCTATATTAAGCAACGAAAACGATAAAAGGCAGGAACAAAAAATGAAAAAATTATTCAGCATATTTATATCTTTAATAATAATTGCACTCCCTGTGTTTTCCGCTTTCGCGATGACAAGTGGGTTTGATACGGAAGAATTATCAAAACAGGAAAGTGAAAAAATAACTTCAAACATCGCATTTAAACGCCTCGATTCAGCGCCGGAAAAAATGCCGATAAAGTGCTTTGATGTGAATGAAAGCGGGCAAATAGCAATAGGCAGTGAAAAATCTGCCGACAAAATCGTTGCGATATATTCGTCAACCGGTGATTTTCTTTATGCTTTAAGCTTTGAGGCAGACGGCAGTTTCGGCGTTGAATGGAACGGAGATTGTTTAAATGTTTATCTCGTTCGTGCTTCTGTTTTGGCACAAGTTGATTCGCAGGGAAAAGTGCTCGGCGTTTTTGCTGTTAAAGACACTGCCGAAAATAATTCGTATTGGAATAATACAGTGCATTCCGCAACCAGAAAAGCAGGCGGCACGGAATATAAAATTGATAATAATTTAGGACCGCTAAACTATATTCAATCGTCTTATTCAAGGCTGGTGGCAACAAGTGCAGACGGAAACAGCACCGTGCTTTATGATGTCGGTAATTCAAAAGCGATAAGCAGTGCTTTTTGGTTGGTTATTGTAATAATTTTTGTGATGCTTGCCATTATATCGATTGTAAAGCAATTTAAAAAGAACAGGCAAAACAATGCCGAATAAAACAGAAAGGGATAATCACATGATAGGTATTTTAAAAGAACTTTACAAAACACAAAAATTTGCCGAGTTTTATACAGACGGTGAAACGGATGTGTTTCAGGTGGGAAACATTGTTGCGCAAAGCGATGATATGTTTGCTTTCCGCGCATTTTCGATAAACGGCGATCAAATCGGCGTTGTTGCATATTCCGTCAACAGAATTTCGCAAATTCAAACAGAAACAAAATATATCGAAAAAATCAAAAAGCTTTGCGATCGGGACGATTACGCCGATATATCAAAGAATATTGACGACGATCGTATTATGCAATCTCTTTTGGAAACGGCACTCGGCAGAAAAGAAATCGTTTCGGTTAAGCTTTTGGAAAACGACGATTATAATATTATCGGTTTCCCCGAAAGCGTCGGCGATGATGGATGTAAATTCAAAATAATTGATGAATACGGATTTGAGGACGGTTTCGCTTACGCAAAAATAAGCGATATTTCCGAGCTTGCATTTATGACGGAAAAAGAAAGGCGCTATTTGAGGCTTTGGAAAATCAACGCTTCACCCCGCGAATGATATCTGTAATGCAGCACGGCAAATGCAATTTTTATTAACTAACAACCCACCGATATGTTGAAGAGGAGGCGGCATTGCTCGAAATTCGAGCCGACATAGAATATGCCGAAGCAACAGGAATAAGGAAATGGGATTTGGAATGAAAAAGATAGCAAAGTTTGGGTGCGCTGAGATTTCTTATAACGGACAATATATTTGTACGGGTATAAATAAAATCGGCGTTATAGACCCGAAAACCGATGAAATATGTGCAACATTAACCGGTATAAAGAACATATCATCGCTTTCTATGGATGAAAATTATGTTTATGCCAAATCAACAAGCGGTGTATATGGCATGTTTGATTTAAAAACATTCACTTTAACGCAAAAAGGCAGTTGCCGCGCCAGAGAAAGAAATGCTCACGACGGTGATTTCTTTTGCATTGATGAGGGTGTTGTTTTGGATGTGCTGACTTTCAAAGATGAAAATATGTACGCTGTTAAATATAATTTTTTAACGGATAAAAGCGAGCATGTGCTTTTAACGGATAATATGTTTACTTGTTTTCATCGCGCGTATGATAAAAATGAAAGAAAAGCATATTTTTTATGCAGAGAGAAATCTATTGTTGTAAAACCGAGTGTTTATTGCCAATTTTATATAATAAATGTTGATGATTTATCAACCGAAAAATTAGATTTAACATTTGATAAAGGCGATAATATTCCGCGCTATTTGGTTACTTCGGATTTAATTCTGATAAATGGGATGGAACTTCAAAATATACATACAGGTGAAAGATTTCCATTTGGCTTTTCCGATTGTATTAAAAATGATATACACGGATATTTTCGGAAAGCCAAGTTGTTTGGTGATATTTTGATTCTTGTATATTCAGAAACAATATTGCTTTTTGATATGCAAAAGAAAAAGTTTATTAAAGAATATCATTGTGACTATTGTGAAAACGCAGTATTGATCAATAATAAATTATATATTTCAACTTGGAATGGATTTTTTTAGCAGACGAATATTAAAACCACGCCGTATATCCGAGATGAATTGACAGATAGTCAAAAAGAACAGCTTGTTTCTGAATTTCGGGTTTCATGGGATAAACATATATCTTCGGGATGTGATTTTAAGTGTTATAGCAAGGAGTGGCCATCATATTGACAAATAGAATGTGTATTATAAAAACGACAATTATATTATTACTCGTTGCAATTTTAATTTCGTTTGTAGCTTGTAATAATAAGAAAAATATGAACTTGAAATACGAGGAGGGCGCTTATTATAATAAGGATTGGAATGAAACGGTTGGAACTTATACAAATGATATAATTCCATCCAGCAAAGACGCTGTAAATATTGCTGTATCGATCTATAATGGAATGGAAAAAAGCAAAGAAATGAGTGGCTTGGTACCATATGCTGTTTTTTATGATACGCAGGATGAAATTTGGATAGTAAATTTCAGAAACCCCAATTCAGAAAAAATGATCGGAGGCGATTGTAATATTGCTCTACAAAAAAAAGATGGTAAAGTTTTACGAGTATGGTTTGGGGAATAATCCTTAAAATGTCAGAAGTACAATTTTGACAATGTTTCATTTCAAACGGCGTTTCCACGCAGTATGCATATGATGAAAATAATAACTCCCTGCTCTCCGTTTCCTCTGCGGGAGTAACAAACAGCTATGAATATGAAAACGACCGCCTGCAAAGCATAAATGTAAACGGCGCGCTGCAATACAGCTTTTTGTATGATAAATTCGGCAGAACAACGGCAAACAGAGTCGGCAACGGCAATGCTTGGCGCACGCTCTCCGAGCTTGAATATAACGGCGCGAGTCTGCTTTCAAAGCAAACCTAAGGCATGCCTTTTGCACGCCGAAAGCTAATATAATATTTGAATACAACAAAACGGGAGGAGCGATTATCGCTCCTCCCGTTTAAATATTTTACCTAATCAGTCTGGAATTGTCCCCCGATATAACTACACAAACACGAAATGAATCAGCAGCATATATGTTACCGTGCCGACGGCTATGCTGAGCAGAGTGTTTTTTCGCCAAAGATGAATTCCGGCAGTGAGTGCAACGGCAATCAGCTGCGGCAAAATAAAATTCAGATTGCCCTTTTCAAAATCACGAAGGCAATAAACGATTAAAATTCCAAGAATTGCAACGGGCAAAACAGCGCCTAAATATTTTATAAACTTAGGCACTTCTTTTTTGCCGCCGAAAAGCGCAAACGGAAAAAGCCTTGTTGCAAAAGTGCATATACCTGCAACAACAACCATTGCAAAAAGATGAGTATGAGTCATTTTTTTATGCTCCTTTCTGCGCCGAAATATCTTTTAAACGAAGAAAGCAGCAGCACTGTTAATATAAGAGACGGCAGCAAAAATTTATCTGCGCCGAAAATCACAAGACAAAGTATTCCGCAGAAGATGCCGAGCATGCCGATAATTCCCGATCTGCCTTTTTGATTGCGAATCAAATCGATGAATATAACAACAAAAAGCGCTGTCATCGAAAAATCTATTCCCGTGAAATCAATCGGAATAAGCTGGCTCAGCAATGAACCGAGCACCGAGCCGATTATCCAATAAAGATGATCAAGCTCGCCTATTATGAATCTTGCCTTTGCCTCATCCACATTTTTCGGCACAGCCAAAATTGATGAATTAACGGAATAAGTTTCATCCGTTAAGGTGAAAATCATAAAAGGATATCGCCAGCCGCCGGCTTTAAACTTTTCTATGTAAGAAAGGCCGTAAAACATATGCCGCGTGTTTATAAAAAAAGTCATCAGCGCCGTGGTGGCAAGATCCGCACCGGATTCTATAAGCGACACAAGCAAAAACTGCCCTGAGCCGGCATAAACAATTACGGAAATAATAATTGCCCACATCCAATTATATCCTGCTTTATAGAGCATAATACCAAATGCCGAGCCTAAAAAAAGATAGCCGAATAAAACGGGCAGTGATTTTTTTAAGGCAAATTTAATTGTTGCCGAGTTGCTTTTCATATGTCCCTCTCAAAAATAAACATAACATTTATTGATTATAACAATATTTAGCAAACAATCTGCTGTGTAAATAGATTATAACACTCTTTTACATATAATCAATATGCTTTTGTAAAATAAAGCCGGGCATTTCATTTCAGCCCGGCTTTATCTTATTTAAATCAAATTTGATACCACTTGATTTCATTTGCCTCAAGATGAAGGTTGAAGCCGTTTCCGTCGCCGGTATAAACCGTGGTGTCTTGCGGCTCATAAGTGTTGTTTACAACACAATATTTGCCGTTTTTAACATAAGCATGCACCTCAACGTTATAGTTTGTTGAAAACCACTTTTGAAGTTCATCCTCTGCGCCGGAACTCCAAAGCACGGCTCTGTAAAGCACACGGCTGTTTTTGAAGCTGTAAGGCAAGCCGCTGATATAAACGCCTCTGCCCTTGCCAAACGATTTAACAGCCATTTGCACTTCCTCGGCATGCCTTACGGCAAACGGAAGCTCACTTGCATTTTGGATGAGCACGGTTGTGCCATCAAGCGCAACAATATTCTTTTTTCCCTCGCCGAAATCAACTTCGTCGTTTGCATCAGCAAGGATAAAGTGATCACGATGCTCTTGTGTGTTGTATCTGCGGGTATTAAGCGTGAAGCCGTTTTCTCTTTCAACGCCGAGAATATCATCAAGCTGGAAGAATTTGCCCTGCCACTGATGTGCAGCCGGCTCGCCGACGCCGATAAATCCGCCGCCGTTATAAACAAACTCTTTAACTGCGGTGATAATTTCTTCATCACACCAATATTCGCCGCCGCTTTGAGCAGTGTCTGCATCGCCCACATTGATAACAACATCAAACTGATTTAAGAAATTCTTATTTTCTTTAATATCATCAAAGCTGATAAATGAAACATCGAACGGAGCACCGCTGAGAGCCTCAATAACACCGAAATATGAATAATTCTGCCTGTAATAAAGGCCATGGTGCACCATATGGTTGCTCCAAGCGCGCATTTTGCCCCAGCAATTAAGCACTGCAACCTTTTTAACGCAATAAGGCGTTGTGCCTTGAATATTATCATAAAGCGTGCGGAATTCATCACAAACGCCCTTGATATAATCAACAAATTCGGGGAATTTAAGTGCCAATTTAAGATAGCCGCCGTAGCCGATGCGCTGAATGGGGCTTCTGAGGATTGCACGCCTTGCCGTTACCCAATTTACCTTTGCCTCATAGATCGGGTCACCGCCCTCGTGGAAAACATCCGGGAAGAAATACGGCAGGAATCTGCCTTCTGTGTATTTAACATTTTTAATATCGCTGAACAATCTGAGGGTTGCACCGTTTCCGACGCTGCCGACCACTGCATCAAGGCCTATTGAGGCAAAATCATCCATAAACGGCTCCATGCCGATCCAATGATCACCCATAAACATCATGGCTTCCTTGCCGTATTCATGAACGATATCCACCATTTCCTTGGCAAGCTTTGCAACCTCTCGCCTTTGGAAAGCCTGGAAATCCCTGAATTCCTTAGACGGAATTCTGTAAGTATTGTTCATATAACCCTGATCAATAATAAATTCGGGGCGGAATTTATAGCCGACTTCTTCTTCAAACTGCTTTAAGATATACGGGCTTACGGAAGCCGAATAGCCAAACCAATCAACGAATTTTTCCCTTGCAAGCTCATCAAAAATAAGAGTGAACTGATGGAAAAATGTGGTGAAGCGAACAACATCAACATAATCATGAGTATCAAGAAAGCGGCGCAATCTTTCAAGAGAATGTGCCCTTGTTTTTGGCTGGCGAACATCAAATGTTATTTGCGGCTCAACATTCCATTCATTTACAACCGCATTATACATATGCACCGGATCCCACATAATATAAGCCAAAAAGCTTACGGTATATTCATGAAACTTTTTAACGGGGTTGATAACAACATTTCCGCTTTTTTCATCGTAGCTCCATTCATCTGTGGGCACGGGCTCACCTGTGGTGCGATCCATAACCTCCCACCATCTTTTGATATCGTCTCTTGTGTTTACGGCAAGCATATCCGGATAAAGATGATCCATAAGATGAATTTCAAGTTTTTCTTCAACTGCCGTGTGGAAAGATGTCATAATATACATCTGCTGAATTTCATCCGGATTTGCCTTTGCCCAAGCGTTATCCTTTCTTGTGGTGTAATAAGTGGCATAGATTTTTGCGCCCGTGTTTTTAAGCTCTTGCGGAAATTCCGTTCCGTCGCAATCACGAATTGCATCTGCGCCCCAAACATCCATAATTTCAATTGTTTCCTTAACCACATCCATATCGGTTGGTATTGTTACTCTTCCTCTTTTTTTATCCATCAAATTACCTCACTGTGTGTTGATTTATTAAAATTTATATTTCCGTTATTGTGTTGTTTTTAAGAGTTCTTTTGCCGTGCATTCTTTTACGAATAAGCGGCACTCCTTTGCGCTTATAAAAATGATTGTTTGCAATATAAGCGTCCGGGTTTTGAGAGGGACTTAATGTGCCTCCCAAATCATCATAGCTAACATTGTTTGTGAAGGTGTTGTGAACAGCCTCCTGCATACAAAACATTACGCAACCGCCCTCATTGAGCCTGCTGTAATTCTGATCGTAAACAGTGCCGTCGCCGGAATCGGCATCATAAGCCATACCGTCCTGATTAAGCTTTGTATCCGTGCATTCATTAAATCTGAACATTGCATTTTTGCATTTCCACGGCCAAATTGCGGCAGCCACCTTGCCCATTCGCTTTCCTGCTTTATTATAAACTCTGTCGTTCATCTCAAATGCACAGGAATCTGCAATATTATATTCCGTAAGCGGTTCAAGAGCATACATTGGAGTTAATGCATCGCCGCCGGCGGCTTTTATATAATTGTTTCTGAGCAAAAAATGCTCGTTGCCGTATTTTTTAAATGTTTCTGCAGAAAGTTCTTTACTTGAGAATTTTTCCCAATTATATGTGTAGCCTACCGCTATTCCCCATCGGCTTACATTTTTAACAAAGCAATTTTGAATTGTTACACCGTCGTATCTTGCAACGCCTGTTTCGGCTTCGTTTGCCGGCTTAAATGCCGTCATATAAATCCCGCCGTTATTCATATGCTTATCATAAACATTGCCGCTTACATCATGAATATACAAATTATCAAGCGTTATTGAATGAATTGTGCCTCTGTTTTGCGCCACTGCGGCAAGGCCGGTGCGTTCAAGCTTATCCGGGCTTGAATATGCCTTCGCCGTTGTGTAAGGCTCAAAGTTTGTGATTTCAATATTTTCAACCAATATATTTTCCGCATCATAAAGCAAAACGGCAGATGAAACATCACCTTTATAAACATGGCCGGCATAATCAAGCTTGGTGCCGTAATCCTGATACCAAATTCCGCTGCCGTTTGCGTTTATGCAAGGCAGCGCATCTCCCTCGCCGTATGCCGAAACTTCAATTCTGCCGCCGTTTATATCGCCGCAGTTTTTAATGTGCAAATATTCATTTTCAAAAACAGAGCCTTTTTCAAGCAAAACCCTGTCTCCCGGCATAAGCTTAATTTTGTTTATTGTATCAAGTGTTTTGAATGCTTCTGTTTGTGCCGTGCCGCTGTTTGAATCGTTGCCGTTAAGAGAGCTTACATAATATGTTGTTGATTTCATTATCATATTCAGCCTCCCTTAATTTCTTTTTGATAATAAGCTTAACTTCCCTGTATCTGAATTTATCGCCGTTATACCTTGTGAAAAGATCTTTATTAGCTTTATAGTAAGCTTTCATTTCTTTTTCGGTTATTTCGGCAAATTTATAAGCCTTTTTAACCTGCTCTGTTTCCGCAGCAAAATCGAGCCTAAATCTTGTTAGCTCATATTGCAGATAAGCCGGTGCGGAAAAATGCCGCAAGCCATAAAAAACCTTGCCCTTTTCGGCTGCTGCGGCTCTCTTTTCATTTTCCGCGTTTCGCCTTTTTTCAAGGTCCTCAAAGCTGCTGCTTGCAATCAACCCAAGCTGCTGCGCAAAAGCAAGGCAAGCCTCTGCACGCTTCAGCTCTGCTTCGCCGATGCAGTAATTCATATTCATATTCTCACTCCTGTGTTGCAAAAAGCAAAGCAGAAAATCACAAAGCAAAATTCCGCCCATGCTTAACGCACATTTCTTTATTATATAATATATTGTTTGAGGCTTTATTTCAAGGTTTATTTACAGGCAAGGGCAACAAAAAACGCCGTTGCCCTTTTTGTTTTAGTGCGCTATCACTTTGAAGCACTGCATTGAAAAAGCGAACTTTATATGATAAAATAGAGCAACAATAAACTTGCGGTGCTTTTGCGCCGCCTATGAGAGGTTTTTTATGGCAGAGAGAGAAAAATTCGGCTCACGCCTTGGATTCATTTTGGTTTCCGCAGGCTGTGCGATAGGAATCGGGAATGTTTGGAAATTTCCCTATATTTGCGGAATGTACGGCGGTGCGGCATTCATTTTGATGTATCTTGTGTTTCTTGTGGTGCTTGGGCTTCCGATTATGGTGTGTGAATTCACCGTTGGCAGAGGCAGCCGCAGAGGAATGGGAAAAGCCTTTGAGCAGCTTGAGCCAAAAGGCAGCCGCTGGCATTCGCTTAAATGGATAAGTATTTTAGGCTGCTATCTTTTAATGATGTTTTACACCATGGTTGGCGGCTGGATGCTTTATTATGCCTATCTTGAGGCATTCGGCAAGCTTTCCGGGCTTGATTCCGGCGGAATTACACAGTTTTTCACAAATATGCTTTCACAACCCGGCACGCTGACAATATGGACCGTTGCGGCAATTGTTATTTCATTTGCCGTTTGCGCACTTGGCCTTAAAAACGGCGTTGAAAAAATCACCAAAATCATGATGTCGCTTTTAGTGGTTTTAATGCTTGCGCTTGCCTGCAATTCGCTGTTTCTTTCAAATGCGGCAGAGGGTGTTAAGTTTTATCTTGTGCCCGATTTTAAATCCGTTGCGGAAAACGGAATAGGCAATGTTGTGTTTGCTGCAATGTCGCAGGCATTCTTTACACTGAGCCTCGGCATCGGCGCAATGGAAATATTCGGCAGCTATCTTGACAGACAAAAGCGCCTTACGGGCGAGGCTGTAAGCATTGTGCTGCTTGACACCTTTGTTGCTCTTATGGCAGGATTTATCATTATTCCCGCTTGCTTTTCTTTCGGCGTTCAGCCTGATTCCGGCCCATCATTGCTTTTCATAACACTGCCGAATTTATTTAATAATATGCCCGGCGGCAGGCTTTGGGGCACGCTGTTTTTTGTGTTTATGTCTTTTGCGGCGCTTTCCACCATCATTGCTGTTTTTGAAAACATTATAGCAACTTATATGGACATGAGCGGATGGAGCAGAAAGAAGGCTGTTGGAGTTAATTTTGTGCTTATCACGGCACTTTCTGTTCCTGCTATTCTTGGATTTAATTTGCTTTCGGGCTTTCAGCCGCTCGGCGAAGGCTCAACAATTATGGATTTGGAAGATTTTCTTGTTTCATCAAATCTTTTACCGCTCGGCAGCCTTGTGTTTGTTATGTTTTGCGTGCGCAAAAACGGCTGGGGCTTTGAAAATTTCATTAAAGAAGCTAACACGGGCAACGGATTAAAATTCCCCAAAGGTACGTTTATCAGAATTTATATGCAATATATTTTGCCGATTATCGTTACCGTTATTTATCTTAAAGGATATTACGACACATTTTCCGCTCGCCCAAAGCCGCTTCTTGCTTTTTGGATGTGCTTTGCGGCACTGCTGCTGATTATTATTTTCGGCATTTCAATTTTTGCCGGAAAAGGAAAAGAGAAAAAGGCAAAATAAGCCTAAAAAGCAGAGTTTACTCTTTTCAAACAAAAGCCACATGTATCGTGATAAATCGATTGGCAAAATAAATACACTTGACTACAAACTAAAATCAAAGAAAGATGCGGCCGAAAGGCGCAGGAGTGGTTGTTATGACTAAAGCTAAGATTAAAAAAGTAATAAGCGGCGCAGTTGCCGTTGCGGCAGCGGCGGCAATTATAGGCGGAAGTATTGCGGCGGTGAACGCGAGAAAGCCGATTTTCGTTGCCGAAAGGCCTGCCGCAGTGAAAACAAGCGATCAGCCGTTTGTAACCGAGGTGACGGGAGAAAGCAAAAATTTCAGAATTCCCGCAATGATTACTTTGGAAAGCGGAAGAATTGTGGCATCGGCAGATGCGAGATACGACACCACGCTTGACGGCGGAGGGCTTGACACCGTTGTGGCTTACAGCGATGACAGCGGCGCAACTTGGACATCATACACTGCCAACCATCTTGGCGATAACGGAAACAAGTTTTCAAAAAAATCATCTGCCTTTATTGATTCTGAGCTGATTGCAAACGGAAACAATGTGTGGATGATGACAACATTTTATCCCGGCGGCCGCAACCTTGCAAGCTGGACGGGAATTAAGCCAGCTGTTGCAGAGCCTGCTTTCAATGAAGACGGCAGCCTTAAGATTTCTGATAATCACGGCAAAAGCTATGATTACAAGACAGACATAAATCATTTTGAAAACGGATATTCGCAAATAACCGACGGAAACGGAAAAGACAGCGGCTATAAAATAGACGAATATTACTATCTTTATGATGCAAACAACAATTTGCTTGGCAATATTTTTTACATTAAATCAAAGATGAAGTTTTCCGTTGTGCCAACCACATACCTTTATATGACAAAATCGGAAAACGGCGGCGAAAGCTTTGGCGCGCCTAAGCTTATAAACCTTAAAAAGGCAGACGAAGCATTTTACGGGGTGGGCCCCGGCAGAGGAATCTGCACTTCAAACGGCACGCTGATTTTTTCCGCATATATTTGCGATGTTAAGGCAGGCACGCAGCAGGCCTCGTTTATTTATTCAACAGACGGCGGAAGCACTTGGCAAAGAAGCCGCGATATTGAATCAAACGACACTTTTGAATATTCAAGCGAAAGCCAAATAGTTGAGCTTTCAAACGGCGATTTACGCTGCTTTTTCAGAAACAACAGCAACAGAATCTGCTATGCAGACGCAAAGCTTACGGGCACGGAATATATTTGGGGCGATCCCGTTGTTACGGAAACGGAGATTTCTTCCGCCTGCATGCTCAGCGCAATTCAGTGCACAAAAGGCGGCAAGGATTACATTTTGATTTCCTGCCCCACGGGCACAAGCAAAAAGAAGGGCAAAACCGTTCACGAGCGCAGCTGCGGCAAGATTTTTTCTTTTGAAGTTGACGGTGCCGGAAATATGACGCTTACAAAAACAACGGATATTAACGATTCCGCATTTATGTATTCCTGCATGACTTGCCTTAACAACGGCAGAATAGCACTGCTTTACGAAAGCGCAGAGGGTGAAATAACATATACCGTTTATGCGCCGGGCGAGCTTATTTAGTTTAGTTTTAAATTAAATATGCCGAATCATAAAAAAAGATTCGGCATATTTTTTGCACTGCTTTTGCAGATTTAGGCAGACTTTTTCAATGCAAACTGCAGTTTAAATTTACGGCGGCAATCCACCGCAAAGCCAAAAATCTGCTGTATATTTTGATGTTATATCAAGGGGAATTTATGATATGAATAAAGTTATTGAATGGTTTTACAATTTTCTTTGGGGCGATCTTTTCACTCTGCATTTCGGAGATGTTTCCATAGGAATTCCGCTTTTGGTTCTTTTGCTTATTCCGGCGGGAATTTTCTTTACAATAAGAACAAAATTTATGCCCGTGCGAAAACTTCCGCAGATGATAAGGGCTCTCGGCGATAAAAACGACGATAAAACGAGCCTTTCAACCTTTCAAACGCTGATTGTTTCCACTGCCACAAGAGTTGGAATGGGGAACCTTGTCGGCGTTGTTGCCGCCATTTCAATCGGCGGCGCAGGCGCTGTTTTTTGGATGTGGGCCTCTGCTCTTCTTGGCGCATCAACAGCATATGTTGAGGGCACACTTGCACAGCTTCACAAGAAAAAAGACCCGCTTTACGGCGGTTACCACGGCGGCCCGGCATATTACATTCACGATTTTGTGGAGCAAAAAAGGAAAAAGAAGCTTAAAAAATCTTTCCTTGCAATTCTGTTTGCATTTTTCGGGTTGATTTGCTGGTGCGGAATCAGCCAGGTTATCAGTAACTCCGTTACATCCGCATTTAAAAATGCATTTTCAATTCCGCCGATTTACACAACCGCAGTGCTTGTTGCTCTTGCGGCGGTTATTGTGCTCAGAAAGAATGCAACGGTTAAGTTTCTTGATGTTATCGTGCCCGTAATGGCGGTGCTTTATTTTGCCGTTACTGTTTTCATTATTCTTAAAAACATTAAGCTGATGCCGGGAGTTTTTTCAAGAATTTTTCAGGAGGCGTTCGGCTTTAAACAAATTGCAGGCGGCGGATTTGGTGCCGTGCTTATGAACGGAGTTAAAAGAGGCCTGTTTTCAAACGAAGCCGGCTCCGGCTCTGCTCCCTGTGCGGCAGCTGCGGCAGAAGGAAAAAGGCCCGAAACGGTTGGCATGGTGCAATCCCTTGGAGTTTTGATAGACACAATTGTTATTTGCACCTGCACGGCAATGATTATGCTGCTTGCTCCCCGTGAAATCACAGACGGCTTGCAGGGCATGGATTTGCTTCAGGCTGCAATGAATTACCACCTCGGCAGCGGCGGCACAATCTTTGTGGCCATAGTGCTTTTCCTGTTTAGCTTTTCCACATTTATCGGAATTTTATTTTATGCACGCTCCAATGTTGCATATCTTTGCGGCAACAATTGGATCAGCCAAACAATCTATAAAATCATTGCTCTTGTTATGCTTTTTATCGGCGGATTGCAGGCATACACAATTGTGTGGGATCTCGGCGATGTGGGAATAGGGCTTATGACGATCATTAACCTGATTATTCTTGTGCCGATGTCAAAAGAGGCAATAGCAATCCTTGATAAAAAGGAAGATAAAGCGGAAAAATTAAAAGAAAAGGCAAAAAAGAATAAGCTTAAATAATCGAAAATAATTTTTGGGGCGTGCTTTTTCACAAGGCACGCCCTTTTTTGATTAGCGAATATAATAAAGGCACTTCCGATTTTGTGCGAAAGTGCCTTGCTTTTTTTGCTGTGTTTTTTGTTTTTGCGCAGGTGCTTAAATGTGCAAAATCGCGGTTGCCAAGCCGAAATAAATCAAAAGCGAAAGTGCGTCTATAATCGTTGTTATGAACGGAGAAGACATTACCGCAGGGTCAAATTTAAGCTTTTTGGCAAATATCGGCAGCGTGCATCCCACTATTTTTGCAAAAATTATTTCAACAAACAATGTAAGGTTTATAACTAGATCAACCGTAACGGTTATGCCGCTTGTGCCGAGCAGCATTTTGTCAACCAGCCAAATCTTCGCAAAGTTTATAACGGCAAGCGATGCGCCGCACAAAATGCCTACTCTGATTTCTTTCCAAAGCACCTTGAAAATATCTTTTAAATCAACCTCGCCCAGGGAAAGAGCACGAATAATCGTAACGCTGGCCTGGCTGCCGGAGTTTCCGCCCGTGTCCATCAGCATAGGGATAAATGCCGTAAGCACAATCATGGCGGAGAGCTTGTCCTCAAACCCGGTGATGATCATTCCTGTAAATGTGGCGCTTATCATAAGCAGCATAAGCCACGGAATTCTTGATTTCCATGTGTCGAAAACGCCGATTTTAAGATAGGGCTTTTCCGATGTGCGCACAATGGCGTTCATCTTGTGGATGTCCTCGGTGTTTTCTTCCTGCAAAACATCAAGAGCATCGTCGATCGTGATAATGCCCACAAGCCTGTTTTCCATGTCAACAACGGGAAGCGCAAGAAAATCATATTTTTGAAGCAAGCCGGATGCTTTTTCCTGGTCGTCCAGCGTGTTTACGGAAATAACATTCGTTTCCATAAATTCTTCAATTAAATCGTCGTAATCGTGCAGCAGCAATTCCTTAACCGTTGTAACGGCAAGCAGGTGGCGTGATTCATCGGTAATATAGCAGGTGTAAATGGTTTCTTTGTCAACACCCGTGCGCCTGATTCGTTTAAACGCATCTTCAACCGTCATATTCCTCTTCAAATCAACAAATTCCGTTGTCATAATCGAGCCGGCGGAATCATCGGGATATTTCAGCAGCGAATTTATTGTTTTTCTTGTTTCAAGATCGGTGTTTTTAAGAATTCTTTTAACAACGGACGCAGGCATTTCCTCAACAATATCTGCGGCGTCGTCGGCATAAAGCTCGTCGAGCACTTCTTTAAGCTCGGCATCCGAAAATGCGGAAATCAGGTTTTCCTGAGTGTCGCTGTCAAATTCAACAAATGTTTCGGCAGCGTTTTCTTTTGTGAGCAGCCTGAAAAAGAAAATTCGTTTTCGTTCATTTTCAACCTCCTCCAGCAGCTGCGCAATATCGGCCGGGTTAAGCTCATTTAAGTATTCTTTAAGCCCTTTGATATCTCGCTTTGCATGAAGCTCATCAATGTGTTGCGTCATGTCATTCAATTCCACGTGCTCACATCCTTTCATTTTATTTTTGCGGCAAGCGCCGCTTTTATTTATTCAACCGGTGAGTAAAACGGCTTTTCATCGCTGTCGTAAGGATTTACGGCAATTCTTTTAATAATAAGCAGTATTATCAAAACGGCTGCAAGCCCTCCCGCAACGGCACAAACCGAAACTGTGAAAATAGGCTTTTGGTAAAAAAGTTCGCCTGTCACAAATGAAGTGTATCCCGGCTCTGCCATCTCGGCCTTAACATCCTCAACCGTTTTGTTTACTCTTTTGATTTTAAAGGTGTATTTCTTTGTTGTGCCGTCCGAAGCCGTAACGGTGCTTGAAAAATCGGTTTCTTGCCCGGCACGCAAGGTTAAATTTATCGGAGCCGCAAAGGCATTAACATCGTCCGTAACGGGTGTTATGCAAAGCTCTGTTAAATCGCTTGGAATATAAACCTTGTAAACGGTGTCGTTCTTGTTGATTTCAGGCTGCACCTCTGCATATTCGCAGTTCAATGCTTTTAAATCGGCATTTGATGAAACGGCGTAGTTTTGCACATTTGAATAATTAAAGGTGTAAATAACGCTGCCGTTTTCAAAATTTAGGGAAACGGTTATTCCCGTTTGGTGATTAGAATTGTCATATAAATATGTGGCAAAAACATCTGCCTTGCCGCTTACCTTGTAGCCTGAAAGCACCGCACTTTGATTTGGGTCTTTAAGGGTAAGCGAATAAAGGGTTTTGTCTTGCCTGAAGCCGCCGTCAATTTCTGCATTTGAAAACTCTATGTTCTCTAAAAACGGGGCGTTTTTTATGGGTGCTTCAGCTGCAAAAGCACTTGTGCAAATGCTTATTGCCGCAAGCAGGGTTATGATAAATGCAATTGCTTTTTTCATATTGTTAATTTGCAAGAATATAAGATGATATTCCGCATTCCTCCAACACAGATTTTGTTTCTGCTTTGTCTGCCGCGGTTGTTATGAAATAAACTTCCTTGCTGTTGTCAAGCGGCGGCAGTAATTCATTTATTTTGTTTTGGGTGGTGGATTCGGTTTCTTCCTTTTCTTCGCTGCTTTCTTCCTTTTCGGATTTGCGCTTTTCGCTCTTTTCTTCGGAAACTTCTTCCGCCTCGCTTATGCCGATGTCACTTGCCGAAACAGAAACATCAATTCCTTTCACAAATTTTATATCTGTGCCCAAATCATCATAAAGTTTTGCCGCAAGCTTTTCAAATCCGCCTGAATATTGGCTTGCAATCGCATCCGGTAAATCCGTGCCCTCAAGCACAAAAACGGTTATTCCTGCTTCGGCGGCTTCGGCAATAATGTCTTTAATATACTTATATGCGGTTTGTGAATCGGGATTTAAATATGTGTTGCCCTTTTTGTCTGTATACGGAATCCCGTTTGAATCAAGAATTGCCGTTGATCTGTCTTTTTTCGGCACAAGATTGTCCATGTAGCAGTAAACTCTGCCAACTGTCAGTAAATCCTGCTCTTTAAGCTTTGAAACAGAGCCTTTTAAATCCGCTGCCGGAAATGCAACGGAACCATAGGTGTCAACCGTGGCAAGCGCATTTTTAAAGCCCACGGAGCCGTCATCACGCTTAATATCTATCATAACTCCGTTGTAGCCGCCTTCGGTAAGCTTTGATATAACCGAATCAAGCATTATAGAGCCGTCCATTGAAATGCTTTCTTCATAAGATGCTGTTAAACTGAGCTGCATTTCATTTATGCTGCCGCCCGTTTGCCTGTTTTGAATTTCGGAATATTTTACGGGCATTCCGTGGCGCTGCATATAAACATCCATTCCGGTGTATCCGCACCCAATAATAAGCAGGCACAGCAAGGCAATTCCCAGCCTTTTTGAATGGTTCTTTGCCTTCTCCTTTGTGCGCTTTTTCTTTTTTGTTTTTGGGCGCATATAATCGAATTTGTCGGTGTAAATGCCCTCGTCGGAAATGTATTTATCCGCAAAATCAATAGGATATCCATTTTCCTCTTCGGTCCATTTACTGCCGCGCTTTATGTTTTTGTAAAAGCGCTTTTTCTTCATTTATTATCCCACATTTCCTGCGTTTTCTTTAAGAAGTTTTATTGTTTCTGCAGGGTTTTCGCTTTTGAAAACAGCGCTGCCTGCCACAAACACATTTGCCCCTGCCTTTGCGCAGGTTTTAATTGTTTGCGAATTTACTCCGCCGTCAACCTGAATGTCTATATCGGGGCATTTTGCACGCAGCTTTTCAATTTTTGGCATCATGTCTGCCATAAAGCTTTGGCCGCCGAATCCGGGTTCAACCGTCATCACAAGCACCATGTCAAGCTTTTCAAGATAAGGATAAACCGCTTCAATTTCGGTTCCGGGCTTAACTGCCAAAGCCGCCTTGCATCCAAGTTCGGTGATTTTGTCTATCGTTTGCTGCGGGTCGCTTTCGCTTTCTATGTGAAATGTTATAAGATCGGCGCCGGCGTCTGCAAAATCCTTAATGTATTTCAGCGGCTCCGAAATCATAAGATGCACATCAAACGGCACATCGCAAACCGCTTTCATGGCCTTGATAACCGGTGCGCCTATTGTGATGTTTGGCACAAAGTGTCCGTCCATAACATCAAGGTGAATAAGCTCTGCACTTTCGCATTTTTTTAATTCGCTTTCAAGATTTGCAAAATCGCTTGCAAGCATGCTGGGTGAAATTTTTATGCTCATAACGAACCTCCGTCGGCGCATTTTCGCCTTTTTTCCTTCTAAAGTATTATACATTTGCACGCCGCTAAAATCAACCTTTAAATATAAATAAATAATACTTGTAATTAAATAGTAAGTGTAGTAAAATATACCAAGTTATCGAAAAGAAGTTTATATTATTTTTCAGAAAGGCAGTGCGAATTTATGATTCAGGCAAGTAATGTTACGGTGCAATTCGGCGGCAGGGCTCTGTTTGAAAGAGTTAATGCTGTTTTTTCCGCAGGCAATTGCTATGGTATTATCGGCGCAAACGGCGCAGGCAAATCCACTTTCTTAAAGGTTCTCAGCGGCGATCTTGAGCCGCAAAAGGGCGAGGTTATTATTACGCCCGGCGAAAGACTTTCGGTTTTGGAGCAAGATCACTTTAAATATGATGAATATGAGGTTGTGCGCACGGTGTTAATGGGCAATCCCCGCCTTATAGAAATTATGGAGGAAAAGGATGCGCTTTATGCAAAGCCCGATTTTTCGGAGGAAGACGGTATTCGTGCAGGCGAGCTTGAAGCGGAATTTGCCGATTTAGACGGTTGGAATGCAGAAAGCGATGCTGAATTTATGCTTAATAAGCTTGGCGTAACAGATGAATATCATTATATGAAAATGTCTGAATTGCCGTCTGATTTAAAGGTTAAGGTGCTGCTTGCAAAGGCACTTTTCGGTAATCCGGATATTCTTTTGCTTGATGAGCCAACAAACCACCTTGATTTGTCTGCCATTCGTTGGCTTGAAAATTTCCTTTTGGATTTTGAAAACACGGTTATTGTTGTTTCGCATGATAGGTATTTTCTCAATAAAGTGTGCACTCATATTTGCGATGTTGATTTCGGCAAGATTCAAATGTATGCCGGCAACTATGATTTTTGGTATGAATACACTCAAATGAGGCAGCGCCAAATGCGAGATCAAAACAAGAAAAACGAGCAAAAAATCAAAGAATTGCAGGAGTTTATTCAGCGCTTCTCTGCAAATGCTTCAAAATCAAAGCAGGCAACAAGCCGTAAAAAGCAGCTTGATGCTCTTGAAATGATAGATATGCCCGTTTCCTCTCGCCGCTTTCCCTATGTTGATTTTAAGCCGGATCGTGAATGCGGAAACGACCTTTTAAGGGTTGATCATCTCACCAAAACCATAGGCGACAGAAAAGTGCTTGATGATGTTTCGTTTGTTATTCATCCTCGTGAAAAGGTTGCGTTTGTCGGCTCGGATGCCGTTGCAAAAACAACTCTTTTCAAAATAATCATGGGCGAAATGGAGCCCGATGAGGGTGAGTTCAAATGGGGCGTAACCACCTCTCAAAGCTATTTCCCAAGCGACAACAGTAAGTATTTTGACGGTGTTGATCTTTCTCTTGTTGATTGGCTCAGGCAATACACCACTCAAACTCTTGAGGCGGATATTCGCGGTTGGCTTGGCAGAATGCTGTTCAGCGGCGAAGAAGCTCTTAAAAAAGCAACCGTGCTTTCGGGCGGTGAGCGTGTAAGATGCATGCTTTGCAAAATGATGCTCAGCGGCGCAAATGTTCTTGTGCTTGATGAGCCCACAAACCACCTTGATTTGGAATCAATCACGGCGCTCAACAACGGCTTGATAAGATATCCGGAAACTGTGCTTTTCACATCGCACGATCATCAGTTTATCCAAACAATTGCAGACAGAATTATTGATATTTCTGACGGAAAAACCACAGATTATAAGGGCAGCTATGATGATTTCCTTGAGAATTTTGATGACGACAGGCTCAAGAAATATTGATGCTCATAATATGGAATAAACTAAAAATTTTAAGGGCTGCGTTAAAAGCGCAGCCCTCTTTTTGTGTTGATATTCGTTTTTGTGCTTAAGCGCATTTTCACATCGGTAATAAGATGCTTCGTCTCGGCTTTCTTATTGCTTTTCCAGCACGAAAACCTCGCTGTCAAGCGGCTTGGTGTATTCAATGTCTATGCCGTGCTCGGCAAGATATGCGCCGCTTTTTGTGAAGCTTCTGTATTCCGATTTTGCCTTGTAAACGGCATTTTCGTCAAGCCCCGTGAATTTTAAATTCACATATTTATCGCCGAAAAACGAATTTGCGCCCGTGCAGGCAAAATAAACCGCCTGCGATTTATCGGCGTTTACATAGCCGTTGAAGTAAATTTTGTCTTTTTCAAAATCCATAATTCTGTAAAGGCTGCCGAATTGCACGGTGTGCCTTATTTTTTTGTAAAGCGCAATCTGCTTTTTGCATTCAAGCAGCTCGCTTCGCTTGAGCAGCGAAAGATTTGCCCCTATTGAAAGCGAGCCTTGCATAGAAACGGCAAATCTGTATTTAATCGGCACGGGGCGGTTGCGTTTGTTTGTGTCCGTAACCCAAGCCCTCATGCATTTGCGTGGGTAAATAAGGCTGTATCCTTTCTGAATTTCAAGTCTGTCAAGAGGGTCTGTGTTGTCAGACGGCCACACAGAGTCAAAATGCGAAAGTGCTCCTAAATCCGTTCTGCCTCCGCCGCTTGCGCATGCCTCAAAATGCACATTAGGGTATTCGCTTTTAAGGGTGTCAACAATATCAAAAACGGCATCGGTGTGCCTAAACCAAAGCTCTTTTTGATTTTCCAAATTCGGTGCTCCCGTTTCGGAAAACGGCCTGTTCATATCCCATTTTATATAGCTTATGTTGCAAGATGAAAGCAGCTTTCGCATAAAGCCCAAAATATATTCGCGCACCTCGGGCAAGGTTAAATTGAGCACCAACTGATGGCGCATTAAATTCGGTTTTCTGGTATCGTAAAAATAAGTCCATTCCGGGTGGCTTTTGTAAAGCTTTGAAGCGGGATTTACCATTTCAGGTTCCACCCAAATACCGAAATCCATGCCAAGCTTGTTTACGGCGTCGGCAAGCGTTTTAAGCCCGGTGGGGAATTTTATGCGGTTCACTTCCCAGTCACCGAGGCCGGAACGGTCCGAAATGCGGCTTGAAAACCAGCCGTCGTCCATAACGAAAAGCTCACAGCCGATCTTTGCCGCCGCTTTTGCAAGCATAAGCTGCTGAGCTAAATTCACGGTAAAGCCCGTTGCCTCCCAGCTGTTGTAAAGCACGGGCAAATCCTGCTTTGCAAACTTTTTCGGCAAAATGCAATCAATCGCAAAATCGTTTATCGTGTTGCTCATGCCGCAAAGCCCTTTTGCAATTCCGCAGTAAACGGGCGGCAGGGCAAAGCTCTCGCCGGGTTTCAGGGTTTTTGAAAAATCAAAATCGTTAAGCCCAAGCACCGCTCTTGTGTTTCCCAAAAAATCACGGCTTGCTTCAATTTTGAAATTTCCGCTGCCTCCGAACACGGCAAAATAAATCTCTCCGCCGTTTTCCTGCGGGTTTTCTGCGGCAATCAAAGCGGGCATATGTTCGTGCCCCGTGTTGCCTTTTCTGCTTTCAAAAATTATACTGCCGCTTTCAAGGCGTTGCTTTGTTTCTCTGAATTCGCCGCCCCAACTGCCGTTTGAATTTATAATCGTGTAAGGCCTTTGCCCGGGCAGATTTATCTCTGCGCTTGCGGCTTTTTCCAAAATTATATTATTTGATGAATTGTTTTTCAGCACGCAGGCGCGCTCTATTATGTTGTGCTTTTCGTGGGCGGTATAAATCAGCGTGGCTTCAAGCGAATAAGCCGAATCAATCATCGTGATTTTAAGTGTATTGCCTTCGATTTTAAAGCCGGAATATTCAAGCTTTGTTTCTCTGCAACCGTCTGCAAACGTGCATTTCAGCGCACATTCTCTGTACATGGTGCCTCCAAACGGCACATATTCGGTTTTTGTGAAATCAAGCGGTGAGTGGTTTGAATTTTGTTCGCTCTGATTCATAATTTCAAAATCTTCAAGCCTGCATTTTTTGCCGAAATGCAAGTGCTGCAGCTCGCTGCCTTTGCCTATAGCAACGGCATATTGTAAATCTTTTGTTTCTATTAAAAATACGCTCTTGTTTTGTTTAATCATATTGTTTTCACTGCCTTTTGAAAAACGAAATCAACATAATAATACCAAATCTTTTAGTAATTGACAATAATTTATTATCTTGTTATACTATATTGTGTATTATCTAATATATAATTTGATGCAACGGAAGTGTTGATATGGCTAAAAATAAAGTTCAAATTAAAATTTACGGCGCCACTTATTCGATTTTAACGGATGATGATGCCGAATATGTTGAGGGCCTCGGCGAGTTTATTGATGAGGAAATGAAAAATATTGCCTCTGCAAATCCAAGCCTTTCCTCAATTCAATGTGCGGTGCTCGTTGCACTTGATCAAGCAGATGCTTGCAAAAAGTCAACTGCCGCTGCGGATAATCTCCGTGCGCAGATTAAGGATTATTTGGAAGACAGTGCAAGGGCTCGTATGGAAGTTGATGTTGCCCGCCGTGAAATCGAAAGGCTTAACCGTGAAATCTCCAACCTGCGTGAAAAGCTCAACAGCTGATTGGGCTTTTTTGTTGCGCCTTTTCGGCAAGAAATCAGTTTAGCGAAAGCGAAAGTATTTTTATGAAATTTGAAATTTTGGCTCCTGCAGGCTCGCAGGAGGCACTTGTTGCCGGCGTAAGATGCGGTGCAAATGCGGTTTACCTTGGCGGTAAATCGTTTAATGCCCGCAGAAATGCCGGCAATTTTGATGATGCGGCTTTGGCAGCTGCCGTTAAATACTGCCATGAAAGAAATGTTAAAGTGTATCTGACTTTAAATACTCTTTGCAGCGATGCCGAAATGCAATCTGCATATGATCTTGTTAAAAGCGCCTTGCTGTGCGGCACGGATGCTTTTATCATTCAGGATATCGGCGTTGCGCAAATGGTGCGTGAATGCTTTCCGCAGGCAAAGCTGCATGCCTCAACGCAAATGAGTGTTATGAATCCCGCAGGGCTCAGAAAATTAAAAGAAATGGGCTTTTGCCGTGCCGTGCTGCCAAGGGAAATGAGCGAGTCCGAAATCCTTGAAATGAGAAAAAGCACGGATATGCAGCTTGAAATGTTTATTCACGGCGCACTTTGCATGAGTGTTTCGGGGCAGTGCTATCTTTCTTCAATGATAGGCGCAAGAAGCGGCAACAGAGGGCTCTGCGCTCAGCCGTGCCGCTTGCCGTTTTCAGCTGATAAAAGCGGCAGCTGCGATTTAAGTTTAAAGGATTTAAGCCTTGTTCGCAAGCTTGCCGCAATTGAAAACGCAGGTGTTTTAAGCCTCAAAATAGAGGGCAGAATGAAACGCCCGGAATATGTGGCGGCGGCAGTAACTGCCGTTAAAAGTGCAATAAACGGCAGTTTTGATGAAAAAGATGAATCCGATTTGCGAAGCGTTTTCAGCCGCAGCGGCTTCACAAGCGGTTATTTTGACGGCAAATTGGGCAAATCAATGTTTGGCACAAGGCAAAAGGAAGATGTGGTTTCGGCAGCAGGTGTGTTGAAGCGCCTTTCACATCTTTATGATAATGAAAATCCTCTTGTGCCCGTTGATTTTAGGCTTGAATTTAAAAAAAATAAACCCGTTGCGCTTTTTGGCAGCGCACTCGGAAAATCTGCCTGTGCAAAAGGGGCAGTGCCCGAAAAAGCAATCAATAAGCCGCTTGATGCGGAAATGCTCAAAAGCAGGCTTTCAAAGCTCGGAGGCACCCAGTTTTATGTAAATGAAACGGATGTTGATTGCGATGACGGCTTGATTTTGCCGGCCGCACAAATAAATGAGCTTCGCCGCAGAGTTATAGATAAGCTTTCAGAAGCAGATGAAATAAGCGTTTGTGAAAATCCTCTTGTAATGCCGCCTAAGGTAAATAAAAGCGGAGTAAAATATATGACCGCCCGCTTCGCAAATGCAAAAAGCGTGCCTCGTGAGCATCCGTTTAAAAGAGTGTTTATTCCTATTTGGTCCGATAATGAGGATTTTAAAAGGCTTTGTGCCGGTGTTGAAATTCCGCGCGGAATGTTCGGAATGGAAGAAAAAATACTCCAGCGCCTTTTGCAGCTTAAAAAAATAGGTGTGAATCAGGCACTATGCGGAAATCTTGGTTCTTATCAGCTTGCTTCGGAGCTTGGGTTTGAGCCTTTCGGTGATTTTGGGCTTAATATTTTTAACAGCCTTTCCGCAAATCAAATAAATTCGCCGATTCTTTCGTTTGAGCTCACCGTTGATATGGCAAATGCCGTAAACGCTTTTGAAACGGGAGTTTTGGTGTATGGCAGGCTTCCGCTTATGTTGGCAAGAAACTGCCCCGTTAAAAATAACATAGGCTGTGCCGAATGCGGCAAAAAAGGCAAGTTAACTGATAGAAAAGGCGTTGAATTTCCGGTGCGCTGTTCGCCGTATCCGTGTGTTGAGGTGCTTAATTCAGTGCCTCTTTATATGGCAGACAGAATGAAAGAAGTTAAATCCGATTTCGCACATTTTTATTTCACTGATGAATCATTGCAACAGGTGGAAAAAATTATTGCTCTTTATCAAAGCGGCTCCAAAGCGCCGTTTGATTACACAAGAGGGCTTTATTACAGAGGTGTTTTGTGATGCTTGAAAACAAAATATTGCTTGCCTCCAAATCTCCGCGCCGCAGAGAGCTTTTAAAGCTTATTTGCGCAGATTTTGAGGCTTGTGCGGCAGATGTGGATGAAAGCCTGCCGCAGGATATTTCGCCAAGCGATGCAGTGCTTTATCTTTCAAAAATCAAGGCACAGCCGTTTTGCGGCAGCGAAAAAATCGTTATCGGGGCAGATACCGTTGTGGCAGCAAACGGGAAAATTCTCGGCAAGCCCAAAGATGCCCGGCAAGCTTTTGAGATGCTTTCTTTTCTTTCCGGCAGGCAGCATTCGGTGTTTACGGGTGTAACCCTTTTACAAAATGATAAGAAAAAATCATTTTTCTGCGAAACGAAGGTCAATTTCTATGAGCTTTCAAAGCAGGAAATAAATGATTATATAGCTTGTGGAGAATGTTTTGATAAAGCCGGCGCTTACGGAATTCAGGGAAAAGGCTCGCTCTTTGTAAGCGGGATTTGCGGCGATTATTTTAATGTTGTGGGATTGCCTGTTTCAAGGCTTGCCCGTGAGTTAAAATGCTTGTGATATTGCTGAAAAATTTGGCGCAAACTTGTGTAATTTGCCAAAAAAGAAATTATTAAGTCTTGAAACAAACAATTATAAATGTTATAATATTTTATGTAGGGGCTTTTGCTTGCTTTTTTGTTACAGGCATGTGCAAAACTCTCTAAGTTTATTTAAGGAGTGATGTTATGGCGGCTGATTTGCATTGCCACACAAAGCTGAGCGATGGCTCGGTGGGCATTGAAGATCTCATCGTTATAGCACAAAAAAGCGGTATAGACACAATTGCCATAACGGATCATGATTGCATAGCCGGCACCGTAAGAGGCCAGGTTATAGGCAAGCGTTACGGTGTAAATGTTATTTCGGGTGTGGAAATATCCGCATTTGATTTTGAAGCCGGAAAAAAAGTGCACATTCTTTCATATCTTGCCGATTCGCCAAACAGATTAGAGGGTATTTGCAAACGCACCTCTGTTGCTCGCAAGCGTGCGGGGCAAATTATGATGCTTAAGGTTGCAAGCCGTTTTCCGATCACATCGGATTTTATTATCGGCCACGCTTCCGGCTCAACAAATCTTTTTAAGCAGCATATTATGCATGCGCTTATGGATGCAGGTTACACAAACAGCATTTTCGGAGATTTGTATAAGGCTCTTTTTGATGAAAACAGCGAAACAAATGTTTTGGCGCCGACGAAGTATCCGAGTGTTGAGGATGCTATTAACGAAATTCACGGAGCAGGCGGAATTGCCGTGCTTGCGCATCCGTCAAAATTCAATAATTTTGATGAAATTGATAAATATGTTGAGCTTGGGCTTGACGGTGTTGAGGTTTGGAGTCCTCTTGCAGATGAGGAAACAGTTGAAAAGCTTACTGCAATTTGCAAGAGCAAAAAGCTTTTGATGACGGGCGGCTCCGATTTCCACGGTATTTACGGCGATAAAACCGTAACTCTCGGTGCTTGCTCAACTCCGCAAGAGCATCTTGATAAACTGCTTGGCTATAAAGCAAAAAAGAAAAGAGCTCAGCGCAAAGCAGAAAAGGCAGCCGCAGAGGCTGCGGAAAATGAATAACACCGCTTTTATCCACGGTTTATCCGTGGATATTTTTTTGCCGAAATATGATTGCCATGCATTTTTTTCGGCCGATTTGCAATGTTTTTGTTGCGGCAAAAAGCTTTTTGTTGTATTATTGCCTTGTTAGATATTTGTTCGGAAAGGCGTGGTTTTGTGTACAAAAAGCCTGCAAAAACAGCTCCTATGGGCTGGAACAGCTGGGATTGCTTCGGTGCGGCGGTAACAGAGAGCAGTTTGATTGAAAATGCGGATTATATGGCAAAATATCTGAAGCGGTTTGGCTGGGAATATGTGGTTTGCGATATTCAATGGTATGAGCCTCAGGCTAAAGATAATGATTATAATAATTTTTATCCTCTTAATATGGATGAATACGGCAGATTGCTGCCGGCGGAAAACCGCTTTCCAAGCGCGGCAGGCGGAAAGGGCTTTAAGCCTATAGCGGATTATTGCCATTCCCTCGGTTTGAAGTTCGGAATTCATATTATGCGCGGCGTTCCCCGCAGTGCAGTTCATCAAAATTTGCCCGTAAAGGGCAGTGAATTCGGCTGCAGGGATATAGCTCATCATTTTTCTGTTTGCTCTTGGAACACTGATATGTATGGCTGCAAAAATTGTGATGCGGCGCAGCAGTATTATAATTCAATTTTTCAGCTTTATGCTTCTTGGGGTGTTGATTTCGTTAAATGCGATGATATTTGCGTAACGGAATTTCGCAAGTGGGATAATCCGTATTCAGCCGATTATGAAATAGAAATGATAAGAAATGCAATAAATAATTGCGGCAGGGAAATGGTGCTTTCGCTTTCTCCGGGCCCTGCACAGGTTGAAAATGCCGCACATTTAAGGCAAAATGCAGATATGTGGCGAATGACGGGTGACTTTTGGGATTCGTGGCCTAAGCTTCACGATATGTTTGATAAATGCCTTGCTTGGCAATCATATGTGGGCAGAGGATCTTGGCCTGATTGCGATATGCTTCCGCTCGGCAGGCTCACAAAGAATGCTCCGTATCATGGCACTCAAAACAGATATACTCAGTTCACCAAGCCGGAACAGCTCACAATGATGAGCCTTTGGGGAATTTTTCGCAGCCCGCTTATGTTTGGCGGCAATATGCCTGAAAATGATGAATGGACTCTTTCACTTCTCACAAATTCGGAATATCTTAAAATGCACCGTGATTCAAGAAATGCACATCAGCATTACAGAAACGAGAAAAACGGCGTCGGCACGGTTGTTTGGGTTGCAAACGGCAAAGCCTGCAAATATCTTGCGTTGTTTAACACGGCAAACAAGCAGTCTTGTATAAAATTTGATCTTTCGGAAATTTCGATGCCCGATAAAGCGTATGATTTGCTTGATATTTGGAGCGGTGAAGTTAAAAAATCACTCAAGAATAAAGTTTCTTCTGTTGTTGATCCGCATGGGGTAAGGCTTTATAAAATCACTCAATCAGAATAAAAATTAAAAATCGGCAAAGTGTATTAAATGCCGCTTGCATCAGATTTTTAAAAGCTGTCGGCATAGAAAATAATAAGTGCGCAATATTTATAAAAAGCGGCGGCTCGGATGTTGAAACCGGGCCGCCGCTTTTGTGCGCTGAGGTGTTTTGTTATTCGTTGCCTTTGCAATCCTTGCCCTTAATAAAGGCATATCTTGCTTTGAGCACATCTGTTTTTGTTGCATGGTAATTTTCAAGATATTCAATCAAATCTTTTGCCTCGCAGAAGTCCGCAACCAAGTCAAGCGATTCCTGCTGCATAAAGCTTTCGCTTACGGTGTGGCGAAGCATTTTTATCAAGTCGTCATAATAACCGTATGGGTTAAAAATTGCTATCGCCTTGCTGTGCCTGTTAAGCTGCTTTAAGGTGTAAACCTCGAAAAATTCCTCATATGTTCCTATTCCGCCGGGTGCAATTATAAAGGCGTCTGCATGGTCTTCCATATAAGTTTTGCGTTCGGCCATTGTTTTTGTTATTTTAAAATCGGTGCAGTTTTCGGAAAAAAGATTGTATTCGCTCATGAATTCGGGCGCAACTCCCAGAATGTATCCTCCGTTTTCGTGAAAACCTCTTGCGCTTGCCCCCATAACTCCGCAAGCACCGCCGCCGAAAACAAGCCCGTGCCCTTTTTTTGCAAGGCTTGCTCCCAAATCATATGCGCTTTTTATGTATTTTTTATCTATAAGATCACTTGATGCGCCGAAAATGCAAACATTCATAATTCATCAGCCTTTCAAAGTTGTAATAAATTTTCAAATTTAATTAAAAATATAATTATATATTATATCAAAAAACATATGCTTATTCAACAGAATTTATTTATGCTTATCCTTTGTTTTTTTTTGCTCTGTGCTTGCATAAAAAAATATGTAAGTATATAATATATACAAATCAGTCATATTCGGAGATGATTTTATGAATGGATTTATGGATAAGGATTTCTTGCTTGATACGGATTGTGCAAAAAAACTGTATCATGAATATTGCGAAAACTTGCCCGTGTGTGATTATCATTGCCATTTAAGCCCAAAGGAAATTTATGAAAATAAGCAGCCGGAGGATATTTCTCAGCTCTGGCTTGCCGGCGATCATTATAAATGGCGTGCAATGCGCTCTTGCGGCGTTGATGAATCTTATTGCACGGGTGATAAAAGCGGCAGGGAAAAATTTGAAAAATTTGCCTATACCCTGCAATATGCAATCGGTAATCCGCTTTATCATTGGGCACATATAGAATTGCAAAAATATTTCGGCATAAATACTCCGCTTTCTGCAAAAACCGCAGATGAGATTTATAACCGCGCAAATGCCGCAATAGCATCAGGCGATTTCAGGCCGCAAACTCTTATAAAAAAATCAAATGTTAAAATAGTTTGCACCACAGATGATCCTGCGGATGATTTAAAATATCACGCTCTTTTGGCAGCGCAAAAAGATTTTGATTGCAAGGTGCTTCCGGGCTTCAGGCCGGATAAAGCGCTTGGAATTGAGCTTCCAGGCTTTGCGGAATATATCAACAAGCTCGGCGAAAGCGCAGGAATTAAAATCGGCAGTTATAAAGATGTTATCGCCGCTTTGCTTGCAAGAGTAGATTTCTTTAATGCGGCGGGCTGCCGCGTTTCAGACCACGCTTTCAACTATATGCCTTATGTGCAGGACAGTGAAGAGCAAATTGAGGCTTCTTTTGAGCGAGCAATGAACGGGGAGAAAATATCACAGCGTGATATAGATGCATATAAAACCGCCGTTATGCAGGCTCTCGGCGAAAAATATCATTCACTCGGCTGGGCAATGGAAATTCATATCGGCGCAATGCGAAACAACAACAGCAAAATGTTTGCCGCTCTCGGCCCAGACACGGGTTTTGATTCTGTGGGAGACGATAAAACCGCTTATATGCTCAGCAGATTTTTGGATTCGCTTTGCAGCAAAAATAAGTTGCCGAAAACAGTGCTTTTCAACTTGAACGGAAAGGATAACATAGTTCTTGCCACAATGCTTGGAAATTTCCAAAGCAGTGAGGTTGAATCAAAGATTCAGTTTGGCCCTGCTTGGTGGTTTCTTGATACTATGGACGGTATGACTCAGCAGCTGAAATGCCTTGCAAATTTGGGAATACTCGGCAAATTTATAGGCATGGAAACGGATTCACGCTCTTTTACTTCTTATGGCAGGCATGATTATTTCAGAAGAATTCTTTGCCGCCTTATCGGCAGATGGGTGGAGGACGGTTGGTATGCCGATGATCCCGAAATGCTGAAAGAAATAGTTTGCGGAATATCTTATTATAACGCAATTAAATATTTTAATTTTGATTAACGGAGGCCCATTTATGGATCTTAAACTCAGACCTAAAGAAGAATGTATGTTTGATGAAATTTCGCTTGGCGAAATTATGCTTCGCCTTGATCCGGGAGAGGGCAGAATCAAAACTGCCCGCGCATTCCGAGCTTGGGAAGGCGGCGGTGAATATAATGTTGCAAGAGGCCTGCGCCGCTGCTTTGGAATGAAAACAGGCGTTGTAACTGCCTTTGCGGAAAATGAAGTCGGTTATTTGCTTGAGGATTTAATTTTGCAGGGCGGGGTTGACACCTCACTCATCAAATGGGTTAAATATGACGGAATCGGCAGAACAACAAGAAACGGAATAAACTTTACGGAGCGCGGCTTTGGCATCCGCGGTGCGGTGGGCACTTCGGATAGGGGACACACTGCAATCAGCCAGCTCAAGCCCGGCGATATTGATTGGGATTATATTTTCGGCACTCTCGGAGTTCGTTGGCTTCACACGGGCGGCATTTATGCGGCTCTTTCGGAAAATTCGGCTCAGGTTGTTATAGAGGCTGTTAAGGCAGCAAAAAAATACGGCACCGTTGTTTCCTATGATTTAAACTATCGCCCGTCTCTTTGGAATGACATCGGCGGCCAGGCAAAGGCACAGGAAGTTAATAAAGAGCTTGCAAAATATGTTGATGTTATGATCGGCAATGAGGAAGATTTCACGGCTTGCCTCGGATTTAAAATAGAGGGCAATGATGCAGATCTTAAAGAGCTTAATATGGAAGGCTATGAAAAAATGCTCGGCGAGGTTTGCAAGGCTTATCCGAACTTTAAGGTTATTGCTACCACACTCCGCACGGTTATCACGGCCACGGTTAATTCTTGGAAGGCAATCTGCTATGCAGACGGAAAAATATATCATTCAATTGAATTCCCTCAGCTTGAAATTCTTGATCGTGTCGGCGGCGGCGACAGCTTTGCTTCGGGCTTAATTTATGGGCTTATGACTTATCAGGATGCACAAAAAGCCGTTAATTACGGCGCTGTTCACGGTGCTCTTGCAATGACAACTCCGGGCGACACATCAATGGCTTCGCTTAAAGAGGTGGAGGCAAAGGTAAACGGCGGCACGGCAAGAGTGCAAAGATAATCTATATTAACGGAGGATATTATAATGGCAAATAAAATTGAAACTTTGTCTAAAATACATGAGGTTGGCATTGTTGCCGTTGTGCGTGCCACTTCAATTGAGCAGGCAGAAAAAATTACCGATGCATGCATAAAGGGCGGCGTTGCCGCTATTGAATTAACTTTCACTGTGCCTCATGCGGATAAGCTTATAGAGGCAATGAAGGCTAAGTATAACAACGGCGAAATCATAATCGGCGCAGGCACGGTTATGGATGCCGCCACGGCAAGAATTGCCATTCTTGCAGGTGCGGAATATATTGTTTCGCCGTATTTTGATCCCGAAACGGTTAAATGCTGCAATCGCTACGGAATTCCGTCAATGCCCGGAATTTATACTCCCACAGAGGCTGTTGCCGCAATGGAATGCGGTGCCGATGTGCTTAAAGTTTTCCCCGGCGATATTGCAACTCCCGCATTTATCAAGGATATTCACGGCCCGATTCCGAATGCGGTTATGATGCCGTCCGGCGGCGTTTCCGTTGATAATGTTAAAGAATGGATAAAAGCCGGCGCATTTGCCTGCGGTGCGGGTTCATCGCTTATTGCAGGGGCAAAAACAGGCGATTATGATAAAATAACCGAAACCGGCAAGCTTTTCGTTCAGCGCATTAAAGAGGCAAGGGCAGAGCTTGCAAAGTAATTTGCCGCAATAAATTTCACAATGAAAAAGAGCAGCAAGGAAACACTCCTTGCTGCTCTTTTTTGTGCGTTTATTCTTGCTTATTGTCAGTCTATTTTATACACTCTGCCGGGTTTTCTTTCGGCTTGCGGTTTCGGCTCGCCGTCTGCAAATCCTATAATGCAATGGCCGATGCCAATGTATTCGCCCTCAATTCCAAGTGATTTGAGGATTTCTTTGCCCTCCTCGCTTTCAAATTCCTCCTTGGCACGGTGAATCCAGCAGCTGCCAAGCCCAAGTGCGCGGGCGGCAAGCATAAGGTTTTCCATAACAAGGCTGCCGTCATAAATTGCCGTGCGGCAATTTTTGTTTGCCAAAACTATAAGCACGCACGGAGCACCGTAAAACGGGTCTGTGTCTGCACCCATAATATCCGCATTCATTTTTGCAAGCTTGTTGCGCATCTCTTTGTTTGTAACCTGAATGATGATCGGCGATTGCGCTCCCATTCCGCTTGGCGCATACAGGCCGGCGTTTATAATTTTGTCTGTAAGCTCTTGCGGCACGGGTGTGCTTTTATATTTCTTTATGCTTCTTCTTGATAAAATATCGTTGAGTGTGCTTTCCATATAACCACTGCTTTCATTTAATTTTAAAGGCTGTTATATATCTAATAATGTTTATATATAACAACTTTAACTTTATTTTAGCACTAAATAATAAAAAGTAAAGCGGCGGCACGAATTTTTTGTGTGCCGCCGCTTTTGTTTATTGTTGCTTTGTATGTTCGTCAAGCGTTAAATAATATGCGGGCAAAAACTCTTTTTTAAAGTATTGCACTTCGGGCATATCAATTTCTTCAATCAGCTTTTCTTGGGCTTCAAGCGCTTTTTCAAATTCTCTGTTGCCCATTCGGGTTTCGTTAATGCATTTGATAAGTGCATCTATTCTGTCTGCCGCTTTCACAATTGCCCACAGCTCGGCATCCTCTTCCTCCTTGTTGAAAAGAGGAAAGTAGTCGCTTCTGAATTCCTCAGGCAATAAATTTAAAAGTCTGTTGCCGGCAAGTGTTTCAATATTTTTATATGCGTCTTTAATATCGCTGTTAAAATATTTAACGGGAGTCGGCATATCGCCGGTTAAAACCTCGGTCGTGTCGTGGTAAACGGCAAGCAGTGCGCATCTTTCGGCATTATAGCTTTTGCCGAATTTTTTGTTGCCTATAATGCAAAGAGCATGGGCAATAACCGCCACGCTTTGGCTGTGCTCGGCAATGTTTTCCTTTGCCGTGTTTTGCATCAGCGCCCAGCGGTCTATCAGCCTCATTCTGCCAACCATTGCAAAAAAGTTACTCATTCTTTTCCGCCTTTGCTATTTCAATTCCAAGCTCTCCAAGCTGAATATCATCTATATCCGCAGGTGCGCCGCTCATAAGCTCGCTCGCATTTTGAACTTTAGGGAATGCCGTAACATCTCTCAGGCTGTCTGCTCCGCAAATCAGCATTGCAAGTCTGTCAAGGCCGATTCCCATTCCGCCGTGCGGAGGTGCGGCATATTTATATGCGTCAACAAGAAAACCAAATTTTGCGTCAATTTCCTCTTGCTCCATTCCAAGCAGCTCAAACATTTTGTTTTGCAGCTCGCAATCAGTGATTCTCATAGAGCCGGATGAAAGCTCGGTGCCGTTAAGCACCAAGTCAAATGCCTGCGCACGCACCTTAGCTTTGTCTGTGTCAAGATAAGGAATGCATTCCTCCATCGGCATTGTAAACGGGTGGTGCATTGCAAGCCATTCGCCGCTTTCTTCGTCATATTCAAAAAACGGCATTTCCGTAATCCAAAGGAAATTCCATTTTCCTTGCGGAATAATGTTAAGCTCTTTTGCAATTGTAAGGCGCAAAGCACCCAAAACGGAAAGCGCAAGCGCTTTTTTGTCGCTGACTATAAATACACAGTCGCCCTTTTCGGCGCCGAGTGTTGAAAGAAGTTCATCAAGCTGGCCCTCTGCAAGGAATTTACCGAAAGAGCAGTTTGGTGTTTCGTCCGCCCATCGAATATAAGCAAGCCCTTTTGCGCCAATGCCTTTTGCAGCATCGGTAAGTTTGTCTATCTTTTTGCGAGAGTATGTTGCGGCGGCATTTTTGGCAACTATTGCTTTAACCGCACCGCCCGCTTCAATTGCATTTTTGAAAACGGCAAAGTCTGTTTTGCTCGCCCAGTCGGTAATGTCCTCAATAAGCATGCCGAATCTTGTGTCGGGCTTGTCTGAACCGTATCTGTTCATTGCCTCTTCAAAAGTCATCTTTTTAAGAGGTGTTTCAATATCAATGTTTATGGTTTCCTTCATAAGCTTTTTAATGAAGCCCTCTGCCATTTCCATGATGTCATCGGTGTTCACAAAGCTCATTTCAAGGTCAATTTGTGTAAATTCCGGCTGGCGGTCTGCTCTTAAATCCTCATCTCTGAAGCATCTTGCAAGCTGAATATATCTGTCAAATCCTGAAATCATTAAAAGCTGCTTGTAAATTTGCGGGCTTTGCGGCAAAGCATAGAATTTGCCGTTGTGAAGCCTGCTCGGCACAACATAGTCTCTTGCACCTTCCGGGGTTGATTTAATCATCATCGGCGTTTCGATTTCAATAAAATCATTCTCGTAAAAATAATCTCTTGCAATTTTTGCGATTTTGTGGCGCATTAAGATGTTTTTTGTAAGCTCCTCGTTGCGCAAAGCAAGATATCTGTATTTAAGTGTTGTTTCGTCGCCCACTTCATTTGCCTTTGAAATTTCAAACGGCGGTGTTTGTGCTTTTGAAACTATGCGTAATTCGGAAACGCAAACCTCAATTTCACCCGTGGGCAAATCGGGATTCTTGCTTTCACGCTCGCAAACCGTGCCTTTAACAGCAAGCACATATTCGCTGCGCACGCTCTGAGCCTTTGCAAATATATCCCTGTCTGTTTTATCGCTGAAAGAAAGCTGCACAATGCCGGTTCTGTCTCTCAAATCAATAAAAATCAGGTTTCCTAAATCTCTCTGCCTTTGTGCCCAGCCGAAAAGAGTAACCTCTTTGCCCTCATCGTTAAGCGTAAGTGTGCCGCAGTAGTTCGTTCTTTTAAGTCCTTTTATGCTTTCCATTTCCTGTGCCTCCGCAAATTATTCGGGTTTGTTTAAACCGAAAAGAGAATCAAAGTCAAATTCTTCGCCGTTTATTTTAAGATCGTCAAGCTCGCTCGCAAGAGTGGTGCTGTAATATCCGCTAACAAATGTTTGCAGCGCAAGCTCCGTTTCCTCGCCTGTTTGCATGTTTTTCATAACGGCAAGTCCTTTGTCCACTTCGTCGTCACCAAGCACCATGGTGTATTTGGCGTTAAGCTTGTCTGCATATTTCATTTGCGCTCTCAGGCTTCTGCCGTTTAAATCATAAAGGCAGGTGAAGCCTTCTTCACGCATGTCTTTTGCCAGCTCAACGGCTTTAAGGGTTGCTTTGTTGCCGAGTGCTGCAATAAACAAATCCGGCTGAGCATCTTTGGGGTATTCGCAGCCCTGCGCTTCCATAAGAAGCATAAGCCTTTCAATTCCTATTGCAAAGCCAAGCGAAGGAGTGCTTTGGCCGCCGAGTTCTTCAATAAGGCCGTCATATCTGCCGCCGCCGCAAACGGTGCCTTGGGCGCCGATTGAATTTGAAACAAATTCAAAAACCGTTTTGGTGTAGTAATCAAGCCCTCTTACTATTCTCGGGTCGATAGTGTATTCTATGTTCATGGCATTAAGATATTTTTTAACGCTTTCAAAATGCTCCTTGCATTCATCGCAAAGGTAATCAAGCATCACGGGTGCATCCTTTGCAATTTCTCCGCAAACGGGCGATTTGCAATCTAAAATTCTCATTGGATTTCTGTCAAGCCTGTCCTTGCAGGTGTCGCAAAGTTCGTCCTTGCGTGCCGAAAAATATTCTTTAAGCGCAGCGTGGTATTTTGCACGGCATTCAGGGCAGCCGATTGAATTTATGTGCAGGCTTAAATCTTTTATTCCAAGTTCTTTAAACATTGTGTCTGCAACGGAAATTATCTCTGCATCTGCAAGCGGGGATGAGGTGCCGAAGCATTCAATGCCGAATTGATGAAATTCACGCAATCTGCCTGCTTGCGGCTTTTCGTAGCGATAGCAAGAGGTGATATAGTAAACCTTTTGCGGCAAAGCTTCGTTTGAAAGCCCGTTCTCAAGAAAAGATCTTGCGGCTCCTGCCGTTCCCTCGGGGCGCAAAGTAATGCTTCTGCCGCTTTTGTCATCAAAAGTGTACATCTCTTTTTGAACAACATCGGTAGTGTCGCCAACACCTCTTTGAAACAGCTCCGTGTGCTCAAAAACAGGCGTGCGGATTTCTTTGTATCCAAAGCGAGAGGCAACATCTCTTGCCGTAAGCTCTATGTATTGATTTTTATAGGATTCTTTGGGCAGCACATCTTTTGTGCCCTTGATTGCTTTTGTTATTAGTGCCATACTAAGCAGCCTTTCATATTTTGTTGCGGCAAATTGCCTTAATCACAAAAACAGGGCGGGTTTGCACCTGCCCGTTTTTTTGTTATTTATTTGATTGGTTATAGCGTGGGTTAACTATTTCACGCCATTCAAAGTCGCCTCTTTCAACGCCTCTTATCAGTGTTTCCGCCGTTGCAATGTTTGTTGCAAAGGGAATATTGTGCACATCGCAAAGCCTGAGCAAATCATTGTCGTTAGGCTCGTGCGGCTTTGGGTTAAGCGGATCTCTGAAGAAAATCAGCAAATCAATTTCGTTGCATGCAATGCGGCTTGCAACCTGCTGCCCGCCGCCGGAACCGCCTGCCAAAAAGCAGTTTATATCAAGCCCGGTTGCCTCGTGCACAAGCTTGCCCGTTGTGCCTGTTGCGCACAGATGGTGGCGGCTCATAATTCCGCAATATGCAATGCAAAATTGAACAAGCAGTTCTTTTTTCGCATCGTGTGCTATAAGTGCAATATTCATAAAAAACCTCTCTTTGAAAGTACATAAAGTGGATAAAATAAAACTATATTATATATTATTAAACTATCAGCACTAGAATAATATCACATATAAGTTTTTGTTTCAATAATTTTGCCGAAATTTATACTCAACAAGTGTGTATTTTTCTCTTTGTGCCGAAATTCGGCGCAAAAAATCGTCAGTTGAGCAGTGTTCCCGTGTCTTGAGCCGGGGCTTCATCGGTGTTGTTTGAATAGTAATAATCGATTATTGAAGCCGTAATGTCTGCCGTTGATGTACCTGATCCTGCAAGCTCAATAACAGACGCTATGGAAATTTCCGGCTTTTCATACGGCGCAAAGGTAATAAGAAAACCGTTGTTTACCTTTTGGCCCCTTTTATAAACCTGTGATGTACCTGTTTTGCAGGCAACTTGTGTGCTTATTTTGCCGAAAACATGGCGCGGTGCACCGTCTGTTGCAACCATTCGCATGCCCTCTCTTACTATTCTGAAGGTGTTGTCTGAAACCGGTAAATCCTCGGCAACTGTTGCGCCTGTTTCGTTTATGGAGCCGGTGGACGTGTTGATTATGGATTTCACAAAATGAAGCTCATATCTTGTGCCGCCGTTTGCCACCGTGGCACAATAATTGCTTAGCTGTAATGGCGTGAAAAGATTGTCCGATTGCCCGATACCGCTTTGAATAGTGTCGCCCATTTGCCAGGTTCTGTTGTATTTTTCCGCACTTGCGGGGCCGGCCAAAACGCCTGCCGCCTCGCTTATTTCAACTCCTGTTTTTTCTCCCAAGCCAAACATGGAGGCATATTCGTTCATCTTTGAAATTCCAAGCCTGTCTGCACAGTTATAAAAGAAAATATTGCAGGAATCACGCAATGCTTCTTTAACATTTTCATTGCCGTGAGCACGATTGTCAAGGCAGTGAAATGTTACATCAAAGTATTGAAAAACACCCGAGCAGCGGAAGGAAGAGGTTTCGGTAACAACGCCCTCCTCAAGGGCGGCGCTTGCCATCATTGGCTTAAATGTGGAGCCGGGGGCATATGTGCCGAGTGCAAATCTGTTAAAAAGAGGCCTTCTTGAATTTTTGGAAAGTGATGAATAATTGTTGTAATAATCCATCAAGTCATAGCTTGGATAGGAGGCTGCGGCAAGCACTTCGCCGTTTGAAACGTTTTCAACCACAACTGCTCCCGCACTGTCCGCAATGCTTACTTCGTTGCAGGTTTCCTCAAGCTTTTGCTGAGCAAGCCTTTGCAGGTCTTTGTCTATTGTAAGCACTATCGTATTTCCCTGAATCGGGTTTTTTGTAACCTCTTCGCTGATGCTTCCGTCTGCGTCAACGGTTATTGTAAGCTCGCCCGGAATTCCTCTGAGCTCGCTTTCCATTGCAGCTTCTATTCCGCTTTCACCTATGGAATCGGTTATGCTGTAGCCGCTGTCTTTAAGTTCTGCATATTCGTCTGCATTTATTTTTCTTATTGTGCCTAAAATGTGCGGCGCAAGAGTTGAATCCGCATATTCGCGAAATGAAACCGCCTTAACATCGGCGCCTGCATAATCAACCTTGTCCTCTTTGATTGCCGCCACCGTTGCATCGCTAACGTCGTCTGCTATAGTAACGGGATTTTCAATTGAAAACAGCAGTCTTGTCAGTTCGTATCTTATGCCGCCTATTTTTAATGCCTCTGCCTTGCTGTATTTTTCAAGGCCGTATTCCTCAACCATCGCATCAAAGCAGTTTTGAGCCGTGGCATAGCTTTGCAGGTTAAACATATCTTTGCTTTTCATCGTTTTCACGGCTTTTTCATCGTCCGTAAATTCAATGCAGTCGCCGTTTAATTGCAGCGGAAGATTGTTAACATATTCTTCGCCGTTTTTGTCAAAAAGATTTATAAGATTTGTTATTATTGCATTTCTTGCATCATTGTCTTTCTTGGCAGGGAAGTATGCTGCGTCAAGCACAATGGAATTGCCCTGCCTGTTTGAAACAAGGGAATTGCCGTTTCTGTCCACAATTTCGCCTCTTGCGGCTTCAATCGGCACGGTGTATGTTTTAACTGCATTGTTTTGTGCTTTGTAGTATTCGGCGTTCACGATTTGTATGTCATAAAGCGTGCAGCCGAATCCGAGCAAAAGAGCCACAACAAGAAATATGGCAATTGCCGAGCGTGCGGAAAAAAATCTGCTTTTGTGTTTCATTGGAATTCCCTCCTTTCGATTTGATTAAACAAAGCGCACAAAAGTTAATGCCCCGTGTGCGCAAATTGTTTTTTATGCGGTGTTATTGCTTTGCAAATAATTTGCTTTCAGGTGTGTAAAGCCTTTTCTTTATGCTCTTGATAACGGCATAAACTATCGGCGAGATTGCAATTGTGTAAATTGCGCTCGGAATGTAAAAAGTGAAAAGCGAAAGCTCTGCTCCTTTAACATTTTTTATGATAATAAACATCAGCCAATAAAGAAAGCAATAAAGCAAAATAAATATGGTGCTGAATATAAAATTTGTAATGAAAGTGTTGCGCAAAATGTATGTTATCAGCGCCGCACCGAAAAAGCACATTATGCACATAAATATTGCATTAAAGCCAAGATGCACCGCAGAGCTTAAATCCCACAGCATTCCGCCCAAAAGCGCAAGTGCGGCAGCGGTGCGCTCATCCTCGCCTATGCCTATCATCATGCAAACCGGCAACAGCAAAAAGCATCTTGCGCCGCCTATCTCAAGCGAAAGCCCTTCGGTGTTTTGAATCAGAGCCGCCAAGCACACCAAAATCACATAGCAAATTATTTTGCCTGTGCGTTGCCTGTATGTTTGATCCATTGTTATTGCCCCTCGCTTTCATAATTCGTAAGCACAAGGCAATTTGAAATGTTGTTAACATCCACACCCGGGTCTATAAGGGCGTATGATGCAATTGATGCTTCGTCGCTGTTTATTTCCTCAACCGTGCCGATAATCAGCCCCTCGGGAATTTTTCCGCTGATTCCGGCCGTTGCTATAATTGAACCGTATGTAACAGCCGTGCCCGAATCAAGGTTTGCCATTTTGCATTTGCCGTTTTTGGCAAGCGCCGCATCTCCTGTAACATATGATATTTCGCCTGAAACGATTTCATATGCGGAAACCGAAAAATCAGGGTCAAGTATTGTTTTAACAACGCTGTATGTGGGATAGGCTTTGTCTATTATCCCAACAATATAGTTTCCGTAAAGCACGGCATCACCCTCTGCAATGCCGCTTGTTGTGCCCCTGTTTATTGTGTATGAGCCGAAAATATCGGCGGCATCTCGGCTTACGGCCTTTGCCTCCACAAATTTGTAATCGGGGTTATCTTCTTTAAGTTCAAGAGCGTCCTTATAAAGCTTGTTTTGCTTTTGCAAATTTTCATAATCTGCAAGCTGATCCTGCAAAGAGCCAACCTCGTTTTCAAGCTCATTTATTCTGTTTAAATATTCCGAATTGCCCGTGGCTTCGCCGAAAACATAGGAAATACCGTCTGAAATTTTTGTTGCCGCCCAATTGGCGGGTGTAAAAATAGTGCCGATAATTCCCGATTGTGCGGTTTCGCCCCTGCCGTTTGCTGCGCAAATAAGCGCTCCTATAAGAAGCAGGGCAATAATTGCGGCAATCATTTTCAGCCGCCTGCTTTTTAAAAGCTCTTTCATTTTTTATCGTGCCCTTCTAAGTTTAACCGATGTGCCTATTGCCACAACATCCATCGGGTTTTCGGGAATGTGAACCGTGATTTTCGTCTCTTTGGAAATAAGCTCCGGCAGCCCTCTTAAAAGGGCGGTGCCTCCCGTTATGTAAATTCCCCTGTCAATAATGTCTGCGGCAAGCTCGGGTAAGGTAACTTCAAGTGTTTCCCTGATGGCTTCAACTATTTCGCCAACGGGCTCCGTAAGCACATTTCTGATTTCTTCGCTCGTAACCTCAATGGAATTCGGCAGTCCGTCCGCCAAATTACGGCCTCTGACTTCCATTGCGCCCTCGCCGTCATATTCGGAAACAGAGCCGATTTTGATTTTGATATCCTCTGCCGTAACATCGCCGATGAGCAGATTGTGTTCTTTTTTCATGTGGCCGATAATCGCTTCTTTAAGCGCATTGCCTGCAATTTTAACGCTTTTTCTTGCGGCAATTCCGCCAAGCGACATAACGGCAATATCGCAGGTGCCGCCGCCGATGTCAACCACCATTGAACCCGATGCTTCAAAAACGGGAAGGCCGGCACCGAGTGCCGCCGCCATGGGCTCTTCAATAAGCTCAACCTCTTGGGCTCCTGCGGCTCGTGCAGCGTCCTCAACGGCTCTGCGCTCAACCTCAGTAACACCGCTCGGAACGGTGATAACAACTCTTGTTTTTGTAAACATAGAGGTTTTTGATGATCTGTAAATGAAATTATGCAGCATATCCGCCGTCATATCAAAGTCTGCAATAACGCCGTCCTGCAAAGGCTTAATGGCAATTATTGAGCCGGGTGTGCGGCCTATCATTGCTTTTGCCTCGTTGCCTGTTGCAAGCACACGGCGTGATTTAACATCAACCGCAACAACGGATGGCTCCCTAATCAAAATTCTGCCTTTTCTGTCGCAAATCAGCGTGTTTTCCGTGCCAAGATCAATGCCGATATCTTTTGTAAGTATCATTTATAATTCTCTCACTTTCAAAACGAATGCCGCAGCATTCGGTGCGGTAAATTTTAATTACAAATATTATATATTAAATAAGATTATATCACAATACCAAAATTTAAAATTAACAAAATTTTCAACAAATAATTTGCCGTTTCGCAGTAAGAGAAAAAAATGCGTGAAATTTGCTCTTAATGCAAAAAAACAAGCCGCCCTCACTGCAAAAAAAGTGTTGCAGCGCTTGCCGCTTGTTTGATTTGTTTGGTAATTGTTCTTTAAGAAAGAGTGCACCCCTCATTTGGGGGCACTCTCACTTTTTTTCGTCTGCTGCTTAGATTTTGCCTTGCCGTCTTTTAAAGTTTGAATTTTACCGCACAGATATAAGCGGATTTCTTCGTCGGCGTGTTGATTAAAGCTCCGTTGTAAAGGTGTAGCCTTGATTTTGAATGTCATCTATAACGGCCCCCAAAATATCGGCATTTGTGCTTGAAACGGCGTGCAGCAGCATGATTTCGCCGTCATGTGTGGAAGAAATGATGCGGTCGTAAGCCTCTTTTTCGTTTGGCTGTTTGTCTTTGTCCCAATCGGCATAAGCAAAGCTCCAAAATACGCTGCGGTATCCCAAATCTGCGGCAAGCGCAATCGTTTGTTCGCTGAATGCACCCTCCGGAAAGCGAAAATATTTCATTTCGTATTGAAACATCTGTGCCATATAATCGTGCATCATCGTTATTTCGTCGGATGCCGTTTCAAGATCAACCTGCGTCATATTCAGGTGTCTGTAGCTGTGATTTCCCACAATGTGCCCCTCGTTTATCATTCTGCTCACAAGGGTTGGATTGTCCTTAACATAATCATATGTGCAAAAGAAAATTGCCTTTATGTTTTTTTGAGCAAGAGTGTCTAAAATCTGCGCAGTAAAACCGTTTTCATAGCCCTCATCAAATGTCAGGCAAATAGTTTTTTCCTGCGGCAAAAGCCATTGCGCATTAAGCTCCGCAAATTTGTTTTGCAGATTTTCCGGGTCTGTGGGGCGCTTGTGATCCTTTATGTTTCCGGGTCCCCAGGTTATAGGCTCGCTGCTGTAGTCTTTTATGTCAAGCCGCACTCCGGATGCCTCCAGCGTTGTTTCCGCCACGTTTGTTGTGCTCTCCTCCGCCTTGTTTGTGGTTGATTGCAAAGCCTCGCCGCCTTGCCTTGCGCAGCCGGCAAAAGCAAGGCAAAAAACAGCTGCACCCGCTATTACTTTTTTAAAAATATTTTGTTTTTGCATAAAAAAACTCCTCCCGCAATTATTTTTTGCGAAAGGAGAAATATTAAATATGGAATTTTTTGAAATTTAAAATTAAAACACAGTTATTTAAACATTATTCCGTCAGTTATTTTCTGCTTCCTGCACGCTTTTTTGCTTCAAATAAGCGTTAATGAAGCCGTCTATATCGCCATCCATAACGGCATTTATGTTGCCCATTTCATAGCCTGTTCTGTGGTCTTTGGCCATTGTGTAAGGCATGAAAACATAAGAACGAATTTGGCTGCCCCATGCAATTTCCTTTTGGTCGCCTTTAATGTCCTCGATTTTTTCAAGATTTTCACGCTCTTTAATTTCCACAAGCTTTGATTTAAGCATCCTCATTGCAACCTCGCGGTTTTGATGCTGCGATCTTTCGATTTGGCAGGAAACAACAATGCCTGTCGGAATATGCGTAAGGCGAACTGCCGATGAGGTTTTGTTAACCTTTTGCCCGCCGGCTCCGGAGGCTCTGTAAACGTCCATTTTAATGTCTTCATCTCTGATGTCAACATTAACATCATCGTCAATTTCAGGCATAACCTCAACTGATGCAAAGGACGTGTGCCTTCTTCCCGAGGAGTCAAACGGAGACACACGCACAAGGCGGTGAATTCCCATTTCGCCTTTCAAATATCCGTATGCGTTTTCGCCCTCAATTAAAATGGTGGCGCTCTTTAAGCCGGCCACATCACCGTCAAGGTAATCAAGTGTTGAAACCTTGTAGCCGTGGCGCTCGCCCCAACGGTTATACATTCTGAAAAGCATTTCAGCCCAATCCATGGCTTCTGTTCCGCCGGCACCTGCGTGGAATGTAAGCAGGGCATTTTTGCTGTCGTATTCGCCGCTGAGAAGGGTGGAAAGAGTAAGGCTCTCAATTTTGCTTTCAATGGAATCAACGGATTTAGTGCAGTCTTCAAGCATGCTTTCATCGTTTTCTTCGTTTGCAAGCTCAATCATCATTAAGGTGTCATCGTAATCGTTTTTAAGCGAATCATAGCTTTCAACCTTTGCTTTAAGAGCACCGGTTTTTTTAAGCACCTTTTGGCTGTTTTCGCTGTCATCCCAAAATCCGGGGGCAGAAGCTTGCTTTTCAAGCTCTGCAATCTCATTTTTAACATGGTCTATTGCAAGCGCCTCTTTTAAATTTTCAATCGGCTTTTCTGATTCAAGCAGCCTGAGTCTTAAATCTTCAAATTCTATCATAAATTGCTGCCTTTCCGCCCCTTAGGGCTTCGAATATAATAATGTTAGTGTTATCTCTGAAAATTGTATATGCTATTATATACAAAATCCTTCTTTATTTCAAGGTGTTATCGTTAAAAATATATTTACTTATTTTTAACTATTATGTTGATTTTGTGTGCTAAATTAAGGTATAATTAAATGACGAATTATATCCTTTAATTTAAGTTAAGCCGTTATTTCGGCAAGCTTTTTAAAATATTTTAAACAGGAGCAAATTATATGTCTTTATATGATAACCAAAAATGCCCCGTTTGCGGCGAGCCTTTTAAAGCCGGTGATGATGTTGTAACCTGCCCCGTTTGCGGCACACCTCATCACAGAAGCTGCTATGAAAAGCTGGGCAAATGCGCAAACGAAAGTCTTCATTCGCAGGGCTTTGTTTATGACAGGCATAAAAACGATGAAAAGCAGGAACCTTCTCGGCAGGAAAACGCAGATAAAAGAAACCCCTTTGATCCTTTAAGCGAAAACACTCAATTCGGCTCGGAATCAGGAAACGAAAATAATGCACCCGGAAAAACGCCGCCGTTTATCACATTCCAGATGCCTTCGGGCACAAGTATTCCAAAGGAATATACAGTTGATAAAAATGAAAAAATAGACGGTGTTTTGGTTGCCGATGAGGTTTCGGCAATCGGCCCTAATTTTACCAAGTTTATTTCAAAATTCCGCAAAGGCAAAAAGCTGAATTGGAATTGGGCCGCTTTCATTTTCGGCCCGTATTACCTTTTCTTTCGAAAAATGTATAAGCCCGGAATTCTTTTCATTGCAATAGAATTCATTGCAAGGCTTGTTGTGAGCGTTATTTATCAAAAGCCGCTTACGGACTTTTTAAACGGCACGGCTCAGATTATAGGCAATTCGGCAACCGTAACGGCAGAGCAGTCTCAAAAAATCGCAGCGCTTATGCAATCAACCGGTGTTATGGTGCCAAGCCTGATTGTGCTTGCGGCTTTGGTTGTAATCCACATTGTTATAGGGCTTGTTGCGGATAATCTTTATCGCAAAAAAATTGCAGAGCTCGTAAAAAACATTGATGAAAAGCTGTCTTCGGGTGCTGATATCACCATGAATCCGCTTATGGGCGCAAACGGTGATTTGCCGCAGGCGGAAATGAGGCGCCTTTTCATAGCAAGCAGGGGCGGAGTAAGCTTTTTTGCTCCATGCATCGCATATTTTGCAATCGGGCTGTTGGAAAGCCTTATGAATTTCTTTTGATTTGCGTTTTGCAGTCAAAAGCAAAAGCCGGCGGCATTGGTAGTCGTGTCGGCAAAAAATAAAAAAATAATGTTATCAAGGAGGATAATATTTTGAAAGTAAGAAAAGCTATAATTCCGGCAGCGGGGCTCGGCACAAGAGTGCTTCCCGCATCAAAAGCAATCCCCAAGGAAATGTTAAATATTGTTGATAAGCCGGCTATTCAGTATATAGTTGAAGAAGCTTTTGATTCGGGCATAGAGGAAATCCTTATTATAACAAACAGAAATAAGGGAGCCATTGAGGATCATTTTGATCATAATTATGAGCTTGAGTCAAAGCTTGCAGGCAATGAAAGCAAAAAAGATATTTATGAAGATGTGCTTGCGTGCTCCAATTTCGGCAATATTTATTTTCTGCGCCAAAAGGAAACAAAGGGCCTTGGCCATGCAGTGCTTTGCGCCAAAAATTTTGTTGGCAATGAGCCTTTTGCGGTTCTTTACGGGGATGATGTTATTCTTTCAAAAACAAAGCCATGCACAAAGCAGCTTTGTGATGCTTATGAAAAATACGGCAAGGGCATAGTAGGTGTTAAAGAGGTGCCTGGCATGGCAATCACAAGATATTGTTCTCTTAAAACAGAGCATCTTGAGGATAATTGCTACACCTGCACAGATATGATTGAAAAGCCTAAGCCGGAGCAGATAATGGGTAATTTTTCAATTCTCGGCAGAGTTGTTCTTCCTCCGGAAATTTTCGGAATTCTTGAGAAAACTCCGCTCGGCACAGGCAATGAATTGCAGCTTACCGATGCTATGAAAACACTTGCTCAAACAGAGGGCGTTGTTGCGCTTGAATATGAGGGCGTGCGTTATGACATGGGCAATAAGTTTGGAATTTTAGAGGCCAATATTGAGGTTGGTTTAAATCATCCGGACACTAAAGATGAGCTTAGAGCCTATATTAAAAAAATTGCCGCAGAGCTTGATTGAGTTGCTATGGCATATTTTCGGTTAAGAGGATAAGTTTTGAATAATTTTAATAACTTTAACAACTATAACAATTACAATAACAATTATAATAACTTCAATAATTATAACGGCTGTAATTCGGGAAATACCGGCGGAAACGGTTGGTATAATCCGGGTTTCGGCCCAAACGGAAATCCGAATTATAATCAGCAGCTTTATTATCAGCAGCAGGCAAAAGCCCAGCGCAGGCAAATTCGCTCGCTGGGTAATATAATCGGCGGCTGCGTGCTTGCTTTTTTGGCAGTTCAGCTTTTCGCAAGCCTTTTGCTCAGTGCAGATTCGGCCTTTTATCAAAAATATCAAAGTTCTTCTGTTTTTCAGGATTGCTTTGGCATAATTTTTGTTGAGGTGTTGGCTCTTGCCGTGCCGTTTGGCTTGGCCGCGGCAATAAATAAGAAAAAGCTTTCAGGTCCTCTTGTGCCGTCAAGGCAAATGCCTTTTTCACAGCTCTGCCTTTGGGTGGGTGCGGGAATGCTTTGTTGTGTCGGTGCCGATTATGTGGTTGGAATTTTGTCTATGCTTTCAAAGTCAACCGGCTTTGAATTAACACAGCCTGAAACTCCGGATCCCACCAATGCTTTCGCCTGCCTTATTTCGCTTGTTGCCACGGCAATCGTGCCCGCAATTTGCGAGGAATTTTCGCTGCGCTGCTGCGCTCTCGGAATCGTTAAAAAATACGGTAAGGCATTTGGTGTTGTTGCCGTTTCAATAGTTTTCGGCCTTATTCACGGCAATATAATTCAATTTATATTTGCCACTCTCGTTGGCTTGATTTTGGGCTATGTAACCGTGCGCACGGATTCTGTTGTGCCTGCAATATTCATTCATGGTTTTAATAATGCAATGAGCGTTATAAGCAGCATTTTTCAATATGCCGTCAGCGAAAAAGCAGGCGAAATTGCAGGTTATGTGCTTTTTGGCTTTTGGATTGCCACAGGCGCAATTTGCGTTGTGATTCTTGCACTTAAAAAACAAATAATATTTAAACTTGATGAGCGGGATAACACGCCTTATGCAAACACAACGGCTCAAAAGCTCGGCGCATTTTTCTCGTCTCCGGTGCTTATTCTTTCGGCAGCTTATTTTGTTGTTTCCGTTATCATGAGCATAAAAAAGGTGTAATATGCAGGGCTTTATGCAGCGTGCCGCAGAACTCGCAAAAATCAGTGCCGCAGAGGGTGAAGTGCCCGTAGGCGCAGTGGTGGTAAAAAACGGAATAATAGTGGGTGAGGGGCGCAATAGGCGAGAGCTTGCCAAAAACGCACTTTGCCATGCCGAAATCGAGGCAATAAATAATGCATGCCGCACGCTTGGCGGTTGGCGGCTTTGGGAATGTGAATTGTTTGTAACTCTTGAACCATGCCCAATGTGCGCAGGTGCCATTATAAACTCACGCATCAAAAAAGTTACTTTCGGCGCATACGATAATAAGGCAGGCTCATTCGGATCTGTAATAGATTTCAATGATTTGCCTTATAATCATAAGCCGGAAATAGTAGGCGGCGAATATGAAAGCGAATGTGCAAAAATGCTTTCGGATTTTTTTTCCGATTTGCGCAAAAAGCGTAAAAACGGGGGTAAAAATCTGTTTTAGAAGCATTTTTGCCTTGAGGTTTAGTTTAAAATTTTATTACTTTTATATGGGTTGTGCTTTATGGAATACAGACGATTTGAAAACACGGTTATAGCCCGCCTTGATAAGGGTGAGGAAATTCTTGAGCAGCTTGAAAAAATTTCATTGGCAGAAAATATAAAGCTTGCAAATATAAGAGCACTCGGTGCCGTTAATGATTTTACCGTCGGCGTTTTTAACACGGATGAGAAAAAGTATTATTCAAACAGCTTTACCGGCGCTTTTGAAATTGTGTCGCTCACCGGCACGGTCAGCACAATGAACGGCGAATATTATGCCCATCTGCATATGAGTGCGGGTAATGATAAGGGCGAGGTTTTCGGCGGCCATTTGAATAAAGCCGTTATTAGTGCCACCTGTGAAATGGTTATAACAATTGTAAATGGTGTTGTTGAACGCACCTTCAGCGATTCGGTGGGCTTAAATCTTTTTGATTTTAATAAGCATGAAAATTAAAAAAAGCAAATTCGTATGAATTTGCCGGGCAGAATTTTATAGAGAAAAAATTAACTGCGTCGGCTGTTGCCGGCGCAGTTTTTTGTGCTTTGCCTGTGCGGCGTGCACCGTTGGATTGCCGTTTAGCAATCATCATTATAATCTTGCTTCGCTAAATCTTATTTCATTGATTCTTCATAAGCCTTGATCATTTTCTTAACCATCTGGCCGCCTACGGAGCCGGCTTGCTTAGAAGTAAGATCGCCGTTGTAGCCCTGCTTAAGGTTAACACCAACCTCTGAAGCGGCTTCCATCTTAAACCTGTTAAGAGCTTCTTTTGCTTCGGGAACTGTGTTCTTTGCCATTGTGATACACCTCGCTTATAATATTTTTGCAACGGCAAAATAACATTTTGCGTGTTTTGCGCAAAGTATTAAATCGCTCTTGCAAGAATAGTTTGTGAAGCATATCCGTTTTTACAATTGAAAAATTTTAACAATATTTTTATTTTTTGCAGAAAGGCTTTGATTGATAAAACTTTTTAATAATTAACCAAATTATTTATCAGGCATATTTTTGTTTGTTCGGATACTGCATTTGCTGCAGCGTTAATGCGGTATTTAGCGGTTTGTTTAATTTGTTGAGCAGTTATTTTTACGGAGTGCTCTCATTTTGCATATCTTTTCTATGCTGAGCCGCAAAGAAGATTGGCATAGATAAACCTGTGCTTATCATTAAAATAAAAGCAGATATCAATTCATATCAGAATAAATACGGCTTAAAATCAATGAACCTTTTCCGAAAGTGGCATATTGTTGAGCACGGTTTGAGTATTCCAGATTTCATCGTTATGCTCATATGAATATGTGCCGTTATATTTTGATGCAATTTCTTTAATGATGCCGATTCCGTTTCCGTGATCTCTGTTTTTATGATCATTGGTTTTATTGCTGAATTTATTTTTGCTGTTTATTTTCAGCGTTTTTTCGTCTATTTCAATGCTGATTGAAATTTGGCTTTTATCCTTGGCATTCCGCGTGGCGTTAATTGAATTATCTATGATATTGCTTACCAATCTGCAAAGATCATAATCATTTATCATGATTGCGTATTCGTCTTTGATTTGGATGTTTAATTTTGTGCCTTCGTTTTCTGCTTCTCGACTTTTTATGTAAAGAATTGTGTTTAAAGTTTCGTTAGAGCAAATGAAAAATCCTGCAAGGCCAAGCAAATTATCGCCGGTGTTGTTTAAAAATTCGTATGCCTTTTCCGGCTTTCCTATCTCTATAAAGCCTTTTGCTGTTGTGATTATGTTTATGTAATCATGCTTGATTTTTTTGAATTCGCTTTTTTCTTTTTTAAGCATCTGCATTTGATTGTAGTTGAGCGTGTTTTTCATTATTTCTTTTTGAACTTCTATATTATATTTTTCCACCTTTTCAAATTTGTCAATGAAAAGTACCAAGGCAAAATCTGCAACAAGGCAAATCACGGAAAAAAAGAGCACAAAAACATCAATGTTTTTATTGCTTAGCAAGGTGGTTGTGGAGCCGTTTTGCTCCTGAATTGTTATAAACGCACTGCAGGCTTGCATTGCTCCGAAAATATGAGTGATGGGAAAAACCAAAAAAAGTGTGTATTTTGATTTTATTGAAAAGGCATTTTCTTTTTTTGTTTGAATTATTCTTATCAACACAATGAAAATAAAAGAAAAAGAAAAAACGAAAACTATTTGGGTAATGTATATCGAAAGCGGAATTTCAAATTTATAACCGCTTCCTAAATCAATGCCGAATAAAAGATTGAAAACAATCGAATACATAATAGATGAAGAAAGATATGCTATAAGGCTGAAAACGGCTGCAAAAAATTTTGAAAAAATTGTTCCGTTTGTAACCGCCAGCAGTATGCAAAACATCATCAAATAATAGCCAAACATAAAAACCAGCTCGGTTTTTCTGTCTACAAAGAGCAGTGACACACCGGAGTATATCATTCCGAAGCCAACAATGCTTGCAAGCGTTACGGCAGTGTTATATTTGTTTTTCAATATGGTATTTGAAATGTTAAAAACTATGAGCGCCCTCACTAAATGCATGATGAAGGCCCATGGGAAGAATTGAAGAAGATTTACCGTTTTCAATATGTTGCTCCTAAAGATTTTTGAGATAGTTTTTGTATATGCTTATTACAGAATTGTATTTTTTCGGCGGTATCGGAATTTCACTGCCTGATGCGGTTATGAATTTATAGGGCTCATAGCTTGAAATGTGATTCATGTTAACCGTGAATGATTTGTGGCACCTTAAAAAATTAGGAGGCAGTGTTTTTTGATATTCTTTTAAGCTTGAATATATAAGAATGTTTCCAAGGTTTTTAACATGAAGCATAAGGTTGTTGTTGAAGGTTTCAAGATAAATAATATCTTGAAAATTTACAATGCTGTTTTTACTCCCGGATTTGATTATAGTTAAATTCGGGTCTTTTTTTGTGTTTTTTTGCAGTGCTTTTTTTAATGCTCGTGTCAGTATTTCATCGGTCATTTTTGCTTTCATTATGTAATAGCAGCATTTTGCTTCGGATAGATTGTATGCACATTGAGGGTATGAGGTCATAAAGATAATTTGTGTGTAATTTCCTTTAATGTTTGAAAGCGACCAGTCCATTGAATTTGTATTGTTTACCATGATGTCCAAAAAAAGAATGTCAACAGTATTTTCATCAAGAAAAGTCTGCAATTTGCTCAGCGAACGGAAGCAAACGGTTTCGTATTCCGCACCTAAAAGCTCATTTATGCATTTTCCTATTTTAAATTCCAAAATACTGCTGAATTCTTCAGAATCATCACAAATAGCAATCTTAATCATTTGTATCCCTCTTAATGTTGAATGATGCATACATTATATCATAAAAGAGTTTTTTTGCTGAGTTATTCGCCCTGCTAAAACAGTCCGTTACCACGAACATATTGCCGATAATTGTTGTATTTAGTAATATTATGAATGATATATAAACAAATTATTACATTTTATTCAAATTATTTCAATACCAAAAACGAAAATTGCAAAAATACATTATTAAAATTCGAAATGAGTTTTTTTCTGCGAAAAAAGCGGAAAAATGATTATTGCTTTAATTCTTGCCGCAGCAGTGGCTTTAACGATTGGAATTGTTGCAAAAAATGTTGCTTTCGCTCCAAAAAAGCAAATTAAAGAAACTGTTGCAGAGGCAGTGTCGACATATAATTCCGCCGATATGGATGGCTTGATAAATTGCTTTGAGCCGGCTGTTCAATCTGTTTATCAGGGTGCAAATTCCTTGCTTAACAGCACAGTGGGTTTTGATATCGGCACAATCTCTTCGCGTTTGCCTTTTGCATCTTATCTTGATGAGGATATTCCTGATGCTTCAAAGCTTCATAAGCTGGATATTTCGGTTGATGATATTGATATAACCTCTGATTCAACCGCCGTTGTTTATTGCACTGTGCAATTTGGTAGCCTTGAGCCCGAAAGCAGCACAATGAATATGGTAAAGGTTGATGATAAGTGGTATTTTGCCGTTAATTCGCTGTTTTGATTTAAATGATGATTTTGCAAATTGATTGCTTATGCAATTTTATGTTTGATTTTTGCGGCTACACTCAAATCAAAAAATAAATAATTTGTAGCAAGAAAGGTTAGAAAACACTATGGCATTTTGTACTAAATGCGGGCGCCCTCTTGCCGAAGGCGAAATATGTGATTGCCAAAAGCAGCAGGCTGCCCCAAGCGAGCAAGGCGGATTTAATCCTTACGGCAATCCGCAACCCGAAAAAACCATCCAAGCAGATTCAGAAAATGTTGTTATCAATATTGATAAGGACAAAATGAAGCAAAATCTCAACAACGCAGTTGATAAGCTCCAAACGGGAGTCGGCAAAGGCGTTGATATGGTTAATGAAACACGAAATAAGTATGAAAGCTCAGGTGCATTTGAACACGGATTAAAAATTGTGCCTGATTGCATTTCCGCAAATGACGGTGAAATTCCGATTAAGCAATATGATTTTGCAAAGCTCAGAACAAGGCTTTTGCTTGAAAAGTCTTACGGCAGACTTCAAATAACAAACAAAAGAGTTATTTTCAGAGCCGCAGGTCGCTCTCCGCTCGGTAAAAATATTTTTCATCAGGAATTCAGCATTGATCAGCTTGCCGGTGTTGAAGTAAGATGCAAGCATGAATTCAATTTGTTTAATTTCTTTCTTGGGCTGATTTTTTCGTTGGCAATCGGAGGCGCTTGTTTCGCTGCAAATTATCAGCTTGACAGTGCGGCAGCAGTATCTTTCATATTTGCTTTTTTGGTGCTGGTTGCATGCGGAATATATGAATTCTATTGCCATAAAAACTTTGAATCAAATAAATTATACACTGTTAGGCAGTTGCTGTTGTCTGCGGCAACCGGCGGAATGATAGGCGCTGCATTTGAATCGGACAGCGTTTTCATCTTTGTTTTCACCGCTATTATGTGCTTGGCGGCATTGATAAACCTTGTTTTAATGTCTATCGTGCAAAACCTTGTTGCGATATTTAAAACCGGTGCTGCCGCTGCAATAGAAATTAAGAGAGAGCCTGTTTTGGGCTTGCTTTCGTTCTTGTTTCTTGCCAAGGAAGATAAATATTCCGGTTTCGCCGAAATTCTTCCGTGGACGGATACGGATATAGCCATCAAAGAAGTCGGCACAATCATTGATGATATTAAAACTATGGGCGATGCGGCTATTGAAAAATGGAAGCAAGATTGATTTGCGCCGAATATAAATCGGTGTTTTGATTTTTATATTTTATGAAGCAGATGATTTATATTGTCTGCTTTTTAAAGTTTAAAGGTCTGCAAGCTTTTTGCAACTTGTTAAGATTTTTTCAACCGTAAGCATAAGGCAATCGGCAGATATTTAATTTTGGAGAAAGCAATGGGACTTTTTGATTTTATTTCGGGAAAAAACAGAAAATCGGCAAGCGAAGAAAGCACCATCGCCGAAAAAGCGCCCGTCAATCAAATTCTTTCTCAGCCGTCTGCCGATCCCTTTGATGCTTACAAAGATGTTTTTAAGTCTGATAACTTTAAAAATGCATCCATTCAGGAAAGAATGGATGCGTATCAGGCTCTTGAAAATAAAATGGCGGCGGAGCAGGGCAGAACGCCTCGCAGCGTTGTTTTTGATAATGAAAGCTCAATGGGCTTTGATGAATACGGCCCAAAAGATTATTGCGGTTGCTACAGCCCGAATAATGATTGCATTCATTTAAATCCTTACTATATCTCCGATGCGTGTGCAGAGCGAGGCGAGCAATTCGACGGAATGAACACGGTTGTGCATGAGGGAAGGCACGCTTATCATTACGATGCAATGTTTGGTTATATCAATCAGCCCGATAAAAAGTATTTGTTAAACAAAGATGCAATCGAAAAATCATATAATGAAAATGTTTACGGTCAGGCAACATCTAAAAGCGAATTGACCGGGCTTGATAATTATAACAATATTCCCTGTGAGCAAGACACTTCTTCATATGCAAATCAAGTTATGCAAAGTGATTATTTTAAGTCCTTATATGGGCAAGATGATGCTTACCGAAATTATGTTGCAAGTGAAAATTTCGCTCAGCAGGCACGGGAAAATTGGGCTTATCAAGATGAGGCGGCGCAAAATTTGCTTGCGAAAAATCCGGAATTAAAAGAAAAGCATATTGCAAATATCAGCAGCGGAATGGATCCGCAGCAATCAATGCAAAATCTTTTCGGCGGCAAAGAAAATCTTCAGGCAGGCATGTATCGTGAAACAGAAGCTTTGAAAGCGGAAAATCCGGCAGATAAATATGCCGCAGATTACATAAATAAAGTGTCAAACGAAAGCGGAAATATACCGCCAAGTCCTACTGCGGCGCAATATAAAACGCACATAATGGGTGAAAATGATCCCAAACCCGTTAATTATTCCTCCGTTTCAAATGAAAACAGAAACGGAAGTGTGCCGCTTGATAATAAGCAGTCAATTCAAAGCGCTTTTTCGGGCAGTGAAAAAAATGATTTAAACTCATCAAATGCAAAGCGGGAACATATTGATACGGATAACGCTTTAACAAACAGCGGAAAATATAAATATACCGTTGAAACCGTGCCGGCATCAAGCATAGATACAAGCACAGCTATGGGAATGGACAGCCCGAATTTCTGGAATCATCACGGCAACAGCAAGGAGTCATATATGGCACTTGCAGAAAAGCTTCCCGAAGTGCAAAAGGAATTTAATTTCGGAAAATCCTATGATGAAATCCACAGTAATCCGGAGCTTAGAGATTGTGTTTCAGCATATTATGCACCGGATAAAATGATTCAAGCGCAGCAAGCAGGCGGCAAATATGAATTTATTGATGATGGGCGGCATCGTCTTGAAGCAGCTCGTGAGTTAGGCTGTGATGTGCCTGTTCAAAATGTGGATAAGCCGTATATAGAAAATGAAAATTCGGATTCTTTAAAGCAAAGCGGTGAAGCTGCCAATGCAGAAAATGTAAATGAAGAAGCCGTAGGAAACGAAAGCGGAATAGGGTATTCCGATAAAGCAATTACAGATTATTCCGCTGCATACGAGAATTCCCAAGCCATAAATCAGCCAAATAACTATGTTGATGCAAATGATGATGATTATGCAAAGTCATATGTTTTGGGCGGCAGCGGAAATGATTATGACAGTAGGCAGGATTTGGCGGAAAAAGATTATTATGAAAATTATGCCGATATTCCCACGGCAGATAATCAAAACGGGTTAGAAAGCGGCAAAACGCAGCAAACCGATAATGATAATGCGGTAAATGAGTATTTGGCAGACTATGATGCACAGAATGCTCTTGAACAAAGCGGCAAATATGTCGATTCGGAAAACGAAAAAGAAAATCAATCAAGGTTTTCCGAAGAAACAGATAACGAGGAACAAAGCGCAGGCCGAAAGCCGGCACAAGAGCAGGAACAGCCCGAAACGCTCGGCAGTGAAAACGGCGAGGAACAAAGCGCAGGTCAAAAACCGGCACAAGAACAGGAGCAGCCCGAAACGCTCGACTTTGAGAACGGCGAGGAGCAAAGCGCAGGTCAAAAGCCGGCACAGGAGCAGGAACAGCCCGAAACGCTCGATTGTGAAAACGGCGAGGAACAAGGTAATGGCCGCACTCCGTCTCAAGAGGAAAAGGCAGATAAAGAAAATCAATTGGGAGGAAATGAAAGTGCTTCGGATTCCTCATCGGATAACAGCAGTTCAAAATCAAATGATATGAAAAATAATTCAAACGGCAGTGAATATGGCGATGACGCAGCAGATTCGGTGCGTGATAATGTGCAGGATCAATCGGGCGGCATGAGTATGTAACGCCGATAATTTATAAAAGGTGATGAAACATAAATGAATGAAGATTCAAGAAATTTTTCTGTTTTATTTGGTGATAAATTAAATAAAAAAATACCTCTGATAAAGCTTTCCGATCCAAGCCGTACTCCGGATGTGATTTTAAGCGGAACGGACGGATTCGGCGATTTTGCCCGCTTTCCGATTGATTCAAATATCCTGAGCAAGCATATTATGCTGCTGGGAGGCATAGGAACGGGTAAAACGAACGCTTTTTTTCAAATTGTAAATCAACTGAATGCTAAATTAAGCAATGATGATGTGATGATCATATTTGATACGAAGGGCGATTTTTATAATGAATTTTACACCCCCGGTGATGTGGTTATCAGCAATGATTCAACTTCAACCGGAAGCGGCGAATTGGATTATTGGAATATTTTCAACGAAATCGAGCCGGGTGAGCACATGCTTGAAAGCGTTATTGAAATATCCAAAAGCCTTTTTGCAGAGCAGTGCAAAAACACAAATCAAATCTTTTTTCCGAATGCCGCAAAAGATATTTTTATGGCCTGTGTGCTTCATTTTATGCGCTCCGTTGCACCGCAGGAAAGAACAAATAAAGCTCTTGTGGGCTATATAAATTCAACTCCAACCCGTGAAATAAAGGCAATGCTTGCATCTTATGATGATTTAAGAGCCATGACAAGCTATATAGATAATGAAGATTCGGCACAAACACAGGGCGTTATGTCTGTTTTGCAACAGGTTGTGAGGGAAGTGTTTGTGGGAAATTTCAGCAAGGTAGGCACGCTTTCTTTAAGAAATCTTGTTCGCCGAAAAAGCGGCAAAAAAGTGTTTATAGAATATGATTTAAGCATCGGCAGCATGCTTGCCCCTGTTTACAGCCTCATGTTTGATATGGCAATAAAGTCGGCGCTCGGAAGAAAAAGAAGCAAAGGCAATGTTTATTTTATAACCGATGAGTTCAGATTGCTTCCGAATCTTGAGCATATAGATGATGCGGTTAACTTCGGCAGAAGTCTCGGAATTAAATTTATGATAGGTATTCAAAATGTGGAGCAAATTTATGAGTGCTATGGGGAAGAACGAGCCAGAAGCATTATGAGCGGGTTTTTAACAAGCTTTTCATTCAGGGTAAACGATGCCAAGTCAAGAGAATACATACAGCAGCTTTACGGTAAAAATCAGATCACGGAATCATATTTGCCTATAAACAAAAGTAAAGGTTTAGTTGAAAATCAAAGAGAGGCAAATGTTGTTGAGGATTGGGAAATCACACGCCTTTTGATAGGGCAGGCGGTAATAGGAATGCCGAATGTTGAGCCGTTTGTGTTCAGATTCAGCGAATATAAATCTCAAAAAAACAGTTAACTTTTTATATTTAAGTTTTATATCAAAATGAAAGGAATTTTATTATGAATTGTAAAAATTGCGGTAATCCGATAAATGAAGGCGATATGTTTTGCGGTGCTTGCGGCGCAAAGATTGAACCCGAAAATATCATAGATGATTCACAAGAGGCAACTCCGTCAAATTCGCAGAAAGATTCGCTTCAACAGGATAGCACCGGATTTGATCCTTATGCGCTGCCGCCCGAAGATTCGGCAGAAATGCAAGGGGCGGTAAAAGCTCAAGCTGATAATTCCGAATATTATCAGCCTTACGAAGCCGAAAATAATGCGGTGCACGGCAGCTCGCAAAGCAACGGCCAAAACGCTCAAAATGTTGCCCCGGCTGCCGTTTCGGCAAATTCAAATGCAGGTGCCAATGTTAAAACCGTTCGCATAAACAAAAAAGCGCTTATTATTACGATCAGCGTTGTTGCGGCTGTTGCTGTGGCTGCCGTTTTGGCGTTTGTTATTTGGAATCATGCGCCGATAAATTTAGATTTAAACGATTATATATCGGATCAGGTATATACCGATGAGGCACTTGATGCATATTATGATGCTCATTCAAGCGATTATGATTACGATTTAGACGACGATTATGATGAATTTGATGAAAATAGCACAGATAAAAGTAATTTCACAAATTTTGATTACGGCATAGGCCTTACGGTAAGCGGCTACAATGAATATGCAAGCATCAGCGAATACGATTATAGAAATATTATTGATTGGTCGCGCCTTATAGATGATGTTAATGCGCAGCTTGCTAAAAAGAAAAAGGTAAACGGCAGGCATTTGGATTTTTATGATTATGTTAACAACAGCTCTTTTGCTATCACGGCCGATAAAACAGAAGATATCAAAAATGATGATGAAATCAATTTTGAAATTCAAGGCCTTAATATGAAAATCAGCGGAATAACCTTGCGTATTTCAGATGCTTCAAAAACATATAAAATCAGCGGCTTAAAGGTTGTTAATGCGTTTGATCCGTTTGATTATGTTGATATGGTTTTATATAACCCGGCAAACGGATTTGCAAATGCAAAGTGTGTTGTAAGCTCTGATCTTAATGAGCCGATTCAAGGCGTTGAAGGTTTAAATGTTGCTTACTATGATGATTCAACGGTTTCCGTTATCAAGGATAATTCCATTGTTGCAAAAATCTTTTATTATTTTTCAGATGATGATGAAGACAGGGATGATTTGCAAAACGGTGAAAAGCTTACAATGTATTGCTACACCACCGGCGCCGATATAACGGAAAAATACAGCCTTTATATAGCAAGATCAAGCAAAGAATTTGAAGTAAGCGGCCTTGGCGAATATGCTTCAAAAGCCACATCATTTAATTCAGAACAGTTGGAACGCTTCAAAAGCAACGCATCAGATTATCTCAATGCAAAATTTGCCGATTACAGCGGATACGGCGATGCTAAATTTGTCGGCGCTTATATTGCAGATTTAAAGGATAAGAGCAGCAATTCAAGCTTCCACAATGATCTTCGCCTTGTTTATTCATACAGCTACAGCTATTGGGATGATGAATCTGAAACAAAATATGCCTATGTATGCTATGAGGATATTATAGTTGACTCTGACGGAACGGTTCCGTTTACTCCCGATATTTATTTCGATGATTACGGCACGGGATATTCAAGCATTGATGACGCACTTAAAAGATATGATGCGGAAAATTTCAATGTTACAAAGCTTTCCTAAACAAGGAGGATTTATATGAAATGCAAAATGTGCGGCAGCGAAAATGCTGCGGATTCAAAATTTTGTTATAACTGCGGCGCTCTTCTTGAGGCTGATGCACAAAGTGCGGCTCGGGCAAATGCTTATGCCCCTGTGCAGCCGGTTGCTTCGGCAAAACCGCAAAAGCAAAAAAGAAAAAAGGCGTCCGGCGGAAAAAGCGGTAAAAAGGGGTTTCTCATTGCTCTTGTTGCCGTTATTGCCGTGCTTTTTGTCGGCGGTATAACCGTATTTGCGGCTTTGCCGCAGATAGAGCGTTCTTCAATGGGCGAGACCGAATACTATTTTTACCGTGAATATAAAACCGTTAAAAATATTTTAGATGTTGATTTCCTTTCTGCTTTGCGCAATCCGCAAAGCTATTCGGCAAATTCGCAAATCAAATTAACCGGGGATTGCGGCGATTATGAAGAGTACAGCAGCTTTTTAGAAGAAATTATTGATTCCGTTAATGCCGATGCCAAGGTTGATTACGATAAGGATAAGAAAACAGTTTCCGTAAGTTCAAATGTTAAAAATAAAGAAGATAACATTTTCACAATAAACGCAGGTTATTTTGACCACCGTGTTGTTGTAGGCTCAAATCTTGAGGACAACAGCACAGTGCTTGATTTCAGGTCTTTTTACGGCGAATCGGCAGAAGCCGAAAATGAAACGGCGCAAAAAGATTCCAAAACTGAAAAAACGGAAAAATCAAACGATAAAAATTCCGGTGCTGATTTGGCAACCGCTCTTAAAACGGTTTGTGATGAGCAGATAAATGATAAATGTATAAAATCAAAAGGCAAAGAAAAGAATAACGGCAAATCATGCAGTTATGTTGAATTTGAATTTACCGATAAGCAAATCGATAAAATTGCCGTTGAGCTTTTAAAGGCAGTGGTTGCAAACGAAGGCGATTGGGCAGATCTTGCAAAAATCTTAAATGAGTATTATCAGGATATTTTTGCGGAATATGATGTTATTGATGATAACGAGGATCTTATTCAGCAGCTTATATCGGAAATTGAGGAAGACGGATTTGCCTCCGGTGAATTTGATAAAATCAATTATAAAGTTTATTACGATTTCAGGGGAAATATAGTTTCAAGGCAGCTTGCTGTTTATGATATGAACGATGAAATTTTTAATCTTTGCGTTGATTCGGATTTCGGCAGATCGGGCGATTCAATAAATGTTCTTGCCAAAAGCGGAGATAATCAAACCGTTACCGTAAACTATTTAAAATCAATGAACGGCGGCAAAATGAATTGCAATATTGATTGCCTGTTAAACACCCTGACGGAAACGATTGATGAAAATGTTGAAAACAATTTAAGCCTTAATATTAAGCTTTCGGATATAGGTGTTGAAACTGTAAACGGAATTTCCGTTTTAGGCGGCAATTTAAGCTTTTCGTATGCATACGATTCAGATTATAAAATTGATTTTGAAGGCAGTGCCGAAGCCGGCGAAAATTATGATATTGCATTAAAGCTTAAATTAAGCGGCGAAGATATGGATAATATGTCTTTCAAAGCCGATCTTGCCACCAAGCTTTCGGCAAATCCGGATGTTTCCGGCTTTGCGATTACAGGCAAGGAAGACACGAATTGCGGCGATTATTTTGAAAGAATGGTTAGTGATATAGCCGATAAATTCGATGAAGATTTAATGAATCCGATTTATCAAAAATATTATTCGCAATATTTATATTCCGGCAATCAGGATTATTACGATGATTCTGCTGATTCGTACGATGATTATTATTATGATGAATACGACGATTATTATTCTTATGATGATGCGGATTACAGCTATGTTTATGATGAGGATTATTATTTGTAATTCTTTTGCTTTTAGGTGATTTGAATTGCTGATTAAGCAAGCAAAACAGCAGTGTTGAAAGGGGCTGAATCGGTGAAAAAATAAAAGATGCAGATGTTTAGGGTAATGAGCTTTCGGTTAAGTCGGCTGTAGGCTACGGCGTTAAGTTTGTTTCAAATGCAGAGGCAGAAAAACTGCCTGCAGAGCTTTCGGGCAAAACGGCTTGATTTAGATTTACACATTGAATATTGTGTTAATCAGAAAATTAAATGTTAATTAAATAAGGCACTAATATATTGCGGTTTTTGATTTTCGGCTCTATATTGATTGTTAAATCAAGAGGAGTGATAAATCGTGGAAAAAATCAAGTTTGGCTTTTTTCAATATGTGTGGATATTTATTGCCGGTTGCTATTCCGGCTATTTGATTGAAACGGTTTGGTGCCTGATTAAGCACGGCTTCATAGAAAGCCGCAAATCGCTTGTGCTTGGCCATTTAAGCGTTGCTTACGGTATGGGCGCAGTGCTTTTAACGCTGCTTTTGGTGCAGTTTGAAAATGCTCAGCTTTGGAAAATCTTTTTGGTTGCCTTTGCCAGCGGCACGGCGGTTGAATATATTTGCTCGCTCGGCCAAGAATTGCTTTTCGGCTCGGTTGCTTGGGATTACAGCAATGTTCCCCTTAATATAAACGGCAGAGTGTGCTTGCTTTATTCGCTTTTTTGGGGTGTTTTAGGCATTTTTTGGGTTAAGGTTATGATTCCGTTTATGGGAAAAATATTTGCCTCGGTTCATTTGCCGCACGAGCAAGCATTTGTTTGGGTGTTTATAGTATTTTTTGTTTTTGATTGTGCGCTTTCCGGCTCTGCCGCATTCAGAATGAATGAAAGAGATGCGGGCAAAGCACCGTCAAACAGGGTTGAGCAATTTTTAGATGTTCATTATCCCGATGAAAAAATGCAGCAGATATATGCAAATTCAAAGCCCGTTGAAAAATAATATCGGCAATTTTAAAACCGTTAAAATTTATTGCGTCAGCAGCAAATGGGTTTTGGATATAAACTTATAACATAATATTTCGGTTCTTATCAGTTTCGTTACAACATTAAAAACCGCCGGCACTTTTGTGTCGGCGGTTTCTTGTGCAACGAAATCCCGGTGCAAACGCCGGGCCGTTTGAATTTAAAGCAAATATATCTGCCGGCTTTTTGTTTTGCCGCTTCAATGGTTGCTTTTATGATTTGTTTTATTCTGCCGTAAAGCGAAATTCGGTTACGGTTTTAAATTCCTTTTCAGGCTCAACATAGGAAAACGGAAATTCGGTTGTGTGATTAACACTGTCCGGATAAAACTGGGTTTCAAGCGCAACGCCTCTTCTGAAGCTTACGCTGCCGTTTGATGCTTTTCCGGGATTGCCGCTTTTTTTGAGCCATCCGCCGCAGTAAAGCTGAATCCCCGGAAGATCGGTAAACACAGTCATTTTCCTACCGCTTTCTTCGTCGTAAAGCACGGCTGCCTCCGTGAAATCACGGGGGCTCTTATCAAGGCAATAGTTGTTGTCATAACCTATGCCGTCAATAATTGCGCCGAAAGGTTCGTCAATTTTATCTCCTATTTTATGCATTTGCGAAAAGTCCATCATTGTGCCTGCAAGGTTGCAAAGTTTGCCTGTTGGCAGTTGATCGTCATCTGTTTCGGTAAATTTGGAAGCGTTGATTTTTAGGCAGTGGTTTTCTGCCGTGCCGCTTGTTTTGCCCGAAAGGTTGAAATAGGCGTGGTTTGTCGGTGCAGCAACGGTTTTTCTGTCGCTCACAATGCCATACTCTATGCGCAAAGTATTTGCCTCGGTAAAAGTATATTTAACCGTCATTGTGAAATTGCCGGGGAATCCGTCTTCTCCGTCCGGTGAAAAGCGTTTAAATGTAACGCTGTTTTCATCCTCGTTTTTGCTTTCGATTTCCCAAGGTGTAAAGCTGAATCTTCCGCCGCTGTGCAATGTCCAGTGCCCCTGATTGTTAGGCGTGTGGTATTCTGCACCGTCTATTTCAAATTTGGCGTCTCTGATTCTGTTTGCAACCCTGCCTACAACAAGCCCCTGATAGCCCAAATCCGGATCGGTGTAATACTTCGGTTCGTCAAATCCAAGCACAACATCGCCGAGCTTGCCGTTTCTGTCAGGCACGAAAACGGATTGAATGCCTGCGCCGAGCGTTTGCAGCGAAACATAAGCACCGCTTTTGTTTGTGATTGTGCAAAGAAAAATTTCTTCGCCGCTCGGAAGCTTTCCAAAAGATTTTTCAGTAATACTCATAATTTTACCCCTTAAAATATAAAATCGAAATGTCTGATTGTATAAACTGAGTATAAACCGAATTGTAAAATAATTCAACCGAAACTTGACTTTTTATATTATTAAATATATTCTTATAATGCAGTATTGTTTATTGCGGCGGCAAACGGGTCGCTTTAAATGCCTTGTGTGAAACCGCATTAAAAATGCTTTTATAAATGTATTACAGCTATGAAAGGGTTGTGAATTTTTTGGATAATTTTCTTTCGGTTTTAACTGCCGTTATGCGCTTTGCGCTCCCGGTTTCGGCAGTTGTGGTTCTTTTAACCTGTGTTGTTTCCCTTTTCAGAAACAGGCCAAGAGTTCATAAAATGGCTCAGCTTACGGATGAAAACAACGGCTCCGTTATAGAAATAAATCATTGGGAAACCTCTGTTGGAAAATCAAAGGCAAATGATATTGTGTTGCCGTTTCCCACGGTTTCTCGCTTTCATGCCGTTATTGCAAAAAAGAAAAGGGATTGGGTTGTAACAGACACTTTTTCTAAAAACGGAATTCTTGTAAACGGCAAAAAAATAGAGGGCAAGGCAGTTATAGAGGACGGTGATCTTATATCCGTCGGCACCGTGCCGCTGCGCTTTCAATGCGCCGAGGCTATTTCAAGCGAAACAAAACGCAAAATTCGCAACAGCGCAGGCGGAAGCGTTGCCTATGCCGTTTTGGTGGATGTTAAAAGCCGCAAGCCCGTTTATTTAAAGCGAAACGATGTGCTTATCGGTAGGGGAGAGCAATGCGATATAAGAATTCTTGCAGACACCGTTTCATCTGAGCATGCAAGAATTTATAAAACCACAAAGGGCTGGGCACTTTGCGATCTTGATTCGCACAATGGCACAAAGCTAAACGGCAGATATATCAATCAGGCTCAGTTGATTTTTGATGAGGACACGATCACCTTCGGCGACAGAGTGTTCGTATTCTATGAAAAGTGAGGTGCAAGAAATGGCAAAAGGTAAGAAAAAACAAAAGCGGCTGCCAAAGGTTAAGCCGATAAACAACTTTTTAATGATGTCATTCTTAACGCTTTTTCAAATTGTTGTTTCATTTTGCGCCGCAAATGCAAAAGACTCGTTTGAGCCAAGGGCAATGTTGGCAATGGCCATATTGATTGCCGTTGAATGGATTTATCTTGTGTTTTTTTACACGGCAATGCACAGGCGAAATTTTGAACTTGAAATTATTGCCTTTTTCCTGAGCTCCGTCGGCGTTGCCACAATCGGCTCAATGAATGCAGATTCTGCAATCAAGCAAAGCCTCATGATTGTTGCCGGCGTAATCGTGTATATAATAATGGTGTTTTTGATGGGCAACGTTGATCTTTGCATGAAGCTCAGATTGCCTGTTGCGATTGCGGCAATTTTGCTTTTGGTTGTAAATCTTGCCATAGCAGAATATACGCACGGAGCAAGAAACTGGATAAAAATTGCCGGAATAACCTTTCAACCCTCCGAATTTGTTAAAATCGCTTTCATATTCGTGGGTGCGGCAACTCTTGAAAAAATTCAAACAAGCAAAAATATTTTTGCCTATATTGCATTTTCCGTTGCCTGTGTCGGCTCGCTTATTCTCATAAAAGACTTTGGCACGGCACTTGTGTTTTTCATCACATTTTTGATTATTGCGTTTATGACCTCCGGCGATATTAAAACTATTATTGCCGCCGTTGCTTCGGCCGGCCTCGGTGCCGGAATCGTTGTTAAATACAAGGCATATGTTACAAAGCGCTTTGCCGTTTATCGCCATGTGTGGGAAAAGGATTATTACAATGCAAGCGGATATCAACAAACAAGAACATTGGTGGGGCTTGCATCGGGCGGCCTTTTCGGCCTCGGAATCGGAAACGGCTATACCCGCCGTGTTTTTGCCGCTTCAACAGATCTTATTTTCGGTGTGATTTGCGAGGAGTGGGGCTTTATTTTCGGCGTGCTTCTGGTGCTTGCTTTTGTGGCAATCGCCGTTTCGGCTCTTGTTAATTCAATAGCGGCACGCTCCACATTCTATTCAATTGCCGCCGTGGCAAGTGCGGCGATGCTGCTTTTTCAAACGGCTCTCAATATTTTCGGCATAACGGATGTGTTGCCGCTTACCGGCGTAACCCTTCCGTTTGTAAGCCAGGGCGGCTCATCAATGATTTGCTGCTGGGCCGTTCTTGCATATATCAAAGCGTCCGATGTGCGCACCTATAATTATCTCGGAGGTGCAAAAAAGAAATGAAAATGATAACCAAAAGAGGAATTTTCCTTTGGGTGCTTTGTGCACTTTTCATCGGAGGAATAATATTTCTGAGCTTCAGCCTTGCCACAGAAGGCTCAACTTGGGTTATGAAAAATTATAACCGCCATGTTTACAGCGACGGCCAATTGATTGCCGCAGGCAAAATTAAAGACAGAAACGGTGTTGTGCTTTCGGAATCCAAGGACGGTGAAAGAGTTTACAGCGATGATAAAAGCACTCGCCTTTCAACTTTGCATTTGGTTGGTGATACCCGCGGATTTATCTCCACCGGTGTGCAAACCGTTTTTGAAAAGCAGCTTGTGGGTTATAATATAGTAAACGGCGTTTATGATATTGATAAATACGGCTCGGGAAATGACCTCACTTTAACGGTAGACAGCGAAATAAATAAAGTTGCTTATGATGCACTCGGCGATAAAAAAGGCACAATAGCCGTTGTGAACTATAAAACGGGCGATATTGTTTGCATGGTTTCAAAGCCAAGCTATGATGTTAATAATGTGCCTTATAATATTGATTCGGCAGAGGAATATGAGGGCGTTTATATAAATAGATTTTTAACCGGCCTTTATATTCCCGGCTCAACCTTTAAATTGGTTACCTCAATAAGCGCACTTCAAAATATCGGCAACGATATTTACAGCCAAAAATGGCAGTGCAACAAGGTTTATGATGTGGATGGAGTTGAGGAGGATAATATAATCTGCAACGCCCGCCACGGAAAAATAGATTTTGAAACGGCGCTTGCAAAAAGCTGCAACATCACTTTCAGCCAGATAGCCATTGAAATCGGCCCGGAAAAGCTTGCGAAAACGGTTGACGGCCTTGGATTAACCTCTCCGGTAACGGTAAGCGGCGAAATCAAATCGGCAAAGGGCAGATTTTATCTTAAAGCCGGTGATCCGGATGCCACAACCGGCTGGACCGGTATAGGGCAGGGCCAAACTCTTGTTTGCCCTGCAGCCATGCTTCGCCTTATGTGCGCAATTGCAAACGACGGTAAAGCGGTGCCGTTTAATGTTGTGGATCGCTTTGAAAATCAAAAGGGCAAAACAATCAGATTTGCTCAAGATACTGCCGAAACTCAGCTTATCAACAGCGATATCGCATCACAAATGAAGAATTTAATGCGAAATAATGTTAAAACTCAATACGGCGATAATAAATATAAAGGCTTAAATCTTTGCGCTAAATCCGGAACGGCACAAATTGATAATGTTGATGCTCACAACACGGCTTGGTTTGTTGGGTTTATGGATGATGAGGAAAATCCTTATGCCTTTGTTGTTGTTGCGGAAAAGGGAAATTCTGGTTCCCAAACCGCAGGCCCGATGGCAAATAAAGTGCTTCAGGCAATTGTTAAGGGCACAGATTAAATTAAAGAGGTAAAAAATTGGCTTCAAAGCTTACTCAAATCAAAAAAGAAAATGAATATGAACGAGCACTTATAATATCTGTTGATACGGGGGATTTTGATGCCGATGTATCTGCTGCCGAATTAACCGAGCTTGCTAAAACCGCAGGGGCAGAGGTTGTGGGCGTTATGATACAAAAAAGAGAGGCTCCTTCGGCAGCGTCATATGTGGGCAGCGGCAGGCTTGCGGAAATTCGTGAGTTTTGCGCCGCAAATGAAATCGCCCTTGTGATAGCAGACGGAGAATTAACTCCCGTGCAGGCAAGAAATATAGAGGATGCGGCAGATGCAAAGGTTGTGGATCGCACAATGCTTATCCTTGATATTTTTGCACAGCGTGCACGCTCTGCAGAGGGAAAAATTCAAGTTGAGCTTGCACAGCTCAAATATTCGTTGCCGCGCCTGGCGGGTAAGGGCACCTCACTCTCAAGGCTCGGCGGCGGAATTGGCACAAGGGGCCCCGGCGAAACAAAACTTGAAACGGATAAGCGCCACATCAGGCGCAGAATTCAATATTTAAGCGAAAATTTGCAAAAGCTTGAAAAACGCCGCCTTGCAATGCATGATCGCAGGCAAAAAAACGGTGCACAGGCAGTTGCAATAGTCGGATATACAAATGTCGGCAAATCAACGCTTATGAATTGCCTCACCCGGGCAGGCGTTCTTGAAGAAAACAAGCTTTTTGCCACGCTTGATCCAACGGCAAGAAAATTGACCTTGCCAAACGGCGAGGATATTATGCTTGTGGATACAGTTGGCCTTGTTCGCAGGCTTCCGCATAAGTTGGTGGATGCTTTTCGCTCCACCCTTGAGGAAGCACTTTGGGCGGATGTTGTGCTTAATGTGTGCGATGCGTCAAGCCCGGAATGTAATGAGCAAATTATGGTAACAAATGATTTGCTTGCTTCGCTCGGATGCGGCGAAAAGCCCGTTATAAACGTTATGAACAAATGCGATCTTGTGCCGCATGTGGCGGATTTTCCCGTTATAGGTAAATGCGTTTGTATCAGCGCAAAAAACGGAAACGGTACAGATAAACTGCTTGCCGAAATAGAGGCGGCATTGCCGCAAAAGCGCAGGCGTGTTTTGCTGCTTTTGCCGTTTTCGCAGGGCAAAATCGTGGGCGAGCTTGAAAAAAACGGCGTTGTGTTTTCCAGAGAATATACGGAAAACGGAATAAAAATGGATGTGCTTGCCGAAATTTCTTTTCTTGATACAATTAAGGATTATATTTTGCCGCAATAAATCATAAAATCATATTAGGTGATTTTATGAAGATGTTAACTTTAAGATTAAAGCCAAAAACTATTTTCGGCTTAATTTTGATTGCTGTCGGAATAGTAGTTATTTGCATAACCTTTTATTCTAATCATGTAAGCAGTGTTTCAAATTCCGTTATGCTTGAAACGGATTCTGCAAGAGAGCAGTATTTAACCTCGCTCGGTTGGGAATTTAAAACTCCGTGCGAGGAAAAAGAGATTCAAATTCCTTCGCAGTTTAATGATACATATATTAAGTATAATGAAATACAAAAGCAGCAAGGATTTGATCTTGAAAAATATAAGGGTCAAATCGCAACGGTTTACACCTATAATATCACAAATTATAAAGGCTATGAAAACAGAGATTGCATCTATGCCGATCTTTTGGTTTGCTCTGGCAAGCTGATAGGTTGTGATGTTTATTCGTCGTCTGTTTCAAACGGCTTTATGAAGCCGCTTTCAAATAATAAGGATTAAAAAATGGAAAGAATTGATAAGCTGCTTTCACATTCGCTCAATATCACCCGCAGCGAAGCCCGTGCGCTTCTTAAAAAGGGCGGTGTGCGCTTAAACGGCAAAGCGGTTTCGTCACCTGCCGAAAAGGCAAATGAGCAAAGCGATTGCATTGAGGTAAACGGAGAAAAGCTTACCTTTCAAAAATTTGTCTATATAATGATGAATAAGCCGCCGGGCGTGATTTCTTCAACTGATGGCAGAAAAACGGACGAAAAAACGGTTATTGATATTTTGCCTCCCGAAATGAAACGCAATGGATTGTTTCCGGCAGGCAGGCTTGATAAGGACACCGTCGGCTTTATGCTTATAACCGATGACGGCGCTTTTGCCCACGATATTTTAAGCCCCAAAAAACATATTTCAAAAACATATATTGCAGAGCTTGATAAGCCTTTTCCTTGCGATGCAATTGAAAAGTTTGCCTGTGGAATTGAAATCGGCAGCGAGAAATGTATGCCTGCAATTCTTTCGGCGGAAAACAGCAGCCGAACCGTTGCATGCGTTGTTATCCGCCAAGGAAAATATCATCAGGTTAAGCGAATGTTTGCAGCAGTGGGTTGTGAAGTGATTTCTCTTAAAAGAATTGCAATGGGTGATTTGCCGCTTGATCCGAATTTGGCACCGGGAGAATGTAAATATCTTTCAAACGAAGAAATTTTGAAAATCAAAAATATGCAAAAATTGTAAAAAACAGCCGCTAAAACACAATATATTGTGGTTTTTGGCGGCTGTTTTCTTTAGCTTGTGCAATCTTAACAAAAAATATGATAAACTTTATATAAAATGCTTGCAAATTGTTTAAGCACATTGTATAATATCAACAAGAGAAATCACTTGCTTTTGTGCAACATTTTCGGCATTCTATCAATAGGGGGAATAAACGTGCCAAACAGACTGTTTCAGGGCATTGTAAATCAGATGAGAGATACGCTTGATCGTAATATCGGCGTTGTGGATGAGGGCGGCACGGTTATTGCCTGTTCGGAACTCGGCCAAATCGGAGAAGTTAGAAAAGGCGTTGTTTCCGCAGGTGTTTTTGCGGGGCTGCAAACCTGTGTTGACGGCTGCACCTATAAGGCTTTCGGCAATTCCGTTCATCCCGAATATGCTGTTTTTCTTGAGGGAACGGATGATATGAGCAAGCATTTTGCAGATGTTATTGCAATTGCTCTTAATCAAATTAAGCAAACAAACGATGAAAAGTTTGACAGATCTAATTTTGTTAAAAATGTTATTCTTGATAATATTCTTCCCGGAGATATTTATATTAAGAGCCGTGAGCTTCATTTCAATAATGATGCCACAAGAGTTGTTTTCATAATTCGTGTGCCGCAAAAAACAGATGTTTCCGTGTTTGATGTTATTCAGAATTTCTTTCCGGATAAGGCAAAGGATTTTGTTATAAATGTTAATGAAACCGATATTGCCCTTGTTAAGGAAGTGCGCCCGAATGTTGAAATGAAAGATCTTGAAAAGCTTGCCCGCTCTATATGTGATACTCTTTCAACGGAATTTTATTGCAATGCGGTTGTTGGCATAGGCACCTGTGTAACGGGTGTTAAAGAGCTTGCCCGTTCGTTTAAAGAAGCTCAGGTTTCTCTTGAGGTGGGCAAGGTTTTTGATACGGAGCAGCCTATTGCAAGCTATGAAAATTTGGGCATTGCACGCCTTATTTATCAGCTTCCCACCACTCTTTGCGAAATGTATCTTAAAGAGGTGTTTAAGGCCGGCTCAATAGATTCTCTTGATCAGGAAACTTTGTTTACTATTCAAAAATTCTTTGAAAACAATCTTAATGTTTCCGAAACGAGCCGTAAGCTTTTTGTTCACAGAAACACACTTGTTTACAGACTTGAAAAAATTAAAAAAATTACAGGACTTGATCTTAGAGAATTTGATGATGCAATCGTATTTAAGGTTGCGCTTATGGTTAATAAATACCTGGAATCAAGCCCCGTTAAATATTGATTTTATCGGCAGTGCCATTGTTGGCTCTGCCGATTTTTTTGCGCTGCAAAATGTAAATAATCTTGAGAATCCCGCCTTTAGTTGATTACAAAATTATTACATAATTTACAAAAAAGCAACATTTACATCTTGATTTATAAACTGTTTTGCTATATTATATAAGAGCAAATGTTAAAGTGCGCTGTTTTGCGCTTTGCAATCAGCAAACCGTCAATAAAAGAGGTAATTATAAAGTGATTGAATTTCGTGATGTTACCAAGGTGTACGGCAGCAACGGCACCAAGGCACTCAATAATGTTAATATCAAGATAGAAGACGGGGAATTTGTTTTCGTTGTCGGCGCTTCCGGTGCAGGTAAAAGCACCTTTTTAAAACTTATTATGCATGAGGAAAAGCCAACCAGCGGCACGGTTATCGTCGGCGATTATTCTTCAGACACTATTAAGAAAAAACAGGTTCCTTATTACAGAAGAACAATGGGCATTGTTTTTCAGGATTTCCGCCTCATTCCGAAAATGAGCGTTTATGATAATGTTGCATTTGCAATGCGTGTTATCGGCGCAAAGGAAAAAGACATCAGAAAGCGCGTGCCTTATATTCTTCAGCTTGTTGGGCTTTCCCATAAAGCCCGCTCAATGCCGAATGAACTTTCGGGCGGCGAGCAGCAGCGTGTTTCGCTTGCAAGGGCTCTTGTAAATAACCCCAAACTTATTATTGCGGACGAGCCTACGGGTAATGTCGATCCGGAAATGAGCCAGGAAATAGTTGAAATGCTCACAAAGATAAACAACGGCGGCACAACGGTTATTATGGTAACTCATGAGCATACACTTGTGCGTGCGTTTCCCCGCCGTGTAATAGTAATTAAAAACGGTGAGGTTGTTTCGGATACTCCCGATCCCTCACTTGCAAGATTTGAATCTGATGAGCCTCAAAAAACCACCGATATGTTTTATTTTGACGAAAATGTTAAGCTCGGCAGCGATATTGAGGATATATTCGATTCAATAGAAAGCGATAATAAATCTAATCAGGATAATTCCGAGGCTCCTGCAACACAAGCAAAGGAAAGTACTGACGGGGGTGAGGAATAATGAACGGTTCAAGTCTCAGATATCTTTTTAAAGAAGGCTTCAGAAACACATGGTCAAACAGAATGATGAGCATTGCATCAATCTGCGTTTTGATGAGCTGCCTTGTTCTTATCGGTTGCGCATCAATGATTTTTCTTAATATAGAATCTCTCCTCGGCAGAATTGAAGAGGAAAATGTTGTTATGGTTTATATTCAGGACGGAACTACCGATGCCGATATAAACACAATGGGCACAACGCTTAAAAATATGGATAATATTAAGAATGTTGAGTTCATTTCAAAGGAATCGGCTTGGCAAGAGCAGCTTGACACAATGGAAGAGGCTCAGGCTAAGTTCTTCACGGAAATCAGCTCCGATATTCCGCTTCCGGATGCATATAAAGTAACGGTAAACGATCTTTCGCAGTTTGATTCCACGGTAAGCCAAATTAAGCAGCTTCAGCATATAGACACAATAAGAGAAAATAAGGATTTGGCGCAAAAGCTTGTAACTATCAGGCACGGCGTTGAGGTTATTTCCGTTGTTATTGTTGCGGTGCTGCTTGCAATAAGCGTGTTCATTATTCAAAACACAATCAAGCTCACGGTTTATTCAAGGCGCCTTGAAATCAGCATAATGAAATCCGTTGGCGCAACAAACGGATTTGTGCGCCTTCCGTTTGTGGTAGAGGGCATGATCTTGGGCTTCATTTCTGGCGTTATTTCGCTTGGGCTTGTTTGGGCATTTTATGAATTTGCCGTTAAGCAATTCGGCGATTTGATTGCGTCGCTCGGCCTTGAAGCACTCAAGTTTTCCGATTATGCATGGTATATGCTCGGCATCTTTATCGCAATCGGAATTATAACGGGTGTTGGCGGTGCACTGCTCTCAATGGGCAAATATCTTAATAAGGAAGGCAGTGAAAGGAATGGGCTATAAAAAGTTTGTAAAAGCTCTTTGCGTTCTTTTCAGTTGTTTGATGATTTTTTCAACCTCGTTTGCGGCAGAGGCACAATCCGTTTCCTCCCTTAAAAGCGAAAAGGAAAAAATCCAGTCTAAGTTGGAACAGCAGCAAAAGAAGCTGGATGCCCTTGAAGATAATATTTCAAATAATCAAACTTATGTAAACGAACTTGTTAAAAAGGTTGATCTTTTGCAGGACAAGCTTGATAATCTTGAGAACAGCAAAACAGCTATCCAAAACGAAATAAATTCCGTTCAAAACGATATTGATAAAACACAGTCTGAAATTGATGCGGCTCAAAAGGAAATAGATGCCAAGGAAAAAGAATTTAAAGGCATTTATGAGCAATATTGCCAGCGCCTTCGTGCAATGTATATTTCAGGCAATGTTTCCACTCTTGAGGTGCTGCTTGAAAGCGGCGACATCAGCTCCGTTCTCACACGCTCGGAAATGGTTAAATGCGTTTCAAAGCAGGATAATGCCACTCTTGACAGTCTTATGAAAAAGATGCAGGAGATTCAAAATCAAAAGCAGGAAATGGAAGAAGATAAACTTAAGCTTGAAGAGGATAAGAAAACCCTCACTCAGCGCAAAACCGATCTTCAAGCATCCATAAATGATTATAATTCATCAAAGCAGGAGCTTGATGCAGAGGTTTCAAAGGCAAATTCGGCAATTAAGAGCTTGAAAAGCGATAAAGCCGAAATGCAAGAGGCTATTTCCGCAAACGAAAACGAAATCAAGCAAATTGATGCCGATATCAGTGCAGCGCTTAATTCAAGCAGCGCCAATAAGCCCGGCAATAATAATTACACACCCGGTACGGGCCAGCTCGGATATCCCACAAGCTATCACTCTATATCTGCGGGATATCCTAATTACAGCAGCGGCAGATACCACGGCGGCGTTGATTTTCCGTGCCCGGTCGGCACAGCGGTTCATGCAGCGGATTCCGGCGTTGTTGTTATTGCAAAAAGCCTTAATTACAGCTATGGTCATTATATCGTTATAGACCACGGCAACGGGCTTTCAACTCTTTATGCTCACAACAGCACCTTATGTGTAAGCGTTGGCCAAAGCGTTTCAAAAGGGCAGGTTATTGCTTATTCGGGTCAGACAGGTAATGCCACAGGCCCACACTGCCATTTTGAGGTTCGTAAAAACGGCAATCGTGTTAACCCTATGAGTTATCTTTAAAAAATTTAATAGTCAGAATTATCATTACAATGCTGTAAATAATATTTACATAAAAATCATTTTAATATATAATGGGAAGTGAAGCTGATGAAACGATTTGATATGCTTAAAAAGAGTGTGTGCGTTCTGTTGGCTTCACTCTTTCTTTTATCCGGATCTTGCATAAGTGTGCCGGCCGCAGATTCCTCTGCAGCAAGCAAGCAGCAAGAGGCAGCACTTATCGAGCAACGCATTAAAGAAGCCGAAAACAAGCTTGCGGAGCTTGGCACCAAATCTAAAGATACTCAAGAGTATCTTGACACACTTACTCAAAAAATCTCATATTTGAATCAACAATATGATATGGTGAGCAGTGAGGCGGAAACGGATAAAAAGCAAATTGAAACGCTGAAAAAAACATATTCGGATAACGAAACTCAAATTGCAAATATAAAAGAGCAAATTGTTATGCTGTCTGCTCAAATGAACGACGCAAGAGCGCAGTTTGATGATAATTATGAGGTGTATGCAAAGCGTATGCGTGCAATATACATCAGCGGCGAAACAAACACACTTGCGTTTTTATTAACCAGCAATGATATTTCTCAATTGCTGACCAGACTTGAAATGATAAAGCGTATTTCAAGGCAGGACGGTAATTTGCTTTCTGCAATTGATGATGAAATAAGCACCATTCAATATTCGCAGCAGGAAATAACGGATAAGCAGGCAGAGCTTGAGGATAATCAGCTAAAGCTTTCCGAAACTCAAAAAACACTTGAGGAAAAGGTGCCTGAGCTTGAAGAAAAGCAAAAAAGCCTTGCCGATAAAAAGGCAGAGCTTGACAAAGAACGCAATCAGGCAAACAATTTGCTTGCAAGTTTGAATAAACAAACCGGTAATTACACGGAATATCTTGAAGATAATAAAAAAGCGATGGAGCAAATTGATGCCGAAATTGCTGAAGCAGAAAAAAGATATGATCCGCCAACCACAACAACTGCCGCACCAACCACCACCAAAAAGAACAATTCGGGCGGTGGCGCAAGCACCACAACAACACAGCAAAATCAATCAGGAAATAATTATATCAGCCTAACTTATCCGGTGCCGTATCAAAGAAATATAACCTGCCCGTTCCACGGCTATTCGGGGCACAGCGGTGCGGATTTCAGTTGCCCAACAGGATCAAAGGTTGTTGCAGCGGAATCCGGAACGGTTATAATTTCAACCGATTTGTATGATGGAAACGGTAACTACAGAAGCTATGGCAGATATATCGTTATAAAACATGATAAAAAAACATCTTCCGGCGCAGCGGTCTATACGCTTTATGCCCATAATTCGGAAAGGCTTGTTTCCGCCGGTCAGCATGTTGAAAAAGGGCAGCAGATAGCAAAATCGGGCAGCACCGGAAATTCAACGGGCCCGCACTGCCATTTTGAGGTGCGCACCCCAAGCTCTTCATATTCTGATTGCAAGAATCCCGCACTTTATCTGCCGTAATAAATAAAACCAAAGGCGCTGATGCAAATGTTTTTTAAAAATCAAATAAAGAAAGCGCTTTCGCTTGCGCTGGCAATCGTGTGTGCATTAACATGCACGGCGGCAAATTCCTCTGCCGTGCTTGCACAGGATGCAGCATCTGCAGTGCAGCAGGAAACAACCACCTTAACAGAAGAACAAAAAAAGCAAGAAGCACTCAAAAAGCTTGAAGAACAAAAAGCGTTGCTTGAAGCGGATTTGAAAAACGCTGAAAGCAAAATTGCCTCTCTTTCCGCAGAATCAAAGGAAACAGAGGAATACATAGATGCACTTGACACAAAAATAGGAATTTTAAACAAACAGCTTACCTTGCTTGATGAGCAGGTGGCAGAGCTTGAGGCGGATATAACAACCCTTCAGGCAGGAATAGATGAAAATCAGGCTCAGGCAGATGCTTTGCAGCAAGAGGTTGATAAGGCTCAGGCTGTTATTGATGATTTAAATAAAAAGTTTGCGGCAAAATATGATGCTTATTGCATCAGAATGCGTGCAATTTATATTTCCGGCGATTATAATCTTTTAACAGCTTTGCTTACCTGTAAAGATATTTCGGGCTTTCTCACAAGATATGAAATGATAAAGGCCGTTTCAAAAAACGATGCTCAGCTTATGAATGAAATTCAAGAGCAAACTTCGCAAATAATGCAGCAGGAAAGTGATTTAAGCTTAAAAAAATCAGAGCTTGATGATATTAAAAATTATTTGCTTTCTCAGCAAAATGAGCTTATTTATAAGCAAAACACGCTCACCCAAACTCAGGAAAGCATTGCTTCAAAAAAAATAATGCTTGCACAGGATCGTGCGGAAAGCGATCAGCTTTTTGCCGTGCTTACCGCCAAAACGGGAATGTATACCGAATTCAGAAATGAAGATTCCCAGCTTACGGCGGCGGCAGAAAAGCAGTTGCAGGATTTAATGAACGGTGTTATATCGGCTGATGAAGTTAAAGATATTACCACCGGAAACAGAAGCGACAGACCTAATGTTTCATACAACAACACTGATGTGTATGCTCAGTCTGACGGAGTTTATAATATGACATATCCCGTGCCCGGCTGCTACACTGTTTCGGCAGGTTTTCCGAATTACAGCAACGGCAGATACCATGGCGGAATTGATTTTCCGTGCTCAACCGGCACAAAGGTTGTTGCGGCGCAAAAGGGCGTTGTGGCAGGTGTGCAAAGGCTTGATTACAGCTATGGCTATTATGTGCTTATTTATCACGGCACAGATGCAAACGGCGAAAAGGTGTTTACTCTTTATGCCCACAACTCCTCAATTCTTGTTTCGCCCGGCCAATCGGTTTATAAGGGGCAGCAAATAGCAAAATCGGGCAGCACCGGAAATTCAACGGGCCCGCACCTGCATTTTGAAATCCGTGTGGGCAGCACAAGAATAAATCCGAAAAATTATTTAAGCAAATAAAATGAATAAAATCAATTACAGTAAAAAAACAGAATCAATTATTGAAAATAATAAGAGAGAGCAGATTCTGCCCTCTCTTTTAATTCATGCGTGTTGTGCTCCGTGCTCAAGCGCCTGCCTTGAATATCTTAATAAGTATTTTAAAATCACCGTTTTTTATTATAATCCGAATATTTCGCCTAAATCCGAATTTGATAAAAGGCTTGCAGAGGAAAAAAGGTTGCTTAAAAGCATGCCTTTTGAAAACGAAGTCGGTATTATAGACGGCGAATATGATTACGGTGATTTCTTAAAAACGGTTCACGGCTTTGAAAACTTGCCTGAGGGCGGCGAAAGGTGCTTTAGGTGCTACCGCCTCAGGCTTGAAGAAACGGCAAAGCTTGCAAAGGAAAAGGGCTTTGATTATTTTTGCACCACGCTTTCCATAAGCCCTTTGAAAAATTCGCAAAAGATAAATGAAATAGGTTATGATGTTGCGGAAAAATACGGCGTGGCATGGCTTCCGTCGGATTTCAAAAAAAAAGAGGGCTATAAGCGCTCTATAGAGCTTTCAAGGCAATATAATCTTTATCGCCAAAATTTTTGCGGCTGTGCTTTTTCAAAGGCAGCCTCAGATAAAATGAAGGAGGAGGGCAAAACGAATGAATGATCCGCTTGCTTCAAGAATAAGGCCGCAAGAGCTTTCTCAAGTTGTGGGTCAGCGCCATTTGCTTGCTCCCGGAAAGCCGCTTTATAATATGATTGAAAGCGGCAATATTCCGAATTTGATTTTTTACGGCCCGTCGGGCACAGGCAAAACAACCGTTGCTTCAATTATTGCCAAGCGCACAAATCGCACCTTGTTTAGGTTAAACGGCACAAATGCCTCAACAAAGGACATTAAGGATATTGTTTCAAGGCTTGATACTTTTGAAACCCCAAACGGTGTGCTGCTTTATCTTGATGAAATTCAGTATTTTAATAAGCGCCAGCAGCAAAGCCTGCTTGAATATATTGAAAACGGAAAAATTGCATTGATTGCCTCCACCACGGAAAATCCTTATTTCTATATTTATCCCGCCGTTCTTTCCCGCTCAACAGTGTTTGAATTTAAAAGCGTTTCTGCTGCCGATGTGGCTCCTGCCGTGCGCCGCGGATTTGATATTTTGGCACGGGAAAATGAAACTGCCGTTTTGGTTGATGATGATGCGGTTGCAAGAATCTCGGCAGGTTGCGGCGGCGATGTTCGCAAAGCGATGAACAGTGTTGAAAATTGTTTTTTCTCATGCCGCTCGGAAAACGGCGAAAAGCATATTACGGCACAGCTTGCGGCAGAATTAACTCAGTCAAGCGCAATTAAGTATGATCGTGAGGGCGATGAGCATTACGATATAATTTCGGCATATCAAAAAAGTATGCGCGGATCGGATCCCGATGCCGCATTGCATTATCTTGCAAGGCTTTTGCAGGCGGGAGATTTGCCGTCTGCATGCCGCCGCTTAATGGTTTGTGCCTGCGAGGATGTGGGGCTTGCTTATCCGCAGATAATTCCGATTGTTAAAGCAGCGGTGGATGCCGCAATGATGGTTGGATTGCCCGAAGCAAGAATTCCGCTTGCAGATGCCGTTATTCTTGTTGCGTCGGCCCCTAAAAGCAATGCAGGCGAGGCGGCGATTGATGCGGCAATGGCGGATGTGCAGCAGGGAAATTGCGGCTCTGTGCCGAGAAATTTGCAAAATAAGCATTTCGACGGCGAAGATGCAGCGGTTAAGGGGCAGTTTTATGTTTATCCCCACAGTTTTGAAAATCACTGGGTGCAGCAGCAATATTTGCCGGATGCCATAAAAAACAAAAAGTATTATGTGCCCGGTGAAAATAAAAACGAGCAGGCATTTAAGGCTTATTGGGATAAAATTAAAGGTAAAAAATAGTTTTTTGCCGCTTTAAATTATGCGGCACAGAAAGGCAATTAAATTGACTAAAAAAGAAAGAGCACTTGCGGCTGTAAACACGCTTCGAGAAATGTATCCGAATGCTGTTTGCTCGCTCGATTATGAATTTCCGTTTCAGCTTTTGGTGGCTGTGCGCCTCTCGGCTCAGTGCACCGATGCAAGGGTAAATCTTGTTACCCCTGCATTGTTTAAACGGTATAAAACTATAGAGGATTTTGCAAATGCCGATCCTGTTGAGGTGGGCAAATATATTTATTCCTGCGGCTTTTACAAAAGCAAAGCCGAATCTATCGTAGGCATGGCTAAAAAAATTCTTGCAGATTATAACGGCGAGGTGCCGGATAATATTGATGAGCTGCTTACCTTGCCGGGAGTGGGAAGAAAAACAGCAAATTTAATAGTGGGCGATATTTACGGCAAAGAGGCAATTGTGGTAGACACGCATTGCATCAGAATCACAAACAGGCTTGGCCTTGTGGCGGAAAAAGACCCTAAAAAAATTGAATTTGCTCTTAAAAAAATAATTCCTGCAGAGGAAAGCTCTGATTTTTGCCACAGAATTGTTCTTTTCGGCAGAGATATTTGCACGGCAAGAAACCCCCAATGCGATTCTTGCCGCCTTTCGGATATTTGCAAAAAGGCAGGAGTGAAAAAGAAATGACGGAAAAAATAAACAGCGAAAATATAATTTTAATAGGCATGCCAGGTGCGGGCAAATCCACATGCGGAGTTCTTGCCGCAAAGCTTTTGCTTAAAAATTTTTTTGACACCGATTTGTTGATTCAAAGCAGAGAGCGCAAGCGCCTGCAGCAGATAATTGACGACAGCGGCCTTGAATACTTCAAAAAAGCAGAGGAAAATGCCGTGCTTTCGCTTGATATAGCGGGCACGGTTATTGCAACGGGCGGCAGCGTTGTTTACAGCGATGCGGCAATGAATCATTTAAAGAAAACGGGCAAGGTTATTTATCTTCATTTAAGCTTTGAAGAAATGCAAAAGCGCATAAATAATTTAAGCAGCAGGGGAATTGCTCTTGAAAAAGGCGAAACGCTGCGCCAAATGTATGATAAAAGGCTGCCGCTTTATGAAAAATATGCAGATGCGGTTATTGATTGCTGCAAAAGCAGTGTTGATGCCACTGTTCAAAAAATCATTGCTGCTGTTCAAAAATAATACTTGAACACAGGCGGTCAATTGTGCTATTATAAATAAAATAATTTTATATATTGGAGGAAGACTATATGAGCGAATACGGCGCTAAATTTGTTAAAGAAGGGCTCACCTTTGATGATGTGCTCCTTATCCCTGCGGAAAGTGATGTTCTTCCAAATGAGGTTGATCTTTCAACTCATCTTACAAAGAATATCAAGCTTAATATTCCGCTTATGACCTCCGCTATGGATACCGTAACCGAATCCGGCATGGCAATTGCAATTGCTCGTGAGGGCGGTATCGGCGTTATTCATAAGAATATGACCATTGAGGATCAGGCAACGGAAGTTGATAAGGTTAAAAGATCCGAAAACGGTGTTATTACCGATCCTTTCTATCTTTCACCGGAAAACACCGCACTTGATGCAGAAAATTTGATGCGCAAATACAGAATCAGCGGCGTTCCGATTTGCGAAAAAGACGGCACATTGGTTGGTATTTTAACTAACAGAGATATGAGATTTATGAGCGATTATTCCGTTAAAATCGCTTCTGTTATGACTCCTAAGGATAAGCTTGTAACAGGCGTTGCAGGCATGACTCTTGAAGAAGCAAAAAAAGTGCTTATGGCATCAAAGGTTGAAAAGCTTCCTCTTGTTGATAAAAACGGCAAGCTCACAGGCCTTGTAACAATTAAGGATATTGAAAAAAGCTTTAAATATCCGAACACGGCTCGTGATTCTAAAGACAGATTGCTTTGCGCAGCTGCCATCGGCGTAACAAATGATATGCTGGACAGAGCTAAGGCTTTGGCCGATGCTCAGGTTGATGCGTTTATTTTGGATTCGGCTCACGGCCATTCAAAAAATATTCTCAAGGCTGTTGAAATGGTTAAAAATGCTTTTCCGCACATTTCTCTTATTGCCGGCAATGTTGCCACTGCAGAGGGAACAGAGGCTCTCATAAAAGCAGGTGCGGATGCCGTTAAGGTTGGTATCGGCCCCGGCTCAATTTGCACCACCCGTGTTGTTGCAGGTATCGGCGTTCCGCAAATCACCGCTATTTATGACAGTGCCGAAATGGCAGATAAATACGGTATTCCGATTATTGCAGACGGCGGTATTAAATACAGCGGCGAAATCGTTAAGGCTATTGCCGCAGGCGGCAGCGTTGTTATGGTAGGCTCTCTTGTTGCGGGCTGTGAGGAATCACCCGGAGACACGGAAATTTACCAGGGCCGTCAGTTTAAGGTTTATCGCGGCATGGGCTCTCTCGGCGCAATGAACAAAGGCTCGGCAGACAGATATTTCCAAAACGGCACCAAGAAGTTCGTTCCGGAAGGTGTTGAAGGCCGTGTGCCTTATAAGGGACCTGTAGGCGACACCGTATTCCAAATGATGGGCGGCCTTCGCTCCGGTATGGGTTATGTAGGTTGCCACAGCATTGAGGAGCTTCGCACAAATGCAAAGTTCATAAAGATAACAGGTGCAGGCTTAGTTGAAAGCCATCCGCACGATGTTTATATCACCAAAGAAGCTCCTAACTACTCGGGCAGCAAACAGGATTGATTATTTAACAAGGGGCATTAAACGGCGAATGTTTAATGCCCCTTTGTGCTTTCAGGGGAAATTTTAAGGGGTAATTATGGAAAACAAAATATCAAAGTGGCAGAAATTCAAGAAGTTTCTGAAAAGAAATATGACTCCCACTTGGGCAAAGCATTTTTCTTATCAAGTGGCGGCATTCCTTGTTTCTGTTGCGCTTGTTGCAGGGGTTGCAACATACGCCATCACTAAATCCTATGATGAAAGGACTCTGAAATTTGTGGATGGTTTCACCGTCACCGCTCACACAGGCTCTTTAGGCGCAGAGGATAATTCTCTTGAATTTGTTCAGGCGGCTCTTGATAACAATGTTGCCGTTATGGAAATTGATATTCGCCAAAGGCCGGATAAAACACTTGTTATGAATCATGATATTGCGGTAACAAACAGTGACGGAGTGCCTGTTGCAGATGCTTTTAAGCTGCTTCAAGGCGGCACATGCCTTATAAATCTTGATATCAAGGAAACACGCACTTTAAACGCCCTTCATGATTTGCTTGTGGAATATAATTTGCTTGACAGAGCGTTTTTAACAGGTATAAGCCAGCCGGATGTTAAGGCGGTAAAGGATTCGGCCTGCTGCGATATGGAATACTATTTAAATTATCAGCCTTCTCGCTTTAAGATTTTCGGCGAGGATTATCAAAAAAAGCTGCTGCAAATTCTTGATGAAACGGGTGCGGTTGGAATAAACTGCAATTTCACCGGAGCAAGCGGCACACTTTCAAAGCTTCTTCACGAAAACGGCTACAAGCTTTCCGTGTGGACTGTTAATCAAACAATTACAATGAAACGAATTCTTGTTTTAAAGCCCGATAATATCACCACAAAGCAGTATGAAAGGCTTAATTCGGTTATAGAAAACTGGGGAAAATAAATAATGACAAATGCAGAATACTTGATTGCTATAGACAAACGCCGCTCAAGGCGTGCGTTTAAACCAAGAGCGCTTGATGATGATGTTAAGCAGCTTATTTCCGAGCTTGTTGATTATGTAAATGAAAAGGCAGGGCTGAATTTTGTTTTTATTGATGATGCACGCTTTGCTTTTAATTTGCAATCCGGTATGATGAGCTTGATTGCGGTTTGCGGGCCGGATACAATACCGGCAAGGCAGGCTTGCGGATATTACGGCGAAACCATTGTGCTGCAATGCGCTTATCACGGCATAGGCACCTGCTGGGTTGGCAGCTATAATGAAAACAAAGTGCTTGAAAAGCTTGATTTGCCAAAAGGGCATCGCCTTTATTGTGTTATTGCAATCGGCAATGTTTCTGAAAAGCTAAGCATCAAGGAAAAAATGATTTATTCTGCCACACACAAAAGCAGTAAGCCATATCAAAAAATGTTTGAATTTTGTGATGAAAAAATCACTCCGGAAATAGTCTATGCCATGCAGCAGGTTGAAAAGGCGCCAAGCTCGGTAAATCGCCGCCCGGTTAAATTCAGGTATGAAAACGGCATTGTTTCCGCTTATGTGGATGAGCCGTATTCGGATAAAAGCATCGATTTCGGTATAGCACAGCTTCATTTCCAAATCGGAATGTCTGCCAAAGGGGTTAAGGGCAGATGGGAGGACGGTCGGTTTGTGGCCGACACAGGGCGAATTTTAAAATTCCCCAATGCGGAAAATTCAAGAAACGGAGTTGATAACGGCAATGAGTGAAAATAACACTGCCAAAAAGAAAATGAGTAAAAAGAAAAAAATATTGATTATTGTGCTCAGTGTGCTGCTTGCGCTTATTTTGCTTGTGGTTGCGGCAGGCCTTGTGGCTCTTAATCAATATTGCAAAACAGCGGATTACACTGTTTATCAAACCGCAGAGGATGTTAATCTTGTGGCGCACAGAGGCTTCAGGGCGGTTGCTCCGGAAAACACGGCTCCTGCATTTGAAGAGGCCGGAAAGGCAGGCTTTTACGGCGCAGAGTGCGATGTTTACAGAACCGAAGACGGCACTTGGGTTATTCACCACGATTTTAACACATATCGAATGACGGACGGCGCATCTAAAATAGAAAAGAAAACTCTTGATGAGCTTTTGCAGGAAAATGTTGATAACGGCGTTAATGTTGATAATTACAGCAATTTGAAAATCTGCACATTGCATGAATATCTTGATATTTGCAGCAGATATTCCATGGTGCCAGTTATTGAGCTTAAGGGCGCAAACAACACAGAGCATTATGATGAAATTGTTGATTTGCTTTCTGTTTATCCCGAATTAAAGCCCGTGTTTATTTCATTTAAATATGAAAATTTGCAGGCAATGCGAAAGCTTACGGATGCTCCGTGCTGGTATATTGTGCAAAAGATAACGGAAGAGGATATACAAAAAGCTCTTGAAATCGGCGGCGATTGCGGCATAGATTTCAACTACAAAAAAGAGGAAAACACTGATGAAATCATAAAAAAATGTGTTGATGCCGGTTTAACCACGGGTGCTTGGACGGTGGATGACCCCGAAGCCGTTTCACGCCTTTCCTCACTTGGAGTAAAATATATAACAACCGATAACATTGAATATTGATGCTTTTTGCAGGCGGCGAATAATACTCGCTGCCTGCTTTTTTGCGTTTTTATATGTAGACAAATCAGGATAGCTGTGCTATATTTTATCTGCGCCGTGAATAAAGTTTGGACGCCGGCTGCCATTTGATTTTGTTTACAACAGGCAGAGGCACTCCGCTTGGCGCACCGGTGCCTACACTTAAAATTTCTTCAAATTCGGCTTTGGCTGCGGCAAAAAGCAACTGGGTAGATTATGATGCTCAGTCCGGCAAAGAAAATCAACTTTTTGCTCTGATTTTGCGCACGGCTTGCGGCTTGCAAACAAAAAATGAAATAAACGGTATTCGTGAAATCGCAATTTTTAAAAGCGGCGTTACTCTTTGATTTTGTAAACCGGCTCTGTTTCCTAAATTAAAAGCAAAGTGTCTGTTAAGGCAGATTGCAGATAAATCTTGAAATAATCGGAATTTGCGGCACATTTAAGCGTTTTTATATTCCGTCCGTTATGTATATTGACAATTTATTGACAAATCCTAAAATATGTATTGACAGCTTGTGTTTTATTTGTTAAGACAAAATTAACAAAACATACTTGGATTTGTAATAAATTTTTATTGATAATTCACAATGTGCTGTTTTGTACTTAATAATGCGGGCAGATGTCCAAATATATAATAACGGAGGTATGTATATGTATTGTCCAAATTGTGGCCTTAATAACCCAGATAATGCACTCAATTGTTCCGCTTGCGGAGCTGCACTCGGTGCCCAAGCTCCCGGAGCTGCACCCTCGGTTACACCCACCGCAGTACCGGTTGCTCAAAAATCAAAATTGACTGCAGGCTTGTTGGCAATCTTTTTGGGAACCTTGGGAATTCATAATTTTTATTTGGGGTTCACAACAAAAGCAATTATTCAGCTTGTGGTTTCTCTTTTGGGCGCAGCCGCTTTCGGCATTGGTCCTGTTGCAATAGGAATTTGGGCTCTTGTTGAGGGAATTATGATTTTGACGGGTAAAATTAACACTGATGCAAACGGTGTTGCGCTTATTTAGCAAAGCGTTGCAGTTTTATTCGGCATAAAGAAAAGCCTTAATATTTGATTTACCCGTGTGCTTCGGGGAAAATAAGCAATGCCAACACTTTTGCCAAGTTTTCTCGGCAGAGTGTTGGCAAAATTTTATATTTTGGCAAAAAAAATTAAGCATATTCGGTATTTATTTGGATTGCCGAATGCTTTTGTGTTGCAGGTGTTTCAAATTATTATGATAAAAAATAAAACCATTATCATTTGCATAATGCAAAATGATAATGGTTTTTTTATTTGTGCTGATTTAAATATATTATGCTGTTGCGGCGGCTATGCTTTTTTCTTTGCCGCTTTTGAGCCTAAAAACATAAATAAGCCCGGCAAAGCAGATGAAGCCAAGGCAAGCACCGCATCAAGTGCCGCAGAATTGTTTGCTGCTGTGTTCATGCTGCAAATCGCTTCTTTTGCAAAGGAATAAACAGGGTTTAAAAGCATGCATATATAAACCCAATAAGTTCCATCAAAATAAACGGAAACTGCCGTTATTGCCAACAAAAAAGCAAATTGTATTATGTATCCCGCTTTTGTAAGCTTGCCACAGAAGTGCAGTCCGAAAAGCAAATTAAAAATAAGTGCCAAAATAGCGGTGATTATGTCTAATACTGTAAGCCCTGTATCCTGCGTGGAATTTCTTAATGCTAATCCGCTTATCAAATAAAAAGCAACTGTTGCCGAAACGGCGGATAAGATTGAATAAAGAACTTGCGCAAAATGTTTAACACATTTTTTCATATTGATTCTCCGTAATATTTATTTGCTTATTACCGCTAAATCAAAAAATAATTATCATTTATTCAATTGGAACAAGATTTTTAAGGCTTACATCCATAATGGGTGCCGAGTGAGTAAGCGCACCGCATGAAACGAAATCCACACCGGTGGCGGCAATTTCTTTAAGCCTTTCTTTGGTAACATTTCCGCTGCATTCCGTTTGTGCTCTGCCGTTAATAAACTTAACGCATTCTGCCATTTGTGCGGTGCTCATGTTATCAAGCATAATAATGTCTGCTCCTGCTTCAACAGCTTCTTGCACTTGCTCAAAGGTTTCGGTTTCAATTTCAATTTTTCTTACGAATGGCGCATATTCTTTTGCGGCCTTAATCGCTTTTGTAACGGAGCCTGCTGCTCCTATGTGGTTGTCTTTAAGCAAAACTCCGTCGGAAAGATTGTAGCGGTGGTTTTTGCCTCCGCCTACGGTTACGGCATATTTTTCAAACGGGCGCATATTCGGCGTTGTTTTTCTTGTGTCAAGCAAAGTTGTGCCCGTGCCTTCAAGCTCCTTGGCATATTCTTTGGTTATTGTGGCAATTCCGCTCATTCTTTGCAAATAGTTAAGCGCTGTGCGTTCGCCGGAAAGCAGTGCTCTGATGTCGCCGTAAACAACGCCAAGCAGCATTCCTTTTTCAACAAAATCGCCGTCCTTAACGCTTGTTTCAAATTTTGCATTTTCGTCAAGCAGTGTGAATGTGCGTTCAAAAACGCCAAGGCCGCAGATTATACCGCTGCTTTTGCAGATAAGCTCTGCCTTTCCCTGCCTGCTTTCGGGCATAACGGCGTTTGTTGAAACATCCTCGCTTGTGATATCTTCTTTAAGAGTGTTGATGATATAATCGTCAACATTGATTTTCATTGTTACACCATTTATCATAGAATTTGGGATCCTTTCGTTTGATTTCGGCCATGATAATGTTTTTGAATTCATTTTCACGCTCTGCCTTCGGCGGCATTGCGGCAAAATCAATTTCAGGCTCATATTGCGGCTTTTCAGAATCGTCGCCTGCAATTAAATCGGCTGCTCGCTTTGAAAAAACAAGACTCTCCAGCAAGCTGTTTGATGCAAGCCTGTTTCTGCCGTGCACTCCGTTGCAGGCCGTTTCGCCTGCCGCATAAAGGTGGTGCATGGATGTGCAGCCGTTTATGTCTGTTTTAATTCCACCCATCATATAGTGCTGGCCGGGTGTAACGGGCACCTTGTCTTTCGTTATATCATAGCCCTCTTCCATGCATTCCTCAAAAATGTTTGGGAATCTCTGTGCGGCTTCTTCGCTTGTCATTGTCGGCAGGGTAAGATAAACATGGTCTGTGCCGAATTTTTCCATTTCCTTGCAAATGGCTTCGGTAACAACATCTCGCGGTTGAAGCTCATCCGTAAATCTTTCGCCGTTTTCGTTAAGCAAAATTGCACCCTCGCCTCTTACGCTTTCGCTGATAAGAAAGCGCCGTCCGCTTTTTTTGCTGTAAAGCGTGGTGGGATGAATTTGAATATAGTTTATATTTTTAAGCTCAATGTTATGCTTAAGTGCAATTGCAAAGGCATCGCCCGTGATGTGCGGGAAATTAGTGGAGTTTTTAAACAAACCGCCTATGCCGCCCGTTGCCAAAATAACATCTCTTGCAAAAATTGCGCTTCTTTCGCCGTTTGCGTCTTCAACAACTATGCCGTAGCAGGTGTTGTTTTTTTCTATAATATCAATCATCGTTGTGTTTGTAACAAAGGTGATGTTTTTCTTGGTTTTTGCAATTGCAAGAAGGGTTGCCGTGATTTCTTTGCCGGTTTCGTCCTTATGATGCAAAATCCTGTTTTGCCTGTGAGCTCCTTCTCTTGTGTAGTTGAAATCGCCGCCGTTATTAGTGTCAAAGTCAACACCCAGTTCAACCAGCGTGCCGATAACATCGGGCGATGATTCAATCATAACCCTAACGCTTTCGGGATCGTTTTCATAATGGCCTGCTTTCATTGTGTCTTCAAAATAGCATTCAAAATCATCAATGTTTTTAAGCACGCAAACACCGCCCTGAGCCAAATATGAATCACATTCTTTGAGATCCTCTTTGGTGATAACAAGAGCGTTTTTATCCTTAGGCAGGCACAGTGCGGCAAAAAGCCCTGCAACTCCGCTGCCGACTATTACAACATCGGTTTTAATGGATTTTTCTTTCATTTTTCAATTACCGTTTTGGCAGTTTAGGCTGCCTTCCTTTATTTAAATATACTTATTCTAATATATATGTAGTTTGCCCGAATGTCAAGATTTGATAAAAAATTAACAAAATAATTTATGCAGTTGTAATTTTTTTGCTTTAAAACCGGCAAGCCGCTTTTATTTTTAGAATGCTAATTTTTTGTTGATTTTGTGCTTGGAGTTTGCTAATATTAAACTATGAAAAATTTTATTTTTTATTAAATTTTCTCATAATCTTTACTTTGATTTGAAAAACGGACTGTAGTATTATGAACGTTAATGTTTATGATTTTGATAACACTATTTATGACGGCGAAACTCTTGTGGATTTCATTCTTTATTTTGTGCGCCGTGATGTAAGAATTTGGCGCTATATTCCAAAGCTTTTGTGGATTGCCGCAAAGGATGCGCTGCATCTTTTTACTGTTGAAGAGGCGATTGGTGCATATGCTTCCTTTTTGGAAGGGTATTATGTTAAAATCGGCGATATTTCTGCCGCCGTTGTTGATTTTTGGAATAAAAACGAGCACAAGATAAAGCCGTGGTATAAGAAAGTGCAAAAAGAAAGCGATATTATAGTTTCCGGCTCAACAGATTTTTTGCTTGATGAAATAGCAAAAAGAATCGGCATAAAGCATTATGTCGGCTCCAGCATTGATAAGGAAACGGGTAAATTTAAGCGCCTTTGCTTTCTTGAAAACAAGGTTAAAATTTTTAACGAGGTTTTTCCCGGAATGCATATAGAGAATTTTTACACGGATTCCATGAACGATAAGGCAATGATGGATATTGCCGATAATGTTTATTTCGTTAAAAAAAACAAAATCACAAAGATTAAATAAGCAGCATATATAAAGCAATTTGCAAAAATAAGCTTTAGCTGTTATTGTGCATCGCTGAGGCTGCCTGCGGTGTGTGCGGTTTTAAAATCCGCTATAAAAATATTGCAGCCGAAAGGCAAGGAAAAGATTAAATGGGCAAAATAAACGATTTTTTAAACAGTAAAATTATTAAAAAGGATGTTGGCGAGGAAACTTATTTAACATGGCGCGAAACGCTTTCATATGCGGTGGGGCGCGGTGCACAGGGCATGAATACAAGCATGACCTCGTCAAAATACATAAATTTCTTTTTAACAAACGTGCTTTTCAAAAAGCTTAAAGACCCAATGAGCGTTGCAGCGCAAATCAGGCTTTATTGCGGAATTTTTGATGCAATAAATGATCCTATTATGGGCGTTATTGTTGATAAAACTCGAACAAAGGATGGGCAAATGCGCCCCTATATCAAATGGGCTCCTTTGTTTGTTTCGCTTGTCATGATTTTGTTTTTCATCGGCAGTGCAGATGCTTCACCGCTGTTTAACATTATTTATACCACTATCCTTTTTGTTGGCCTTGATGTAACATACACGGCATTTGATATTCCCATGGGTGCACTTGCGTTTTCAATCACGCCAAGCGGAATAGAGCGCACAAAGCTGTTTGGTGTAAGTTCAATTGTTCGCTCTGTTCTTGGCGCATTGCCGCAGGTTTTCGTTGCCGGCGCAGCGCTTCTGCCTTATTTTAAGGACCATACGCCGCAGGCATATCTTACTTCCGCCGTGATTTCGGCAATAGGAATTGTGTTTTTAACAAGGTTAACTTATAAAAACACCAAGGAAAGGGCAGAGCACAAGGAAGATGTGCCTGCCGTTAAGGATTGTTTCGCACTGCTGTTTAAAAACAGACCTTTGCTCATGCTCTTCTTAGGAAATGTCTTTTTTGTTATTTGCAAAATTGCAGAGCAGGTTTCGTTTTATTTTGTTGCCGATCTTATGTTCAACAGAAAATATAATATTTTTATTGATGTTGTTAAGTTTCCCGGCTTCCTTTTTGCGGGAATACTCGTTCCAAAAATCATCGAATCTCTCGGTAAAAAGGCAGACAGCAAGAGGTTTTATCAGGGCTGCTGCGTTGCCGCTATAATTTTGCATGTGCTTTTTGCGGTAACCTGCTATAATGGGCTTATGAAGAAGCCGGAGGGAACAAGCGTTTCACTTTTCGTAGGCATAATTGTTGTGCTCTTTACAGGACTTACTGCAATTCCGCTTGAATTTAAAAATCTTATTCAAAAGGAAATGGAAGCGGAAACCGTTGATTATATCGAATGGAAAACAGGCACTCGTGTTGAGGGCATTATGCTTTCTATCATGAGCTTTACGGGCAAAATCGAAAACACCTTTTCTTCCTCAATCGGTCTTGCAATTCTTGGTATAACCGGCTATATGCAGCACACAGAGGGCTCTTTGGTGCAAAATGCGCAAACCAATATGGCTCTGTTTTTGCTCACAACTCTTGTGCCGGCAATAGGCTATTTGCTTATGCTTGTGCCGATGCATTTCTATAATATTACGGGCGACGGTCATCGCCAAATGATGAAGGAAATTATGGAAAGGCGTGCACGTCTTAAATCCGAAAAAGGCGCAGAAAACGAAGTGTCGGAATCTGTTGCCGCAAACGATTGATTGTTTTTAAGTGTTCGGCAGGAGGTGCTTTGCACCGCCTGCTGCTTTTATTTCGGGCAAAACGAACGGCTGAAATTGAATTTTTAAAATTGTATTCTTCAATTTTGAATCCTGTATTTTAAAACGGTGGTTTTATGAAAATAACTTTTATTGCAGATACTCATTATTATTCAAAATCCCTCGGCACTTGCGGCAAGGCCTATGAATTGCGCTCCGGGTCAGATCAAAAATGCCTTGCCGAAACGGCGGAAATCACAGATGCTGCATTTGCCGATATTGCAAAGTCGGATACGGATGCCGTGTTTATATTGGGCGATGTTTCAAATGACGGAGAAATGATTTCACACATTGAATTTCGCAAAAAGCTTTATGAACTTCAAAAAAGCAAGCCGGTTTATTTGATAACGGCAACACATGATTGGTGCTGCGATGAAAATCCGCGCCGCTTTGACGGCGACAGTGTTTATCACGATGTGCCCGTTATGAAAAGCCGTGATTTGCCGAAATTCTATGAGGATTTCGGCCCCAAGCAGGCGATAAGCACCTTTATCACAAAAATAGGCACCGTTTGTTTTGTTATTGCACTTTCCGAAAAAGTGCGCGTGCTGTGCCTTAACGACGATAAAAACGAAAACGACCATGCCGGGTTTGATGCGGATTGCCGTAAATGGATAACAGAGCAAATCGAGGATGCAAAAAAATGCGGCTGCACGCTTATCGGCATAGAGCATCATTTGCTTGTGCCCCATATTTCGCCGTTGCTTACGGGCGGCTCTACCTGCGTTGAAAACCGAGAGGAGGTTGCGTCTTTTTTTGCGGATGCAGGGCTTAAATATATGTTTGTTGGCCATAGCCATATTCAACACACCGATTCTTTTACAAGCCGGGCCGGCAACAAGATAACGGAGGTTAATGTCGGCGCACTCAGCGGTTATCCGGCACCCATTGTTGATGTTTCCGTTCTTGAGAACGGCAGACTTGAATACAATGTCAGGCATTTAAAATCATTTCTTGTGAACGGGCATGAAACGGATGCCGGTGATTATCTTGCACGCCATGCCTGCGATTTGATTTTCAGAATAATGGAATGCAGAGATAAAAAGCAGTTTGCCGAAAGAACGGAAGCCCTCGGAATAAATCCCAAAAAGCTTTTGCCGCTTTGGCCCGTAATAAAACCGTTGCTCAAAAAAATAGACACGGCTCTTGTTTGGAATGCGTATAAATTTCTTAAAGCAATGCATTTGCAGGGCAATGTAACCCGTGCACAGGCGCTTGAATATCGCTATAAGCCGCTTCGTGAAATGATTGCAGAGGTTTGGCTGTCTGCGCTTGACGGCTCTGTAAACATTCATCCCAAAGGCAGCGCCTATTACAATCTTGTTATGGCGGCGGTTTCGGCGCCTTCCAAAACAGTTAAAGGAAAATCGGATTTGCGGCAGCTCATATCTGCTGCGGATAATATTTTAACCGGCGGCAGTTATAATAATCAGCATGATGTTATTTGATTAAATAACCAAATATAAGTTGCACATAAAAAAACGGCAGATGGTTTTCATCTGCCGTTTAATGTTATTCTGATTCTTTTTTTTCGCCGTCTGCTTTTTCCTGATTATCGTTGTTGCTGCTTTTAGGCGGATTTTCTTTGCATACAATTGCCGTTTGCACTTGGTGATTTTTAACGCTTAAAACTTTAATAACAAGGCCCGCCGTTTCAATTTCAAACGGTTTATTGCCGTCATCCGGAACGGATCCGAGCGCATCAAACACAAGACCGCTGAAAGTGTCGCAATCCTCGCTTTTAAGCGGAATATCAAGCGCTTCCTCAATATCGTCTATATCGGGGTTGCCCGTGATTTTCCAAGTTTTGGAATCAAGCCTTTCAATGGATTCGTCGGGCTTGCTTTCCTCATCCTCATAATCAAAATCACCAACAAGCTTTTCAAGCAAATCGTTAATTGTTATAATTCCCGTTGTTCCGCCGTATTCGTCAAGCACAATCGCAAAATTGTGGCGGCTTTTTTTCATGTTTTTGAAAAGCACATCAAGCTTAACGCTTTCGGGCACGAAATATGGCGGGCGAACCGCCTTTTTCATAATGGTTTCACGATCTTTGGTGCTCAGCCTGAAATAATCCTTTGCATTTAAAAGGCCGATAACATTATCAACCGTTTCATCGCAAATCGGGTAAATCTTGTGCCTGCTGCCGTGAATTGTTTTGTCCCATTCATCCGGGCTTTCATCAAGCCAAAGAATGGAAACCTCGGTTCTGTGCACTGCAACCTCTCCGGCAGTTAAATCGTCAAATTCAAACACATTTTGGATGAATTCTTGCTCCGTTTTATCAATGGCGCCGCTTTCGCTGCCAACATCAACCATCATTCGTATGTCTTCTTCGCTGACATCTTCTTCGGTGTCGTTAGGGTCTATTTTAAACATACGCAGCACCAAATTTGTGCTGCTCATAAGCAACCAAACAACAGGCTTGAAAATAACGGAAATAACATAAATCAGCCCTGAAATTCCAAGGGCAACCTTTTCCGCCTTTCGCATCGCAATTCGTTTTGGCACAAGCTCACCGAATATAATGGTGAAAAACGAAAGCAGCAGCGTGATTAAAATAACAACAATGCTGTTAAGTGTGCCTGCCGGGATTTTTGCCCCTGCATTTAAAATTGCTTCAACAATCGGGCCCGCAAAGTTATCTGCGGCAAAAGCCGAGCCCAAAAAGCCTGCAAGCGTTATTGCAATCTGAATGGTAGCCAAAAAGTTTGACGGCTGTGAGGTCAGCTTAACAAGTATTTTTGCTTTTTTGTTGCCATCTTTTGCCAGCTTTGCCATTTTATTGTCGTTTACGCTTACTATTGCGATTTCCGCTGCCGCAAAAACTGCGTTCAGCGCAATCAAAGCCACCTGCAATAATAGCAGAGGCCATATGGAACCGTCCAAAATCAATCCTCCGATAAAAAAATATATTTGTATAATATGATACAATAAATCAAATACTTTGTCAACACATCCGGCAGTGGTGTTAATATTGCTTGCTTTTGCTGTAAACAGCGCTGTTCTGTTTGCATTTTTTGCATTCTTTTTTTGCCGCTTTGTGTTTGATAAAATCAAATTTGCTTCAAATAATATTATTGTTGCCGTGTTAATGATGAAGAGCGTTTGCATGCGTTGCAAAAATTCGTCAAAATCGCCAAAAAACATTGTAACAATTTTGTAATTTGCTGAATAATGTGGAAATTAAAATTTTTTTTAAAATGTGTAAATATCCCTATTTAGGCGCATTTTGGGAATGTTGCCCATATATCTTGTTGTTTTTGGCTTAAATTTATATGTTACAAAAGGGTATCGAATTATTAAAAGCCCTTTATTTTTTCTTTGCATTCTGTTATAATGTTCAAGGTTTAAAGGAATATCGTTTACATACGATGTTTTTATTCCGATTTGTTTATGATTATTTAGTTTTTTATATATACTTGCTACATTAAGTTGTTATATTCCGTTTTAAAGAGGGAAAAGCTGTGGAAAATTTTGTTATTAACGGCGGCAAAGAGCTGTTTGGTGAGGTTAATATAAGCGGCGCAAAGAATGCCGCTGTTGCAATCATTCCTGCTGCTATTTTGGCGGATGATATTGTAAGAATTGAAAATATACCCAATATTTCAGATGTTTCGCTCATTATCAAAATTCTTGATCAAATGGGTGCACATATTAAGGTTGTTAATAAAGATACTATTGAAATAGACACTCGTGTGCTTAAGTGCAATCCTGTGCCGTATGAGCTTGCATCGCATTTCAGAGCAAGCTATTATCTTATCGGCGCAATGCTTGGCAGATTTAGAAAAGCAAATGTTGCACTCCCCGGCGGCTGCGATTTCGGCGACAGACCTATTGATCAGCACATAAAGGGATTTAAAATGCTCGGTGCGGATGTAAACATAGTAAACGGCATGGTTTGCGCAGAGGCGGAAAAGCTTGTGGGCACATCTATTTATATGGATGTTGTTTCGGTTGGCGCAACAATAAATGTTATGCTTGCGGCAGTGCTTGCAAGAGGGCTTACCGTTATTGAAAATGCTGCCAAGGAGCCTCATATAGTTGATCTTGCAAACTTTCTTAATTCTATGGGTGCGGATGTAAGAGGCGCCGGCACGGATGTTATTAAAATCCGCGGTGTTGAAAAGCTTCACGGTTGCACATATTCAGTTATTCCAGATCAAATAGAAGCAGGCACTTATATGGTTGCTGCTGCGGCTTGCGGCGGCGATGTGCTTGTTAAAAATGTTATTCCCAAGCACCTTGAATCTATCAGCGCAAAGCTTGAAGAGGCAGGCGCCGAAATCATTGAATATGATGATGCCGTGCGTGTAACTCGCTTTAAGCCTTTAACCAGGTGCAATGTTAAAACTATGCCTCATCCCGGTTTTCCAACGGATATGCAGCCTCAGATGGCAGTGCTGCTTGCAATTGCAAAGGGCACTTCAATCCTTTCGGAATCCGTTTGGGATAATCGCTTTCAATATGTTGGCCAGCTTTTAAGAATGGGTGCCAATATTCAGGTAGACGGTAAAATTGCCGTAATAGAAGGTGTTGATCATTTAACCGGCGTAAAGGTTAAAGCAACGGATTTGCGTGCGGGTGCGGCAATGATTATTGCAGGCCTTGTTGCCAACGGCCAAACAGTGGTTGAAAAAACTCAGTATGTTGACAGAGGCTATGAAAATATAGTTGAAAAGCTTTCTGCGCTTGGTGCGGATATAAGCAGAGTTCCCGCCGATCCGACGGAAACGGTTGCAAATGCAGGCTGATCGGCTTGGTTTTTTAGGGAGCAAATTTTGCTCCCTTTTTTGTTAATTTTTTTATGAAAGAGTAAATGTATGGCAAAGGTGTGTCAGCTGTATTCGGGCAGCAGCGGTAATTCAATATACATAGGAACAAATTCGGGCGGAGTACTTGTTGATATAGGCGTTTCGGCAAAAAAGTGCGAAGCAGCGCTTAATGATTTGGGAATTGCTCCCGAAAGCATCAAAGCAGTGCTTGTAACGCATGAGCATAAAGACCATGTTTCCGGTGTTCGTGTGTTTGCGGCACGATATAAAACACCCGTTTATGCAACTCCCGCAACGCTTGAAGAAATGTGTAAATCAGGGGTTGTTAATTCAACGGTAAATTTAAACGAAATAGGCGGAAAGCTTGATTTCGGAGATATGTGTGCAGAGGCGTTTCATAATTCGCACGATGCCGTTGATTGCGTAGGGTATAAATTAACCGTGTCCGGCGGGCGCAAAATCTCTGTGTGCACAGACACGGGAATAGTAACGGAAGATGCCCGGCGCTGTGTAACGGGCTCCGATCTTGTTTTTCTTGAATCAAATCATGAAATTTCAATTCTTGAAAACGGTTATTATCCATATCCGCTGAAACAGAGAATTTTGTCTGATAAAGGGCACCTTTCAAACACGGCGGCAGATGATTTTGCAAAGGAATTGCTGCAAAGCGGCACAACACGCCTTGTGCTTTCTCATCTCAGCCGTGAAAACAATGTGCCTGCAATTGCACGGCAGTCAATGGTTTCGGCGCTTGACGAACTCGGCGCAAAGGACGGCAACGATTATCGCCTTTATGTTTCTAAACCTGCCAACGACGGAGGATTGATTGTGCTATGATGAATGTTTCCGTTATATGCGTCGGCAAGCTTAAGGAAAGCTATTTAAAAGACGGCTGTGCCGAATATATAAAGCGCTTGAGTGCATTTGCAAAGGTAAATGTTGTTGAGGTGGCCGAGGAACGCTGCGGCGATTCACCGTCTGCCGGCGAAATTGAAAAAGTGCTTCAAAAAGAAGGCGAGCGAATTATTGCCAAAATTCCTAAGGGCGCAGCTATTGTGCCGCTGTGCATAGAGGGCAGTGAGTTTTCATCACCTCAGCTTGCAAAGCAGATTGCGCAAACCGGCATGAGCAATTCGGCATTGGCATTTGTAATAGGCGGCTCGTTCGGGCTTTCACCTCAGGTTAAGCAGCTTGGCAGAATTAAACTTTCATTCGGGAAAATGACCTTGCCGCATCAGCTTGCACGCCTTGTTTTGCTTGAACAGATTTACAGGGCTTTTTCAATAAACAATAATTCCAAATATCATAAGTAAAGTTTCGTGCTTCGTGTTTGACATTGAATTGAAACTGTACTAAAATACACTATGTAAATTGAAATATAAATGCAACTTCGCAACAATAAGAATGAAAAGAGTGATATTATGGAAATTACGGAAGACCATTCAATGATGAACATGCGCTTCATAAGAAAGCTCCCGGTGCCGAAGGAAGTTAAGGAGCTTTATCCCCTCAGTGAAAAAGCGGCCGCCGCCAAAGCTGCAAGGGATGCGGAAATTGCAAATGTGTTTAAAGGCAAAAGCAATAAGCTTTTGCTTGTTATAGGTCCTTGCTCGGCAGACAGAGAGGAAAGTGTGCTTGATTATGTGCACCGCCTTGCAAGAGTTCAGGAGCAGGTGAAAGATAAAATCATAATCATTCCGAGAATTTATACCGGTAAGCCTCGAACAACAGGTGCGGGATATAAGGGAATGATGCATCAGCCGGATCCGGACGGTGTTCCGGATATGTATGCGGGAATTCTTGCCGTGCGCTCAATTCATTCAAAAGCAATTGAGGAAACGGGGCTTTCCGCCGCAGATGAAATGCTTTATCCTGCAAATTACAGGTATCTTTCAGACTTGCTTTCTTATGTTGCCGTTGGCGCACGCAGCGTTGAAAATCAAGATCATCGCCTTGCGGCAAGCGGAATGGATGTGCCGTGCGGCATGAAAAACGGCACAAGCGGCGATTATTCCGTTATGCTTAATGCAATTACGGCAGCGCAAAGCGGCCACACATTTATTTATCGCGGCTGGGAGGTTGAAACAAAGGGGAATGAGCTTGCTCATGCAATTCTCAGAGGCGGTGTTGATAAGCACGGCATTGCACACCCGAATTATCATTATGAAGATTTGATAACCCTTTATAATATGTATGCTTCAAAGCCGGAATTTAAAAATCCTGCCGTTATTGTGGATACAAATCATTCAAACAGCGGCAAAAAATATTTAGAGCAGGTGCGTATCGCAAACGAGGTGCTCCATTCAATGCGCCACAGCAGTGATATAAAGCACTTTGTTAAAGGCTTTATGATTGAATCTTATATTGAAGACGGCAATCAAAAGATTGAAGACGGTGTTTACGGCAAATCAATCACAGATCCTTGTCTTGGATGGAGCAAAACACAGGATTTGATTTTAAGCATTGCGGATCAGCTTGAATAAATATTAAAGTAAAATGAAAAAAGGCCGCATCCGAAAACACTGCCGAATTTATTCGGCCTTTAAAATTCTGTTTTGCAAATTTATTGCAGTGTAAGCGTGTTGCGCAAATACGCACAAAACAAAACACAATAATTTGTTCATAATTACAAAAAGGCGTCAAACTCTCTTATTTTGTTTGACAGCCTTTTTTATTTGTGCTATTATAATGAAAAATCACTTTATCGCCTAAAAGCTTTAAAGCGTCAATGCGATAAACAGCAAGGAGAATTATTATGAAAAAATCAATTAAGCGAATAATTGCCGTGTGCCTTGCGGTAATGCTTATTGCTTCGGCATTCGCAGGCTGCTCAAAAACAGGCGGCTCAAAGAAATATACTGTAGGCATCTGCCAGCTTGTGCAGCATGAAGCTCTTGATGCGGCAACAAAAGGCTTTAAGGAAGCTCTTACCGAAAAGCTCGGTGCGGATAATGTTAAGTTTGTAGAGCAAAATGCCGGCGGTGACTCCGCAACTTGCTCAACTATTACAAACGGATTTGTTTCTCAGGGCGTTGACCTTATTTTTGCCAATGCAACTCCAGCACTTCAGGCTGCAATGCAGTCCACCAACACAATTCCGATTGTCGGCACTTCTATCACCGATTATGCCACAGCACTCGATATAAATCAAAGCAGCTGGACGGGTAAAACAGGCATAAATGTTACCGGCTCATCGGATCTTGCTCCTCTTGCAGATCAGGCGGCAATGTTTAAAGAAATTTGCCCTGATGCAAAAACAATCGGCATCCTTTATTGCTCGGCAGAGGCCAATTCAAAATATCAGGCTGATGTTGTTTCTTCAGAACTCACAAAGCTTGGCTACACCGTTAAGGTTTACACCGTTGCAGACACAAATGAAATCGCTTCCGTAACCACAACGGCTTGCTCTGAGGTTGATGCCATTTATGTTCCTACAGATAACACACTTGCTTCGGCAACATCTGCGGTAAATGAAATCGCAGAGCCGGCAGGCATTCCGATTATCGCCGGCGAAGAGGGCATATGCAAAGGCTGCGGTGTTGCAACTCTTTCAATCAGCTATGAAAACCTTGGCCAGGTTGCGGGCGAAATGGCTGCCGATATTCTTCAAAACGGCACAAACCCTGCTGATATGGAAATCAAAACCGCAACAAATCTTACAAAGAAATATGTTGCAGACCGTGCTCAAAAGCTTGGTCTCACGGTTCCTTCCGATTATGTTGCAATTGATGCATAATCGAATTTTGATAAGGATTAAATAAACGATAATCAAAAGGCGGTGAGTCTTTATGCTCACCGCTTTTTATACATACGGAGGATTTTTATTTATGATGTCTTTTCTTTCTGCGCTTCCGGGCGCAGCAGCTCAGGGCATTATCTGGGGCATTATGGCAATCGGTGTTTATATCACCTTTCGTGTTCTTGATATTGCCGATTTAACGGTAGACGGTTCTTTCGGCACAGGCGGCGCCGTTCTTGTTATGTGCACAATCAGCGGAATGAATATTTATCTTGCAATGGTGCTTGCTTTTCTTGCCGGCTGCCTTGCGGGGCTTGCAACGGGCATTTTTCACACAGTGCTTGGAATTCCCGCAATTCTTTCCGGTATTTTAACTCAGCTTGCCCTCTATTCAATCAATTTGCGTATTCTTGGCGGCAAGGCAAACCAAACAATAAGCGCAAGAAATTATAATCTTATTGTTTCGCTTGGCGAAATAAATAAATCTTTGATTGTGGGGCTTGCTTTTGCGGTTGTTATAATTGCAATTCTTTATTGGTTTTTCGGCACGGAGCTTGGCCATTCAATCCGTGCAACGGGTAATAACCAGGCAATGGCAAGGGCAAATGGTATAAACACAAATGTTAATAAAATCATCGGCCTTGTGCTTTCAAACGGACTTGTTGCCGTTTCAGGTGCACTGCTTTCTCAATATCAAGGCTTTGCGGATGTTAATATGGGCAGGGGCGCAATTGTTATCGGCCTTGCTGCCGTTATCATCGGCGAGGTTTTGCTTGGCAAAATTTTCAAGAACTTTGCACTCAGACTTTTTGCCTGCGTTGTCGGCGGAGTTATTTACTACATTGTTATTACTCTTGTGCTTCGCCTCGGCCTTAATGCAAACGATCTTAAACTGTTCTCGGCTCTTGTTGTTGCAGTTTTCCTCGGTGTTCCGTATTGGAAAAACAAGATTGCCGCAAAGAATGTAAAAAGAACAGGAGGTGCCGAAAATGCTTGAAATTAAAAATGTTTATAAAACCTTTAATCCCGGCACGGTTAATGAAAAGCATGCTTTAAACGGCATCAATCTTGTGCTTAATGAAGGCGATTTTGTAACTGTTATCGGCGGCAACGGCGCCGGTAAGTCAACAATGCTTAATATGATTGCGGGTGTTTATCCCGTTGACAGCGGCAATATCATTATAGACGGCCGTGATGTTACGAAGCTGCCCGAATATAAAAGAGCAAAGTTTCTCGGCAGAGTTTTCCAGGATCCCATGACAGGCACTGCGGCAGACATGCAAATTTTGGAAAATCTTGCTCTTGCATCACGCCGCGGAAAATTCAGAACTCTTGCTCCCGGCGTTTCAAAAAAGGAAAAGGAAGAATACGGCGAATTGCTTAAATCTTTGGATCTTGGCCTTGAAACAAGGCTCACTTCAAAGGTTGGCTTGCTTTCGGGCGGCCAAAGGCAGGCAATAACACTTCTTATGGCAACGCTTAAAAAGCCAAAGGTGCTTTTGCTTGATGAGCACACGGCGGCACTTGATCCGAAAACGGCGCACAAGGTTTTAAAGATTACAACGGATATTGTTGCAGAGCATAACTTAACAACTCTTATGATAACCCATAATATGAAGGACGCCATCGCAATCGGCAATAGGTTGATTATGATGAACGAGGGCAAAATCATTTATGATGTTTCAGGCGAGGAAAAGAAAAACCTCACCACCGCAGATTTGCTTGAAAAATTCAAGATAACAAGCGGTGAAGAGCTTGATAACGACAGAATGATTCTTTCCGAATAATTTTTAATGAATGAAAATAGGCAGCTTGCATCTTGCAAGCTGCCTATTTGTGTTTATTATGCTTTTTTATTATTTATTGAAGCGATATCCTTTTCCCCAAACTGTGTGAATAAAATCAAGCTTCGGGTCTATCTCTTTTATTTTATCTCTTATTCTGTTAACATGCACCGTGATTGTGGAGGTTTCGCCGATTGAATCATAGTGCCAAATTTCATCAAAAAGCTTTTCTTTGCTGTAAACCGTGTCGGGGCTTGCCGCAAGGTAATAAAGCAAATCAAATTCCTTGTTTGTTAATGTAAGTTCTGTTTTGCCAACGAAAGCACGCCTCGCTTTTCCGTCAAGCTTTAAGCCGCTTATCTCAATTGTTTCCATTTTTCCACCCAAGTCATCTGCTTTTGAGGTAAGCCTTTCATATCTGTTTATGTGTGCAATAACTCTTGCCACAAGCTCGCCCGGCGAAAACGGCTTAACTATATAATCGTCTGCGCCGAGTCCGAGCCCTTTGATTTTATCAAGGTCATCCCTTTTGGCACTTACCATAATAATCGGTATGTCTTTCTTTTCTCTCAGCTTTTTGCAAACCTCAAGGCCGTCCATCCCGGGCAGCATAATATCAAGCAAAATCAGGTTGAAGTCTTCGTTGAGCGCAAGGGATAATCCTGTTATTCCGTCTGCGGCGGTTTTAACCTCAAAAGAATTTGCTTCAAGATAATCCTGCTCTAAGGCGGAAATATTGATGTCGTCTTCAATAATTAAAATCTTTTTCATATATTTGCATCCTTTCGTTGCTTTTCAATTTTCCGGCTGTGCCGGCTTCGAAAAGGCGGTTTTGCGTTATTGCTTTTGGTTGTTGATTCCTTTTTCGGCTTCCGAATGAGTCGGAAGTGAAATGAATATTGAAAGCCCGCCGGATGAATTGTTTTGCGCCCAAACAAGGCCGCCGTGCTGCTGCACTATTTGGCGGCAAACTGCAAGGCCGAGTCCGCTGCCGTTGCTTACATTGGTGCGGGCTTTATCTGCTCTGTAAAGAGTGTCAAATATTCTGCTCAGGTTTTCATCCTCAACGCCCATTCCGTTGTCTGAAATTTCAAAAATCACGCTGTGCTCGTATTCTGATATGCAAAGCGTTATTTTGCCTTTAACATCGTTTCGTTTGTATTTTATGCTGTTTGAAATAATATTGTCTATAACTCTTGCAAATCTGTCCGTGTCCACATTAAGCACGGGATCGCCTTTGCATTTGTTTATTATTTCAAAATCAAAATCCGCTTCCTGCAAATCTCTGCCTAATTCGTGAGCATATTGCATAAAGTCGTTTACGGAAACATTTTCCGGGTGAAGCGTTATTGCGCCAAGCTCCAGTTTTGATATGGTAAGCAAATCATTAAGCATATTTTCCATTGAATTAGCAGAATCGTATATTGTGTTAAAATACCTTGCCTGTTTTTCCGGTGTGTTTGCAACACCGTCTCTGATGCCTTCCAAATATCCTTTTATTGATGTCAGCGGAGTTCGCAAATCATGTGCAATGCCTGCAATCATTTCTTTTTGCTGCTGGTCGGATTTGTTTTTTTGCTCTATTGAATCTTTAACCTTTATTCGCATTTCATTAAAGCTTTCCGCAAGGCGGCCAAGCTCGTTCGTTGATTTATAATCAATTTCATAGTCAAGATTTCCTCTTGCAATTTCGTCTGCGCCTTTGGTTATTTTTTCAATCGGGTCAACAATGGTTTTGGAAGTTATAAGTGATATAACGATTATCGCAATAACGAATATTGCAATGCAAAGCCCAAAAATCAGCACGGTATTGTTCGCAAGCTTCATTATTACATTTTGCGGCGATGAAGATGAGTTCGCATCCGGCACATCATAATCCGAATTTGTGATAACGATTAAATATCTGTCGCTGTCTGTTTCGGCATGTAAAATTATCGAAACTCCGTTTTCACCGTAATAATAGGAGTTGTTGGAAAAATCCGTGTTTGAAATTTGCTTTGTTTTGGAGAGTATCTCTTCTTTGTTGCCTGTTGAATAATATTCGGCGCCGTTTCGCTCAATATAAATCATTGTGTCAAGCTTTTCAAGCGACTGCAGTGATTTTTTTAGATCGGCAATTCGTTTTTCCTCGTTTTTATCGCTTATCAGATTTGAGGAAATTTCGTTAATTGTTTGCCCCCATTGAATTTGGTTTATAATGCTGTAATTCTTTGCGGTAACGGATGTGAAGTCGTATTTGTCTTTGGAAGTGTAAAAAAACACACTTGCCGCTGCCGAAATTATTATAACGGGAATCAAAATTGCCAAAACGGAGGTTATTATGATTCTTGTGTTTATTTTAAAGTTTTTTGTGTGCTCGGGGATAGTGTCTTTGTTTATTTTTCCCATATGTAATTTGTCGCTTTCATCAGTATAAATTTATATTAACACATTTCTTTTCGTTGTTCAACTTGGCAAATTTTAAATATTGTTTAATTGTAAACCTATTCTAAAATAAAGGTTGACAATTGCACTTTCCTGTATTATAAATATATAGAAATATTTTTCAAAAAAGATTTGTGTGAACTTCACACAAGGCAGATTTCCTCGTTTTTTGATTTGCTTGCGGCATATTTTAACTTGAGAGATTTGCCGTGCGCACTGCTTGGCTACTGCGGGCGCACAGATTTTTAAATTTTGTTGTGGCCGGAAAGGTAATTGCTATGCAGGAAAACTCAACTAATGCAGTCAAGGCTTCGGAAAAGTCTGTTGCTAAGAAAAGAAAATTTAAAACAATTGAAGTGGTTTATGTGGGCGTTTTTGCAGCTTTAATTGCTGTTTGCTCTTGGATTCAGATTCCGCTTACAATTCCCATCACTTTGCAAACAATGGGCATTTGCATTGCGGCAGGTCTTTTGGGCCTTAAAAAAGGCACATTCTCCGTTTTGGTTTATATTTTGCTCGGTCTTGTGGGTGTTCCCGTGTTCGCCGGCTTTTCGGCAGGCCCCGGAGTGCTGTTCGGTGTAACCGGCGGCTATATTATCGGCTTTATCTTCACTGCGCTTATAGTTGGCGGTGCGTTAAAGCTTTTCGGCAAAAAAACATGGGTTTATATTGTTTCTATGATTGTCGGCATTCTTGTTTGCTATGCATTCGGCACGGCGTGGTTTATGATTGTTTACACCAAAAATATGGGCGCAATCACTCTTGGCGTTGCGCTTTCAAAATGTGTTGTGCCGTTCCTTATTCCGGATCTTGTTAAAATTATAGTTGCAACTGTGCTTTGCAAGGCTCTTGATAAGCATGTTAAGGCTTAGATATCATCATCTTAATTGCATTCCGTGCTTTGAAGGAAAAGGCTACAGCCCCGAATTTTGCAAAAATATGGCGGCTGTTAAAAAGCGCTTGGAAAGCGGTGAAGAGTTTGAACTTGTAATGAGTGCAGACGATATTTGCTTTTGCTGCCCGAATTTGCAAAACGGTGTTTGCGTTAATGAGGCAAAGGTTGGAAAATATGATTTAAAAACCAAAATGCTGGGCACGGGAAATCTTGAAAATATTTGCTCAGATTGTATGTGGTTTGATATCTGTAAAAATAAATAATCGGCGCAGTATGCGTGTTTGTGCCGAATGAAATCTTTTAGGCGGTCTGTATTTTGCAGGCTGCCTTTTGTTTTCTGAAGATTTAATAATAATTTGGTGAAAGAAAAAAATAATTTCGTTTTTCTTCTTGTAAATCTTTTTTTGATTTAGTATAATAGCAGTGTAGTGTATACGATTATTTACGGAGGTAAATTATTTATGTCAAATTGTTGGCTCAGCGGAAAAACCTGTGTTGTAACAGGCGCTTCCGGAGGTATGGGTGCAGGCATTGCCGCAACACTCATAAAAAAACACGGTTGTAAGGTTATCGGTATAGCAAGAAGCGAACCGAAAATGAAAAAGTTTATTGAAGAGCTCGGCCCAACATATGCAGAGCAGTTTTCCTATAAGCTTTTTGATGTTTCAAAGAATGAAAATTGGGTAAATTTTGCTCAGGAGCTTAAAGATGAGGGCGTTAAGATTGATGTTCTTGTTAACAATGCCGGCATTCTTCCCAAATTCAAAAGATTTGATCGCTATGAGATGGATGAAATTGAAAAGGCAATCAACATCAATTTCTATTCTTGTGTTTATTCAATTAAGGCATTGCTTCCCATGTTTTTGGAAAGCAATGATCCCGGAATCATCAATATAGATTCATCTGCAGCTCTTATGAGCCTTGCAGGCACAAGCATGTATTCAGCTTCCAAGGCTGCTCTTAAGGGCTTCACAGAAGCTCTTCGTGAGGAATTCCGCGGCAAGGTTTATGTTGGCCTTGTTTGCCCGGGCTTCACAAAAACAGATATTTTCCGTGATCAAAAGAATGATGGCGGAAAGGGTCAAAAGATTATGGATATGATTTCCACCGATTGTGACCTTATGGTTAAAATGATTATGTTTGGCATTGAGCATAAGCAAGCTCTTCAAATCCACGGCATGGATGCACATGCAATGAGCGTTTTCGGCAAGCTTTTGCCTGTAAACGGTTCCCGCCTTTTCAGTGCAATTATGAAGGCTGCGGATATTGATTTGTTTAACGATGTTTTCAGAAACTGATTGATTGAGTTTGGTATTCCATTCTCGTGCATTAAAAGTGCGGAGCAACAACGGCGTTGCTTCGCCCTTTTGCGTTTTAAAGCAAGTTAGTTAAATTTTATCATTGTGCGGAGGTGCATTTTATGAGTAATAAAACGGTTGTGGCGTCTGCTGCCGATGCAACGGCGAAAAAGTATATGAGCTTTAAAGAAATTGCCGCATATTCGCTTGGACTTTTCGGTTTTCAGGCAATAGTGGGATTGCTTAATTCCTATCAGGCAGAGTTCGATGGCTCTGTTTTGGGCGCAAATGTCAGCGTTGTTGCTATTTTAATTCTTGTGGCAAAAATTGTTTCGGCTGTTGCCGATCCTGTTGTCGGCAATCTTATAGACAGCTCAAAAAGCAAAATGGGCAAGTTTAAATCCATGATTGTTTATTCAATCGTGCCGCTGCTTGTTTTCACGGCAATTGTGTTTGTTAAGGTGCCGTTTAAGGGCTTTGGGCTTTATGCGTGGATTTTTATAACATATCTTGTTTGGAGCATAGCGATGACCATGGGCGATGTTCCGTCGCAGGGTATTGCCTCGGCGCTCACTCCTAATCCTACCGAGCGCACAAATGTTGTTTCAATTTCAAACACTTTTAAGCAAGTCGGCTTTTCCGCCTGCGTTGTTATAGTGCCTATAGTTTGCCTTATAATTCCCGGCGGCTCAAAAGTTTTTGTTAAAAGCGGCGAAACAGATGTGCCTATGATAAGCAGCGAATATTTCTTTACCGCACTGCTCACCGCAATTTTCGGTTGCGTGCTTTTTGCCTTAATTCCTATAATAAATAAGGAAAGAGTGGCAAATATTTCGCAGGACAAAACAACATTTAAAGATATGCTTGCCGCACTTAAAAATAATAAGCCGTTTCAGCTTGTTATTATCTCATATTTCTTGGGCTTCGGCAGGCAAATGGCAATGGGCATTCAGGTGCAGTCTGCAACGGTTATACTCGGCAGCCAAAATCTTGTTGCCGTGCTCGGTATTGTAACTGCAGTCGGCTCAATGATAAGCATGGCGCTTTGCCCGCTGCTTATTAAAAAACTGAATGAAAGAAATGCTTATATTTTGCTTTCCGTTTATGGCTTTGCCGCATCCGTGTTCTCATTTGTTATCGGACATTTTTGGTTTAAATCTCCCGAAAACACGGTGCTTACGGTGCTGTTTTATATTTCTTTGTTCCTTATTGGCTTGCAATTCGGTGCCGTTACGCTTATGCCTATGATTATGACAGCGGATACGGTTGATTATTATGAGTACGAAACAGGCAAAAGAATGGAGGGTGCTTGCTATTCCATACTTACCCTCACAATTAAGGTTTGCCTTGCTCTCGGCACGGCAGTCGGCCTTATATTTGTGCAAAAATCAGGCTATTATGAGGCTTTAAGCACAGGCAGCTTCACCACCGGCACAAAGGATATCATCTTCTTTGCTTACACTGCTTTGCCCGGCATACTTGCTTTGCTTTCAATAGTTCCCATGTTTAAATATGATATTGTCGGCGAAAAGAAAGCCAATATTTCAAATGCTCTTGCTGCCCGCAGAAGCGCCGAATAACCTTATAAACAGGTTGCTTTTTATTCGGTGCCGATTTGTGCAAAAAAGTGCTTTTCGATTAAAAAAATTCTTTATTTTGATTTGTATTTATGCTAATATAAAAAAAACGGTGAAAGGCTAAGTAATTATTATGAAAGCAAAAATAACAATTGCCAAGGAATTTAAAATAGGCGAAATTGATAAAAGAATTTACGGTTCTTTTATAGAGCATTTGGGCAGAGCGGTTTACGGCGGCATCTATGAGCCCGGTCATCCTGCTGCGGATGAAAACGGCTTCAGAAAGGATGTTATAGAGCTTGTTAAAAAGCTGAATGTGCCGATCGTTCGCTATCCGGGCGGCAATTTTGTGTCCGGCTATAATTGGGAAGACGGTGTAGGCCCCGTTGAAAGCAGGCCGAAAAGGCTTGATCTTGCATGGGGCACAACAGAGCCAAACACATTTGGCACAAATGAATTTATGAAGTGGTGCAAAAAGGCAAACACGGATTGTATGATGGCCGTTAATCTTGGCACAAGAGGTGCGGATGCGGCAAGAAATCTTGTTGAATATTGCAACCACAAGGGCGGCACTTATTGGTCTGATCTCAGAAGAAGCCACGGAGTTGAAGAACCGCACGGAATAAAGCTTTGGTGCCTCGGCAACGAGATGGACGGTTCTTGGCAAATGGGCGCAAAAACAGCCGTTGAATACGGCCGTGCTGCGGTTGAAGCTTCTAAGCTTATGAAATGGACCGATCCCGAAATAGAAACTGTTTTGTGCGGATCGTCAAACAGAGGCTCAAAAACCTTTGGTAAATGGGAAGCAGAAAGCCTCGAAATCGCATACGACAGTGTTGATTATGTTTCGCTGCATCAGTATTATGATAATAAAACAGATGATGTTCAAAGCTTTCTTGCCAAAACATTAGAGCTTGATGAATTTATTTATTCCATTATCTGCACTTGTGATTATGTTAAAGCGAAAAAGCGCTCTAAAAAAACCATAAATCTTTCATTTGATGAGTGGAATGTTTGGTATCATTCAAACGATGCTCAATTTGAAAAGTGGAGCATGGCGCCCTCTATTTTGGAGGATATATATAATTTTGAAGATGCACTTATGGTGGGCTCAATGCTCATAACTCTCCTTAGGCATTGCGACAGAATTAAAATCGCCTGTCTTGCGCAGCTTGTTAATGTTATTGCTCCAATATTCACAAAAACAGGCGGCGGAGCTTTTGAGCAAACTATTTTTTATCCCTTTATGCATCTTTCAAACTTCGGCAGGGGTGCGGCGCTTCGTCCGCTTATAGATTGCCCGAAATACGATTGCAAAGAATTTACGGATGTGCCTTATCTTGAGGCTATTGCCACTTATGATGAGGAACATGAAGAGGCTGTTATTTTTTGCGTAAACAAAAGCCTTGATGAAAGTGCAGTCCTTACCGTTAATATGCTTGATTTTGAAGGATATAAGCCGGTTGAATTTATTTCAATGGACGGGTATGATAAAAAAGCAGAAAATTCTTTTGATGCCCTTAATGTTGTGCCGCACCGAAACGAGCTTCCGCTTGCAGACGGCAATACCGTAACGGCAGAGCTTAAGCCCTTTAGTTGGAATGTTATCAGGCTTGCAAAGTGATTTTCAAAATATAAACAAAATATAAAATAATAAGCAAATATGCCGAATTTTGGCATTTTTGCAAAGTCAATTTAAACTAAAATTGAGCCGCCTAAAAAGAGTATTTCGTGCAAATACTAAAAAAGGCGGCTTAATTATTGTAAAAAATAAACGCATATAATATAATTTATTCGGTGAAAACTATAACAATTATTTCGTTGTGTAACGGAATAAAGAGAGGGCAGAGTTTAATGTATAAGATTCTCAGCAAAGAAGAACTGAACAGCACTGTAACGCAAATGGTTATTGAGGCACCGTTTGTTGCAAAAAAAGCAGAGCCGGGTCAATTTATAATTCTTCGTGTTGATAAAGACGGCGAGCGTGTCCCGCTCACCATTGCGGATTTTGACAGGGAAAAAGAAACAGTAACAATTATTTTTCAAGTAGTTGGTGCGGAAACAACACGCCTTAACATGAAAAACGCAGGCGATTATATTGAGGATTTTGTGGGCCCGCTCGGCAATCCCACAAAAACAGAGGGATATAAAAAAGTTGCGGTAGTAGGCGGAGGCGTCGGCACAGCAATAGCTTATCCCGTTGCAAAGAAGTTTGCGCAAAACGGTGCAATCGTTCATTCAATAGCAGGCTTCAGAAACAAAGATCTTGTAATTCTTCAAAAGCAATTTGAGGCCGTTTCGGATAAATATGTGCTTGTAAGCGATGACGGCTCAACCGGCACCAAGGGTTTTGTAACGGATGCACTTAAGTCTCTTATTGATTCGGGTGAAAAATATGATTTGGTTATGGCAATAGGCCCGATTCCGATGATGAAGTTTGTTTCAAAGCTTACCGCAGAATACGGAATTAAAACAGTTGTTTCAATGAATCCCATTATGATAGACGGCACGGGAATGTGCGGCGGATGCAGGCTTACGGTTGGCGGCGAAACAAAGTTTGCCTGTGTGGACGGCCCTGAATTTGACGGCCATCTTGTTGATTTTGATGAGGTTATGGAGCGCAGTTCCATGTATAAAAAATTTGAGCGTGAGGAAGAATGTAATCTTCTTAAGCAGGAGGTGCAGCAGTAATGAACAATAGCGGCAGACACCCGATGCCTTGCCAAGATCCTTTGGTAAGAAACAGAAATTTTAAAGAGGTTGCGCTCGGCTATGATGCCGAAACGGCAATCGAAGAGGCAAAAAGATGCCTGAATTGTAAAAATCATCCTTGTGTTTCAGGCTGCCCGGTTAATATTTCCATTCCCGAATTTATCTCTTTTGTTGCAGAGGGTAAATTTGAAGATGCATATAAGGTTATTGCAAAAACCTCTGCTTTGCCTGCTGTGTGCGGCAGAGTTTGCCCGCAGGAAAGGCAGTGCGAATCAAAATGTGTTCGCGGTATAAAAGGCGAGCCTGTTGCAATCGGCAGGCTTGAAAGATTTGTTGCCGATTATCATAACGAGCATTCGAAAATAACGCCTGTTGATATTCCCAAAAACGGCAAAAAGGTTGCGGTAATAGGCTCCGGTCCAAGTTCATTAACCTGTGCGGGCGATTTAGCTCAGCTTGGCTATTCCGTTACTATATTTGAAGCACTTCATATTGCGGGCGGTGTTCTTGTTTACGGCATTCCGGAATTCAGGCTTCCTAAGGCAATTGTTGCAAAGGAGGTTGAGGGCTTAAAGGCTCTGGGCGTTGTTATAGACACTAATGTGGTTATCGGCCGCAGCATTTCCGTTGATGATATTCTTGATCAATATGATGCCGTATTTATCGGCTCCGGTGCAGGTTTGCCGAGATTTATGGGCATAGAGGGCGAAAATCTTAAAGGTGTTTATTCTGCAAATGAATTTCTTACACGCATAAATCTTATGAAAGCTTATGAGGAGCACAGCCGCACACCCGTTCAGCACGGAAAGCATGTTGCGGTTGTCGGAGGCGGCAATGTTGCTATGGATGCCGCAAGGTGTGCAATGAGACTCGGCGCCGAAAAGGTTTATGTTATTTACCGCCGTTCTATGGATGAACTGCCCGCAAGAGCAGAAGAGGTTGAAAATGCTCAGGAAGAGCTTATAGAATTTAAAACTCTCACAAATCCCGTTCGCATTTTAGGCGATGATGATCATAATGTTTGCGGCATTGAATGTGTTGATATGCAGCTTGGCGAGCCTGATGAATCCGGCAGAAGAAGCCCCAAGGCAGTTGAGGGCAGCAATCATGTTATAGATGTAGACAGTGTTATTATTGCAATAGGCACATCTCCAAATCCGCTTATAAAAGCCACAACAATGGGGCTTGATGTGGACAGGCGTGGCTGTATTATAGCAGATGATTGCGGCAGAACATCAAAAACCGGCGTGTTTGCCGGCGGTGACACGGTAACCGGTGCGGCAACCGTTATAAAGGCGATGGGCGCAGGTAAAAAAGCGGCAAAAGCCATTGATGAATATCTTTCAGGCTGCTGACATTTGCAGCTCTAAAAATTTAAAATTGTGTGTGATGCGGCATTTGTGTTGTTATATGCCTTGCGTTAAAAGAAGCGTGTGTATTTTTTAATATGCACGCTTTTTTTCTTTGAAATTCATATGCAAGGGAAAAAATAATATGATTGTTTTATTAGCTGTTTTGATTAAACAGTCAAAAACAGTCAAAAATAAATTGATTTATTGTGCAAAAAGCCATATAAATCGGCAAATCACTGTTGAAATGAACGAAAATGAAAGAAACATATTGACGGATTGTGCACGGCTTGATAAAATTAAGTTGTAATCGGGGTCAACCCGAGGAGGATTTATAGATGCTTAATCAAGAAAGAAAAGACAAAATTCTTCAAATAATTCAGGAGCGCGGCGCAGTTAGCGTTTCGGAATTGACCGGGATTTTGGATGCTTCGGAATCAACCGTCAGGCGAGATTTGATAGAACTTTCCAAAAAGGGAAATATAAATAAGGTGCATGGCGGCGCAACGCTCAATAAGCAGCAGTTTATTTCGCAGGAAGAAAATGTGAGCGCAAAAAAAGCCGAGCATTCGGATGAAAAGCGTAAAATTGCAAAGTATTGTGCAGCACAAATTCAAGGTGATGATTTCGTTTATTTGGATGCAGGCACAACCACGCTTTATATGATTGATTATATTGATGATGGCTGCACGGCAAGTTTTGTTACAAACGGTATCAGCCATGCAAAAAAAATGTGTCGCAAAGGGCTTAATGTTTATGTGCTCGGCGGCAAGTTAAAGAAAACAACGGAAGCAATCGTTGGGCTTATGGCTGCACGCAGCATTCACAATTTTAATTTCACAAAGGCTTTTTTGGGCGCAAACGGCGTTTCGCTTTCAAGCGGCTTCACCACTCCGGATACGGAGGAGGCATTCGTTAAGGCGGCAGCCATGGAAAATTCATTTGTTTCCTATATTTTGGCGGATGCTTCAAAATTCGGAAAAACCTCTTCCGTTCGTTTTGCAACGGTAGACACGGCATGCATAATAACGGATAAGGAGCCTGATAAGGCATATAAAAATAAAACAGTTATCAAAGTTGTTGATTAAATCAATTCGGAGGCGATAAATATGATTTATACGGTAACCTTTAATCCTGCTCTTGATTATGTGATGAAGGTTGAAAAGCTGCGCTTTGATGATATAAATCGCACTTACGGCGAGGAACTCAGCTACGGCGGCAAGGGAATCAACGTTTCTGTTTTGCTTTCAAGGCTGGGAAAGGAAAGTGTGGCACTTGGCTTCAAGGCAGGCTTCACGGGCGAAAAACTTGAGGAAATGCTTGAGGCAGACGGAATTCGCACAAGATTTATCAAGCTGAAAGAGGGCAACACAAGAATAAATGTTAAGATTCGTTCCGAAACAGAGCTTGATATTAACGCAGGCGGTCCGCCGGTAAGCGAAAGCGAGGTTGAGGCGCTGATTGATAATATAAAAACGCTGAATGGCGGCGATGTGCTGGTGCTTGCCGGCAGTGTGCCGGGAACATTGCCGGTGGATATTTATGAAAAAATTCTTTCAATAACCTCTAAAAAGGGCGTTGAAGCGGTTGTTGATGCCACGGGCGATTTGCTTTTAAATGTGCTCAAATATAAGCCATTCTTAATAAAGCCGAATAATTTTGAGCTTGGTGATCTTTTCGGAGTAACGGTTAGAAACGAGCAGGAAATTATCGAATATGCCAAAAAGCTGCAAAGAATGGGTGCCCGTAATGTGCTTGTTTCAAGAGGTAAGGACGGCGCAATTCTTGTTGCTGAAAACGGAGAAATAAAATCCATAGGAATAATCCCTGGCAAGCCGCTTAATTCGGTTGGCTGCGGCGATTCCATGGTGGCGGGCTTTGTGGCAGGTTATATGGATAAAAAGGATTATTCATATGCTTTAAAACTAGGCTCTGCCTGCTCGAATGCAACTGCATTCAGTTACACACTTGCGGATTCAAAAGGCATTGAAGATGCCTTTAAAAAGCTTTAATAAATTTAGGAGGGAAAATTTATGAGAATCATTGATTTACTGAAGCCGGAAGCTATAACGCTTGGCCTTGATATTTCAAGCAAGGACGATGCTATAAATGCTTTGATAGGTCTTCACGCCGCAGCAGGCAATCTTAAGGATAAGGATGCCTATAAAGCTGCAATTCTTGCAAGGGAGGAGCAGGGTTCAACTGCTATTGGGGACGGTATTGCGGTTCCGCATGCAAAAACAAGTGCCGTTAAAGCTCCTGCACTTGCTGCCATAACCGTTAAAAACGGTGTTGATTACGGTGCACCGGACGGTAAGCCGTCTGATTTGCTGTTTATGATAGCAGCCACTGAGGATGGCGATGTGCATCTTGAAATTCTTTCCCGTCTCATGGTTATGCTTATGGACCCTGATTTTACGGCAAAGCTCAGGGCGGCAAAAAGTGTTGATGAATTTTTGCAAATAATTGATGCGCAGGAAAAAATTAAATATCCCAACGAGGAAGTTCAGCCTGCCGAAAAAGAAGCCCCCAAGGGCTACAGAATTTTGGGCGTAACGGCTTGCCCCACAGGCATTGCGCACACATATATGGCCGCAGAAGCGCTTGAGAAAAAAGCAAAGGAAATGGGCTATTCAATTAAGGTTGAAACCGATGGCTCGGGCGGCGCAAAAAATGTGCTCACCAAAAAGGAAATAGAGGAGTGCGACGGCATTATTGTTGCCGCAGATAAAAATGTTGAAATGGCAAGGTTTGACGGTAAAAAGGTGCTTAAAACCTCTGTGTCGTCAGGCATAAATAAACCCGGCGAGCTTATTCAAAGGGTTGTGGACGGAAAGGTTCCCGTTTATCACAGCGACGGCAGTGAAGAACCCGATTCTTCCGAATATTCAGAGGAAAAAGAAAGCTTTGGCCGCAAAATTTATAAGCATCTTATGAACGGTGTTTCCCATATGCTTCCGTTTGTTGTCGGCGGCGGTGTGCTTATAGCACTTGGATTTCTTATTGACACAATCGCAGGAAATGCCAATGTCGGCGGCACCTTCGGATTTACAAATCCCGTTGCATCTGCCGTGTTCTGGATCGGCAAGGCCGCATTCTCGTTTATGCTTCCTATTCTTGCGGGATATATTGCTCAGTCCATCGCAGATCGCCCTGGTTTATTGCCGGGTATCGTTGGCGGCTTGTTTGCTGCAAACGGCTTCACCTTTAAGGCTTTTATTGCAAATCAAGGTCTTGTAGGCGATGATAAGGCTGTTTCCGGTTTCCTCGGAGCGCTTCTTGCAGGCTTTATTGCAGGTATTCTTGTAAACGGCTTGAAAAAAGCTTTCTCTTGGCTTCCGAAATCTATGGACGGCATCAAGCCTGTATTTATTTACCCGCTTCTCGGCACCTTGCTTATAGGCGTTGTTATGTGCGTGTTAAATCCTGTTGTAGGTGTTGTAAACATAGCTCTTTCAAACGGACTTTCAAGCCTTGGCGAAACAAGCCGTGTTCTTCTTTCAATTGTTCTTGCCGCAATGATGGCAACTGATATGGGCGGCCCGTTCAATAAGGCTGCATATGTTTTCGGCACGGCTGCAATTGCAGACGGAAACACTTGGATTATGGCTGCCGTTATGATCGGCGGTATGGTTCCTCCCATTGCAATTGCTCTTGCAACAACATTCTTTAAAAACAGATGGACTAAGGAAGAGCTTAAAAGCGGCCCTGTAAACTATCTTATGGGCTTGTGCTTTATCACAGAGGGTGCAATTCCTTATGCAGCTTCGGATCCTCTTCGTGTAATTCCGTCTTGCATGGTTGGCTCGGCTGTTGCAGGCCTTATCACTTCACTCTTTGGTTGTGCTTGCCCTGCTCCTCACGGCGGTATATTCACCTTTATAGTTGTTGATCATCCGTTTGGATATATCATTGCATTGGTTGCAGGCTCAATAGTAGGCGCTCTTATGCTTGGATTGCTCAAAAAGAAAAGAGCAAACGCTTAATCAATAAATCAAATATGAAATTATAAACAGAGGTATAAATTATGGTAAAGAAAAATGTTACTGTTGTTGATAAAATGGGCTTTCATATGAGACCTGCAAATGTGTTTGTAACCGAAATGGCAAATTTTAAATCGGATATAAACTTAATAGCAGGCGAAAAAACTATAAACGGAAAAAGCATTATGAACATTATGGCGGCGTGCATTAAATACGGCACGGAATTAACCGTTGAATGCAGCGGCCCCGATGAAAACGAAATGCTTGAAAAGGCTGTTTCACTGATTGAAAACGGAATGGATTGATATGATTAAAGAAAAGCGCTTTAAAGGAATAGGCGTGTCTGAGGGATACGGAATCGGCAAGGCCGTTGTTATACAGGAGCTAAAGCTTGATTATTCCGGCAAAAGCTTCACGGATGCCGAAACGGAATCGGCTCGCCTTGATGCGGCGGTGAAAAAATTCACCGCCGAAACAAAGGCTCTTATTTCCGAGCTTTCCGCCAATGCCGGCGAAAAAAATGCGGAAATCTTGCAGGGGCATCTTGCAATGCTTGCAGATCCTTTTATGATTGGGCAAATGAAGGATGCAATCTCCGGTGGTGTAATTGCCGAAGAGGCGGTTGATAATGTTTGCAATATGTTTCATATGATTTTTTCATCGGCAGAAGATGAGCTTACCCGCCAAAGGGCAACAGATGTTAGCGATATTAAAACGGGGCTTTTGAAAATTCTGCTTGGTGTTGAGGAAATTGATATTGCAAATGTTGAAAAGGGCAGCATTCTTGTTGCTTGCGATTTCACTCCAAGCATGACCTCAAAAATAAACCCCAAAAATGTTGAGGGCGTTATCGGCGAAATCGGCGGAGTAACTTCTCACAGCGCAATCATTGCCCGGGCTTTGGGCATTCCGTGCATATTAGGCGTTAAGGATGCCGCAAGCATTATCAAATCAGGCGATGAGCTTGTTGCAGATGCTGTTAAGGGCGAAATTATCATTTCTCCGTCTGCCGATGAAAAGGCAGAGTATTCGCTTCTTAAAGAGCAGGAGCAAAACGAAAGGCTCATGCTTAAGGAGTATATAAATAAGCCCACTATAACAAAGAGCGGCTTAAAAAAAGCAGTTTATGCCAACATTGCAAAGGCAGAGGATGTTCATAATGCCGTTGTTAACGGCGCAGAGGGAATAGGCCTTTTCAGAACGGAATTTCTTTATATGGACAGAAATCAAGCTCCCGGCGAGGATGAGCAGTTTGAGGCTTACAGTTCTGTTGCAAAGGCAATGGGCGGCAGAGAAGTAATCATCCGCACTCTTGATGTAGGCGGAGACAAGCATATTCCTTATCTGGAAATCGAAAAAGAGGAAAATCCGTTTATGGGATTGCGTGCAATCAGGTATTGTTTAAAAAACACAGAACTGTTTAAAGTGCAGCTTCGTGCTTTGCTGCGTGCCGCTTGCTATGGCAATATTAAAATAATGCTTCCTCTTGTTTGCACGGAGGATGAGGTTATAAAAGCAAAATCTTTGCTTGATGAATGTAAAGCGGAATTATCCGCAGAGGGCAAAGAATATAAAAAAGATATTAAGCTTGGCATTATGGTTGAAACACCTGCCGCAGTGCTTGTTGCAGAAAGGCTTGCTGCCGTTTCTGATTTCTTCAGCATAGGCACAAATGATTTAACGGGCTACACAATGGCGGCAGACAGAGGTAATAACGAGGTTTCTTATCTTTATAATTCCAATGACCCGGCGGTTTTAAAGGCAATTGAAATAACCGTTAAAAGCGCAAAAAGGGCAAATATCCCGGTCGGAATGTGCGGCGAGGCAGCAGCGGATCCAAAAATGATTCCGCGCCTCATCGATTGGGGGCTTGATGAATTCTCCGTTTCTTCATCAAGAATTCTTAAAACTCGCAAATTGATTTGCGATTGTGAATAACGGATTCTCTGTTTATATTTAATATTAAGGCTCCGCCTCGGAGCACTTTCTAAAAGAAAAATGCGGTTCAAGCATTGACTTGTTGAGCAATTATTCTTTGCAAAGTGCACCCTCGGCGGAGCTTGTTTTATTTGAGTTTTAAATGAACAGCCGTTTTTTGATTTGCGGCGAATGCTGATAAATAAAGCCGATTTAAGGCTTGCGCAATAAATAATAATAAAGAAAAAAGCCTCAGCTTTATGCTGAGGCTTAAATTGTGTGGGTAATACCGGGTTAAAAATCAAGAAAAGAAGCTCCGTAGACAGAAAAAATAAACACATAGAAGAGCACAAGCAAAACCACGCTGAGAACCCAAATAACTATATTTGCTTTTATGTAGTTCTTTTTGTTTTTGTTTGTGCTGTCTGAGCAAAGCCAAACAATCCAGCAAATGATGTTTACAACGGGAATTGAGCTTAAAATGAACAAGCCTATATATTCGCCTACGGACATAACCTGTGTTGTGGGGTCATAAGGCGGATTAAATACCTGAGTAAACGGAACTTGGCGAGGCTGCTGTTGTTGTGCATATTGCGGAGCAGCCTGTTGCTGTTGCTGTGCATATTGCGGAGCGGCTTGCTGCTGTTGTTGTGCATATTGCGGAGCAGCCTGCTGCCGATTAGGACTATATTGCTGATTGGGTTGTTGGTTTAAATTGTTTTCTTCCATAATAATCACCATAGCCTTTCAGGCAACAAACAGTTTGTTAAAAATCACCTCATTACCTGCGTTGCCTGAACAGGCATAACGGCGATTTCAGCCATTTCAAAATTATGCCGCAGGCAAATTTTGAAGGCAATATAATTTAATTAGCGTGATTTTCACACTAATTTCTCCTTTGCTTCAGAATATCATATAGTTAATAAATTGTCAATACAGTGCACTAAAACTGCATAATTACCGGCCGGTTTAATAATTGTTTATTGTTTTTTGCTTGGGTTTATATATTTGATTTTGCGGCGCAGCTTTCTGATTACCACAAAAATAAGTGCGCCCAGTAAACCGCCCAATGTGTTATAAAATAAATCGGATATTTGAAATGTGCCGATTTTAAAAATCAATTGCGTTGTTTCAATAAAAAGCGATGTGGCAAATGCCGAAATGGCAGACATCCAAATGCAGGCCTTGCTGTGGATTTTAATTCCCTTAACATTCTTTTTGTATAAATAAAAAATTAAACCAAGCGGCATAAACACAATTGTGTTCCATATAACGCTGAAATCTTCTGAAAACGGATTCCAGCCGATCCAAAGATTTTCCAGCGGGTTATCAATGTGGTAAACGCCTATTCTGCTTATTAAAGTTGAATTTAAAATTATTGCAAAAAGCAGCAAAAAAACCATAATGCTTAAATATCTTTTTTCGTTTCCCGGTGTGCCGGCAAATTCAAAAAAGTTTAGCGAGCCGGAGGCTCTTTTGCGAAAATCCCTGATAAGAATTATGAGCATAATAACACACACAATAATAAGCGGCCAAAAAACAAACTGCTCTGCAAGCTGCTTGCCGCTGTTTATAAATGTGTTAATAAATATTTTTATGTTCATAATCAAAACCTCCGAATAACCGGCTTAATCATGCACAAAAGCAAATAAAATTCTAAATGCTCCTTTAGATTTTGTTTTTGATTTTATAAATCTGAAAATTTGGATAACAATAAGCTCAATCAATATAACCGCAAGCAGAATAAGCAGGCTTGTAAAAAAGTTGCCCTGTAGAAAATCAATTGAAAGAGGCTTGCCAAGCTTTGTTGTTATTATTTCGGTCAGCTTTAACAGCACTCTTTTAATAGGCTCGTGTGTTGCAAAAAGAATAATGGTGTATCTGCCTAAATACTCGAGCGGTGCACTTTTTGTTAAAAGATATTTGCAAAGCATTATTAAAGCCACCGTGCCAAATGCATTTTCTGCTATATATAAAAGAATGCTTTTTCCGAAAAGAGAGCTGTAAAGCGAAACGGTGCCGTTATAAATGCTGCAAACGGTTGTAATTGCCAATAATGCGCAAACTGCAACTGCCGCATATTCTTTTTTTATTTTAAGGTTTTTGCTTATGCAGCTTTCCAAAAATCCGAAGTTATACCAGGCAGAGGCGTTAATTGCAATCATTATGCATTTGCCGATTGCATAATTGTCAAACTTTGCATATTTAAGGCCTGCCAGTGCAGCAAAAAAGAGAATGAAGGCAATTGCATTAAGCAACGGATTTTTCTTTTTGCAAATGAAATAAGAAATAATTTCTGCTGCAAATAATGCGGGTAAAAACCAAATCGGCCCCATATCAAGCTCTCGAAAGCGGCGCTCAACAAGCAGCCAATAAACAACTAAAATAAGCCTAAACAGGATAAAGGGCACAATCAATGATTTCAATCGCTTGATAAGAAATTCTTTAAAAGAAATGTTTTTGTTTATTTCAAAGATTGAAAAAACAAAACCGGAAAGGGCAAAGAAAAGCGCCACAGGCACCATGTAGATCCATGGCACAATGGTGATTTTGCTGTTTATATGCCCATCATTATTAAAATTATTCCAACTCCCTTGAGCACATCAATCCAATGCAGTCTCGGTTTTAACGCTGTGTTGTTTTCCATTTTTTCTCCCAAGCGTAATGCTTATTTTTTTAGCTTCCTTTTAATCATATTTTTTATGTTAAACATAATTTTTTTCGGCGTAAGCTTATGCTTGTTTGCCCAAATGCTTTTGGCATAATAAGCAACGGCAGGGTTTTTCGCAAGCCTTTTAACCGTTTTAACATCTATTTTGCCGTTAAAATCCTTAACGCAATCCGGGTAAATTATGTATCTTGCATCCTCGTTATAATTCTTTTGCAAATATTTCATAGGTCGGCAAAAGAAATGAATATACATAAATTCTTCGGTATAAAGCTTGCCATCGTGCACATAGTGCCTAAGCAAGGTTCCGTTTTTCCATTCAAAGATTTGGCATTTGTTTTTGTATTCTTCATTTTTTGGCACAAAGCCAACGGAAAGGCGGTATGCGTATTTACGCATATGGGCAAAAGTTGTTTCTTTGTAATAGGGGATATTTAAATGGTTGTAAATATCATCCATTCCGTTTTCATCAAATGAGTATTTAACCTCTCCGCTGAAAACATTCTTGTAGTTGATTTTTCCGTCAACGCAAATTTTGTATCTTGCATTAACTTCGGGAGTGTTTTTGTAAAGCAGCGAATGCCCTTGAAATCCGATTTTTTCGTATTTATTCAAAACATCATCAGTTATGAATTTGCGAATGTTTCCCCAAATAACATCAACATCGCAGTGCCCCCAATAATCATAGCCTGCAAGTTCTTCTGCAAAAATCTCGCCGTAAGCAGGTTTGAAAAGAGAAAGATTCCAGGCAGACGAAATCTGAACGGGAAAATCATAAGATTTTTGAATTCTTGCCTTCAGGCTTTCGAAAGAGCAGTATTTAACCTTAACATTTTCGGGATAGTCATATTCTGTTTTGTCGTCCGTAAGCAAAATCCAATCAATCGTTGGGTTTGCAGCGCAGCTTTTGAGCCACAGCTGCATATTCTTCGGCAGTGTTCCGAAATACGGCACCAAATAGCCTATCGTTTTCATATTTGCCTCTATAGATACTTAAATAATTATTTTTGAGCCCATAAATTCTTGGGCTTCGTTTGAAAGATAGTAATGATTGCAGCCCATGGGGGTAAAGGTTAATTCTCCGAAAATAACGCCTTTTTCCGTTTCATATAAATCAACCCTTACAAAAGGAAAATCTTTACTGAGTGTTTTTGCAACTTCAATCATTTCATCATATTTTTTTGGTTTTTTTGCATCAAAAGAATCAACGCATTTGTTTAAAACGGAAATGCCGTTGAATTTTTCGTCGCTGAAGAAGCGCTTGGTGCTGTGTTCTGCTCTGCCGGAAATCGAAAGGCAACAAATGATATTTCCTCTTGATGCAAAAAATTTATAATCTATCGGTAGGCTTCCGTGCCCGTCTGTTAAGTATTTTTCTATTATGATTTTGCGTGGAATTTCGTGGTATTGATGCTCTGCGCTTATAATGCTGTAATCTTCTTCAAGCCAATAATTAAGCTTTGCAAACACTTCGTCTTTATTGAAATCCGCTTTGTTTGTAACCACAATATTATATCCGGAGCCGTGATTGCATTTTATTGCAAACTGATTCGGCAATGCATTCCAATCAATTTCATCGGTGTTGTCATAAACACCGATTAACTCATTTAAAATGCAACCCAGGCCTTTTTCTTCAATATATTCACGAACGGCATATTTATCTGCACATTTTGTTATAAGCGGATTTTTATAATATTCATTTGCCGATATTGCCAGCAGCTTTTCGTCAAGGATTGTTGGGTTTTTATAATCAATTTTTCTGTGATGATTTTTAAAAAACACGATTTTGCCTGCAACCGTAGGATTTAAAAGGCTTTTGAAGCATCTTATTAAATTTCCGCTGTTTTTTGATTTAATGCTGTGTTTGATTTCATTTATCATATTAGCCCCTTTTGCCGATGTGAAATTTGGCTTTAACCATTTCTATAATTTCAAAAATAAATTTATCTTTCATTATAATAAGCGCGGCAAAATAAATTGCGGCGCCGGCAATTATCATTAAGGCAAGCACGGCGGCATTTTTCGGCAGCTTGATTTCCGCCAAAGCAAGCATGGCAAGCATTATTGCGCCGGCAATTAAATATTTTGCGCTTGCCGTGAATATCGGCCGCATAGAAAAGGATTTGTGCTTTGTTATATAAATTGATTCAAATGCAAATATAACAAGCTCGCCCAAAACCGATGCCGTGCCTGCGCCGAGCGCGCCGAAATGCGGAATTAAAATCGCATTAAATATAATGTTGAAAATCCCGCCGGTTATTATTGCGGTCGTATAAATATTTTGCTTGCCCGTTGCTATAAAATAAAGCGTGCCCATTGTTTGATTAAGGCCCATTGTTATGAATAAAAGGCTCATAACATAAAGCATATTTATAACCGGCTCCCATCCGTTGCCAAAGAAAACGGGCACAAGGGTTTTGGCAATTCCTATAACGCCTAAGGTCAGCGGCACACCGAAAAACCAAACAAATCCTGCCGATTTATAAAGAGTTGCCTCTGCTTCTTTTTTATTGCCCTCGGCAAACAGCTTTGAAATGCGGGGCATGGTAACGGTTATAAGCGCCGTTATCAGCATAAGGCACATCTTTATGATTTTTTCCGATTGCTCATAATAGCCGTTTTGCGCATTATCATGTGTTATCCAGCCTATCATTGATTTATCCAGCATTGCATAAATTTGAACGGCAAGAGCAGGTATGAAAAGCTGCACAATAACCTTGAAATCGCAAAATGGTTTTATTTTGTAGCCCTTTATGCGAACAAGATATTTTCTTAAAGAGGGGATAAGGCTTGCATTTCCTATAAAAGTCAACAAAGCAAGGCCGAAAACATATTTCCAAAGATCATCTTTGTCTTTAACAAAAATAAAGATAAACGCAACATTTAAAAATTTAAAAAAGTAGTTTCTGAGTGCTATTCTTTTAAAATCTTCCATCCCTTGAAAAAACCAAGAGGTGTCAAACATAACTCCAAGAATATAAAAGCTTTGAATCAGCGCAATTGTTTTATGCTCTGCAAAGAATAAGGCATAGCAAAGATAAATTACAAGAGCGGCAGAGGTTGTTATAAGCCTGAGCGAAAACACATCAAAAAACTTTTGCGTGCGCAAAACCGGATCGTCTTGCAAAATGCCGATTTGCTTGTTTGCATAACTTACGGTGCCGAGAGCCGAGCAAAGCGTAAAATAACTGACTATTGAAAATGTGAAACTGTAAATGCCTATGCCGTCTGCATTAAGCACCCTTGATATATAGGGTGTGGTAACAAGCGGCACAATAATTGCCAAAAGCTGATAGCCGGCATTAAATAAATAGTTTTTAAAAACCTTGCTGCCTTTCATCACTTTTCCTCGTCTATATCAAATTTAACAGGCTTGATTTTCATTAAATCCTCAACCCATCTTCCGCCGCCGCTGTAGTTAAAGCTTTCGCTGTATTCAAGGCTGCGCCTTTTAACATCGTCATAGCTGCCTATGATTCGTGCAGGCACGCCTGCCACCACGCTGCCGGGTGGCACATCCTTAGTTACCACTGCGCCTGCTGCCACAATGCAATTGCTGCCGATTGTAACCCCATAATTTATAATGGCATTTGCGCCAACATAAACATTATCGTGAATTTCGATTTTTCCGAATTTGCAAAGATATTTATCCGTTTTTTCCTCGCCGTTAAAAATGGCATTGCCAACATCATGTGTTATAAGGCGCACTCCTGCCGAAATTACTATATTGTTGTGCAGGCAAACCAAAAAGGGCTCTGCCGGCAGCAGGTTTGACGTGTAAAACACCTTGTCGCCTATGTGATAAAAAATATTGTGCTTTTTTAGATATGCGGCTTTTTTCCAACCGTCTCTTATGGTCAGAATTTTAAATTGCCTTATCATTCGCCTTGTTTTATCAATATATTGATGCAAAGTCATTATAAAAACGGTCCTTAAAATCTGAATTTTATTGAAAATGTTTTTCGCCTTGTGTCATTTAAAATAAACGAATCATCCCTGTCCTCGGAAGCAATGCCGTAAATTATAAACATAAGCGCAATTGCCGGGTTGAAGAATGATGTTGAAGCAACCGATGCTATGAACGAATAGAGCATTATCGAAAGCATGCACCAACCGGCATAAGGATGAGTTTTTGTTTTTGAAACAGAGTCAACCGCCATAAGCAAAACCGCAACAATGAATGCCGCAGTGCCGAGCCATCCGCTTTCGGCAAAGATACCGTGCCAAAAAGCGTCTGCAACAACCAGCTGGTCTATATACAGCTTTGAATAGTAGCCGAGGCTTTGGTAAAACGGTGAATTGTATTCGTATGAAACCGTTGTGCCGAAAGTTGCAAACCCGGAGCCAAACGGAAAATGCTGATTTGCAATTTTAACACCGTCTTGAATGAGCTTAAGCCTCATCGGCGCATAATCGTGAACTGTGAAGTATTTATCAAATTGATCTAATGAAAAATAAATCGCAAGACCCGCAATGGGAGCCAAAACCAAAGCGTTGCCATGAAATTTATATTTAACAAACATTATATAAAGCAATAAGATAATCAAAACTGCCGTCATTTCCTTAGAGCGAAATGTAAGAATGGTTACAACGGACATCATGAATATGTATTTAAGATTGCTTTGGTCATATCGCATGTTAAGTGCAAGCACGCAAATAACCGTTAGGCAAACTATTGCAAGGTAAGCAGGGTGCTGGAAGCCGAGTATAAGCGAGTTTGTAAAAAATCTATAGTCGTATTTTTCAAAGAAAGGCGGCAAAATAAGATCATGAATTGCCAAAATGAGCAAAATAACGCTAACCTGCTTGCAAGGCACATTAAGAATATCATAAGTTTTTTTCAGCGTAAGTGCCTTTGAAGCAATAAGCGATTTGCCGGCAAAGTAAAATACCATGAATTTGAGGCACATAAAGGCATCAAGCACAGAGGTAAATATACCCATATAGGAATTAACTATTGTTGAAACCGTGCAAAATGCAAAATAAATCGTGAAGGCAACGCCGATTGCAACCTCATATTTTGAAAGTTTCAGTTGCTTTTTTGCAAGTGCTCTGATGATTATTATAATGGCAACAATTTCTGTAACCTCATCAAAATAAGTTACGGCTTGAAAAAGTATACCGGAAGATATAACTCTTTGCATTGCTTTTTGAAACACAAGCGCAAAAAACCAAACCAAAAGGAAATTAGTTTTTTTATATGCGCAATAGAGAATGCAAAGCCCGATAAGTGCACCGAGCAGTATATATTTAAGAGCTGTGCCGGCAAGAATTTGCCAAGCAAAAAAGCAAATAAATGCGGCAAGGCCCAATAAGTCGTTTGTTTTTAGTTTTATCATAAAAAATGTTCTCCGAAAACAGATGTGCAGATATTTTTTTGCGCTTATTGCATTTGGCGCCTGATATCCTCATCAACTATTTCTTCGCCTGTTTTATTTTTCAGTTGATCGCGTGATTGCTGCGATAAGCCGTCATTTATAACAGCATTCATATCGCAGGTGGAAAGTGCATCAAGCTCTTGTTTGGTAACTTTTCCGTCTCTGTAATCACGAACTGCCGGCAGCTCATACATGCTGTATTTTTTGTCTTTAAAAAATCTTAAAAACTTGTGCTTGATAACCCAAGCGGCAGGTTTCCAAATATATTTGTGCATAGCAGGGGAAACGGAGCCGATCATCCAGCAATTTCTGTTGCAGCAGCGCACTTTCGCACGCACCTTGTCTGCCTGCTTGCTGTTCCAAAGCTCATCCCAGCTTTGCTCGTTAAGATTGCCCATAACTTCTTTTTCTTTGGTGCCGTTGCATGGCATAACATCGCCGTATGGGTCAATAAAGAAAGTGTCAAAAGCCATATCGCATGGCAGCAGGCGTTCTTGGCCATATATGTAATTTATAAGCCCGTGATTAAAATATGCTCTAAACCATTTTTTCGGGCTGTTGCTCTTGAGCAGCTCGTTTATAAGCTTTTCAAAATTTTCGGCAACCATAGGCCTGTCTTTGATAATGTTTTTAGCCTCAACAAAATAAAATGAATTGTGCAGCGATGCCGTGGCAAATTCCATGTTCATTTCGTTTGAAAGCTCATAAAGCGGCACAAGATCTTTTGCATTTGCATCCTGCACCGTCATTCCGAAGCCAACATCGGGGTGATTCATTTCAACAAGCTTTTTAAGTGTTGTATAACCTCTGTTGAAACCGTCATCAAGCCCTCTGATTGCGTTGTTTGTTTTCTCAAGCCCCTCAATGGATATTCTTATGCCCACATTTGGAAATTCCTTGCACAAATCAATAATTCTGTCTGTAAAAAAGCCGTTTGTGGAAATAACGATTCTGTCGCTTTTTTTGTAAAGCTCCCGCACGATGTCCTTTAAATCACTTCTGATGAACGGCTCGCCGCCCGTTATGTTTGTAAAATACATTTGCGGCAGTTTTTTTATTGTGTCAACGCTGATTTCTTCGTCTGGCTTTGACGGAGCCTTGTATCTGTTGCACATTTTGCAGCGTGCATTGCAGCGATATGTAACTATAACCGTGCCGTTTAATTTTTTTGCCATTTTTATCAACTCTGCTTTTCTGTATTTTTGCAGCAATGCTGCTTATTTCCTGCTTTTAATGATTTTTGCCGGCACACCGCCTGCAATCGAATAATCCGGAATATCGCAATTAACAACGGCGCCGGCGGCAATAACGCAGCCTTTTCCGATTGTAACGCCGTCAAGTATAACGGCATTTGCACCTATCCAGCAATCTTCTCCTATTGAAATGCCTTTACGGCTTGCGCCTTGAAGATATATTGGTGTTTCGGTGCTTTCAAAAATATGATTTTCGGAAAAAATCTTAACTCCCGGGCCGAAAATTGTTGAATCTCCGATGGAAACATTGCCCCTTACGGAAATAAACGCACCCGGTGAAATGCCAACATCATTTCCTATTTTAAGCGATTCACCAAGTTCTCGAATAACTCCGGTGCATTCAATAATGCTGCCTCTGCCGAGAGAAAAGTTGTTGCCTATTTCAACTCCGCCGCGGCAAAGTGCGTTTATGCTGCAATCGTCGTTTATTGTTATTCCGCTGCCGCATTTGATATGTCCTTTTGATTTTAAGGATACTCTTTTTCCGATAAACATCATTTTGCCGGCTTTTTTAAATCCTATTTTTCTAAAAGCGCCTCTGATAAGCATTGCAAAGCGCTCTGATAAAATTCCGCAAAGGTCGGCAGAAGTTATATTTTCATCCACCTTGTATTCACGGTGCTTAATTTTGCTGATTATAAATGAAACAAGCTTAACCATTTTTTGCTGCCAATTCGGAATAAATTTCCAAAAGCCTTTCCGTGTATTTTTCTATATTGTTAAAACTCTCGCTGCGGCAGCTTTCAACCATACCGCTCAAAAGCTGATCGTTTGAATAAAGCTGTTTGATTGCCGCTTTAAGCGAATTTTTATTACCTGCTTTAAACACTAAACCGGTTTTGCCGTTTTCAATAAGCTCCGGTATGCCTCCTAAGTCTGAGCCTATAACGGGAGTGCCAAGCGAAATTGATTCGGCAACCGTCATTGGGCAATTTTCGTGGCACTCGCTCGGGCAAATTGAAAATCGGGCGTTTTGAATTAAATCAGAAAGCTCTTTGCTGCTTTTAAATCCAACATATTTAATGTTTGGCACACCTTTGCATAAATACTCAAGTGGGCCTGTGCCCGCAAAAACAAACAAAATGTCACTTAGCTCTTTTGCAGCCTGAACTAAAGTGCCTATGCCTTTTTCAACACTGAGCCTGCCGAAGTAAAGAACATAAGGCTTGCCGGAGTAATCGGCAGTGCTTGCGGCTTTTTTGTCTGAAAAATTGTGAAGCACAATTGTTTTGTTTTTGTCTATTCCCGCCTTTAGTGCCGTGTCTGCCATAAAGCGGCTCGGGCAAATGAATTTGTCAATAAGGCGATATGTGCCTTTTGAATGATAATAATAAGATTCTATTGCGGCGGGAATGCTTTTAGCAAATGAATTGTGCACGCATTTGTGCTTTATGCAGTTTAAATAATTGCCGTTTTCGCAAAGCATGCATATTTTTTGCTCGTGCTCAATATAAAAACGGTGGCACGGGCATGCAAGCTGCACATCATGCAGGGTTTGCACTATCGGTATGCCTCGTTTTTTTATCTCGTATATAATTGCCGGGGTAAGCTGAAAGTTTATGTTGTTTAAATGAACAACATCGGGCTTAAAATCATCAAGCACTGCGCCTATTTTGCGCTTTGCCTCTTTTGAATAAATTGATTTCAGTGAATATTCAAGCTTTTTAAGTGCCGATGCATGTCTGAAGTCAATATTATCGGTGTAAATTTCCGCATTGTTTCCCACTTGGCGGTCTTCGCTGTCCATGCCGAAAAACTGCACTTCGTTTCCAAGCTTTTCAAGTGCTTTTCCAAGCGTTATCATATATGTTTCCGCTCCGCCTACGGGGCTGAGAAATTTATTTACCATAAGAATTTTCATATTGCTTACTTCTTTTTTGGAATTTTGATATATTTAAGCGGATAAAGAAGAAAATCAAGGTGAGTTTTTTCCATAATAACCGCAGCGATTACGGGGCCGATGAATGTTATAATTAAGCCGAATAGAATGTGAATGATTGAATTTGTTATTCCCAATTTGAAAAGTACACTTCTTATTCCTGCTGCAAAAATGGTGTGCATAAGGAAAATCGGCATTGTGTATTTTGCAAAAAATCCCATAATAGGGGTTTGCTTGTTTTTTTTGTAAATTGCGCTTATAAAGCCTATTATTCCAATGCAGGCGAAAACGCTTATCAGCAAGTTAACGGCAAAATTGCTTCCGTTTAAATATTTAAAATTAAAGAGTTCTGCAATAAACGAAATTGCAAACAAAATCAATGAATAAGGTGAACTTAATTTTTGCAGATTTACTTTTGCAATGAAAATTCCGAAAACAAACCAAATCCAATATGTAAGCGTGTGTTCAACGGCATAAACAATTTTAAATTGCTCATTCAGAAAACCGATTGCAATGCAAGCCGCTGCCGCAATGCCAAGCAAAATGCAACCTTGTTTTTTTGTTTTAACGGTTGGTGTGATTAAAAATATGAGAAATAAAACATATAAAAACCAAAACGGCGGCATCGGTAAAACAAAAAGTTCTTTTAAAAGATTACCGGCTTGATTGTTTACATATGATGAGAATATTGTTTTAAATACATGGCTTACGGAAACAAAGAAAAGGTACGGAATACCAAAGGCAATCAGCTTTTTTAAAATGTTCGTTGCATAATCCTTCGGAGAATTATAGCTTGTGTATTTTTGAAAAAGAAATCCGCTGCAAATAAAGAAAAGCTGAATATGAAAAAGATAGCAAAATTCATTAAAAAAAACTAATCCGGCACTTTTGGCTACTATTGATGCCTCTGCCATGCTTTGCGAAAAATGGCACAGTGCCACAAGTATCATTGCAATAACTTTAACATTGTCTATCCAAATAATTCTTTTGCTTTCGTTCATCTTTTCACCTTTCCGGCGATTGCCGAAAATCCTATGCAGTGCAGCCGGCATGCGGCACTGTTATATGTTTTTGTATGCCTCAATAAATTTATCGGCAAGAAGTTCCCATGTGGAATTATTTTTTATGTATTCTGCGGCATTGTTGCCGAGTTTCTTGTTTTTTGTGGCAAGGATGATATCCTCTGCCCATTTTTTCGCATTTAATTCGTTTTCAACAATGCCTGTTTTGCCGTTTTCAATAAGCATATCCGAGCCGCCGTTTTGCGTTGTTATAACCGGCTTGCCGAAATACATTGCCTCAAGCAAAACCATGCCGAAAATCTCATAAGCGGTGGGGAGCAGAAAAACATCCGTGTTTCTGTAAATATAGGAAAGGTATTTTTGCTCTGCCGCTTTTATTCTGTAAACATAATCTTCAAGTTCAAGCTCTTCTATATGGTTTTCAAAGCTTTGGCAATAATCTTCTTTTCCGTTGCCCACTGCAACCAAAACGGCATTTATGCCTTTTTCGCGCAGCTTTTTTAAAACATCTGCTAAAAAAAGGCAGTTGCGCCTAGGCTCGATTTTGCCTATATAAAGCAATTTGATATCGCATTTTATGCTTGAAATTTTTTCGATTTCTTGCGGAATTTCCGAAAAATCGGATTTCAAAAATGCATCGGTGTCTATTCCTACTCCGCAAACAGAAATGCGTGCAGGATTGATTCCTTTCGATTTAAGAAACTCCTTTGCAAGGCGGCTTTTCACAATGAAAGGTGTGTTGTGCTTTTTGTAAATCGGAATCGTAAAAAGATCCGTAAAACGGCAAAGCAGATTATATCTCTTGTTAAAGTCGCAATAATAAGGACCGTGGTAGATAATTGTTTTTTTGGGGTATTTTTTCGCCAAAAAGGCAGAGTAGATTTGATTGTGCTCAGCCGGCTGAATAATGTCGTATTGCGATATAAGTTCATCAATATTTTTGTATATGGCATTGTTTAAAATATTTTTGCCGTTTAGGTAGAATATTTTAAGCTTTTTATCGCCGTCAAATTTATATGTTATTGTTTCCGGGGCATTATCGGTCCAAAAAACTATGTCGCAAATGTGGCCTTTTCTGATAAGTGCCTTTGCAAGCCCGATTTCCTGAATGTTGTAGGTGTTATTTTTAACATTCATATATCCCGGAAATGTTCTTATGATAAGAATTTTCATTTATTCACCCTTGTAAAGCTCAAGCGTTTTTTGTGCCACACTGTTCCAATTATATTTTGAAAGTATGTAGTCGCAGGCGCCGTTTTTATATTTTTGCACCTCTTGCGGATTGTTTATCAGTTCTTCAAGCTTTTCTTTAAGGCTTTGAACATTGCTCTTTTTAAAATAAACGGCATTTTTGCCGCAAACCTCGGTGCATTCCGGAATGTCGGATGTGAGGCAGCAATTTGAATAGCTCATTGCCTCAAGCAAGCTGATGGGCATACCCTCCAAATCGCTTGGCAGCACATAGATATATGCATTTGAATAAAGCGATTTCAGCACTTTGCCCTCAACAAAATCAGTAAAAATAATATTTTTTCCATTTGCCTTTGCCTTTAAAGAATTGAAATATTCCTGTGAGTGGCTTGATCCGCCGGCAATAACAAGCGGCATATCGCACTTTATATCTGCGTAAGCATCCATTAAATAGTGAATTCCTTTTTCAGGCACAATTCTGCCGAGGTAAAGGATATATTTGTTTTTTTCAATTCCGTATTTTTCTTCAATAACGGCAGAACCCTCGGGCTCAGGAGGCTCAATTCCGTTTGGTATATAAACGGTTTCTCTGCCATAGGTGTTTCTGAAATATTCCTGAACGGCATGGGATAAAACTATGATTTCATCTGCATGCTTTGCGGCAACCTTTTCGCCGAATTTAAGATATTTTGTGGCAAAGCCGCCCCACTTAGAGCGTTGCCAATCCAACCCGTGAATCGTTACCACGGTGCGAATTCCAAACAGCTTCGGAATAAAGCACATTGCGGCAGGGCCCTCTGCGTGATAGTGAATAACATCATATTTTCCGAAAAGTGCTTTTACCGTTGCGAAAAAGCTGTAAACAAAAGCGTTCAGTGCCTTGCTTTGAGGAGTTTTAACCGTTTTGATTTTTATTCCGCACAATTCGTTTTGCGCTTCGTGTGAAAATTCGCTTCCGGAAACATGGCTGCCGCTGCGATTATATGCAGTAACATCGCAGCCGAGCCGAACAAGCCTTTTTGAAAGCTGCTCAACAACTATCTCGACTCCGCCCTCACGGGAAGGTATTCTTTTGTGTCCTATCATGGCAATTTTCATTATATTCACCTAAATGAAAGAAAACGGGGTGTTTATTCAGCCCCGCTTCCTTTCAGCACAACCCAAACCGTTTTAAATAATATTTTAAGATCAAGCGCCGGCGACCAATTATCTATGTATTCGCAGTCAAGCCGAACAACATCTTCAAAGTTTTGGATATCTGATCTGCCGCTCACCTGCCACATTCCGGTTATTCCGGGGCGCATGGAAAGGCGGCGTTTATGGTGGCTTTCGTATTTATCAAATTCATCTATCGTGGGTGGCCTTGTGCCCACAAGGCTCATATCGCCCTTGAGCACATTCCAAAACTGGGGCAACTCGTCTATGCTTGTTTTTCTGATGAATTTGCCAACCTTTGTGATTCTCGGATCATTATCCATCTTAAACATAAAGCCGCTCATTTTGTTGTTTGCCATAAGCTCCGCCTTGCGCTTTTCTGCGTCCGTATACATTGAGCGAAGCTTGTAAATGTTAAAAATACGCCCGTTTTTGCCCACTCGCTGCTGTTTGAATATCAGCGGACCCGGGGATTCAATCAAAAGCGGAACAGCCGTTATAAGAATTATAGGCAGTGAAATAATGCTGCCTACAAGGCCGCCGAAAATATCAAAAGATCTTTTCATAATTCCGGCAGAAAACGAAAGCGGCGGTGCTGCGGTTAATGTTGCCGTTGGGTATCCGCCTGCAACCGTAAGTTCAACATTGTCAAATTCGCTGTTGTCTATATAATGCTCAAGAGAGGGCAGGTTTATGTGCACGGTAACACCCATGCTCTCTATTTCCTCGGCTATGCGGTCAACGGATTTTTCGTATTTATAAGGCACATTTATGAAAACTTCATCAAGCGATTCGCTGCGAACCCAATCAAGAACTCCCGTTAGATTTGCAACAACGGGGATGCCGTTTATGTTCGAAACTCTTTTCTCTTTTGCCGCATTTTCCGAGCCAACCTTGCAATAATAGCTGCCGCTTTTTTTATGAGCGTCAATAAGGACGATTCCCTTTATTCTGCGAAGCCAGTCCTCATCAAGCTTGGAGGTGTATTCCTCCGCACGGTCGTAAATTGTTATAACTCCCGCAAGATTCACAAATTTTGAATTTGCGGAATGAAACAACATAACATGCTTTGAAATATATCTGTTTAACAGAGAAAAACCTATGAAAAACGCAAGTGAAAGCACAAACAGGTATCGGCTTGTTATAAGCTTGTTTTTTGCAAGCATCAAAAGCACGGCAAAGGTCATGAAAATCAGAAGGCTGTTTCTGATAACGGAAACAGTTTCCATCAATCTGTCTCTTTTTGTAAGATCAAGCGAGTTTGAAAAGCCAAAAAATATGAGGCAGTATGCAACAAACATCAGCACAAAATAGGTGAGTGTTTCCTCTCTGTCTAATGTGGGAATTTTATCTATACAAAGCGAAATCGCATAGCTTATTCCCGTGGCAATAACCAAAGAAAACAAATCAACAAAGAATTCAATTGTAAGCTGAATGGCTTTTCTTTTTTTCATTATGAACGCAACCTTATTTGAATTCCGAAACGGAGTTATTTTTCTCCGTATCCATAAGAATATTTATACTTGTAGCCGTATTTTCTGTAATATGAATAATATCTGTTCTTATCCGATGTAACATCATTGAGAATAAAGCCCAAAATGTTGCCGCCGATATTATCAAGATTTGAAACGGCTGTTTTAACATCTGCCGAATCATTTGCATTTGATTTAACTATCATAATGTAACCCGTTGTTTTTTGAGCAAAAACAGTGGCATCCGTAACCAGGTTAACGGGAGGCGTGTCAATAAACACGCAGTCGTAATGCTCTTTAACGAATTCCAGCAGTTTATCCATTCTTGATGATGCAAGAAGCTCGGCAGGATTCGGCGGAATTTTGCCGCCGGTAAGCACGGAAAGATTTTCAATTTCCGTTTTTGAAACGGTGATATTGTCAGTAAGTCCCGCAAGAATTTCAGAAAGCCCGTTCTTAACGGGAATGGAAAACATTCTGTGAATTGTGGGGTTTCTCATATCGCTGTCTATCAGCAGAGTTCTTTTTCCCATTTGTGCAAAGGAAACGGCAAGGTTAATGCTGTTAATTGTTTTTCCGTTGTTGGCTGTTGGGCTTGTAACAACGAAAATAGGGCATTTTTCGCCTTTTTGCATAAAGAGCAAGTTTGTTCTGATAGAAGAATATGCTTCCTTGATAACGAACGGAGAATCGGGGGCAAGTATTTTTTTAGTGTCTTCTCTTGAAAAAGCCTTTGAGGCCGAAGTGTTTTTTCTTTTCTTTTCAAAAAGTGCCATTATTCTTTGCCTCCTTTCTTGGAATCCAAAGCGCCGTTTGTGCTGCCGTCACCTGCTTTTGAGGCAGATGGCACAAGCCTTGGTATGCTGCCGATAACGGGAATGTCGAATGCACGCTCAAGATCCCTTTCGGTTGTGATTGTGGTGTCAAACAGCTCATAAACAAAGAAGCCGATGAAGGAAACCGCAAAGCCTGCAATTGCACCGATTAAGATGTTTTTCTTAAGATTAGGTGAAGACGGGGCAGAAGGCACCTTTGCGTAGTCGAGCACGCTTACGCCGCCCGCCTTAATCTTTTTAACTATGGCATCCGGCGCTGTTTTTGCAATTGCATTTGCAATATCTGCGGATTGAGCGGCATTTGTGCTCGTAACGGTAACTTTAAAGATTTCCGTTTCGTTAATCTGTGAAAATGAAAGCATGCTTCTGAGCTGCTTTGTGGTCATATCAAGGTTGAGTGTGCTGACAACATCCTCAAGCACATAGTTGCTTTTAAGCACTTCTATGTATGTGTTTACAAGCTGCTGAGATGCCGAAAGCTCGCTTTGGCCGATTGATGCAGAACTGCTTACTCTGTCTGTGTTACTGTAAACATACATTGTGCAGGATGCGGAATATTTAGGCTGAATTAAAAACTCCGTTATGCAGCCGGAAAGCACTCCTGTGATTAAGGTGGCAAGAATTATATATATAACTCTTTTTTTCATCATGTGAAAAATTTTGCCGAGATCAATTTCGATTTCTCTTTCTTTTTCTTTTTCCAAAGTTTTGATCCTCCGATACGGTTAATAGCTTATATTTAAAATATAATATATATATTTATAATTATAGCATACAAGTACCGTGTAATCAATGGCAATTTGCCTTGCAATCAATTTGTTTGTTAAAATATATTGCGCATATTTTAGGCAGTTTTAACTAAATTATGGCAAAAAAAGTGAAAGCGCATCAATTTCGGCTGATTGATGCGCTTTTTCGGCGTTATTTGTTAATTTTTAAATGTCGTAATCAACTGCAACAGATGCTTCGCGCACATCGTGCATATACGGCTTAACGCAGTTGCAGTGATATTCGTCATTTTGATAGGCTTCAAGCGTTTCCCTGTTTTCAAGAGTAACCTGCAAAATAACATCATATGAGCGCTCGGAGCATAAGAAATCCGTGCCAACCTCAATTGATTTTATCATCGGAACCTTGCCCTTCATCGAAAGCAGTTTTTCTGCCGCTTCCCGTTTTTTTTCCGGGCTGTTGTCTTTCAACTTAAAGCATACTATGTGTTTTATCATAATTAAAACCCTTTCTTGATTGAATTTTCTGCAATGCCGCAGTGCAAAAAAATAACGGCGGTGATTTATTCACTGCCGTTATTATAGATTAAATCTGATTATTTTGCAACAGCCGAAACTCTTGATTCACGAATAATATTGACCTTGATTTGGCCCGGATATTCCATTTCGCTTTCAATTTTTTTGGCTATTTCGTGAGCAATATAAGGCATTCTTTCGTCGTTAACCGCTTCGGGAGAAACCATAACACGAATTTCTCTGCCTGCCTGAATTGCATACGCTCTTTCAACGCCGGGAAAGCTTGTTGATATTTCTTCAAGCTGCTGAAGGCGCTTGATATAGTTTTCAATATTTTCACGCCTTGCGCCCGGCCTTGCTGCCGAAACAGCATCTGCAGCCTGAACGAGGCAGGCAACAATTGATTTGCACTCAACATCGCCGTGGTGAGCTTCAATTGCGTGAACAACCGCTTCGCTTTCCTTGTACTTGCGTGCATATTCAACACCAAGCGCAATGTGCGAGCCTTCCATCTCATGGTCAAGAGCCTTGCCGATATCATGCAAAAGGCCTGCTCTGCGTGCAAGCTTTTCATTTGCGCCGAGTTCTGCGGCCATAAGGCCCGCAATGTAAGAAACCTCAAGGCTGTGCTTTAGCACATTTTGGCCGTAAGATGTGCGGTATCTAAGCTTTCCGAGAAGCTTAACAAGCTCCGGATGAACCGGGCCGCAGTTTGCCGAAAGCACTGCTTTTTCGCCCTCTTGCTTTATGATTGCATTAACCTCACGGGTTGATTTTTCAAACATTTCTTCAATTTTTGTGGGATGGATACGGCCGTCCTGAATAAGGCGCTCAAGGGTGAGCCTTGCAATTTCCCTTCTTACCGGGTCAAATGAACTTACGGTGATTGCTTCTGGAGTGTCGTCAATAATAAGCTCAACGCCTGTGATTGTTTCTATTGAGCGAATATTGCGGCCCTCGCGGCCGATGATTCTGCCCTTCATATCGTCATTGGGCAGTGAAACAACCGAAACTGTTGTTTCTGCTGTGTGGTCTGCTGCACAGCGCTGGATGGCAGTTGCTATAATTTCTTTTGCGAGCACATCGCTTTGATCTTTTACCATTTGCTCGTATTCAAGAATTTTTCTGCTTTTTTCGGTATCAAGTTCTTCCTCAAGTGAGGCAAGCAATTGGTGCTTTGCTTCCTCTTGGGTTAAGCCCGATATTTTTTCCAGCATATCAAACTGGCTTTTCTTGATGCTATCAATCTCGAGTAATTTATCGTCTGCATCTTTAAGCTTTTGGCTTAAAGATTCGTTTTTGGCCTCAATGGAATCGGCTCTTTTATCAAGATATTCTTCCCTTTGGTTGAGGCGGTTTTCCTGCTTTTGAACTTCGCTTCGTCTTTCTCGGATTTCCTTATCCGCATCGGAACGCAGCTTGTGAATTTCATCTTTAGCTTCAATAAGGCTGCTTTTTTTTGTATGCTCTGCCTGCTGAAGCGCATCGTTTATAATTTTGGTAGCTTCTTGTGTTGCCGAGCCGATTTCTTTTTCGTTTGCTTTTTGCTTCAGCACTGAGCCGAGAACAAAGCCTACTATGCAGAAAACAACCGCACACACTACAGCAATTATAATGGCAACCGGTGTACTCATAATCAATAGCACCTCCTTCTGTTCATAAAATTTTTTGATCAATTATCATCAGAAAAGGTACAGTTTAAATACAAACCGAAATTATATTAGTTTTGTATAGGCATAATACAACGCTATATAGACTTTCCTGTTTATAATACACCCATATCTTGTATCTGTCAAGATGAGTTGTGCGGCGGATGGCGCAAAAGTTTTAAAATTTGCTTTGCTTTGGTGTTGACATCGCAAAAAATAATGTTATAATTATCGCATAAGCAGTAATTAAACTGTGTTAAAGCTTTGATGGGATCAAAACTGCGCATCCGCTTTATCGGCAGAGAGCACCCCGCCGGCATTGTTTGCCGCCGCTGAAAGGGGAGCATAAAGCAGCGTAAGCTACCGCCCCTGAGCGCCGCCAATACCGGCCGTAAGCCTGCGTTAAAGGCATTGAGAGGCGCTTTTGCGCAATTCAGGTGGAACCGTGGATTTATAATTCACCCTGTGTTTATCACAGGGTGATTTTTTTATCCGCATTTTAAATTTACAAATTATGCCGTTTGGCTTGGAGGGAAAATTATGAAAATTACTTTGAAAGACGGCTCCGTTAAAGAATATGCTTCGCCGATGTCCGCTGCGGATATTGCAAAAGACATATCAATGGGGCTTTACAGAAATGCTTGTGTTTGCAGAATAAACGGTGAAGTTAAAGATCTTCGCACGGTTATTTCAGATGATGCGGCTCTTGAAATTCTCACCTTTGATAACGAAGAGGGAAAAAGAGCGTTTAACCACACCGCTTCCCATATTATGGCACAGGCAGTTAAAAGACTTTATCCGAATGTAAAGCTTACTATCGGCCCTGCTATTGAGGATGGCTTTTATTATGATTTTGACACGGAAACTCCTTTCGCACCGGATGATCTTGAAAAAATCGAATCAGAGATGAAGAAAATCGTTAAAGAGGGGCTTGCACTTGAAAAATTCGAGCTTGCACCCGAAGACGCAATTAAAATGATGCAGGAAAAAGACGAGCCTTATAAGGTTGAGCTTATCAAAGAACATGCCGGAAAGGGCGAAAAAATCAGCTTCTATAAGCAGGGAGAATTTACGGAGCTTTGTGCAGGCCCTCATCTTATGGATGTTAAGCCGGTTAAGGCATTTAAGCTTACAAACTGCACAGGCGCTTACTGGAGAGGCGATGCCAAAAATAAGATGCTTTGCAGAGTTTACGGCACGGCATTCCCGAAAGCATCAATGCTTGAGGAACATCTTGCCATGCTTGAAGAGGCAAAAAAGCGTGATCACAGAAAGCTCGGCAAGGAACTTGGCTTGTTTACGATTATGGAGGAAGGCCCGGGATTTCCGTTCTTCCTTCCCAAGGGCGTGGTTTTGAAGAACACCCTTGTGGATTATTGGCGTGAAATTCACCGCAAAGCGGGCTATTATGAAATACAAACACCTATGATTCTTAACAGAGCGCTTTGGGAGCGCAGCGGCCACTGGGATCATTATAAGGAAAATATGTATACCACCGTTATCGACGATGAAGATTATGCAATTAAGCCCATGAACTGCCCCGGCGGTATGCTTGTTTATAAAACGCAGATGCATTCATATAAGGATTTGCCGCTTCGTATGGGCGAACTTGGCCTTGTTCACAGGCATGAGCTTTCCGGCGCACTTCACGGCCTTATGCGTGTTCGCTGCTTCACACAGGATGATGCCCATATCTTTATGACTCGTGAGCAAATCAAAGATGAAATCAAAAATGTTGTTCGTTTGATAGACGGTGTTTACAATACCTTCGGCTTTGAATATCATATCGAACTTTCCACCCGCCCGGAGAATTCCATGGGTGCACAAGAGGATTGGGATATTGCAACGGATGCACTTCGTGATGCCATTACGGAGCTTGGCTATGATTTTGAGGTTAACGAGGGCGACGGTGCTTTCTATGGACCTAAGCTTGATTTCCATCTTAAAGATTGCCTTGGCAGAACATGGCAGTGCGGCACAATTCAGCTTGATTTCCAGCTTCCCGAAAGATTTGAACTTGAATATGTGGGTGCAGACGGTGCAAAGCACCGCCCGATTATGATTCACCGTGTTGTTTTCGGCAGCATCGAAAGATTTATCGGTATTCTTACAGAGCATTTTGCAGGCGCTTTCCCAACTTGGCTTGCCCCCGTGCAGGTTAAGCTGCTTCCGATTGCAGACAGGCATTGTGATTATCTTAAAGCTGTTGAAAATAAGCTTGAAGAAAGAGGAATTCGCTGTGAGATAGATGACAGAAGTGAGAAAATCGGCTTTAAGATTCGCTCTGCACAGATGGAAAAAATTCCTTATATGCTTATTGCGGGCGACAAGGATATTGAAAACGGCACAGTTTCTGTTCGCTCCAGAAAAGACGGCGAACAGGGCGCAATGAGCGTTGAAGAATTTGCCGAAATGATTGAAAAAGAGATCAAAACAAAATCGCTTTAATTAAACGGTAAAAGCCGAAACGGAAAGGGTTTCATTCCCAATTCGTTTCGGCTTTTTTATTTGTTTAAATCTGTTAAATTTTATTGTTTTTATATCTTTTTAACAGCGCAAAAAGATGATTGCCAAGCTTGCCTTTAAAGCAAAAAGTCTCTTGAATTTAAAATGCGGAATTGCCGAACTTGAGCCGGAACGGTACTGTTTTAAGGACTGCCTTAAAGGGCACTGCAAATGCCGCAATCCCTTATACCGGGCCGTTTTTGCTGAGTTTAAGCCTTGTTGATTCTCTTATTACAAATTCGGTTGACAAAATATGGTTTTTGATTTTCAAATCGGGGTTTGAAATCATGTTGTGCAGCATATCGCAGGCATAATACCCAAGTTTGTATGACGGCTGGCTTACGGTGGTTATTGTGGGCGATGTGATCTGTGAAACAGAGCTGTTGTTGAAGCCCACAACGGCAATATCATTCGGCACATTATAGCCGCGCTTTGCGGCTTCTTTTATGGCAGCTGCCGCAAAAAAATCAGAAGATGCAAAAATCGCATCGGGCATCAATCCTGAATCAAATTTCTTTGCCACTGCAGCGCTTGCATCATCAAAAAGCGTTCCGTTCACCTGAATGTAGTAATCAGGATTTATTTTCATTCCGGCGGCTTCAAGTGCTGCGGTATATCCACGCCTTCTTTCCACTGCCATTTGGTATTTCAGCGGCCCGTTTAAAAAGGCAATTCTTTTTCTGCCGGAGGTAATAAGATATTCCGTTGCTATTTTTGCCGATTCATAGTTGTTGGTTATAACATAAGGGTGCTTTGCCTGCGGATTGTATTCGCAGCATTGAACCACAGGCACCGCCGCTGAAATTGCATCAAGGCTTTCTGCCGGAAATGCAGAAAGAGTTATTACACCTGCAGCGTGCACATTTTTTAAAAATCTTATGAAATCCTGCAAATTGCCTTTGCTTGCCGAAAATTGTGTTGCCACACAATCGCAATCGTGAAGCTCGGCACTGTCCAGCGCTCCCTGAACTATCTCATAATAATAGCTTTGATTTGTGTGTTCAACCGCCAAAACGATTATGTCTTTTCTGTATGATTCAATGTAGCTTTCACGATATTTCGGTGTAACGCCCAAAGCCTCCATTGCATCTTCAACAAGCTTAACGGTTTGCGGCTTAACAAGTTCTCTGTGATTAACAACTCTGGAAACAGTTGCGCTTGAAACTCCGCAGTGCTTTGCAATATCCTCAACCGTAGGCCTTTTCCCCATATAATCACCCCATCAGCTTCAATTATATCCCGTGACTTTCGGAAATGCAACAGGATTTATTTTGAAAGGCCGGTGATATTGTTTTGTGAAAAAAGTAAAAAAGGAAATACAATCCGGTATTCAATGAAAACTTTTCATTGACTCTTTAAACAATACTACATTACATTTTACGAAAAAGTAAATATACACAAATAACATTCAGTGCAATTGCGCAATATAAATACATTTAATACAAAGTTAATAAGTTGTTTTAAATATTGCCTTAATTATGTTGACATAACCCCCTTTTTTTCGTAAAATAACTTTAATACTGCAGGTGCATTAAATATGTATAAATAATACAAAATATCGTGTGTATAATCGGCGTTTTGTCGGTTTGGGCATGATTTTTTTTGCGTTCTTTTACGATTTTTTTATTACTAAACCTGCGATGAATGGAGAATGCATGAAGGATAATTTCAAAGAAAAAAGCCAAGAAGAGAAGGAAATGATGAAATAGATCTTCTTCCTCTTTTCAAAGCCGTTATTTCAAAATGGTGGCTCATTGTGATTTTTGCGGTTGTGTTCGGACTGGTTTCTTCTTTCCCCCAATTCTCCGTTCAGCGTGCAAGAGGCGTATAAATCTTTAAGAACAAATGTTGCATTTTCAATTGCCGGCGGCGATTCCAAGTGCATCGGCATAACAAGCCCCAACAGGGGCGACGGTAAAAGCTCCGTCTCCGTTAATTTGGCAATTTCATTTGCCCAAATAGGCAAAAAGGTTGCTTTGGTTGATTGCGATATGCGCCTGCCTACCGTTGCTCACAAACTGGGAATTAAAAAAAGCCCGGGATTAAGCGATTATCTCGTTGGCGAAAAAAGCATAAATGAATGTATTTTCAATGTCAGCAAATATGGCTTTGCGGTTGTGCCTGCGGGAAACATTCCTCCCGATCCCACAACGCTTTTGGAATCAAAAGAAATGCGAGAGCTGCTTGCGGTGCTCAGAAATTATTATGATTATATCATTATTGATCTTCCGCCTGTCCTTCCCGTGCCGGATGCAATGATTCTTTCAAATTATTTGGATGGCTATTTGATCGTTGTTAAAAACGGTTCTGCCGAATTCAAAAATGTTTCGGACACTTTGAAACAGCTTCAATTCGCAGATTCAAAAATTATAGGATTTATATACAACGGAAAATCGTTGCCGAGCAGGCATTCAAAAAGATACGGATATAATTACTCCTATTATAAAAAGAAATAGGCACAGCGTGCCTGAATTTTGCTTTTGCTGTGCGCAAGATTGCGTTATAACATAACACCCGATGCTGTTTTGCTTGCATACGGTATTGTGCAATAAGATACGCACTCTTTGCAGCTTACAAACAGCAGGCAAACATTCGGTTTTGTCGCAACAGCAGATAATTTCAGAGCAAGCAGTGATTACTGTTACGGCTGTTTACAAAGCTGATTATTACTTGGATTGTTTTCGGAGAGGTCAATGTATGAAAACATACAGAAAAATACTCAGAAAATTAAATATAGAGCATTGGAAGATGATTGCTTTTTATCTTGCAATATATGATGTTATTGCGGTTAATCTGTCTTATCTAATGGGATTGCTTGTAAGGTTTGATTTCAAATTCAGTTCCATTCCGGCTGCGTATTACGGTGCTTATTTGAAATTTGCGCCTATTTACACGGTGTTTTCAATAATTGTGTTTTTCTTTTTCAAAATGTATAACAGCGTGTGGCGCTTTGCAAGCTTCAGCGAGTTAAACAGAATTATGGTTGCAAATCTTATAACCACTGTTTTTCAGTGCGTCGGAATTACACTGCTGTTTATGCGAATGCCGTTCTCTTATTATATAGGCGGCTGTGTGATGCAGCTTATTCTTGTTGTAGGAGTCAGATTTTTATATCGCTTTGTCAATTTGGAACGCCAAAAAAATCGCCAAAAATCGCTTGCAAGCGAAAATGTTATGATTATCGGTGCGGGCAGATCCGGGCAAATGCTGATAAAAGAATTAAAAACATCCGATAAAACATCAATGCGTGTTTGCTGCATTATTGATGATAATCCAAACAAAAAAGGCCGTTATACGGAGGGAGTGCAGATTGTTGGCGACAGAACCTGCATTCTTGAAGCGGCAAAAAAATATGAGATAAATAAAATTATTTTCTCCATTCCGTCTGCCTCTGCAGAAAATAAGCGAGATATTCTTAATATCTGCAAGGAAACAAATTGTGAGCTTGTGAGCCTGCCGGGCGTTTATCAAATTGCAAACGGCGAAAGGCTGCTCAGCAAAATGAAGCCGGTTGAAATAGAGGATTTGCTCGGCAGAGATCCCATTAAGGTTAATATGGATGAGATTTTTGATTATCTTTCCGGCAAAACCATCTTGGTAACAGGCGGCGGCGGATCAATCGGCAGCGAGCTTTGCAGGCAGATTGCGGCTCACAGGCCAAAGCAGCTCATAATTTTTGATATCTATGAAAACAATGCTTATGATATTGAGCAAGAGCTTAAAAGAAAGTACGCAGATTTAAATTTGAAGGTGCTTATCGGCTCGGTAAGAGACAGTAAGCGCATAAATTCCGTGTTTGAAACATATAAGCCGCAAATTGTTTATCACGCAGCTGCACACAAGCATGTGCCGCTTATGGAAACAAGCCCTAATGAGGCAATTAAAAATAATGTTATAGGCACATATAAAACCGCTTATGCCGCAATGCAAAACGGCACAGAGCGCTTTGTGCTTATCAGCACGGACAAGGCTGTTAACCCAACAAATATTATGGGTGCCAGCAAAAGGCTTTGCGAAATGGTTATTCAAAGCATGGATGCCATCAGCAAAACGGGCAGAACGGATTTGCTTCCGTCTGTTTGCTCTCATTTGGCAATTTGTGATGATCCGGAAGAGGAGCTTGTGAAGCTTAATTCTGAAAATGCCGGTGAGCTTATGGCCGAAAGCGTAAATAACGAAAACAGAAGCAGCACGCAGTTTGTTGCCGTTCGTTTCGGAAATGTGCTCGGCAGTAACGGCTCGGTTATACCTTTATTTAAAAAGCAAATCGAGGCAGGTGGCCCGGTAACCGTTACACACCCGGATATCGTAAGATATTTTATGACTATTCCGGAGGCTGTAAGCCTTGTGCTTGAGGCGGGCACATATGCTTTGGGCGGCGAAATATTTGTGCTTGATATGGGAGAACCCGTTAAAATTGATTCTTTGGCGCGCAATCTTATAAGGCTTTCGGGTTATACGCCGGATGTGGATATTAAGATTGAATATTCGGGTTTGCGCCCCGGTGAAAAACTTTATGAGGAATGCCTTATGAAAGAAGAGGGCATGAAAAAAACGGAAAGTGAGCTTATTCATATCGGCAAACCGATTCCGTTTAATGTGGCGGAATTCATGAAAAATCTTGAAAAGCTTGCCGCAGCCGCTTTTGATAACAGTGAGAATATAGTTGAAATGGTGGAGCAGGTTGTGCCAACATTTCATCCCTCAGGCGAGCACCCTGAAAATGTTTGCCCGCAGGGCACTCTCTCATAGAAAATAAGATAGTTTTGATGAATTGAGGATTAGGCAAAAGCAAGCGGTGCAAGCAGATCTTGGATATTGCAGAAGCTTTGTTTCTAACTCGTTAAATAAAGCTTGAAATATAAAAAAGAGAATGTGTTAAAAAAGCCGGAGATGCTGTGTAAATGTTTTTTGTAAAAGTGAAGTGGCAGTAATTTGGGGTTTCCTACAAAACCGGTAATATTCATTAAACAGTGCACACAGTACAATGACACAATAAAACAATGTGTGATTTTGAGCGAAAAACAAGATAACGGATTGACTTAGCACACAAACTCGTTAAGATTGTGAGTTGTTCTCGTTTTTCGGCTTGAATAAACGGCTTGTTTCTGTTGCAGGCGCTTTGAAAGGTAGAATAAATGTTTGATTTTGATAATGATTTTGAAAAGTTTGAGGAAAAGATTTGGCTTTCATCACCAACAATGCACGGTAATGAATTAAAATATGTCATAGAGGCATATGAAACAAATTGGATGTCAAGTGCATGTAACAGACAAGCAACAAGAATCTATGCATGTATGAACGACAGTAAAATTATCCAAATAATGAAGATGCATGGTTGATTTAATGGCTTTGAAAAGCCAGCCGTAATATTTGCAGTTGCCGGAGACTTGAGTTTATATCAAAATGAATATGAAAGAAACACGGTATATGTTGATGGCGGAATTTTCATAATGAATTTATTATATTCGTTAAATGCTTTTGATATTTTATCTTGTCCTATAATATGGGGCTCTGAACCTGATATGGATAATAAATTAGAACATTTGCTGGGAATTCCGCATTCTCAAAAAGTAATTTCACTTGTGGCAGCAGGGTATCCTAAAGGAGAGGAATATAAGGCAGCTTTATCCGCAAAGCGAGATGTTGAAAAGATATTATATTTTGTTAGGTGAAGTAATGATAACAAAGCCATAAGGAAATCAATTGATTCTCGGTATTGGGCTTTTGCCTTTTCTTTATCTTTGCCAACATAGGATTTAATACTTTTGCTTAGCATATATTAGGCTTCTTTGGCATTTTCAATATATGTTTGAAGTTGCCTATAAATATGTTATTTCATATTTTAAAAATTCAAATAATTCAGCTTGCCTTGCTTATTGAATGTTTTTTCATAAAGCAAGGCAAGCTGTTTTTATCTTTGCTTATTTCCGTTGCAAGGGGCAAATTTTATTTTGATTTCACCGAATTCCGTGAAATTAAAATTTTTGGTTGGTATTCAACAAAAAAGGCCGCATCAAAAACGCAGCCTTTTTTTGTAGGGACAATTTTATTGCACTATGCTGTTTTACCGATAATATTCCAAAAATCCCACCGAATCGGCGGACAGTTTTCGCGTGTCCAGTGGCCTTGTTCAATCCAAAGTATTTGATAGTAATCTTTATTTGCATATGTTATTGTGATTAACAATGTACTTATTACTAAAATACCAATAGTTATTATAAGTGTTTTTTTGTTCCAACACGTCTCGCGATATTCCCTGTTAAAAATCGGTACAATCAGTATCAGCAGAGGAATTCCGATACCGAGTAATTCCATCATACTGTAACTTCCGCCCGAATAATGTGGATATGTCCCAAAATTTTCGTATATTGTATCAACAATTACAATAGCAATAGCCATAAGATTCATTGATGATACCGACATTTTGAAAGGCTGTTTGTTATTTTCGCTCATATCTTACTCCAATCCACAAATAATAAATAATACCAATTATATGATATATATTCTGCTTTTTTTCTTATGGTGTTCACACCATATATATCCTGCAAAATTAGTAAAAAGAGAGCCTATCCAAGGTAATCCCAAAACATCCGAGTCTGAAACCTTATAATCATAATCAACAATGGTTTTCCAACTAATATCTATTTTATCACATTGCCCGTTATTTTCATAGTAATAATTGTAAATATCAATGGATTTTTTGCATAATGTATCAACATCGGAATACACATAAGTTGTTTCGATATCGGAATCATTGATTTCCTTAACCAAATTTCCGACATTGTCATAAACATATTTGTGTCCGCAACAAGATTATCATTTGAGCAAAAATAACTAACCACGCCATATAATGCCTCTTTCAAAAAAAGATTATGCCCTGCAATAATTATATAATGGGGCTTGCTAAAAACGGCGAAGTAGTATAAAATGTTTAATAAAGACACTGCGGCCGTTGTGCCGCAACGAAAGGAAAAAAGTATGAAAATAGCAGTTGCAGGAACGGGATATGTAGGCTTATCCATAGCCACATTATTATCACAGCATCACACGGTTACGGCCGTTGACATAATTCCTGAAAAGGTTGAGCTTATAAACTCCCGCAAATCTCCCATTCAGGATGAATATATCGAAAAATATCTTGCGGAAAAGGATCTTGATTTAACCGCCACATTAGACGGCGCTTCGGCTTATAAGGATGCGGATTATGTTGTTATTGCAGCTCCGACGAATTATGACAGTAAAAAGAATTTCTTTGATACTTCTGCCGTTGAAGCGGTAATAGAGCTTGTTTTGCAAAGTAATCCAAATGCAATTATGGTTATTAAATCCACAATTCCGGTTGGTTACACAGCTTATGTGCGCAAGAAATATAATTGCAGCAACATAATCTTCAGCCCTGAATTTCTTCGTGAATCAAAGGCACTTTATGATAATCTTTATCCGTCAAGAATAATTGTCGGCACAGATATGGAAGATGAGCGGCTTGTTAAGGCGGCAAATTCCTTTGCCGATTTGCTTAAAGAAGGTGCAATTAAGGAAGATATAAACACTCTGATTATGGGCTTCACGGAGGCCGAGGCTGTTAAACTTTTTGCAAACACATATCTTGCACTCAGGGTTTCTTATTTCAACGAGCTTGACACATATGCGGAAATGAAGGGCTTAAATACAAAGCAAATTATTGACGGCGTTTGCCTTGATCCGCGAATCGGCACTCACTATAATAACCCGTCATTCGGCTACGGCGGCTATTGCCTGCCGAAGGACACAAAGCAATTGCTTGCAAACTATGAGGATGTGCCTCAAAATATGATGTCTGCCATTGTTGAAAGCAACAAAACAAGAAAAGATTTCATTGCAGACAGAGTTTTGCAAATGGCAGGATATTACAGCTATGATGATGATAATACATATGATTCGTCAATGGAAAAGAATGTAACCATCGGCGTTTTTCGCCTTACGATGAAATCAAATTCCGATAATTTCAGGCAGTCTTCAATTCAGGGAGTTATGAAGCGTATTAAGGCAAAAGGCGCAAAAGTAATTATTTTTGAGCCAACTCTTGAAAACGGCGCCACATTCTTTGGCAGCGAAGTTGTAAACGACCTTGATAAATTTAAATGCGAAAGTGATGCGATAATTGCAAACCGCTATGATTCGTGCCTTGATGATGTTCAAAGCAAGGTTTACACTCGTGATTTGTTTGGCAGAGACTGATTTTTAAATCAAATCATTTTTAAAAATATAATCTTAAAGCAAAAACCGCCCTGCATATGCAAGGCGGTTTTCTTATTGCATTTTATAACATTCAGAGTAATGTTCCTTTTGAACGGAGTTTTTTTTCAATTTTTAATGCCGTTGGCGTTATGGCAAGCCCGGCCTGTGAGGTCTCTCTGAGGCATGCCGGCAGGGAACAGCCTATTTGGAACATTGCATCTATAACTTCATCTGCCGGAATAACGCTTTTGATTCCGGCAAGTGCCATTTGAGCGGCAGTAACGGCATTGGATGCGCCGAGTGCGTTTCTCTTAATGCATGGCACTTCAACAAGCCCGGCAACAGGATCGCAAACCAAGCCCAGCATATTTTTAAGCGCAATGGCGGCAGCGTTTGAAATGCATTCCGCATTTCCACCTTCAAGATAAGCAATTCCTGCTGCTGCCATCGCTGCCGCAGTGCCGATTTCAGCCTGGCAGCCGCCCTGCGCACCGCTTATTGAGGCATTTTCCGCCACTATTTCGCCAATTCCCGAGGCGGTGAAAAGCGCTTTAATAATGGCATCTTCACTTGCATTGAAGCATTGCTCGTATGCAATGAAAACAGCGGGAATTATTCCGCAGCTTCCGGCAGTCGGTGCCGCAACAATTCGTTTCATGCAAGCGTTGCTTTCAGCTGTTTTAACAGCATATTCTATCACCAGCGAAAGAAAATCACCAAGCAATTTGTTGCCGCTTTTATTGTATTTATGCAGAAGTTCTCCGCCTCCGCCGGCCATTTTTCCTGCGGAAACTGCAGATTTATCATATTCATTTACGGTGGCTTTCATTATGTGATACATTTGGCGCATTTCCTCAAAAACAGCGTTTGGCGTGGAAAGTGCCTCCTGTGTTTGTTCGTCCGAAACAACCTGCCAAAATTCGCAGCCGGTGCTTTTGCAAATGTTTAAAATATCTTTAATTGAATGATATGGCATATTCTGCTCCTTAGATAAGAATTTTTTGTTACTTTTAGAAACGGCAAATTCGTGCCGTTAATTTTCAAGGCTCAGGTAAGAAACCTTAACTATGCCGTTGATATCTGCTATTTCTTTAATTGTTTTTTCGGGAATTTCTTGATCACATTCCGCAATAAGCACGGAGTTTTTTCCTCGTGACGCTCTGTAAAGATGCATTTGTGCAATATTTAAGTTTGCACTGTAAAGCACGGCGGAAACCTTTGCCACCATTCCGGGCACATCCATATTGCTTGCAATCAGCGTTGGGTAATCGCCGGAAATGTTCGCAGGCAGCCCGTCTATTTGAGCAATGTTTATAATGGAACCGCCTATTGATTCGCCGATTATTTCAAGCTTTTTTCCGCTTTTTCCCTCAAGCTTAAGTAAAACGGAATTCGGGTGGGCTTCTTTAAGCTTGGCCTCACCCACGGTAAATTTAAGTCCGTTTTCGTTTGCAATTTCAAAGGAATCCGGAATGCGGGCATCATCCGGCTTCATTCCAAGCAAGCCTGCAATCAGTGCCTGCGGAGTGCCGTGGCCTTTTCCCGTCAGTAAAAATGAACCGTAAAGTCCAATGTCTGCATTTATGATTTTTTCGCCCATCAGTTTTCCGCAAATATATCCGATTCTTACGGCGCCTGCCGTGTGTGAACTTGAAGGCCCAACCATTGCGGGACCCAATATTTCAAAAACATTCATATAATTCCTCCAAACAAAAAACAACGGAGCTGAAAGCACCGTTGCCCTTTACTATAATAATATATCTTTTGCTGATTTTCAATAGCGAATGCAAAGCTTCATCAATCATTTGATAAAGTGTTTTTGCCGTTAAAAACAATGCGGAAAAATTCGCTTGCTTTAAATCTGCAGCTGTTTGCCGAGTATTTTGATTTCATTGCCGTAAACGCAAACAGCTTGCCTGTTTGTTATCGGCAAAAGCTTTAAATCATTTGAATGCTTTTCGGCTATCATGCGTGATGCTCTTATGAAAGGAAAACTGTTCATATGCGGCAGTGTGTAAAAATCAACCAAACCAAGCGCCGAACAATCTCTTAAATTCGGAGCTGCGTCTCTTTTGTCCATATCTTCAATATAATCAATGCATGGCGCTGCAACAACCGCCCCTGCAGATTCACCGATATAAGCTTTGCCAAGCAACACTTGTTTTTTTATAAGCTTGTCTGCACCGCTTCTTTTCAGCTCTTGTAAAAGATAAAAAGTGTTTCCGCCGCCGATATAAATAATATCCGAATTTTGCAGCTTTGCAGAAATTTCATTGCTGCCGGCTGCCGAAATATCAAGCAAGCAAATGTTAAGCCCAAGCTTTTCAAGAACACGGCGTTGCTTTCTTATATAGATTGAGTTGCCTCCTTCGGCTTTTGCGGCCGTTGGTATTAAAACTGCGCTTTTGCCTTTTGTGCTGCCGTAAAAGCGGGTAAATTCTTTTGCCGTTTTTGCAAAAACAGAGGTTAAAAACAGTTTTTTCATTTTTTCACCTTTTTATTCTTTTAAAAATTAAAATTATTTGCGGGTCCCGTCGTCATTAAATGTTTTTTTTAATGCATTTTCCGTTGGGAAAATTGTTGCAATCAAAGCAATACATTGAACCGTTAAAGTAATTGTTCCGGCAATTGCTGTTACTTTTTCGCTTGAATTATAAATTAAAATAAATGCGATAACAGACGGAATAAGCATAATCCATCCAACCTTTTGCCAAAGCTTGCCGCAATAGTTATGTGCAAATTTCCAAGTGTCTGCATTTTTCATCGAGCGAGCCGTTCTGTATCCGATAAAAGTGTTGATGTCTTTTGGGCAATGCTTTTGCATCATATTTCCGCCGATAATCATAATGGCGGGCGTTATCAAACCGCATATCATCATTGTTAGCCAAAACTGCATGAATTTCTCCTTAAAATTGATTATCATTTTGATTTTATCGTTTTTTAATTGCTAAGCGGGCACGGCGTTGAAGCTTCCGGGGAATTTAGGCTCGCTTTGTGCCGAATTATTTTTTTGCAATAAAAAATAAACGCGGCATTTTTAAAATGACGGAAGAATCCGCCTGTATGGGAAAAACTGATTTTACCAAATCAAGAAGTTCATCAGTGAATTCCAATCACTCATGTTTCAAAGCCTCTTGTGTTTTATTCTTTAAGTTTATTATATCACCGCATAAGCTCTAAAACAACAAAAAGCATGTTGCAATTTAATAATTGCAACATGCTTATGGCGGAGACGGTGGGATTCGAACCCACGTCCCTCAGGGGGCATCATGATTTCGAGTCATGTCCGTTATGACCACTTCGATACGTCTCCGTGCGGTATAAAGATTGTATATCAAAAGTGGGCATTTGTCAATGATTTTATGTTGAAATGCTTTGTGCGATATGATAAAATTTATCTTATAACAACAAACTATGGCAAACTATAATTAACGGAGGCAAAAATATGATTGCTATTGTGGATTACGGCGCCGGAAATCTTATGAGCGTAAAAAAAGCGCTTGATTTCATAGGCGAGCAGTCCGTTATAACTTCGGATTGCAAGGTGATCGAGTCGGCAGAACGAGTGATTTTGCCGGGAGTAGGCTCATTTGGCGATGCCATGGATTCAATGAGGAAAAAGGGACTTAATAAAACGGTTGAGCATGCGGCGCTTTCCGGTAAGCCTTTTTTGGGTATATGCCTTGGCTTGCAGCTGCTTTTTAAAAGCAGCCAAGAAAGCCCCGGCGCAAACGGCTTGGGAATTCTTTCGGGAAACATTTCTTTAATTCCGGGCAATGCGCAGCTGAAGGTGCCCCATGTTGGCTGGAATTCTGTTGAAACAAAGCCTCAAAGCAGGCTTTTTGCAGGCATTCCGAGCGGCAGCTATTTCTATTTTGTTCATTCTTATTATTTAAACGGAGCAGACAGTGCGGTTGTGGCAGGTAAAACAAATTACGGAGTTGAAATAGAGTGTGCCATTGAAAAAGAAAATCTTTTTGCAACGCAGTTTCACCCCGAAAAAAGCGGAGAAATCGGCTTGCAGTTGCTTAAAAATTTTGCAAAGGCGGAGGTTTAACTTATGTATGCTAAAAGAATTATACCTTGCCTTGATGTGAAAAACGGCAGGGTTGTTAAGGGCGTTTCTTTTGTTAATCTGCGTGATGCGGGCGATCCTGTTGAGTGTGCGGCCGCTTATGACAAAGCCGGTGCCGACGAACTTGTGTTGCTTGATATAACTGCCACACACGAAGGCAGAAGCACAATGATAGACATTGTTGAGCGTGTTGCAAACAGCGTTTTTATTCCGTTTACGGTTGGCGGCGGAATTAAAACCGTTGATGATTTTAAAGAGCTTTTAAGAGCCGGTGCAGATAAGATTTCCGTAAATTCGGCGGCGGTGCGAAATCCTGATCTTATAAATGAAGCTGCATATAAATTCGGAAGCCAATGCGTTGTTTGCGCTATTGATGCTAAAAGGAACGGCGCAGGCTGGGAGGTTTATCTGAACGGCGGCAGAATTCCAACGGGTATTGATGCCGTTGAATGGGCAAAGGATGCTTATAAACGAGGTGCGGGTGAAATTTTGCTTACATCTATGGATTGTGACGGGCAAAAAAAAGGCTACGACAATGAATTAAACCGTGCTGTTTCAGAAAGTGTGGGAATTCCTGTTATTGCATCGGGCGGTGCCGGCGCAAAAAAACATTTTTATGATGCATTTACATACGGCAAAGCAGATGCCGTGCTTGCGGCAAGTCTTTTCCATTTTAACGAATTGCCTGTTCCGGAGTTGAAAAAATACCTTAAAGAAATGAATATTCCCGTAAGGCTTTAATTATTTGCCAACCGAATTATATTTAATTCGGTTGGCTTTTTTGATTGAAACTCATTTGGGATAATGTTATAATAAACTTATATTTAAAATTATTAAAAGCGTTAATTATCGGCTGTGTTCGGGCATTTAAAAATGGCTGAAATAAAGCCGGCAAACAGCTATGATTGCTTGTGCGGAGCGAAAAACGATAAATTATAATTTCGGCGAAAGGTTATAAAAAATGGCAAAGGAAAATAAAAACCCAAAATTTGTTGAGAATGATAATATAGTTATCGGCAGAAATGCTGTGGCAGAGCTGCTTAAAAGCGGCAGAGAAATTGAAAATATCATAATTGCAAAGGGCAGCAGAGAGGGCTCTGTAAACAAAATCGTTGCAATGGCTCGTGAAAAAGGCATTGTAATTAAGGAAGCTGATTCACGCAAGCTGGATTTCATGTGCGGCGGTGCAAATCATCAGGGTGTTGTGGCAAACGTGCCGGCCCATGAATACAGCAGCGTTGATGAAATACTTGCACTTGCCGAAGAAAAAGGCGAGGCTCCTTTTATTATCATATGCGATGAGATTGAGGACAGCCGCAATCTCGGTGCGATTATCAGAACGGCAGAGGCTTGCGGAGTGCACGGTGTAATAATTCCAAAGCGCAGAAATGCCGGGCTCAATTTCATTGTTGCAAAAACTGCCTGCGGAGCGCTTGAATATGTTAAGGTGGCAAGGGTTTCAAATCTTGCTTCAACCATTGATGATTTAAAAAAGAAAAATATTTGGGTTTATGCTGCAGATATGGATGGTCAACCGTGGTGCAAAACAGATTTTTCCGGCGGTGCAGCTCTTGTTATCGGCAGTGAGGGCAAGGGCGTCGGCAGGCTTGTTAAAGAAAAATGCGATGTAACCGTTTCGCTTCCTATGAGAGGCAATGTAAACAGCCTTAATGCATCTGTTGCGGCATCTGTTATTATGTATGAAATTGCCAAGCAAAGACTTGGCTTGTGATGAGTGGTTTAAATGAGTGAAAACAGAGATCTTTCTATTGAAGAAATATTAAAAGAAGCAGAGGCGGTGCTTAAAAGCATTGATAAAAAATCTGCTTTGGCAAAGGAGGAAATCAAAAATGTTGATGAACCTCTTGAGCCGGAGACCGTAAAAACCTTTGTTCCGAAATCTGAAAACAACACCGGGCGCGGCAATTCCGATGCGGCTGTTAAGCCATATGTGCCGGGCAAAGCAAAGCCAAGGCAGCAGGAGCCGGCAGAAAGGAAAACCGCCGTTGTGCCAAGCCTTGACAAGCAGAAAACGGCAAAGGTGCCCGCAACGGATAAAACGGCGGTTGTGCCGATTAAAAAAGCTGAGGCAAAAAAGTTTTTCAAAAGCTATTCTTCCGATGCGGAATACGGCTCTGCTCCTCCGAAAATCATTGAAAAGGCAGCCACCATAAAAAGCCGTTCAAGATTTGATAAAACTCTTGATTTACAGGAGATACCAACAATTCTTGCGGTTGAAGAACTTGATAAAACACGAGTTATGCTTTCGAAAGACAGGGATAACAAATCGCAGTTTATTGCCGAAAATGAAGAATATGACAACTCGGATCAAATCAGAATGACGGGTTTTGATGACGAAGTTGACGAAGTGCCGGTTATAGATGAAGAACTTGCAGAGGAACAGCTTCGCCGCAGGCGAGAGGAAAAGGTAAACAAGTTTAGATTGTTTACTCCGGAAGAATTTGAGGGCGACGATAAAAGCCGAGCAAAAAAAATAAAATTTGATGATTACAGAAAAAGCAGTGAGCGCACGGAAACGCTTGAAAGCCTTTTCAAGCTTAAAACAAAAATTCAACTGCGAATTTCATTTACGATTGTTTTCGGATTACTTTTGCTTTTTCTAACCGTTCTTAAAAACACGGCATATTTGCCGCCGTTTTTAAATAATGATTTTAACTATTATTTAACGGCAATCATAATTTATGCAGCCGTAATGATAACAAATATAGGCTCGCTATTGCGCGGCTTTAATTTCAAAAAGGGAATAAATTTTTATTTTCCGATAACACTTGCCTCTGTGATTGCAATGGCAAACACGGCAGCACTTTTAGCAAATCCCGATTTGGTTTATGACGGAGGCACGCTTTTTTCGCCGGCGGCGGCTTTTGCTTTGATTATAGCCGAGATGGGCAGGCGTGAAACCGTTGTGAGGGTTATTGATAATTTTGAATTTTTAACCGGCAGAGGGGATAAATCAACCGTTGAGGATATTGTGAACGAAGTGGATGCAAGAATAATCTCAAAAAACATGCTTGACGGAGAACCTTATTTAAAATACAGTGTTAAAACCGATTTTCCCACAAGCTTTTTGGAAATTTCATTTGCATATGAGCCTGCGGATAAAATCGCAAAGGTGCTTTCACCTGTTTTTATATGCATAAATTTGATTATGTTTGCAGTTATGGGAATCATTAAGCATAATTGGAACGAAGCATTTAATCTGCTGACGGCGGGTGTTATTATTTCGTGCCCTGCAATAACTTTGTTTGCCTCTAATTATGCGCTTTCGCAGATTTCCAAATCGCTTTCAAAAAAAGGAGCAATGGTATGCGGTTTTGAGGGCGCACATTATGTTCATAATTCAAATGCGCTTGTTATGGAAGCAGCAGATCTGTTCAGCTCTCGCTCTTGCAATTTGCACGGCATTAAAACCTTTAACGGGGCAAAAATTGATGATGCCATATTGCAAACGGCCGCTGTTGTTATGCAAATAAAGAGCCCGCTTGCAAATGTTTTTGATGATGTAATTATAGGCAAGCAATCTATATTGCCGCAGGCAGAGGATATTGTGTATGAAGACAAAATGGGAACCTCCGCATGGATATATCAAAAGAAAGTTCTTGTAGGTAATCGTGATTTGCTTATTCGCCACGGTGTAACAGTGCCGAAAGAGGATTATGAAAGAAAATATACTCGCAAGGGCAGAAAGGCACTTTATCTTGCCGTTGCAGGCAAGGTTATGGCAATGTTTATAGTTAGCTATGAGGCAGATCCGTCACTCAAAAAGTTGCTTAAAAAGCTTGAGCGCAGCGGCATAACCATCATTTTGCGCAGCTGTGATCCTTATATCAACGAAGAAAGCCTTAAAAATATTTTTGATGTTCCTGAGGGCTTTATAAGAGTGATGACGGCATCAAACGGCCGCAGCTTTGAAAAATACAGCGGTGCGGTTGCCGAAAAAAGCCCGGCGTATTCCGTTCACAACGGCACGGCAGAGGCCTTTATAGCATCTGTTTTGGGCGCCGATAATCTTGTGGGCACGGAAAAAACAATTTCTGCGCTTTGTACCTTTGGATGTGCAATCGGCTTTGGTGTTGCGGGGCTTCTTGGTTTTTCCGGCGGCATGAGCCAGCTAACGGCTGTTAATGTTATTATTTTCCAAGCGGTTTGGAGTATATTTGTGCTTTTAGTTACAAAAATTAGAAAAAACGGCGTTTAATTTGCTTCGCCGCAATATTTTAAGGAGTGCTTTATATGAAAAAGTTAGAGGGAACAAAAACTCAGGCCAATCTTATGGCAGCATTTGCAGGTGAAAGCCAGGCGCATACTAAATATCAATATTATGCATCAAAGGCTAAAAAAGACGGTTATAATCAAATAGCGGCTATTTTCACAGAAACTGCAATGAATGAAAAAGAGCACGCAAAAATTTGGTTTAAGCTGTTGCACGGCAATTCGGTTCCCGGCACGGCGGTTAATTTGCAGGATGCCGCAAACGGCGAGAATTATGAGTGGACCGATATGTATGCCGCCTTTGCCAAGGATGCAAGGGAAGAGGGCTTTGATGATATTGCTTATCTTTTTGAAGAGGTTGGCAAAATCGAAAAAGAGCATGAAGAAAGATATCTTAAATTGCTGAAAAATGTGCAAAACGGAATTGTTTTCAGCCGTGATGAAGATAAGATTTGGAAATGCTCAAACTGCGGCCATATTGTTATAGGAAAGGCTGCACCTGAGGTTTGCCCCGTTTGCGCTCATCCGCAGGCATATTTTGAAATCAAGGCAGAAAATTATTGATTAAAACGCATCGCCCGCCGGTTGCCGTCGGGCGAATCATTTCGGCGAAGGGTTGGTGTAAGCAGATATGTTTTATCAGTTTTCGGATGATGTAACAACGGTTGAAACAGATCAAATAGACAATCATTATGTTACTGCGGGATATGTTACCGTTTCGGAATTTGAACGCATTTATTCGCAATTCGGTTTTGCTGCCGCAACTGCCGAAATGCTGAAATCGGATAATTTTTATTATCACTCCCGTTTCGGAGCAGAGGTTTTTGATGACTACTGCTTCACAAAAATTGCCGTAATAAATCCTGATGATGTAAACGGCGAGCGTGATTCCGTTGCGCTTTTTATCAAAAAAAATTTGTTGATAGTTGTTGATGTGCATGATAAGGATTGCTCCACACGTGATAAATTTATGGAATGCCTGGGCAGATATTCGCCAATTAACATAACGCTTGAAAAGCTTATATATGCTTTTTTGGATTGCCTAACAAGCAGCGATTCAAACACAATTGAGGATATGGGCTATGAAATAACTCAGCTTGAGGAGCTTGTGCTTCACGACAGAGTGGGCGGCAATTTTAATTTGCAGCTTTTGCATATGAAAAAAGAATTGCTCACTATGCGAAATTATTATGAGCAGCTGATTGATATAGGCGATGCGCTTGAGGACAACGAAAATGAAATTTTCGACGACAATTATTTGCGCTACATTTCAAACTTCACAAAAAAAACAATCCGCCTGCGTGATGATATTGACATGCTGAGCGGATCTGTGGTGCATCTTCAGGATGCATATCAATCTTATATAGACATAAAATCAAACCGAACGATGCAAATATTCACGGTTGTTACGGCAATATTTTTTCCGCTCACGGTTATAGTGGGCTGGTACGGAATGAATTTTCGCAACATGCCGGAGCTTTATTGGAAGCACGGATACTTATTTGTGATTTTGCTTTCGATAACGGTTGTTACGGTGCTTGCCATTATATTTAAAAAGAAAAAGTGGATAGGCAAATGAATTGCCTGTTCGGAGGAACAAAATGAACATAAACGAAATTCTTTCCGCAGAATTTAAATTAAAGCAGTGGCAGATTGATAACACTGTGCAGCTTATTGATGATGCAAACACAATTCCATTTATTGCAAGATACAGAAAGGAAGCAACCGGTTCGCTTGATGATCAGCTGCTCAGGCAAATTTATGATCGCTTGCAATATCTTCGCTCTTTGCAGGAACAAAGAGAAAAGGTTTGCGCTTCAATAGAAGAGCAGGGCGCAATGACAGAGGAAATTGCAGCAGCTCTTTCAAATGCAAAAACCTTAACGGAAATTGAGGATATCTACCGCCCCTACAGGCCAAAGCGCAAAACAAGAGCATCTGTGGCAAAGGCAAAAGGGCTTGAGCCGCTTGCGGCAAAAATATATGAGCAAATTCAGGGGCTTGCACCGCTTGAATATGCAAATGAATTTTTAAATGATGAGGTGCCGGATTGTGAAGCTGCAATTCAGGGTGCAAAGGATATTATTGCGGAAATGATTTCTGATGATCCGGCAGGAAGAAAGCAGCTGCGATATGTTTGCCGTGCACATGGTGACATTGTTTCTAAGGGTGCAAAAGATGACTTGGGCGTTTATGAAGCATACGGCGATTATCGAGAGCCCGTTTCAAAGGTTGCAAATCACAGAATTCTTGCCATAAACAGGGGCGAAAAAGAAGGTTTTCTTAAAGTGTCGCTTGAGCTTGATAAAACAAGCGGGCTGAGCGTGCTCACGGGGCTTCACGTTAAAAATGCTTCTGCAAGCTCAGATTTGGTTCGCAATGCGGCAGATGATGCTTATTCACGCCTGATTTTTCCAAGCATTGAAAGGGAAATCAGAAATGAACTAACCGATCGTGCCTGCGAGGATTCCATAAAGGTTTTTTCAAAAAATACTGCTCAGCTTTTGATGCAGCCGCCTGTGAAAGGAAAGGTTACAATCGGGCTTGATCCCGGTTATCGCACCGGTTGCAAGGTTGCCGTTGTTGATGAAAACGGTAAGGTGCTTGATACGGGTGTTATCTATTGTGCTCCGCCGCACAACAAAACGGAAGAGGCAAAAAGAATAATAAAAAATTTCGTAAAGAAATATGATGTTAAAATGTTTGCAATAGGAAACGGCACGGCGTCACATGAAACAGAGGTTTTTGCCGCAGACGTTATAAAAGAGCTTGATTGCGGCATTGTTTATATGGTTGTCAGCGAGGCCGGAGCATCCGTTTATTCCGCATCAAAGCTTGCCGCAGAGGAATTTCCGGAATATGATGTTTCTTTGCGCTCGGCGGTTTCCATAGCAAGGCGCTTGCAGGATCCGCTTGCAGAGCTTGTTAAAATAGACCCAAAAGCAATCGGCGTCGGTCAATATCAGCACGATATGCCGCAAAAAGAACTTTCGGAGGCACTGGACGGTGTTGTTGAAGATTGCGTAAACTCCGTTGGTGTGGATTTAAATACGGCTTCTCCGTCGCTTTTGCTGCGTGTTTCGGGCGTTTCATCCGCAATCGCAAAAAATATAGCGGCTTACAGAGAAGAAAACGGCACATTTACTTCTCGCTCGCAATTGAAAAAAGTGCCTAAGCTTGGCCCAAAAGCATTTGAGCAATGTGCCGGCTTTTTAAGAATATCAGAATCCAAAGAAGTGCTTGATAACACGGCAGTGCATCCGGAATCTTATCCCGCGGCAAAGCAACTGCTCAAAATTTGCGGTGTTTCAGAAAGCGATGTTCGTAGCGGAAATATTTCTGCAATCAAAGCAGCGGTTAAAACACAGGGCACAAGCGCTCTTGCCGCTCGGCTTGATATAGGTGAGCCGACTCTTAATGATATTGTTTCTGAGCTTGGCAAGCCCGGCAGAGATCCTCGTGAAGAATTGCCTCAGCCTATGCTCAGAACGGATGTTATGGGTATTGAGGATTTAAAAGAGGGCATGGAGCTTAAAGGCACGGTGCGCAATGTTATTGATTTCGGTGCGTTCGTTGATGTGGGCGTGCATCAGGACGGGCTTGTGCATATTTCGCAAATAACAAATCGCTATATAAAGCATCCATCCGATGTGCTCAAGGTGGGCGATATAGTCACCGTTTGGGTGCTTGGGGTTGATGTTGCAAAAAAACGCATTTCACTCACAATGAAAAAGCCAAAAGAAAAGGCAGAATAAATAAAGCCGCAGCGTTGGAAAGATTTTCCGGCGCTGCGGCTTTTTGCCGCCGGTATATATTGATAATCAATGCGCATAAATGAATTATTCATTTTGCTGCTTATTTAAAAACGATAAAGCAGAATGTTAAATAAGCCGGTGTAACCACCGCCGAATCGTCAAAAAATATGCGCTATTTTGATAGCGTTTACATAATAAAATTTTTTCTTGAGTTTTCCAATGTCCATTTTACCCAATCGTTTTCTTTGAAAAATTTGTTTGCAATTCTGTGCCCTCCTTTTTCATATCTTGAATACTTTATTGGTTTGTTTGTTTTTCCGTTAAGCATCTCAAAAATTATATCAGATCCCGAAAAACCATTTGCATCTTTACCTATTGATACATTTTTATCATCTTCACTATGTGCAATCCATAAAGGAGTTGTTGTTAATCTGTTAACATCATATAAATTTTTAAAATTTATACTTCCCATAATTGAAATTGCAGAAGCATATCTGTTTGGATGAAGGTAAATTTGAGTATATACACCCATCGCACCATTAGAGACCCCGATAATGTGAATTTTTTCTTGATCTACCGGATAAGTATTGATTAAATAATGCAACAGAGCAGTAAGTATTCCGTCAAAAGAATTTCTTCCGGCAAAAGGAACTTTTTCAGAAATATCAGTCGGAAAACCAATTGATTTTGGTAATGACGGAATAAGCATTATAGAATTTAATTTGTTTAATCTTTTATAAAAATTTTTGGCTTGAATTAGTGGCAGAACTGCATTTTCACTTCCGCAATTATAACCGTGTAAAAAGATATACAACGGCATTTTTGATGATGTATTCATATTATTGGGAACACGCAAACAATATGGTAATGTATAATCAAATTTATTGCAGAACCTATAACGGCGAAATCCGCAAATTGAATTTTTACCGATGGGTATAATAGAATTATCTGCTTTGGAAAATTTTTCATTATTTTTATTTATTTTGGAGTATGCTTTTTTATAATATAAATACTTTTGTTTTGCGGATTTTGATGATTTTAAAACAAACAGTAATTGCCCGTTATTATACTCATAAAAATTTTTTCCACTCATTATATAATTGTTTTCTGATAAGAATTCTTTAAATTCATCAATTCTGTTACTCTCAAATTCAAAATATCCGCATCCGATTTTTCTTCCGAATGTTTCGCATATATAATAGTCTACAAAAGGCTCTTTATAAAATTTGACTGTTTCTTTCCCTTGTAATAAGTAGTATCCGCTTAATACCATTTCCGGGCTCCTTGAACATTTTTTATATAATAATTTCAAAGCAAATAAAAAACCTGCCGAAGCGGATAATTAAAACCGAAGCGGCAGGTTTTGTGCGTTTATTTAAGCAAAGATTTATACATTTTTATGTATTCATTTGCTGATTTGCCCCAGCTCATATCGCAGCGCAAAGCACGCTCAACAAGAGTTGGCCAGTATTCTTTGTTGTTATATGCATCAACGGCTCTGTAAATTGCACCCAGCATATCATAAGCATCATAAGATTTAAAGGTAAAGCCGTTTCCTTGGCCGTCGCCGCTGTCTGTAACAGAGTCTTTAAGTCCGCCTGTTTCACGAACTATTGGCAGTGTGCCATAGCGCAATGCAACCATTTGCGAAAGTCCGCAAGGCTCGCTCTTGCTTGGCATCAGGAATAAATCGGCACCGGCATAAATCTTTCTTGCCAAATCCGGCACAAAGCCAAGGCGCAAGCCGACTTTATCGGGATATTTATCGTGCAGCTCTCTGAAATAGCTTTCATATTGCCATTCGCCGGATCCCAGCACAACATATTGAATATCTCTTTCCCAAAGGCTTTTTTCAAGCACCTCACGCATAAGGTCTACTCCCTTGTGGCCAACAAGCCTTGTTACTATGCCAACAAGAGGAGTATCAGGCTTAACGGCAAGCCCCATCATTTTTTGAAGCTCTGTTTTGTTAACAGACTTTGCGGAAAAATCATCTGCATTGTAGTTTTTCCAAAGTGATTTGTCTGTTGCAGGGTCATAGCTTACTGTATCAATTCCGTTAAGTATGCCGCAAAGCTTCCATGAGCGTTGGTTAAGAATTGGGTCAAGCCCGTATGAATACCAAGGATCAAGAATTTCCTTTGCATATGTTGGCGAAACGGTTGTAACCTTGTTTGCGCATTCAATGCCTGCCTTAAGGAAATTAACAAGCCCGTCATACTGAATAAGGTCGTAATGCTCAGGCCCTATTCCAAGCACATCCTCAAGCAACTCGTTGCCGTATTTGCCCTGATATTGAATATTGTGAATCGTGAAAACTGTTTTGATGTTTTCAAATCCCATTCTGTTTGCATAATAGCAACTGTAATAAAGCGGAGTAAGCGCAGTTTGCCAATCGTTGCAATGAATTATATCGGGTTTCCAATCGATTGCCGGAATTATTTCAAGCACAGCTCTTGCAAAGAAAGCAAATCTTTCGGCATCGTCATAATGGCCGTAAATTCCGTCTCTCTTAAAATAATATTGGTTATCAAGAAAATAGAAAACAACTCCGTTAAGCTTTGCCTCAAAAATTCCGCAATATTGGCGGCGCCAGCTTACGGGCACCGAAATTGAAGTGATAAAGGTGAGTTGGTCGCCGAACTTTTGCTTTATGGATTCATAAAGCGGCAAAACAACCCTGCAGCCAATAAGCCTTTTGCGAAGCGCAATCGGTAGTGAGCCTGCAACATCGCCGAGCCCGCCGGATGCCATCCAAGGATTTGCCTCAGAAGCAGCAAATAAAACTTTCATAAATAATTTACCTCCAAAGCGTTAAATTCGTGTGCCTTTAGTTAAGGTCACAGGAAATGTAGGAGCACCTGAAAGCTCCACACCGCTTTTAATTTGCACATTTTTATCTGATATTACATAATTCAAATTTGAATTTTCGCCGATAACAGTGTCTTGCATAAGAATTGAATTTTTAACAACGGCGCCTTTTGCGATTTTTGCGCCTTTGAAAATAATGCAGTTTTCAACAGTGCCGTCAATAATGCAACCGTCTGCCACAAGTGAATTCTTTGTGCTTGATTCAGGGCCGTAAAGAGTTGGCATATCGTCTCTCTCTTTAGTGTAAACGGGAAAATCTTTGCTGAAAAGCTTGTGCCTGCTCTCGTCTTTAAGAAGCTTCATTGAAACATCATAATAAGCCTGCACTGAGGAAACCGTGCCGATAAACGAATCGGTTGCATCGTATGCCCTTATATCAAGATCGTTTACATTTGCCATAAGCACGTTCTTTTGGAATGAAATCCTGTTTTTTGAATGAGCTTGTGTGATAAGATTTTCAAGCAAATACTTTTTCATAATAACGATGTTTACACTGTGGTAAATATCGCCGCCGTCTGTGCGGTCAAGGCTCATTTCGGTGATTCTGCCGTTTTCATCAACCTTGTCAAAGCAAAGTATTGAGCCGATTTTATCCGGCATAGGGGCTTTAACGCCCACAACGGTAATGTCTGCACCGGATTTTTCATGTGTGTCAAACAGCTTTTCGTAATCAAGCGAAAGCACATTATTGCAATCGCACATAACAACATATGATTGGTTGCTTTGTTCCAAAAAGCCCATGTTTCCGAAAATAGCATCAATTCTGTTGCCCCACATTGTGGCAGAGCCAACGTTAAAAGGCGGCAAAATGAAAAGGCCGTCATTCTTTCTGTTTAAATCCCACGGCTTACCCGTGCCCACATGATCCATAAGCGATTGGAAGTTTGCATTTGTGATAACGCCGATTTTAGTTACGCCGCTTTCAACCATATTTGAAAGCGGAAAATCTATGAGTCTGTATCTGGAGCAAAACGGAACAGAGCCCATTGTTCTGGAGGCAGTCAGGCTGTCCAGTGTGCCCTCGTGAATATTGGCAAATATCATGCCTAAAACTTTTTTGCCGTTCATTCGGAAACCTCCTCATTTGAATTTATCATTCTGCCCGGTTCAATATGTGTGCCGCTTTTTATTGTGGCACCTGCGCCGATAACCGCAATGCCCCAATCCTCGGGCTTGGTGAGCAATTCGGGAATTTCGCCAACCTTTGCATCTTCTTCAATAACGGCATTTTCCGCAATTATTGAATAGTAAACCTTTGCGCCTTTTTTTATAACGGCACCGGGCATGATTACACTGTAGCGCACATCGGCATCCGCTTCAATCGTTACATTGCTTGAAACAACGCTGTAATCAACATTGCCGTCTATCTCGCAGCCCTCTGAAACTGATGAGTTTTCAACCTTTGCATTATTTCCTATGTAGTGCGGCGGGCTCGCAGGAGTTTTACTGTATATTTTCCAGCCGGGATCGCTTAAATCAAGATCAACATTCGGGTTGATAATATCAAGATTTGCTTCCCAAAGGGAATCTATAGTGCCAACATCTTTCCAATATCCGGCAAACGGAAATGCAAACATACGCTCGCCGGCATCAAGCATCATCGGAATAATGTTTTTGCCGAAATCGTTTGAGGAATCCGGGTTGTTTTCATCTGCAACAAGGTATTTTCTTAACTTGTCCCAGCTAAACACATAAACGCCCATGGATGCTTTGTTTGATTTTGGCTCTGCGGGTTTCTCTGCAAATTCATAAATTTTATTTGCTTCATCTGTTGCAAGAATGCCAAAGCGTGATGCTTCCTCCCATGGCACCTCAAGCACTGCAATTGTGCATGCGGCGTTGTTTTTTTCATGAAAATCAATCATGTTTGCATAATTCATTTTATAGATATGATCGCCTGAAAGCACAACAACATATTCCGGATTGTATTTTTCAATAAAGTTAATATTTTGATAAATGGCGTTTGCAGTGCCTTTATACCATTCTTTGCTGCCCATGGCTTCATAGGGCGAAAGCACATGAACGCCTCCGTTTTGTCTGTCTAAATCCCAAGGCTGCCCATTGCCTATATAATCGTTTAATTCAAGCGGCTGATACTGAGTGAGCACGCCAACGGTGTATATGCCGCTGTTTACGCAGTTTGAAAGCGGGAAATCGATAATTCGATAATTGCCGCCGTAAGGAACTGCGGGTTTGGCAATGTTTTTTGTAAGCACGCCGAGCCTGCTGCCCTGGCCGCCTGCAAGAAGCATTGCAACAACATTTGTTTTATGCGCCATAAATAATATTCCTCCTATTTATACTTTTTCAATAAATATTGCATTAAGGCCACCAAGCTTAATTCCGATGCTTTGGTCAAAGCCATGCATCGGCTTTTTGGCATTTGCCTTGTATGTGCCGGAAAGTCTTTGCTTTTTGCCGCCGTATTTTTTCAGCGATGAATCAAACACAACCTTGTATGTTGCATTTTCGGGCACGCCGATTCTGTATTCGCTGTGTTCGTTGGGAGTAAAGTTGAAAATTCCTATAAGGTCTTTTCCGCTTTTGCTCATTCTGCGGAAGGCTATTGTTGAATTTGCGCTGTCATCGCTTGAAATCCAGCTAAAGCCGTCCCAGCCGTAATCAATTTCCCACAGCTGAGGATGGTCTTTATAAAAGTGGTTAAGCTCTTTCGAAAATTCAAGCAGTTTTTTATGCTTTTCATAATCAAGCAGCAGCCAGTCAAGCCCTTCTTCAAATGCCCATTCTTTGAATTGGCCGAATTCCTGCCCCATAAACAAAAGCTTTTTTCCCGGATGCGCTGCCATATACATCAAAAACAATCGCATTCCGTCAAACTTCATATCATAGTCGCCGGGCATTTTATTGAGCAAGCTGCCTTTTCCGTGCACCACCTCATCGTGGCTTATCGGCAAAATAAAGTTTTCCGAAAAAGCATAGAAAAAGCTAAAGGTTATGCAGTTGTGGTTGCCTTTTCTGAAAAGCGGATCCATGGAGGTGTAGCGAAGCATATCGTTCATCCAGCCCATGTTCCATTTAAAGTTGAAGCCAAGCCCGCCTATATCCGGCGGCATTGTTATCATCGGCCAAGCTGTTGATTCCTCGGCAATCATCATGATTTCAGGATGCTCTTTAAACATTGCCGTGTTAAGCTGCTTTAAAAAATCAACCGCTTCAAGGTTTTCGTTTCCGCCGTTTTTGTTCGGCACCCATTCGCCGGCCTCTCTGCCGTAATCAAGGTAAAGCATAGAGGCAACCGCATCAACTCTGAGCCCGTCAAAGTGAAACACATCCGCCCAGTACATTGCAGAGGAAATCAAAAAGCTTTTAACTTCATTTCTGCCGTAATCAAAAACTCTTGTGCCCCATTCCTTATGCTCGCCCTTGCGCATATCGCTGTATTCGTAAAGCGGGCCGCCGTCAAATTCATAAAGCCCGTGCGCGTCTTTAGGAAAATGAGCAGGCACCCAATCAAGAATAACTCCTATATCGGCTTTATGGCATTCATCAACGAAAAACATTAAATCGTCCGGTGTGCCGTATCGTGATGTCGGAGCAAAATATCCGGTAACCTGGTAGCCCCATGAGCCATCAAAAGGATATTCCATAAGCGGCATCATTTCAATGTGAGTATATCCCATTTCCTTAACATAGGGAATAAGCTCTTTTGCCATTTCCCTGTATGAAAGAAAATCTCCGTTTTCTTTGCGTTTCCAAGAACCGAAATGAATTTCATAAATATTTACGGGCTTTTCAAGTATGCTGCCCTTTGCCTGAGATTTTTTCCAAGGCTTGTCGTGCCATTTATAGCCGCCCAGCTCATAAATTTTTGATGCCGTTCCCGGCCTTGTTTCGCTGTGAAAACCATAGGGATCTGCTTTGTAAAGCACTCTGCCGTCTTTTGCGGAAATTGCGTATTTGTAGCAATCATATTTTTTTACGCCGTCTATCACAGCTTCCCAAATTCCGGGCGAAATCAGCTTCATTTTGTTTGAGTTTTCGCTCCAATCGTTGAAATCGCCCACAACGGAAACTTCAACTGCATCGGGTGCCCAAACTCTGAATGCAAAGCAATCCTCTTTTATCTTATGAGCACCGAAGAATTCATATGCTCTGTAATTCTCTCCTTTATTAAAAAGGTAGATAGGAAATTCGTATTCTTTTTTCAGTTTCTCCATAGGTCTCATCTCCCCGTGCATAAGCACTGTTCAATTTTGACAATTATCAGAATGGGCAAATTTGCATATTTTATGCCCATGATATTAACTATCATTTTCATTGTAGCACCTTGCAAACCAATATTCAAGTGTTTTTTGGTTACTTTGTTACAAGATATTTTTGCTAAAAGCGAATAATTGTGCAAAATGTAATAAAATTGCTCGGTTTTTTGGTTAAAACGGAATAAAAGATCGTCTTTTGAATAAACATTTTGGTTAAGTGGACGGAAATTGCTGTAAACAAGTTTTTTGAGTATGTTTTCTTAGTATAATTTTGTGTGAACGATCACTCGCTTTTTTGCGTGGTTCGCATTGAAACAATTGCGCTTTTGCACTTTTGTTATGCATAAATGATAATTTAGTGCTGCCATTGCCGTGGATTTTTAATTTATTTTTCTATTGATTGCATATATATAGGTATGTTATAATAGTTAACATTAAATAATAGGCTTATAAATATGTATGTTGCAGATTTAATCGGCAATCGATTGCGGCGGTGCTCGTTTTTGTTTGAGGTGATATGGCGTGAAGGATATAATAGTTGTTTATCCGGTTAAAGAAACCGCTATGTCCATTCGCTCTCTTATAGAAAAAAACGGGTTTCATGTTTCGTGCGTCTGTGCGCTCGGCACGTCTGCACTTGATGTTGCAAACTCGGCTGTTCAAGGTGTGGTGGTTTGCCCGTTTCTGATGAGAGACATGACTGCGGCCGAACTGGCAGAGCAGCTTCCAATCGGTTTTGATGTTATTGCTCTTTCAAAAAACGGTATTGAGCAGTATATGGGAAATCTTATAACACTTCCTTTGCCGATAAACAGAATGGAATTTGTGCGAACGGTGGCTTTGCTTGCTAACAGCAAAGCAAGCTTTACACGCAGGGCGGAAAAGGAAAGCGAATACATATCAAAAGCAAAGCAGGCACTTATGAGCATTAAGGGCATGAGCGAAATGCAGGCTCATAAGTTTTTGCAAAGTGAAAGCATGTGCAGCGGCAAAAAAATATCTGCTGTTGCAATGGATATATTAGACAGGCTTGCTTAGCGGAGGGTAAATATTACAGTCTGCTCATGCCACGGCAAAGCAAATTTCAAAAGCTTTGTGCCGAGGCAAGCCGGAAAGGATAGGGCTTATGAAGTTTACTAAAATGCACGGCTGCGGCAACGATTATATATATGTTGATTTGTTTACGGAAAAAGTAAAAAATCAATCGGATGCCGCAATAAAACTTTCTGACAGGCATTTCGGAATCGGCGGCGACGGTGTTATTTACATTCAAAAAGGCACAATTGCCGATTTTGAAATGGTTATGTATAATGCAGACGGCTCTCGCGGCGCAATGTGCGGAAACGGCATTCGCTGCGTTGCAAGATATGTTTATGATAAACATTATACCGATAAAAAGGAATTTACAATCGAATCAATGGGCAAGGTAAAATATATAACTCTTTCCCTTGATGAAAACGGCGACGTTGCATTTATAAAGGTTGATATGGGGGCGCCGATCCTTACGGCTGCGGAGATTCCCGTTCTTAGCGAAGAAAGCCCTGTAATAAATAAAAGGGTGCAAATCGGCGGTGCGGATTTTGATATAACCTGTGTTTCAATGGGCAATCCTCATGCTGTGGCTTTCATAGATAAAAGCCCGCGTGATTTTGCCGTTGAAAAATACGGCCCATTGTTTGAAAAAAACAGCATGTTTCCGGATCGTGTAAACACTGAATTTGCTTATGTTATCAGCAAAAAAGAAATTGAAATGCGAGTTTGGGAAAGAGGCGCCGGCGAGACTCTTGCTTGCGGCACGGGCACCTGTGCCACGGCGGTTGCCGCAATACTTAACGGTTTGGCCGATAATGATTTAACGGTTCATCTTCTCGGCGGCGATTTAAAAATAAGCTGGAGCGGTAATGAGGCAGACAGTGTGTTTATGACCGGCCCTGCCGAATACGCTTTTACCGGCGAGATTGATTATAATTAAAAACGGAGGTTTAAAATATGAAGATTAACGACAATTTCTTAAAGCTTGAAGGCTCTTATTTGTTTTCAACGGTTGCCAGAAAGCAGCGTGAGTATCAGGAGGCTCATCCCGATAAGGAGGTTATCCGCCTTTCTATCGGCGATGTAACAAAGCCGCTTGCCCCCGCTGTTATTGAGGCTATGCATAAGGCTGTTGACGAAATGGCAAACGAGGCAACATTCAGAGGTTATCCGCCCGAGCACGGATATGATTTCCTTGTTGAAGCCATCCACAAAAATGATTATGAGGCTCGTGGCCTTGATATTTCTGAGGACGAGATTTTTGTTTCGGACGGTGCTAAATCGGATTGCGGAAACATCGGCGATATTTTCAGCCTTGATAACAAGGTTGCAATTTGCGATCCCGTATATCCCGTTTATCTTGATTCAAACATTATGAGCGGCAGAACGGATATTATCTATATGCCTTGCACTGCCGAAAACGGCTTTATGCCTCAGCTTCCGAGCGAGGTGCCGGATATTATTTATCTTTGCTTCCCAAATAATCCCATCGGCGTTGCCGCAAGCAAGGATCAGCTTAAGGTTTGGGTTGATTATGCCATTGAGCACGGTGCGGTTATTCTTTATGATTCTGCTTATGAGGCTTTTGTTACGGACGGCTCCGTTAGGTCGATTTATGAGGTTGAAGGCGCAAAAAAGTGTGCAATTGAATTTCGTTCGTTTTCAAAAACAGCAGGCTTCACCGGCGTTCGCTGCGGCTACACCGTTGTTCCTAAGGATCTTGAGTTCGGCGGTGTCAGCCTTAATGCTCTTTGGGCACGCAGGCAGGCAACAAAGTTTAACGGCGTAAGCTATATTACACAAAGAGGCGCCGAGGCAGTTTACAGCGAGCAGGGCCAAAAGGAAATTAAAGAAATTCTTGCATACTATCAAAGAAATGCAAAAACAATTTATGATGGGCTCACCGAAGCGGGCTTCACTTGTTACGGTGCGGTAAATTCACCGTATGTTTGGCTTTCCGTTCCTCAGGGAATGACCTCTTGGGAATTCTTTGATGATCTGCTTGAAAAGTGCCAGGTAGTGGGAACTCCAGGTTCGGGCTTCGGCAAATGCGGCGAGGGCTATCTTCGCCTCACGGGCTTTGGCAATTACGAAAAAACAATTGAAGCTGTTGACAGAATCAAAACTGTTTACGGCAAATAATTTGCAAATGATTTTTTTGGCGTTGAGCCTTAAATTTGTTTAAAAAATATTTTGAATATCGGAGGATAAAAAAATGGAAAAGAAAGAGCAGCTTTATGAAGGCAAGGCTAAAAAGGTTTGGGCAACGGAAGATCCCGATGTGGTTATCGTTGACTACAAAGATGACGCCACTGCCTTTAACGGCAAGAAAAAGGGCACAATAGCAGGCAAGGGTGTTGTAAACAACAAAATGTCTAACTATTTGATGCAAATTCTTGAAACAAAGGGTATCCCAACCCATTTTGTTAAAGAACTTTCAGACCGTGAAACAGCGGTTAAGAAGGTTTCCATTGTTCCGCTTGAGGTTATTATCCGCAATCGTGCAGCAGGCTCAATCTGCAAAAGACTCGGCCTTGAAGAGGGCATGGATTTTGTTGCTCCTTCCATTGAATTTTCTTATAAGTGCGATGAGCTTGATGATCCGCTTATTTCCGAATATCATGCAATCTCCTGCGGCTTTGCAACAAGGGAAGAGGTAGACACTATTAAAGATATGGCATTTAAGATCAATGATGTTCTTAAAGAATATTTTGCTTCAATCGGTGTTGAGCTTATAGATTTCAAGCTTGAATTCGGCAAAACATCAGACGGCACAATTGTGCTTGCAGACGAGATCAGCCCCGACACCTGCCGTTTCTGGGATATCAAAACTCACGAAAAGCTTGATAAGGATCGTTTCCGCCGTGATCTTGGCGGCGTTGAAGATGCTTACGCAGAAATGATGAAAAGGACGGGTCTTGAAAAATAATGCCTAATAATACTTACAACACTCCGTTTAATTCACGCTATGCCAGCAAGGAAATGCAATATATTTATTCTCCCGATTTTAAGTTTAAAACATGGAGAAAGCTTTGGATTGCACTTGCAGAGGCGGAAAAAGAGCTTGGCCTTGATATCACTCAAGAGCAGATAGACGAGCTTAAGGCGCATGCGGAGGATATAAATTACGAAGCTGCCGCTGCATATGAAAAGCAGTTTCGCCACGATGTTATGAGCCATGTGCATGCTTACGGAGATCTTTGCCCAAAGGCAAAGGCAATCATTCACCTTGGCGCCACAAGCTGCTATGTGGGCGATAACACCGATGTTATCACAATGAGAGAGGCACTTTTGCTTATCAAGAAAAAGCTTGTTAATGCAATTGCCTCCGTTGCAAAATTTGCAAATGAATATAAGGATATGCCGTGCCTCGGCTTCACCCATTTTCAGCCTGCACAGCCCACCACAGTGGGCAAAAGAGCAACTCTTTGGCTCATGGATCTTGTTATGGATTATAACGAGATAAATCATGTGCTCGGCACTCTTATGCTGCTTGGCTCAAAGGGCACAACCGGCACTCAGGCATCCTTCCTTGAGCTGTTTGGCGGTGATCATGAAAAGTGCAAGCTTCTTGATCAAAAAATTGCAGATAAAATGGGATTTAAGTCTTGCTTCCCCGTAAGCGGACAAACATATGCAAGAAAGCTTGATACTATCGTTTGCAATTGCCTTGCGCTGATTGCTCAGTCTTGCTGCAAATTTTCAAATGATTTGCGCTTGCTTCAAAATCTTAAAGAAATTGAAGAGCCTTTTGAAAAAAATCAAATCGGTTCCTCGGCAATGGCATATAAGCGCAATCCGATGCGCAGCGAAAGAATTGCATCTCTTTCACGCTATGTGATGATTGATGCGCTCAATCCCGCTTGGACGGCATCTGCTCAGTGGTTTGAAAGAACGCTGGACGACAGTGCAAACAAGCGTGTTTCTGTGGCAGAGGCCTTCCTTGCGCTTGACGGTATTCTTGATCTTTATATAAATGTTACAAGCGGACTTGTTGTTTATCCCAAGGTTATCGAATCACGCTTGATGAGCGAACTTCCGTTTATGGCAACAGAAAATATTATGATGGATGCTGTTAAAAAAGGCGGCGATCGCCAAGATCTGCACGAAAGAATTCGTGTTCATTCAATGGCGGCTGCACAGGTTGTTAAGGCAGAGGGCGGTAAAAATGATTTAATTGATCGCATTGCCGCAGATCCTGCATTTATGATGACCAAGGAAGAAATCCTTGCCGTTATGAAGCCGGAAAACTATGTTGGCAGAGCTCCGCAGCAAACAGTTGATTTTCTTAATGAAGTTATAAATCCGATACTTGATGCCGAAAAAGACTTGCTTGGCATTGATGTTGAAATAAATGTTTGATAAACGGAGGATTATATGATTCAGTTAAGTGTACTTCAAACCTTTGCCGATTTGTTTTCCAATTTTAAAAACATTGAAATCGGCCAAATTGCAATGCTTGCAATCGGCGCAGTTCTGATCTATCTTGCAATCAAAAAGGAAATGGAGCCGTCGCTTTTGCTTCCGCTTGGCTTCGGCACAATTCTTGTTAACCTTCCAATGAGCGGCGCTATCGGTGAAGACGGCCCTATCACGGTGCTTTTCAGTGCCGGTATCAGCACGGGCGAGCTTTTTCCGCTGCTGCTGTTTATCGGTATCGGCGCAATGATAGATTTCGGCCCGCTGCTTAAAAACCCGTGGCTGATGCTTTTCGGCGCTGCGGCCCAATTCGGCATTTTCTTCACATTCTTCCTTGCATCATTCTTCTTTGATATTAAGGATGCCGCTTCGATTGCGGTTATAGGTGCGGCAGACGGCCCAACATCAATTTATGTGGCTCAGGTGCTGGATTCGGCTTATTTAGGCCCCATTATGGTGGCGGCATATTCGTATATGGCGCTCGTGCCTATCATTCAGCCGCCTGTTATTAAGCTTTGCACAACGAAAAAAGAACGCCTTATCAGAATGAAATATCATCCCGGCGAGGTTACAAAGCTCACAAAGATTTTGTTCCCGATCGTTATAACAATTGTTGCAGGTGTGGTTGCTCCGCAATCTGCTGCGCTTGTAGGCTTCCTGATGTTCGGTAACCTTATTCGTGAGTGCGGCGTGCTTGATTCTCTTTCTCAAACTGCGCAAAACTCTCTTGCAAATATTATCACAATTTTGCTCGGCCTCACTGTTGCTTCGCAAATGTATTATAAGGATTTCCTTAAATGGAATACTCTTATCATTCTTGCTCTTGGCCTTGTCGCATTTATTTTCGACACTGCCGGCGGTGTGTTCTTTGCAAAACTCGTCAACCTTTTCCTGCCTAAGGATAAGAAAATCAACCCGATGATCGGTGCGGCAGGTATCTCGGCTTTCCCGATGAGCGGCCGTGTTGTTAACCAAATGGGTCTTAAAGAGGATAATCAAAACTTCCTTCTTATGCAGTCTATAAGCGTAAATGTTTCCGGTCAGATCGGCTCTGTTATTGCCGGCGGCCTTATCCTTACGCTTGTGCAGAGCATTCTTGCTAAATAATCGGAGGTATGGCTATGTTTGATATTTTATTAAAATTAAATGTTATCGCAATGGCAATCCATGCCGATTCATGGAAGCAAACCTTGCCCGTTATGCTTATAGGAATGGTTGGCATATTCCTTGTTATAGGCGCTATTATTCTTATAACTTACGGCCTTAATAAGCTTTCTGCTAAAAATAAGAAAGACGATAACGAAGATAAATAATTGTTGCAAACACGGGCGGCTGGCAGCATATTCCACAAAAGATAATATGCTTTAAGTTTTTTGAACTTTGCCTGTTGAACTGTTGAAAAAATCTGCCGAAATCTCGGCAGATTTTTTTGTTAGTGCTTTGCAAGCAAAGTCGTCTGCTTAAATCGGCGTGTATCAAAATCAATGAATACAAAAGCAATGAATAAATGAAATGTGCGGTATAAATGCAGGCCGACTTTGCTGCAATATAAATACGGCATTTTGCTGCTTGTTTGATTTATAAGGCACTTTTACGAAGCAAGCTCCTTTGCCGCTGTTTTTATTTGCTTGACTTTTGGATTGCCGTGTGTTAATATATGCTTTGTTAAGTCGGTGTTTATTACGAAGAGGGTCCACCCGTTCCCATTCCGAACACGGTAGTTAAGCTCTTCAGTGCCGAAAATACTTGGCGGGCAGCCGCCCGGGAAAATAGGTCAACGCTGACATTTTAAAAGCATCTTGCCTTTGCAGGATGCTTTTTTCTTTATTGAAACAGAAAAACTGCCGGCACAATATTTGTGCCGGCAGTTTTTGTTGCTTGCCGCTAAAATGCATTTGCATACAGATTATATTAAGCAAAATCAACTCATGGTGTGGATGTCTTTTCCGGAGATTGCCCCAAGCCCGGAGGGCCCTGTTTTTTCGTTTAATCCGCTGTAAAAGAGATAATATTTTCCGTCTGCATAAAGCAGAGAGCAGCGATAAAGGCCTCTGTTGTCCCAACTGTTTGTGCCTTTTGAGGGGCTGAAAAGCTTTTCGGCTTTGGTATAGTGCACATTATCGGTTGAATAAGTGTAATAAAGATCCATATGTGTTCTTTCGTTTACACTTGGATAATAAGCGGATATAACCGCTTCATAGCCCTTTGTGGTGTGGATAAGATCAAGGTGCCAATTGGCAAGCTCTTTATCATCATATGTTATCTGAATCTGCCTGAGCTCGCTCCAATTTTTTCCGTCTTTGCTTTCTCTGTAATCAAGTGAATGATCGGTGTTTTGATTTATTGCCCACATCCTGTACATTCCGTTTTCATAAACTATTGCAGGGCTGAGAAAGTCGTAAACATGAAGCTCGCCGTAGAGCATATCCTCTGCATCACTCCAATGAACGCCGTCTGAAGTGGTTCTGCGGCGAAGAGCGGTTCTGCCGTTTGGTTTGTCATAAAATCTCCACCAGCATTCAAGCTTGCCTGTGTCTGAATTATAAACAAGCTCGGTGTCCGAATTATAAACTCCGCCCCGTTCATAATTTGAAGGCCGCGGATCAAGGGGATTTGTAAATCCGGATGGCACAACCCAATTCTTTGAATCGTTGCTTGCCGCAATGTGAGGGTTTTCCCAATAATCATCGCAGTTTTTATACGGTGTGTAAGCCATCCAATATTTATAGCCGCCAAAGCCGTTTTCAAAATATTGCACAGATGGGTGATAGTTAAATATATCGCCGTATGCATTTCTGATATTAAGCGGGGACGCAGCGTGCTGATTGGCGTTTCTTACATAAATACGGCAGCATGCCGATGCGCCGTTTTTAGTAGCTTTGATTATTACCGCGCCTGCTTTTAAAGCCTTTGTTTTGCCACCCGAAACAGAAACAACATTGCTGTCTGAACTGCTCCATTTAATTTCTCCGCTTTCATTTCCGCCGAGCTTTTTGGAAAGATCCACGGAATTGTTTATGCTGAGCGAATACTCATCACTGTCAAATTTAAAGGCGCTGTCGCCGGAAACGCCGGTAACCTCAATGCTTTTTGAGCTGTTTTTGATTTTTGCCGTGATTGTAGCGGTGCCGATTCCGTTTATCGTTATCTTACCGTTTTCAACCGAAGCTATCTTTTCGTTTGAACTGCTCCATTCGATTTGCTCATTTGAATACTGGGGATAAAGCTTTGCTCCTATTTCAATTTCATCGCCTATGGGAGATGTGAAATTGCCTCTGTCAAGCGTTATAACAGATGCTTCAACAATGCCGTCTCTGATGTTTGTGAGCTCGGATGCTTTAATGTATCCCTCTTTGATTTTACCGCCGGAAACATAAATGATTTTGCACCAATTGCCTCGGCGTGCCAAAATTTTAATTTCTCCCGTTTTTTCTGTTTTGCCGTTTGAAAAAGCAACGGAAAGCGGGTAGGCTTTAACCTTATAGCCCTCGGAAACGGTTGCAACGGAGAAAACCTCGCATTTTTGCTGCTCTTTTTTATATGAATTAAGTACGCCTTTGCACGAAAATGCCGCAATTATTATAATGAGCACGGCAACGGCTGCGGAAATTGATATTATTTTTTTGTTTGTATATTCCACAATTATTACCTCCTGCCGTTAAAATTCCGCACGGCTTGCAATATTGTCTATCACATATGCGGAGTTTTGATAAACGAATTTTACCGTTGCAAAGCCTGTGTTTGTTTTTTCTTCCGATGTGTTATCAACCTTGTTTGAGAGGGTGTATTTATAGTCAAAGGTTATTGTTATGTCTGTTTCACCGTTTGAATTATAGCTTATATATGTTTTATCGCTGCTGCTTTTTTCGCATTTTGCGTTTGTTATTTCAAAATCGGAAACCTCTAAGTTTTCGTTTGTGTAATATACCTCGTCCTCGGCATTTTTCAGCACTGCTAAAAACTTATCGCCGTCAAAGGATTTTGAAATTCCAAGATCGTCTGTGTTGATGCTGTTTTTAATTGCGCCCTGATAAAGCGCCTCTATTGCTCCTTTTGTGCGGTCATAAAGCGCTGTGCTTTCGTCCACCTCAAGCGCAACATAAAAGATGTTGTTGCCGCTGCTGATGTCCGCCGTTTGGGCATAATCAAGCCCGGCTTCGTTTTTCGCCGTTATTTCATATGAGCCTGCAAAAAGATAATCGGATTTATATTCTGCATAGCTCAGTTCATTTGTTCCCGGTGCAGATGTTGGGGTGATGATATTTGTGCTTTTAACTTCTTTTCCGTTTAACGCAATTTCCGTGCCTTGCGGTGCATATATAACTGCTCTTGTGATTATGTCCTCTATGGGAACGGCCTTATAGGTGTCGTATTTGTAAAATCCGTTTTTTGTCATTTGCAGTGTGATATAATAAACACCTTGTTCGCCGTCTTCCGTGATATAATTCATGCTGTAATAGTTTATATCACCGTCTTTTCTGTCTCTTTCAATTTTATAATCCGCGATTTTGGATTTGTTAATCGCAAAGGCGTCAGGATTGGCTTTGCAATATTCAACAAAGCTTTCCTGTGTTATAAACGGCGAATTGAAAAACGGCGAGTTTTTGTAAACTTTTGCCCAATTTCCGTCTATAACATTGCTAACATAGGATGCAACAAATCTGTCCGGCGAATACTTTGCCGAGAGCAAAGGATAAATCAATGTGATTGCCGCCGCAATGATCATGCAAGCAAGCACCGCACAAATTATGATTATTGCCTTTGCTTTTTTTGCCGATTTCTTTTTCTTTTCTTTTGCGGTTTCTGCTTCTGTTTCATCGTGAAAGTTATTTTGAGTTTCGCTGTTTTCGTCATTAACCGCTTGTTTCAGCTTATCCGCTTCAAAAAGCTCGAAATTATAATTATCTTCCATATCTTACCTCAACTGATATTTTTATACTAAAGCGCTTTGAGCGCATTGTATTCCTTTTCGGATATTTCAAGCACGGAACCGTGCCTTGGGTGAAGCTCATTTAGTGAGAATTTTTTTGCCGGCACCTCGCAAAAATGCAGCATGTCGCTTGTTTTTTGCATATAGTAGCCGCCGTCAACATATTTATCCGCAATCATTATATATTCATCTTTTCCGGAAAGAGGGTAGATGCAGTTTCCTTCAAGATGAATATTTGTGTTGCAGGCTCTTCTTGGCGTTGCCTCTGTGTATGGACCGGAAATTTCATCTGAAATTGCAATGCAAATTGTTTTTTCATATTCATCTTTATAGTAAAGATAGTATTTGCCGCCCTTTTCTATTATATCTGCATCAATTCCGTCTTTGCCGCTTTTCGGCGCAAAAAGCAGGCTCGGAGCAGTTGTGAGGCTGCGAAAATCCTTTGTGTATGCAAAGCGAATAACAGTGGGCTCACTTCCTTTGTTGTGGTGCGACCAATATATCATATATTCTTTGCGCTTTTTATCAAATAAAGCCTCCGGCGCCCAAACTCTGTCTGCCGTTTCGCAGCCCTTGATTTTTGAAAAATCAATTATTCTTTCGCTGTGCCAGTTTATTAAATCACTGCTTTCCAAAACAACAATGCTGCAATTGCTGTTCCAGCCGTCTCGGCATTTCATGTCTGTTGCAATAATAATGAAGCCGCCGTTCTCTTTCCTTAAAATAAAAGGGTCGCGGCAGCATTTCTTGCCAAGCTTTTGTTCAATAATTTTTTTGCCGCCGTTTACAGCTTCAAAATCAAACCCGTTGCTTGAAATCGCAAAATGCACACTTTCATTTTCGGGCTCGTTGCCGGTAAAATAGCAAAACAGATAATAGGTTTTGTTAGAATTCATTTATCATTCACCGCTTGAATTATAACAAAAAGAACGCTGTTGTTCAATATGATTTACATATAAATATGTATAACAAAATAAAAATTTAAATTGAATTATAATGCTTATTCTGCTATGATTGATAAAGTAATCGGAAAGTGTGGTGTTTTTTTGAATTCGCAGGAATATTTTATTTATCTTCTTCGCTGCCATTTAAGCGGCGAAAATCCAAACGGCGTTGAGAATACCGATTGGGCAGAGATTTATTCACTCTCCGAAAAGCACAGCGTAACGGCAATTGTTTCAAGTGAAATCAAAAAGCTGCCTGTGCAATTTCGCCCCGGCGGAAAGCTTCTTTCTGCTTTTAATCAAAGATTGGGCTACACTGTCAGAAATTATGAAATAAAGATGCAGGCAATCACAAGATTTGTAAGTGTTTTAAGTGATGCCGAAATTCCGCATCTTATTGTTAAGGGTGCCGTATTGCGCTTTTTGTATCCTGTGCCGGAGCTGCGCACAAGCGGAGACACCGATGCGATAATTGCCCCCGCAAACTATCAAAAGGCTATGGATGCTCTTGTGCAAAACGGCTTTAAAATTATAAAAAAATACCATAATGTTGCCAATATGGTTTATAACGGAGAGGAATTTGAATTGCACACAGAGCTTGAAAGCGTTAATGTGCAAAGCAAGGTCTATTTTTCGGATTTTTTCGGCAACATAAGCGAAAGCTCGGAATTTACTTATAAACTGAAGCCTTTTTATCATTTACTTTACGCTATTACCCATATTGCAAAGCATCTAAAAACAGGCGGTGCAGGGGTAAGAATGATAATGGATATAGATATTTTCTTTCGCAATTATCCGGATACGGATATAGAAAAACTGCTGCACGAATGCGAAAATATGGGCTTAAAGCAAACCGCACTTGTGCTTATCGCACTTTCAAAAAAATGGTTTGGCACTCCCGTTTCCGTTCCTTACACCTTTGATGATGCGGAGCATGCCGAGCTTTATACCGTGTTGGCGGATGTTGTTTTAACCGGCGGCGTTTTCGGCTTTGATAACGGCGGCGTGGGTATGGTTAATTTAAGAAATGAAATGGGAAGCAGCGGTAAAAACGGAAAGGCCGTTTCAATTAAAGCTTTTTTCAAATGGGTTTTTCCTGGTGTTGAATATTTGAAAGAACGCTTTTACTATTGCTATAAATATCCCGTTTTGGCACCTGTTGCTTGGCTGCAAAGATTGTTTGAAGCGATTTTCGGCCATTCAAAGCACACCGGGAATGCCGTGAAGCAAATGTTTTCAAGCGCCGAAACGGCAGAAAAATTTAATTATCTTTTGAAGGAACTTAACATTACGGAAAACGGTAAAAACAAACAATCTTAAATTTTTCGATTCGGAATAATGCACGGTTTGCGGTGCCTGTGCATCAAAATCTCATAAAATGTTAAAACGGCTTTGAGCTTGTGCTCAAGGCCGTTTTGTTTATTTCATCTTATGTTGTTTTTTTCGGTGCCTATTGCCGGAACTTTCTTTTTCGTGTGTTTGCAATTTGCGGAGTTTGCCAAAGGTTGATTAGTGCTCATCTTCAAGAACGGCGTGCGCACATTTAATTCCGTCTACCGCCGCCGAAACGATTCCGCCGGCATAACCGGCTCCTTCTCCGCAGGGATAAATTCCGCTTATTTTGCATTGGCAAAATTCATCTCTCAAAATTCGCACGGAACTTGAACTTCTTGTTTCCGGCGCAGTAAGCACGGCGTCATAAAGCGCAAATCCGTTAAGCTTTTTATCCATTTCGATTATTGCGCTTTTCATGGTTGCGGAAACTTTTTCCGGCAGGCATTTTTCAATGCTTGTCAGTGTAACTCCCGTTGGGCAGGTGGGCTTAACATCTCCGAGGCCGGTGCTTTCTTTTCCGGCCAAAAAATCACCCACAAGCTGCGCCGGGGCTTTGTAATCTCCGCCTGCAAGCAAAAAGGCTTTGTGCTCGATTTCTCTTTGGTAATAAATTCCGGCAAGCGGGTGTTCGCTTGGAAAATCTTTTGGCTCAATGCCCACAAGCAAGGCGCTGTTTGCGTTTTCTCCGTCACGGGCAAGGCTGCTCATGCCGTTTACTATCACGCCGCCTTTTTCACTTGCAGCTGCCACCACGGTGCCGCCGGGGCACATACAAAAAGTGTAAGCGCCACGCTCGTGCAAGCCATGGCATGCAAGCTTGTAGTCTGCCGCACCAAGCTTTTTGTTGCCTGCAAAATTGCCGTATTGTGCTTTGTTTATCAGCTTTTGCGGGTGTTCGATTCTTGCTCCCACAGAAAACGGCTTTTGAATAATTTCGCAGCCCAAGTTATAAAGCATTTCAACAGTGTCTCTTGCGCTGTGGCCTATTGCCATTATAACACTGTCTGCCTCCATATCAAAGAGCTCTCCGCGGCAGGAGTAGGTGAGTCCCTGAACAAAGCTGTTGTAAACTATAAGCTTTTCGACTTTGCATTCAAGGCGAACCTCGCCGCCGAGGCTTTCTATTTTTTTGCGTATGTTTTTAACTACTATTGCAAGTCTGTCCGTGCCTATGTGCGGCTTTGATGAGTATAAAATTTCTTCCGGCGCACCGGCTTCGTATAATTCATCAAGCACCTTGCGAATAAACGGGCTTTTTATGCCGGTCGTCAGTTTGCCGTCTGAAAATGTGCCTGCACCGCCCTCGCCGAATTGAACGTTTGATTCCTCGTTAAGCCTGCGGTTTTGCCAAAAATCATTAACATCTTTTTGTCTGTCGTCAATGTTTTTGCCTCGTTCAAAAATTATCGGTTGCAGTCCCGCTTCGGCCAAAATAAGCCCGGCAAGCATTCCTGCCGGCCCAAAGCCAACTATAACCGGCCTGAATTCGGAATTTCTTTTGTTTTCCGGCAGCTCATAGTGATAAGGCTTAACAGCGCTTGCTTTCGGCGATTTGCATTTGGAAAGCACCTGCTCCTCGTCAAGGCCGAGTTCAACATCAACGGCATATGAAAAATGAATGTCGTCTTTTTTTCTTGCATCAACGCTCTTTTTAAATATGGTTAGTTTGTTTATGTATTTTTCGTTTATTCGCAGCAGCTTTGCCGCTTTTGTTTTGAGGAGTGACTCATCCTCATCAAGCGAAATTCTTATTCCGTTAATTCTGATCATAGTTTTTCTGCCTGTGTATCCGTATTTTAATTTGTGTTTGTTTTTTGCTAATTTTGCTTCGGCTTGCGGCTTTTCGAAAATCGTGCGGCAATATCGTCCGCTGCGGCAATTCCGTCGCACCAAGCGTTGTCTAAATTAAAACCGCCGCAGGGAAATTGCCTGTCTGCCGTTTCGCCGCAAATGTAAAGGCCGTCAATAATTCTTGATTTGCAACCGTCAAGCTCACTCAGCGGTATGCCACCGCAGGTTATTTGCGCCGTTTCATATCCTTTTGTGCCGGTTATTATCAATCGCCAATTTTTTACGGTGTGCACCTGCTTTTCAAAATCGCCGCCTGCCTGCTTTTTTGTGATTTCATCAAGCTTTGTGCCTAAAATTCCTTTCAAATTTCCGAAATTTCGGATATGCTTTAAAAGCTGCTCCTCGCTTTTTTCGGGCACCAAATCAAGCACGGCAATGCACTTTTGCGGCTCCGGAAGTGAAAAGTTTTTTGCAGCTGTTTGTGATATGTTCATAACCGCAATTCCGGAAAGACCGTAATCCGTAAAAAGCACTTCACCGTATTCTTCGCATTTAATTTCACCGTTAATTTCAAGTGCGATTCGGCATTTTGTGCGTGTGCCGGAAATTGCCCTTGTGTGCTTGCTTGATGATTTCAGCTGCACCAATGCCGGGCAAAGCGGAGTGATGCTGTGGCCGAGCTTTTTTAACAGCTCATAGCCGCTGCCGTTTGAGCCGAGAGCGCTTTGAGCTTTTCCGCCGCAACAAACAACCGTGTAATCCGATTTAAATGCACCCTTGTTTGTTTGCACTGTCAAATTAGGCAAAATGCGTTCTGCCGTGCAATCCGTGATAATGTTTATGCCAAGTTCGAAACATTTGTCCAGCAAAACAGCAAGCACTGTTTCTGCTTTTTGCGAATATGGATAAATCCTGCCGCCTTCCTCGCTTCTGAGCATAAGCCCAAGCCCTTCAAAAAATGCAGAGGTTGTTTTGCAGCCCTTTGCAGCCGTGTTTGTTATGTTGCAGCGGCCGTTTCCCGTGGCAAGAATTTTTTTGCCCGGAACTTCAAGCCGCTCAAGCAATGTGACATCGGCATTGGAAATATTTTGTTTTAACCTTATTGCGCAGGCAAGCCCTGAGGCTCCGGCGCCGATAATAACGGTGTTCATTGCGTAAACCTTTCGCTGCATATTGAAGCGGCGACTGCATTGAATTGCATTCGAGCCGAACTTCGCTACTATAATATACTAAAATCATATATAATGCAAACTTTTTTTGAGATAATGCTTGACTGTGGGGAAACAATGTGGTATATTGTTCATACCTCGAAAAGGGGTTAATTTTTTTGCCCTTTTTTCTGAGCGGTTTCAATTTGCCGCTTCTCGGAGGGAGATTCAATATATCGAAATAAAATGGAGGTGCCGAAATGAGAGTTAAAGTAACTTTAGCTTGCACTGAATGCAAACAGCGTAATTACAACACTATGAAGAATAAGAAGAACACTCCGGACAGACTTGAAATGAACAAGTATTGCCCGTTCTGCAAAAAGCATACTCTTCACAGAGAAACAAAGTAACGGAGGATAGCAATGGCTGATAAGAAGACTTCTAATGCCGAAGAGCCTAAGAAAAAGGCAGTAAAAGCAGATAAAGCCTCCGCTAAGAGTGCCAAGTCTGATAAAAAGGCAAACAGTAAAAAGTCCGCAAAGAAGAATCCATTCAAATCCATGGCCAAGTTCTTCAAAGGTGTTAATTCCGAGCGTAAAAAGGTAGTTTGGCCCAAAGCAAAGGATGTTATTAAAAATTCGGTTATCGTTCTTATTGTAGTTATCATCACGGGCGTGCCGATTTATCTTGTTGATACCGGCCTTTCACTTGGCATGAAGGGTCTTAAAGAGCTTGCGTCAACAACCACAACAACCTCTGTAAGCACAACTGCCGCTGAGGAAGCAACCACAGAAGCAACTGAACCCGCAACTCAGGCGGCCGAATAAGCTGTAATTTTTACGGAGGCTCGTGTTAATGGAAGAAGCAAAATGGTATGTTGCTCACACCTTTTCGGGCTACGAAAATAAGGTAGCAAGCAATATTGAAACCGTTGTGGAAAACAGAAATCTTCACGATCTTATTCAAGAGGTTTCCGTTCCTACCGAAACGGTTGTTGAGATTAAAGATGACGGCACTAAAAAAGAAGTGGAAAGAAAAATTTTCCCCGGCTATGTGCTTGTTAAAATGATTATGAACGATGATACTTGGTATGTTGTTCGTAACATCAGAGGCTGCACGGGCTTTGTAGGCCCGGAAAGCAAGCCTGTTGCGCTCACCGAAGAAGAGGTTAAAAGGCTCGGCGTTGAAAAAATCAGCGTTGAGGTTAGCTATGCAGTCGGCGATATGGTTAATGTTATCGACGGCCCGCTTGAAGGCTTCTCCGGAACGGTAGACGGTATTGACACCGCTGCAAACAGTGCGCAGGTAACTATTTCAATGTTCGGGCGTGAAACGTCCGTTGAGTTTGAACTCGATCAGCTTGAAAAGGCTGAAGACTGATTATTTATTATTTAGGTAATTCGCAGCAATGCTGCTTATTATGCGCTTTTGGCGCGTGGGAGGGGAGTGCTTCCCCGCCATACCACAATTTTTAGGAGGAAATTTTCATGGCTCAGAAGGTAGTAGGTTTAATTAAACTTCAAATCCCTGCAGGCAAAGCAACTCCGGCACCCCCGGTAGGTCCTGCTCTCGGTCAGCATGGTGTAAACATCATGTCGTTCACAAAAGAATTCAACGAAAGAACAAAGAATGATGCAGGTCTTATTATTCCTGTTGTTATCACTGTATTTGATGATCGTTCTTTCACTTTCATCACAAAAACACCGCCCGCAGCAGTTCTTATTAAGAAAGCTTGCGGCATTGAAACGGCTTCCGGTGTTCCGAACAAGGATAAGGTTGCCACAATCACAAAGGCTCAGGTTCAGCAGATTGCCGAAACAAAAATGCCCGATCTTAACGCAGCTTCAATTGAAGCGGCAATCAGCATGATTGCAGGCACTGCTCGCAGCATGGGTATAGTAGTAGAAGACTGATTCCCTTGTGGGAGGAAAAATCCGATTAACCACTGGAGGTAATTTATATTATGAAACACGGAAAGAATTATGTGGACGGCGCAAAGCTTATTGACCGTTCTAAATTATATGAAAGTGCAGAAGCACTTGATCTTGCAGTACAGACTGCAAAAGCAAAGTTTGACGAAACAATCGAAGTTCATATTCGTCTCGGTGTAGACTCTCGTCACGCAGACCAGCAGGTTCGCGGCGCTGTAGTTCTTCCGAACGGTACAGGTAAATCAGTAAGAGTTGCTGTTTTCGCAAAAGGCGATCTTGCTAAGGCTGCTGAAGAAGCAGGCGCAGATGTTGTTGGCGATGCTGATCTTGTAACTAAGATTCAGGGTGGCTGGATGGATTTCGATGTTGCCATTGCAAGCCCCGATATGATGGGATTTGTTGGCCGTTTAGGTAAGGTTCTCGGCCCCCGCGGTCTTATGCCGTCTCCCAAGGCAGGCACAGTAACTATGGATGTTGCCAAGGCTGTTACTGAGGCTAAGGCCGGTAAGATTGAATACCGCCTTGATAAGTCAAACATTATCCACTGCCCCATCGGCAAGGCTTCTTTCGGCACAGAAAAGCTTCTTGAAAACTTTAATGCTCTTCTTGATGCTGTTATTAAGGCTAAGCCTGCTGCATCAAAGGGTCAGTATATCAAATCTTGCGCTGTTGCATCAACAATGGGCCCCGGCGTTCGCATCAACCCAAGCAAGGTTGGTTCCGCAGCTTCTGCTGAATAATTTTATTTAAAGTATTGACAAGGGTGCGCCCTTGTGGTAAAATACATTCGCTGTTCAACCAAAGACAGTAGGTGCCTTTTGGCGTAAGATGATTCATCGCCTGCCGAGGAATGAGCATTTTGAATTTGTTTGTATATGCTTTGCATATCGTATAATGATAAATGTTGTGCATTCCGTTCTTCGGAATGCACTTTTTATTTGTTTTGGAAACAGCTCCAAGTCCGCATTCTTGCGGCAAATATTTAAGGAGGTACAATTATGCCAAGCACAGTAATTCTTGAAAAGAAACAGGCTCAGGTTGCCGCTCTTGCAGAAAGAATTAAGGGCTCCGTTGCAGGTGTTGTTGTTGATTACAAGGGTATCAACGTTGAAGACGACACTAAGCTTCGTAAGGATCTTCGTGAAGCAGGCGTTGAATATACGGTTGTTAAAAACTCTATACTCAAAAGAGCTGCAGACGCAGCAGGCCTTGAAGGTATGGATCCCGTTCTTGAAGGCACAACAGCTATCGCAACCTGCGTTGAAGATTATGTTGCATCAGCAAGAATTCTTAATAAATTCGCTGAAGCTCATGATTTCTTTAATTTAAAGTCAGGCTATCTTGACGGCGAAGTTATTGACCTTGCAAAGCTTGAAGCACTTGCTAAGCTTCCCAGCAGAGAAGTTCTTCTTGCAACAGTTTGCAGCGTGTTCAATGCTCCTATCGCAGCATTTGCACGTGCAGTTCAGGCTATCGTTGATAAAGATGGCGAAGAGGCTCCCGCAGAGGAAGCTCCTGCAGCTGAGGAGGCTGCACCGGCGGAGGCAGAGGCTCCCGCAGCAGAATAATAAAATAACTATTTAATTAAATTTTAATTGGAGGATTTCAACATGGCATCAGAGAATGTAACAAAGATCGTTGAAGAACTTAAAACTCTTACAGTTCTTGAGCTCTCCGAGCTTGTATCAGCAGTAGAAGAAGAATTCGGCGTAAGCGCAGCAGCAGCTGTAGCAGTAGCAGCTCCCGCAGAAGGCGGCGCAGCAGCAGCTGAAGAGAAAACAGAATTTGACGTTGTTCTTAAGGAAGTTGGCCCGAACAAGATTCAGGTTGTTAAGGCTGTTAAGGAAGCAACAGGTCTTGGCCTTAAAGAGGCAAAGGCAATTGTTGACGGCGCTCCTGCAACTGTTAAGGAAGCTGTTCCCACTGCAGATGCAGAGGCTCTTAAGGCTAAGATCGAAGAGACAGGCGCAACTATCGAACTTAAATAATTATAATTGTACCTTAAATTTGAAGTCGGCTTATTGCCGACTTCTTTTTTTGCTTTTTTGTTGCCGTATTACGGCATTTATTGTATAATTAAGTTATGAAATTAAAGGACGGTGAGCTTTTGGCAAAAACAATATTGCTTCTTGAAGATGATGATTTTTTAAGAGACGGCTTGTGCGAAATGCTTAAATCGCAAAGTTATGATCCGTTTTCTGTTTCCGATATTGCCTCAGCTCGTAAGAAAGCTCTTGAATCAGATTATGATTTAATGATTTTTGATGTTATGCTGCCGGACGGCAATGGATTTGAACTTTGCCGTGAGCTGCGTGGCGCGGGAATTGAAACGCCGATTCTTTTTTTAACCGCCTGTGATGATGAATTGCAAATTGTGCGCGGGCTGGACAGCGGTGCGGATGATTATGTTACAAAGCCTTTTAAGCTTCAGGAATTGCTTTCCCGTGTGCGTGCATTGCTCAGGCGAAGCGCTGCATCCGTTATAAAAAGCAACGATGTTACACTTGATGCGGCACGTATGACGGTTTATAAAAACGGCGTTGATGTTCTTGCCACAAAAACGGAATTTCAAATCCTTGCAATTCTTATTAAAAACAGCGGTTTGATTGTTACAAGAGATACGCTGCTTCAGAATATTTGGGAGGACGGCAGCGGTTTTGTGGACGATAATACGCTGTCTGTTCACATCAGCAGGCTGAGAGATAAAATCGGAAGGCAGCATATAAAAACAGTTAAGGGAGTGGGATACAGATGGGAGAGTGCAGATTGATTTGAAGCTTGCCGTAATAATTCTGTCTGTGGCGCTGTTTATTTGCTTGGCCGCGCTTATCGCCTTTGCGATATACACAAAAAAGCTAATCAGTGATATAGAAGCTCTTGCCGAAGGAATAGATAAATTTATGCTCGGCGGCGAAAAAAGCAAAATATCGCTTAAAGACAGCCGCCTTTCTCCTCTTCAAAATTCCATTGCCGATTTGGAAGAGCTTGTGTGCTATCAAAAGGAAAGCACGCAAGAGGAAATTCAAAAGAATTCGGATTTTATTGCCGATATTTCGCATCAGCTTAAAACTCCGCTTGCCGCAATGCGCCTCTATTGCGAATTGCAGGAAAATTTAAACAACGGAGCATACAGCGAAAAGCAGCTCTTGCTTGTTGAAAAAATGGAAACGCTGATAAAAAAACTGCTGAGGCTTGAAAAGTTAAGATCCGATGCATATCAAATGAATTTTGAATTGCACGATGTAGGCGAAACCGCAAAAAACACTGCAATTCAGTTTTCCTCAATATATCCTTCAAAAAAAATCACCGTAAGCGGATCGGATGTTTTCAGATTTGATTCCGAATGGCTGGGTGAGGCAATAGGAAATATTATAAAAAATGCCTGCGAGCATACCGGTGAAAACGGTATCATAGATGTTCGCATTTACGGCAGTGAATTTAAAAATGTTACAACTGTTGAAATTGAGGACAATGGCGGAGGCGTTGCCGAAAGCGAGCTTCCGAAATTGTTTGTAAGATTTTATAAAAGCCCGAATTCCTCGGCAGAAAGCACGGGCATCGGCTTGGCTCTTACCAGAGTTATTGTGGAAAAGCATCACGGCACAATATCCGCACGAAACAAATCACAGGGGCTTTGTGTTACAATGTGCTTTCCGCATGAAGTGTTTAATTCGGCATTATAATATCGGTATTGCACCGCAAGCAGTCGGGATTTTAAACCGACACGCCCAAACAGGGTTGCCTGCGGTGTTTTTTCATTTCCGAACGGCATTTTAATTTAAATGCTTTTGGTTGCGATTATTCCAAAAAATGCTTGGATTTTTTGTTTGCACGGTTAGGCTGATTAAAGCAAACGCTTTTTTCTGTTTTCAAGATCAAATATTAAAACCGCACTTCCCAGCAGCATCAGTACCGAAAGGGAAGCGTTAATGCTTGTTGCACGCACAATGCCATCCGAAAAGTTAGAAAAAACGGCTTTTTCTTGCGGAAATATTTGCAAAAGCAAAGTGCAAATCATATATGAAAGCACGGATGAAAATAACCTCCAAGCGAAAAACTTCAAATATGAAAATTGGATTTTTTTGAGCACGGGGAATATTTGCAAATGAACACAAAAACCCCCGAATGAAATTAAAAATGCTGTTTGGGGCAAAGAAAAAGTGTTGCCCGCAACTGTTATTCCGCTTGTTATTTCAACTACCGGGGTAATGAACTCCGGCACCTTAATTATGCTTTGAAATGCGCAAAACAAAACTATGTATGCAGTAAGATTCAAAACACTTCTTACTGCAGCTTCAACACTCTTGCTTAATGAATCGCCGCAATTGCAGCTTGATGCATATCGCACCTGAGTTATGTCTTCTTTTCGTGAAAAAATTCCGGCAATAATGCCGCAGACGATTGCTGCCAAGGCTGCCGAGGCAAACAATATCAATCCGGCTTTTTTGCTTTTTAATATTCCTGTTCCAACCACTGTTATGATAAAGCCTGCTCCTCCGCAAAAATTAAAGCGCATCATTCTTGATGCTTCGCTCTTATTGATTTTGTTATTGTCATAAAGAGCAGCCGTTAACAAGGCTCCGGCCGGATATCCGCCGATCAGACCAAAAAGCACGGCATCGAAGCAGTGCCCCGGCAGATGAAATAATTTGTGCATAATCAGTGCCTGCAATTTGTTTTCCGGATTGCTTGACGCAAGCTCTTGCAGAAAATTGAATATTATCAAAAGTGGCAGTAAAGACGGAATAACAACCTTTTGCGCAAGTGTAAGCCCAAGAGCAGCACCGTTTCTTGCCTCGGCAGAAAAACAAATCAATATACCTGCAAGCAAAAAAAGAGCAATCTGCAAAAAGCGGGTTTTATTTATTTTCATATTATCACCGATACTATACATATAATTAAAAGGTGATTTTTATGAAGAAAAAAGCATATGAAAAATACGGAGATTTTCCGGTGGAATATTTCAGTGGTGTTCCTCATTTGGAACTGTGCGGAAATTTTCGCTGCATGGTAGACGGATTAAAGTCCGTTCTTGAATATTCCCATGATAAGATAGTGCTTCAAATCGGCAAAAAATTGGTAACCTTTTACGGCGATGATTTGCACATAGAATATTTTACGCCGCAAGGTGCGGTTGTTGCGGGAACGATAATTTCCCTTGATTTTTCCGAATGTTGATTAAATTTATAAATCTGCTTTTCGGCTTTGTTGATTTCACCTTTTCCGGCGGCTTTGCTCAGGGATTTATAAATGATTGCTATTTGCAGAAAATTAACATAAAAAATGTTGTGCTGAAAAACGGAACGGTTTGCGCATCCTGCGGTGCGGCTTCATATAAACGCCTTCATTCGCCGGCTTTAAAAAACGGCGGCAGGCTCAAAATAACGAAAAAGCACGGCTTGCCTTTTTTGCTCAGGCCGTTTAAGGGCAGATGGGGCATTGCTGCCGGTGTGCTGTTTTTTGTTTTGTTTACTTCATTTATGGGCGGCTTTATTTGGAACATAACAGTTGTTGGAGGTGATTCCTTGCAGCAGGCACAGGTGGCGGATTATCTTGCTCAAAGCGGATTTAAAGTGGGCGCAAGATGGAGCAACTCGGATAAGGAAAATCTGGAATTTGCCGTGATGGCAAGTTTTGATGATGTGGCTTGGATATCAATAAACAAGCTTGGCTGCCTCGCTCGGGTGGAGTTGCGGCAGGCAACGCCCAAGCCGGAAATAACAAATGAAGTTGCGGTTACGAATGTTAAAGCAAAAAAAGCGGGGGTTATTGTTAAGGTAACGGCACTCGGCGGATGGCCTGCCGTTGAGGAGGGTGAAGCGGTCGGACCTGGCGATTTGCTTATATCCGGTATTTATGACGGCGGCGAAAATGCCGCAAAAAATCACTTTGCACACGCACACGGAAGTGTGCTTGCAAAAACAGATCGAAAAATAACGGTGAATATTGCCCGTGAACAAACCGAAAAAAAGCAAACAGGTGAAAAAGAATATAAAACGCTTTGCTTTTTCGGATTGAGAATTCCGCTTTATATCGGCCGTAATGATAGCAATGCCCAAATTGAATGTGAACAAAAATATATAGAGTTAAATTCATTTAGATTGCCGATTGGTATTTACACCGAAAAATGCACATACTATTCAGAGCACACACGCTTGCTTGATGATTCTGAGCTTGAGGCTCTTGCAAATGCAGAGCTTAATAAAAGGCGGGAAGAACTTGCGGCAGATTGTGAAATACTGGGTGAAAATGCCTCTTTCACGGCAGATGAAGATTCGGGAATGCTTGTTGCCACATTTTCTTTGCTTGAAGATATAGGAGAGGAAACCGAGATTAAAATAAATTATTCACAGGATGAAAAATAAACCCTTGAAACGCTTTTTGATGTGTGATAAAATGATAGCGAAAAAAGGTGAATAGGGCATCTTGGCGGCTGTAACGAGGTGCGGAGATTTAAAATTGCGGTCGGAAAGGCTACGGAACTTTTTATGCAAATGACCTTTAGATGGTTTGGAAATCAGCTTGATACTGTTTCGCTTGAGCAGATTAAGCAGATTCCCAATGTGGCAGGCATTGTGCCTGCGCTTCATGATTTGCCGGCTGGTGAAGCATGGAGCAAAGAGCGTGTGCAGGCGATGTATGATGAAATCACTGCTGCCGGCTTTTCAATGGAATGTATTGAAAGCGTAAATGTGCACGAGGATATCAAGCTTGGGCTTCCAAGCAGAGATGCGCTTATTGAAAATTATAAGATTTCAATTCGCAATCTCGCCGAGGTTGGCGTTAAGTGCATCTGTTATAATTTTATGCCCGTTTTTGATTGGACCAGAACGGATCTTTATATGCCTCTGCCTGATGGCTCAACCTGCCTCAGCTATGATGGCAAACAGGTGGAAGGCAAATCGCCGGAGGATATGTTTAAAGAAATAGACGATAATTCAAACGGCTATGCAATGCCCGGCTGGGAAACCGAAAGAATGGGCGAAATAAAGGAGCTTTTTGAAAAATACAAGGGCGTTACGGCAGACGATTTATGGAGTAATCTTGAATACTTCCTTAATGCAATTATGCCTGTTTGCGAGGAATGCGATGTTAAAATGGCAATTCATCCGGATGATCCGCCCTGGGGAATATTCGGCTTGCCGAGAATTATAACAGGCAAGGCGGCACTTAAAAAGCTGCTCACGGCAGTGCCAAGCAAATATAACGGAATCACCCTTTGCACCGGCTCGCTCGGTGCAAGCCCCGATAATGATTTGGTTGATATTATCAATGATCCGCTTATAGGCAGCAGAATCTATTTTGCACATCTTCGCAATGTTTGCATAAATGATCGTTGGTTTAATGAAACTGCGCATGAAAGCAATACCGGCTCGCTTGATATGTATGAAATAGTTAAAGCTCTTCAAAATGCCGGGTTTAACGGATATATCAGACCCGATCACGGCAGAATGATTTGGGGCGAGGTTGCAAGACCCGGATACGGACTTTATGACCGTGCTTTGGGAGTTTCTTATTTAAACGGCCTTTGGGAGGCTGTTGAAAAAAGCAGGAGGGAAAAATAATGCGTCACGAAAATTTAAAGGGCAGAATTGCTGTTGTAACGGGCGGCGGCGGAGTTCTTTGCGGCTCGTTTGCCAAAACGCTTGCAAAACAGGGCTGCAGGGTGGCAGTGCTTGATTTAAATGAAAAAGCTGCAGAAAAATGTGCTGATGAAATTATTGCAGACGGCGGTGAAGCGATTGCCGTAAAATGCAATGTGCTTGATTTGAAATCGGTGCAAGAGGCAAGAGATACCATTGAAGAGCTTCTTGGCGGCACCTGCGATATTTTGCTTAACGGTGCCGGCGGAAACAATCCTAAGGGCACCACAACAAAAGACACCTTGGAGCAAATTGATCTTGTTCAAAAAGATGAAAATATTAAAACCTTTTTTGATCTTGATCCGGATGGCATCAGCTTTGTATTTAATCTTAATTTCCTCGGCACTCTTATTCCAACTCAGGTTTTTGCCAAGGATATGGTAAATAAAAAGCACGCTTGCATTGTTATGGTAACCTCAATGAATGCTTACAGGCCGCTTACAAGAATTCCGGCTTATTCTGCGGCTAAAGCTGCGGTTAAAAATTTCACGGAATGGATGTCCGTTCATTTTGCACCGGTCGGAATTCGTGTTAATGCAATTGCACCCGGCTTTTTCTCCACAAAGCAGAATAAAGCTTTGCTTTGGAACGAAGACGGCACACCAACGGAAAGAACAGGAAAAATTCTTGCTGCCACTCCGATGAATCGTTTCGGCGAGCCGGAGGAACTGGACGGCACTTTGCTGTTTCTTTGCGATGAAGCATACAGCGGCTTTATCACAGGCGTAAGTATTCCCGTTGACGGCGGCTTTAATGCTTATTCGGGTGTTTGATTTTAATATTTGCGGTAAATAATAACGCTTAAATAAAAGCCTCTTTGCTTTTGGAACTGTTCCCAAAGCAAAGAGGCTTTTTTATTTATATGTGATTATATTTCGGCTTGTTATTTGTTAAAGCGTTATTTGAGCCTTTTGATTTTAATTCATAATGCATGGATTTATTTTTTTGTTGCCTTTTCTATGCTTTTAACCTCAAGCTTATTTTTGCAAACTGTAAATTTTATTTCAAGCTCTGCAAATTTCATGCCGTAAATTCTGTTTTCATCGTTTTGATATGCGGGACGGGGATCATCTGCCAAAATGCCGTAAAGGGCATCTCTTTTGTCAGTCGGTATTTTGTTTGCCAGCTTATCTTCAATTAAAACCTCAAGCTTATATGCTTGCTCACGCTCGGCAAAGCCGTATTTGGCATTTTGAACACTGTCTGAATAAGGAATATAAGGCTTAATGTCATAAATAGGCGTTCCGTTTAGCATATCGGCACCTGCTACCGTTAAGGTTGGAACTGCCCCGCTTGTGTTTGCGCAAATCAGCTTAACGCAGGAAAGCCCTAAGTTATTTGGCCTGAACGGTGAACGTGTTGCAAAAACACCTATTCTTTCGTTACCGCCTAAGCGAGGAGGGCGAACCGTTGCATGCTTTTCTTTGTTAACATTTTCCGAAAAGCCCCAGATCAGCCAAAGATGTGAATATTGCTCTATGCCCTTTATGCAGTTTTTATCTGCAAATTCTTTTTCAAAAACAATTGTGCCGATAAGCTGCTCAATTCTTCCGCTTTGGCGCGGAATTCCGAATTTATCGGTAAAGTCTGTTTTTATTGTTGCAATTGGTTTTATTTCCATTTTATTCACCGTTATAAAGCCTTGCCGTGGTAAGCGATTTTGCTTTTAAATGCAATTTGCCGCAAAAAGCGGTTCCTTTTTCTCGGTAGAAATTTTGCTTTTGCGTGGTGGTGTATATTTCGGCGTTTTCTTTGCCGCATTTTATTTCAATATCGGTTGCACCGCCCTCATTTTCTGCCACAATTATATAATCGCCGCCGGGCGTTTCAAATGCAAAAATATTCAGCTTTTCGCCGCTTTCCGCACCTGTTATAAGTGCAGCGGAAAGCTTTGGCAAAAATCTTGTAAAATGCAGCATTGCATAATATCTTTTGCAAATTGAATATTGTGAAAACCCGTCGGTTGCCGCCAAAAGTCCGTCGGAATAATCAATTCCGTCGCCCTTTTTATCGGCGTATTGGTTAACCGCCACCCAACTTGTCCAGCTCCTTGCGCCCAATAAAGTCAGGTCTCTGCCTATAACGCGCGCCGTGTTGAGCGCTCCGTTTATGCTTTTTGTGCTGCTCTTACACGGCAACTCGCACCATTCGCTCATATCAAACCGAATTTCAGGATGAGTAAAAACAGTGTTTTTGTAAAAATTCTTTCTTATTTCAAAATCTCTGTCTGCATGATAAGAATGAAGCGCAAATGCGCCAAGGTGCTTCATGATCAAATCATCCTGCAAAAAAAGTTTTAAATATTCTTCGGTAAGCCCGGCTATTTCGCCGCTTTCAGGGCCGTAAAGCTTAACGCTCATCATATTGCGCTCCTCAAGCTTTTGCGCAAAAGTATGAAACACCGCCGCAACCTCTTTTGGCTCATAATGGCAACCCTCTTGCCAAACCGATTTGCCGCCCCATTTCCATTGCGGCTCATTTATAGGGCTTATGTAATTAACCGGAACACCGTCATCAATAAAATGCTGTGTGATGTCAAGAAAAATATCCGCAAAGCGGCCGTAATTGCTCATTGGCAGATTGCAGGTGTGGTGCATAAGGCTGCCGCTTGCCTGCCCGCTTGAAGTAAGCGAATAATGCGGCGAATTTGCAAAAAGGATAACCGTGTCTATCGTGCCCTCTTTAAGGCATCGCTTTAAAAAGGTGTATGAATTTTTGTCTTTTTCAAAATCATAGCGGCCGCAAAAGTTTTCGCTTTCATCCGTGTTCTCGTCAACATAAAAAGATTCACAGCGCCTCCACGGATTTTCAACTCTGCAATTGTCGTTGTCCCAACCTGCGCCGATATTGAATCTGTAAATATTCAGCCCAAGGCCGTTTTTGCCGTAAAGCAATTCGGCAAGCTCATCCGCCGTGCTTTTGTCTGCCACATTTTGGCTCCACCAGCAAGCCGATGTGCCGAAGCCCATAATCGGTTTTCTTTTTTCTGCGGATGTTAAATCAATTTTAATCATAGTGATTTCTCCATATGCACATGAGGGCAATATTCATCATAATATATTTCTCCGCTTGCAGAAAAACCGAGTGATTCATAGAAATGTTGCACTCTGCATTGCGCCGAGAGAACGGCTTTTTTTGCACCGAGCTCTGATGCTTTTTTTAGTGCGGCTTTCACAAGTTTGCTTCCGAATCCGTCTTTCCTGTATTCGGGCAAAACGGCAACTCTTCCTATATGGAAGCTTTCGCCGCCGTCTTCTGTAAACATTCTTGCCGTTCCTGCTGCAATTCCGTTTTTGTATATTACAAAATGAAATGAAACATCGTCTTTATCATCAAATTCATTCACGAATTTTTGCTCTTCAACAAACACCTTTTGCCGAATATTTATTGCGTCTTTATGCAATTTGCAATGAATTTTTATGCACTCCATACAATCACCGACTATATTTTAGCACTAATATTCGCCTTTTTCAATATAATTATTGTATATTGCTTGCATTTTCATAAGTTTTGTAGTAGAATTGGAAACATCAAAAACAAACTTTTATAAAGGAGAAATTAAGATGAAAAAATTCACAAAAGTTTTAGCGGTTCTTCTTGCTGTTGCAATCTTTGCCACGGCGTTTGCGGCTTGCTCCAAGAACGGCGGTTCATCAGCCAAGGTTAAGGTGATTGATATTGCTCTTTCCGATGAGGAATACGCATTCGGTGTAGACAAAAATCAGCCAGAACTTAAACAGCAGGTTAATGATTTTATTGCGGAAATTAAAGCAAACGGCCAGCTTGATGAAATTTGCAACAAGTATTTTGCAAACGGCACTCCTGAGGGCGTAACCTCTGCCGTTCAGGATTCTTCAAAGGATCAGCTTGTGGTTGCCACAAATGCAGAATTCAATCCGTTTGAATACAAGCAGGGCGATCAGTTCTTCGGCATTGATATGGAGCTTGCAAAGCTTCTTGCAGATAAGCTCAATAAAGAGCTTGTAATCGTTGATATGGCATTTGATGCCGTTCTTCTTTCCGTTCAGCAGGGCAAGGCAGATATCGGCATGGCCGGCCTTACCGTAACACCCGAAAGGGCAGAGCAGGTTGATTTCTCGGAATCTTATTATTCTGCTTCTCAAAAGCTTATTGTTAAAGAAGATGATACTACCTTTGATGAATGCAAAACAAAGGAAGATGTTGATGCTATCCTTAAAGGCTTTGATGCAAGCACAAAAATCGGCGGTCAAAACGGCACAACAGGTCAGTTCTATGTTGAAGGCAGTGAAGACTTCGGCTTTGATAAGCTTAATGCTACATGGAAGGGCTATGCAAACGGCTCTCTTGCAGTGCAGGATCTTATCAACGGCGGCGTAAATTATGTTATTATTGATGCGGCTCCGGCTGATGCAATCGTTAAATCTATTAACGCAGTAGCATAATTATTAAAAAATCAGAATGCCCTGTCTCGCATGAGGCCGGGCATTTTACTATGGGGATATGTAATGAATTTTGAAAGAAAATTTGAAGTGTTTTGGGAATTCTTCATGCATAAAAACGGCTATAATGTTGTTGTTGAAGGATTAAAGAACACACTTATTATTGCTGTAATGGGCCTTTTTATAGGCATCGTGCTCGGTACTTTGCTTGCAACTGCAAGGGTTGTGCCGAAAACAAATGTGTTTGTTAAAATCGTTGAAAAAATAGCATCGTTTTATGTGAGCCTTTTCAGAGGTACTCCTATTGTTGTGCAGCTGTTGGTGTTCTATTATGTTTTAATGCCGCTTTTTGGGCTGCATATGAATTCCGTCGGCGTGGCGCTTGTGGTTTTCGGTTTAAACTCTGCAGCATATATCTCTGAAATAATGCGTGCCGGTATTCTTTCCGTTGATCCCGGTCAAATGGAAGGCGGCCGCTCGGTTGGTTTAAGCTATGGCACAACAATGCTTAAAATCGTTATTCCGCAGGCCGTTAAAAACATATTGCCAACCCTCGGAAACGAATTCATTTCTTTAATTAAGGAAACATCGGTAGTAAGCTTTGTTGGCGCAACCGATCTTTATCTTGCATTCCAGCGTATCGGCTCAAACACCTATGATTTCATGGTGCCTTATCTTGTTATGGCTGTGATTTATATTGTGCTGGTTGTAATTATTTCCTTCCTTGTTAAGCTTGTGGAAAGGAGCCTGAGAAAAAGTGATAAACGTATGTAATCTTGAAAAAAGCTTCGGCGACAATCATGTTTTAAAGGGCATAAATTATGAGATTGATCAAAATGAAAAAATCGTAATTATAGGCCCCTCGGGTTCGGGAAAAAGCACATTTTTGCGCTGCCTCAACTTGCTTGAAACCCCCACAAAGGGCGAAATTTGGTTTGAGGGCAAGCTTGTAAACGATAAAAAAACAGATATAAATGAAATTCGCAAGCACATGGGAATGGTGTTTCAGCATTTTAATCTGTTTAATAATAAAACAATTATTGAAAATATAACTCTTGCTCCGGTTTATCATAAGATAATGACTAAAGAAGAAGCTAATGAAAATGCACTAAAGCTTTTGGCAAGAGTTGGCCTTTCCGATAAAGCGGATGAATATCCCAGCAGCCTCTCCGGCGGCCAAAAACAAAGGGCGGCAATAGTTCGCTCTCTTGCCATGAATCCAAAGGTAATGCTTTTTGATGAGCCTACATCGGCGCTGGATCCCGAAATGGTTGGCGAGGTTTTGCAGGTTATGCGTGATCTTGCGGATGAGGGAATGACGATGGTTGTTGTTACTCACGAAATGGGATTTGCAAGGGAAGTTGCATCCAAGGTTGTGTTTATGGATAACGGAATTATCTGCGAGGAAAACACTCCCGATGAATTTTTCACAAATCCTCAACATCCCCGTCTTCAAGATTTTCTTTCAAAAGTTCTTTGATTAAACATAAAAGAGCGGTGTGCCGTTTGAACGGCGCATCGCTCTTGTTTTGTTTTTTTATTTAATCATTGATAATTTTCATATGTGCCTTAAAAAAGCCGAGCATATGGTTTATGCATTCCTGCGAATAAGAAGGCGTCGGCTCAAGCACGGCAAAAACATGCGGCAGCACCCTGCCTATGTATTTACCTTTAAAATCATCAAGCATATTTTCAATTCCAAGCTTATCAAGAGTGAATTTCAGCTTGTATGAATCAAGCCTTAAACAATCACCGGTTGATGTGCAAATGTAAAAAGGCGGCATATGGTTTGTTGCCACTTTTTTGAAGTTCATATATTTGTAATAAGGGCTTTGCCTGAATGATTTTCCAAGCAATGCGGGCAGATTTATGTTAAGCATTGGATTGGGTGCTGTTAAATCAACCGCCGGTGAAATTGCCGCAACAGCCTTAAATTTGAATTTTGGCTTTGCAACGGCAAATTCTTTTTGAAGCATAAAGGATGATGCAATAGCGGCACAAACACAGGCAAAGTGGCCGCCGGCGGAATCACCTGCCAAAAATGCGTTTTCCAAATCTGCAGGATAAGCCTTTGCGTGCAGGGCAATCCAATCAAAGGCTTCAAAAATGTCCTCAATTTGCTCGTTAAATCTGTATTTCCCGGCAAGACGATAATTTATTGAAAACACGCAAAAGCCTTTTGAAGCTATGTTAATGCAAAAGTTTTTATTGATTTCTTTATCTCCGCCAAGCCAGCCTCCGCCGTGAATGTCAACAACAACAGGCAGGCGCTCGCTTGAATTCTCGGGAAAAAACACATCAAGCATATGCTCCGGATTTTTGTCATTTATATAGGGCACATTGCAAATGCAGTCCACCCCTGCGGTAGGCTTTTGCCTGCTTATTCTTTCGGCGTCAAGCTTTGAGTTTTCTTTCCAAAATTGTTTTAAAACTGTTGTAAGCAATGCCATAATATTTGCCTTTCTCCGCTTTTGCGGCTTTGATAATTTAATTATATTCTTTGAACGGCAATTTGGCAATAGAAATTAAAATTCATTTTGCCGCATAAAAAAGCAAGCCTCAATCGCCTTGCTTAATGATTAAGCGCGTTGAGCCTTGCTTTTTTTGATTTTTCTTTTTTAATTCAAATGCCCAAGATTGCACATTTTGGGCTTTTTGCTTTGATTTTTGTTTAAGCTGCCTTGATAACTTTTTCTATAAACGGCTCCACTTCCGCCGGTTGCATTTCAAGCACCAATGCAATTTCGCCGTGGATAATGTTTTGCGCCTTGCGGTAATATTTCTCGTCTAAAACGGAAAGGCTTTTGCCGAGAGCCTCTTGGGCTTGCTTTTTATCGTGCAGCGTTTTCATGAGCGAAATAAGTTCAGTTCTGTTTGCTTTGTTAATGATTTTTTTAAACAACTCTCGCCTTGTGTTTGTGTTTTCATTCCACACGGATTGCTGAGCGGGGATGGATTTGATAAGTTCCATGATTTCACCCTTTGAAAGCAATGCTTTCATTTTAGATATAAGCGTTTCATTGTCAACAGGCACAAATATGGTTTCCTTAGAATCAAAGAAAGGCGAAAGAATATAGTAGGTTTTCGTTTCCCTTGCAAATTTTTCGCTTTTAATGTCTGTAATTTTACATACTCCGTTTGAGCCGTAAACAAATGTGTCGCCTATCTTAAACATTTTATCACACCTTTCTGAAAATTTAACACTTTTCTTATTACGAAATGTAAATTGAACTTTACGAATCGCTTGTTACAATATTTATTATAACACAAAATGTAAAAAATTAACAGAAAAAAATTACAAAAAGTAGAAAGTTATTTTTTTCACGATTTATTGTAACAAAATGAGCCGTTTTGTAATCTTATATTCCGTTGATATTTATTTTTCGCTGTGGTAGAATGAAATTATAAGTTATGTTTGCTTTAATTCTGCTTTTAGGAGGGTGTATGAAAAAGCTGTTATCACATTTTTTGGCAATCTTTTGTGCTGTGTTCACGGCGTTGTTTTTTGCAATTTGCTCAAATGCTGCCGGTGCACCGTTTAATGTTTCTTGCAATTCGGAAATGCTTGTGGGCAAATCGCAGCAGCTTGCAATATCCAAAGAGGGAGAAAAGCTTGATAATTTCACTTTTTCAAGCTCTGATAATTCTGTTGTAACGGTTGATGAAAACGGTATTGTAAGTGCCGAAAAGCAAGGCTCGGCAAAAATTATATGCACCATGCAAAGCGGCGAATCCGTTTCTGTTGATATTGCCGTTAAAACAAAGCCGGCATCAATCACGCTGTCGTCCGTTGAAAAGGCAGTTGATGAGGGTGAAAGTTTCAATTTAAACGCAAGGGTAAACAGCGGTGCATATCAAACATCGTTTGTTTATTCAAGCACGGATAATTCTGTTGCAACGGTTTCACCGAGCGGCAGAGTTACCGGGGTTAAAGAAGGCAAGGCAATAATAACTGCCGAAACGGAAAACGGCGTTAAAGCCTCATGCATTGTTTATGTTTATTCAAAGAATGATATAGAGCTTAACATGCGTGCAACAAAAGTTGCCATGGATTATTCAAATGTAACAAAAATCGTTTATGGCAAAAGTGCACTCGGCCGCAATTTAGAGGCCTTTGTTATAAACGGAGGCGGTAACAACAGCAAAACTCTGTTTTGTACCTTTGCGGTTCACGGTTTTGAGGATAGTTATTACAGAGACGGTAAATTGCTTGTTGATGCCGCAAATGACATTGTGGAATATTTCGCCGAAAATCCGGATAATCTTTGGGATTATCGTTTGGTTATAGTGCCTTGCGCAAACCCCGACGGCACAATTGACGGCGAAAATAATGATCGTGCCAAGCCGGGTGCATTCGGCAGATGCACTGCGGATAATGTTGATATGAACAGGGATTTCATTGCCGGTAAGTTCAAAGCCCGTGAAAGCCGTGCGCTGCGTGATCTTATGTATAAATACAAGATGAGCACTTATATTGATTTTCACGGTTGGCTTGATACGGTGCTCGGTGATCCCGAACTTGTAAGTATCTATAGAAGCACGAATAATTTAAAAAGAGATCAAAGTAATCAATATGGCACGGAAAAAGGCTATATCATGGGCTGGGCAAAGGCTAATTTGGGCGCAAGATCGGCACTTGTGGAGCTGAAAAGCCCATCGGCAATCAACTCGAATTCAATTATAAACGGTATATATGAAACTGTCAGAGGCAGTTGGAATAAAAATCACGGCATGCAGGTTAAATACAGCTCGGCACTGGCTGCACCTAAAAATCTTACGGTTTATGCAAAGTCAAACGGCAATGCCCATGTTGATTGGAATGCGGCAAGCGGTGCAAACGGATATCAGGTTTGGTTTAAGGCAGAAGACGGTGCTTGGCAAACGGCACCTACTGTTGTTGGCCACACTTATTGTGATGTATCGGGGCTTATAAGCGGGTGTAAATACACATTTACGGTGAGGGCTCTTTATCATGATAATTCAACCGATGTGCGCACTTATTCAAATAATTATTCCGATTATATTGAATATCAATCTCCGCTTGCAAAAATGGCAGATTTGTCGGTTTTAGGCAGGGCAGACGATGGCTCGTTTATAACCCTTGGCTGGAATTCGCAAATCGCCGCAGACGGGTATTATGTTTATGAGCTTCAAAACAATGAATGGATTAAGCTTGCAACAGTAAGCGGAGGATTGAGTAAGGCTTATACCGTTAACGGCACGGAAAGCGGAAAGGAATACTGCTTTGCAATTGCGGCATTTTCAAATGAAACCGGAATTTCGCCGCAATCCGAGGCATTGCACACTGCTGCCGCCTGCCGGCGTATAAGTTCCGTGGATGCCGCAGCGCAGGGAAAATCAGAAATTAAAATCAGCTGGGCTTCCGTTGATTGCAGCGGATATTATGTGCAATGGTCGGATAATCCGGATTTCAAATCAAATTGCAACGGAGCATTTGTTTCCGGTAAAAGCAACACAAGCTATGTTGCTTCCGTTAGCTCAAACAGTAAAAATTATTATGTGCGTGTTCGTGCTTATAAGCTTGTTGATTCGCAGCGAGTGTTTGGGCCATTCAGCGAGGGCGTTTCCGTTGGCAGCGGTTTGCGTGAGATAAACGAATTTGCCGTAACCGGCAGAGGAAACGGCGGCAGAGCGCTTTGGCTTGATTGGGCGGATGTTGGCGGCGCAACGGAATATGATGTTTAC
>ENA-OOZG01000013-OOZG01000013.1-human-gut-metagenome-genome-assembly--contig:-NODE-13-length-176049-cov-2.871814_pt1 | contig 176049 bp, 196 predicted proteins | sample MGYA00241706_ERZ501384 | MGnify/ENA primary metagenome ERZ501384 (study PRJEB25962, sample SAMEA2042742) | human gut metagenome | biome: human gut; feature: human-associated habitat; material: faeces...
AAGCATATGCAGTAGCTGAAGCTTATGGAATTGAAGCTGCACCAATTAAATTAGCTACCAATGCAGATGAAGCAAGCCAATTAGCAGCAGATATGGAATTCCCTGTTGTACTTAAAATAGCTTCTGACAAAATACTTCACAAATCAGATATCGGTGGAGTAAAAGTAGGAATTGAAAGTGAAGAAGAAGCTAAAGCAACTTTCGATGAAATCATAGCTAATGCTAAAAAAGCACATCCTGACATTGTGCCGGATGGTGTAGAAGTGCAAAAAATGATGGAAACCGGTCAGGAAGTAATTGTCGGTATGATTAAAGACAAACAATTCGGACCAATGATTGCATTTGGTATGGGTGGAATTTACGTTAACCTTATTGAAGATGTATCCTTTAAATTAGCTAACGGTATCAGCAGTCAGGAAATTGATGAGCAAATCAATGACACTAAAGTTAGCGAATTGCTTAAAGGTTACAGGGGAGAAGCACCATGCGATATTGATGCTGTAAAAGAAGCTATTAAAAGAGTAGCTAGGTTAACCTTAGACTTCCCTGAAATATCCGAATTGGATATTAACCCAATTTTCGTATACGAAAACGGATCAAGTGCTCTTGATATAAAAATCAAATTATAATTTCTCATTTGAGAAATTACTCTTTTTTTCTTTTAAACATTAGTTGGAGGTTATACTATAACTAATGAAATAGATTTGGAATTATATACCATAGCTATAACCAGATTAAATACAGGATTTCAAAATATCGGTAAAATAATTCAGAAAAATGCAGATGAACTTCAAAATAACAATCCTGAAGCTATAAAAATATTAATTGAAGAAATTGAAAACACAACTCCATCTTTTAAAAATAGTGCCAAAGACTTTAACAGAATGTATTTGGATATTGTAGACAGCTTAAATCAAAAAGAAGTTAATTACAATGAATATGAACCATTTTTTAAATATATAAATCAGATATTTCCACAATACCAAGAAAGTCTTATAAAAAGTATTGACAATTTAAAAAATATCGGAATATACAATTCCGAATTGGACCAAGCTATTGCAGATCTGGATAATGCAATTATGGAAATCGTAAATACATTTACAAACTTGTTAAAAATAGCTATTGATTATGTAGATAGTACAAAAGATATTTAAAAAAACATTAAAGTTCCTACTTTAAATTAAAAATTGCTTTGATTATATTAAAGTAAAAATAAAACTTTTAAATATAACCATAGCTACTTCTTTTTATTTTACAATAAACTATTGTTAAGATTCTTCAAATAATATGCTGTATCTTTCAACAACAGAATCAAAATTTAAAAAAAATAAGGGGAATGTAACTTATAAAAATTACATTCAAAAGATAAATTAAGCAGTTACATCATAAAAGATTTTTTCTGCAGGGATTTTTTCTTTTAAGACACCTAAATCAACTTCAATATTCATGAAGTCCAATACTTTTTGTTTGTATGCATCATCCAATCCTGAAACAAAATTGATTCCGCTTAAAGATTTTTTCTCAATATCCGGATTAGCTACTATGTCTTTTGGTAATTGGGATACTGAATCATCAGGATTTTCTTGAACATATTTAGTAGCATTATCATGGATTTCTACAATTTTTTTAGCTTCATCAGGATGTTCTTTTAAGAAATCATCAGATGCTGCAACTACACAGCATGGATGTCCAGGTATGATTTCAGATGAATCAACCAATTCAGTATTGCCGTTTTCAACTGCAGTAGTTACAAACGGTTCATAAGTTAACATACCGTCAATCTGATTAGATTTTAAAGCATCATTCATTGAAGGAACTTTCATTGCAGAAACTTTTAAATCTTTAATATCAATATTATTCTGATTTAAATAATATTTAAGCAACATATATTGAATGGAAGCTTCTCCAGGAGTAGCAATGGATTTGCCTTCTAAATCCTGAACAGAAGTAATTCCTGAACTGTTACTTACAACAATTCCACTACCTTCAGTCTGTACACCAGAAATAACTTTTACTGGTACGCCTTTTTCTATTGAAGACAATACTGGAGTGATACCTACATATCCAACATCCACTTCACCACTAGCCATAGCGGTCATTAAGTCTCCACCATTATTGAATTGAACTAATTTAGTATTAATACCTTCTTTTTGATACATGTCTTGAGCGTCAGCAATGAATAAAGCTGCATCATGATCACTTGGAAGATAACCGATAGTTACTGTACCATCATCTTGATTGGAGTAAAACATATATGCTCCAGCTGCAATAATGATAACAGCAACGATTATAACAATAGTTATAATTGATTTTTTATTCATATCATCACCATAATTAAATTACAGTAATATGTATTAAAAATAGCAATATATAAAAGTTTCTGAAACATTCTTAAAATTTAAAATTAAAGCCATGAACAAAACCTTTTTAAAAAATATCAACAATTAAGCAAAAATAAATTAAAAAAAGTGAAAGGAATTAATTAATTATAATAATTCTTTTCTCAAATCAATAGTGTCCTTTAAATCCGGACCGGTTGAAATAATAGTTACTGGAACACCAGTTTCAGATTGAATTTCTTCAACAAATTTTTTGGTCTCAGCAGATAAATCATCATAACTTTGTGTTCTAGCACAGTCGGGATATAATCTGTCTACACAGGTTAAAGCTATTTGAGTTGCACCATTGATTCTACAGGATTCTTTTGCAAGTTCCATATCAAATAAACCTACACGACGCCTACGTCCAGTTACAACACCATATTCTTCAATATTTTTACTTTCAGCTTCTTCTTGTGAAATTTCAGTTGGGAAAGGTCCTTCACCAACACGGGTAATATAAGCTTTAAATACATTGATTACTTCATCGACTTTAGTTGGACCTACACCTACATCAGCAGCAAATGTACTTGCAGTAGTGTCTTTACTAGTTACAAATGGATAAGTTCCATAGTAAAGAGATAATGCAAATCCTTGAGAACCTTCAATAAATACATCCCCTCCATTATCCAAAACATCATTAGTTTCTAAAGAAACATCAGCTAAATAATCCTCAAGTTCAGGAACATCTTTAGCTAATTTAACTGTTCTTAATACCCTATCAGAATTAGCTGGTCCGCAGCCAGATCCAGTACTTCCTATTTTTTTAGCTAAATGTTCTGATTTTTTGTCCCTTTCTCTGTGATCTTTAGTAATAATAGCACATCTAGGATCCACAAAAGTTCTTTCTTTTACATTATATTTCTTTAAATCTTCAAATTCTTTAAATAAAACATCTTTATCTACTAATACTCCAGCACCAATCATGAGTTTAGCATCAGTATGTACAAAACCAGAAGGGATGAGCCTTAAACCATATTTTTCACCATTAAACTCTACAGAATGGCCTGCATTTGGACCTACACCTGCACGAGCAATGATATCCGGTTTATCATTACCGCAAAGATAAGTGATACATTTACCTTTACCTTCGTCACCCCATGCTCCACCGACTAAAATACTACAAGTCATTTAATAACTCCTTTCATAATATTAAAACATGAAAATAAAAATTTTCACAACACTAAAATACTTTGTTAGTACTCTTTTAAAAACTTTTCCAAAATACCCCATTATCAATATATTTTCAATGCATTTTTCTTTTATAATAATAAATACAAAATCAAATTTCAAAAAAATCAACATCATATGAAAATTAAAACAAATTTATAAAAGACATTATCGGTTATTGGATTTATTGTTTCCATTTAATACCATTATTTTTCGAAACAATGTTTAAAATGATTATTAGAAAAGAAAGAAAATGGGATAAAACCAAACATAAAGGAATAGAGGAATAATATGCAAAAAAGAGATATTTTTATGAGCATTGTTATTGCTATTATAATAATATTTTTTGTGGCTAATATGAGTGCCATAAATAATTTTTTAAGTGTCCATACAGACAAAACCATTGAATTTGGACATTCAAATATTGTAGTTCCAGAAGCCTGGAACACAACAGATGAAGTAAACCTTAGTAATCAAGCAAAAACAGATAATGGAATTACAAACAACTACACTATTATTGATGTATGGGATGATTGGCCGGAATCAAGTATAACCAACATTTCAAATGCCAAATTTGCTTCTATGGAATCTGGAGGTTTTAAAGTATTAAAAAAAGAAAATATTGATTTAGGAGGCATTAATGTTTCCAAACAGTATTATTCAAATCCTTCAAGAGATAATGATTATCAATGGGATCATGTCGGAGTAAACTATGTTTCCCAAAAGAGGATACAAATTATAGTATTGAAGTTCATTACTTCACAACCTATGATTACCACAACAAAACTTATACTAAAGAGTTAGATGACCGTATCGAAGATATGATAGGTAATATACATAACAAAGAATATAACGGATTTTTTTCTGGAATAAATAAAATTTATAACTATTTATTCCCAAACTAATTTTTTTATAGTTGCTGGCAAAGTTTTATTGTACATACTTAACAAATATATTAATATTCTTATTTTAAAAAAACAATAAAACGGAGAAATAAAAACAAATGATTAAAAAAACAACAGCATTTTATGTAGTGCTTGTAGGGTCACTGGCTAGTTTTATGGCAGCATACACATCAAATGCAGTAACAATGGCTCTGCCGGAACTTGCAAGAGTATTTCATCTAAGCAATATTTTGCAAAACTGGACAATAAACCTCTATTTATTAACAATGGCTGTATTAAGTGTCCCCTTCGGAAAAATTTGTGCCCAAAAAGGACTTAAAAAATCATTCTTCTATGGTGCACTTGTATTTTTCATAGGAACTGCTGGAATAATAATGGCAGCAAATACTGAAATGTTATTACTGTTCAGATTTATTCAGGCAATAGGATCTGCTGCAATTTTTGTATCTTCAGTAAGTATGATTGTAAAAGCTGTTCCAAATAATCAAAGAGGACGTGCATTGGGAATCAACATAGCTTCAGTTTATATCGGACTGTCTCTGGCTCCAGTACTGGGAGGAAGTTTAACATATAACTTTGGCTGGGAAAGTATCTTTGCAATAACACTTCCTGTAAGTTTTATTGTAGTGGTTCTTACTTATTTAAAAATTAAAGAGGAATGGAAATTAGATGCAAATGATCCGATTGATATAAAAGGAAGTATTTTTTATGGAATTGGAATTTCAGCATTTATGTATGGATTTACAGAACTGCATACACTAACCGGACAGGCAATTACAGCAGTTGGAGTAATATTTCTAATAATATTCATTTACTATGAATTAAAACAGAAATATCCTATATTTAATGTAAGATTATATAAGAACCACAAATTCTTATCAAGCAACATAGCCAGCGTAATAAGTTATATTTCCATTTTTAGTGTATCTACAATTATCAATTACCATTTCCAATATATTTTAGGCTGGAATGCACAAATGACCGGACTGATTTTAATCAGCATGCCGGTAATGCAGGCAATTGTAACTCCGCAGTCCGGAAAATTGTCTGATTTGATAAATCCTCAAAAGCTCTCAGCACTTGGAATGGGACTTGCAACAATAGCCATATTAATACTGACAACAATGGATGACTCCACATCAGTATATATCATAATTATTGCATTGATGATGGGAGGTGTCGGATATGGACTGTTCAGCAGCCCAAATACAAATACAATTATGAGCAGTGTTCCACCAAATGAAACAACCATGGCATCAGCTGCAGTAGCTACCATGAGAGTTATCGGTCAGACATTAAGTATAGGCATTTTAACAGTTATTTTTGCATTTGTAATGGGTAATGTGGCCATAACCCCTAGCGTATATCCTCAACTTGGTGAAAGCTGTCATCTAGCTTTAATATGTTCCACAATACTTGGAGTCATAAGTGTTTTAGCATCACTTGTAGGAATGAACTCCAATGATAAACTAAACACCACACAAAGATAACCATCAAATTATCTTTTAAAAATCAGTACATAAAGGCTATAAGAATTAGTTAAAAAACTAATTCTTATTTTTTTGTAAAAATTGTAATGTTCATCTATTTTAAAAATGGCACGCTTATAAAAAGACCAAGAATACAATATAATCCATCAAAATGTGACCAATGTGGAGACTGTGTAAACAGCTGCCCATATAATATGCTAAAAACAACAGATAATCCTAAGCTTCCAATAGCAGGATTCTGTACATTATGTGGACAATGTATCGAAACATGCCCTGAAAAAGCTTTAAGTTACAAATAGGTGTTAAAAACCTATTCTTTTTTTATTTTAAACCTAATCAATTTTATTATATTACTCTTATTAACAACTTCTCTCCCAATTTATATAAATTTAATAATTTTATTTTACATCTAATGAATTTATGATTATAACAGATAAATCAAATAGAAAATTGCATATTACTTAAAAAATACAAACTACATTATAATAAAGAAAAAAGAGAGTTGTTTTTTATGAATGCAAATAAAAAAAGAGATTTTATTGTTATAACTGTAGCCTCTCTCGCCACATTTTACGGTGCATACATGGGAAATGTTACGCCTGTTGCACTGCCTAAAATGGCTGAAATTTTTGGATTAAGTAATATAATGCAAAATTGGGTTACAAATATATTTTTATTAACAATGGGAGTATTAGCTATTCCTTTAGGAAAGCTCTGCAGCAGATATGGAGTTAAGAAAACATTTATTTACTCTGTAATTTTAATGTTAATCGGAAGTATTGGAACTCCCCTATCACACACAATTCCGGAATTATTAATATTCAGAGTAATTCAGGGAATCGGAGGTGCCGGCCTTTGTGTAGATTCAATGTTAATAATTGCTGAGGCAATAAGTCCTGAAAAAAGAGGTCAGGCACTGGGAATAACTGTAAGCTGCACATATATCGGAATTGCACTGGCACCAGTACTTGGAGGCAGTCTAACCTATAATTTCGGCTGGGAATCCATATTCTGGGTAATGATTCCATTTATATTATTAAACCTAATATTACTTTTTACAATAAAAGAGGAATGGTTCAAATACCAAAATGAAAAATTCGACTTGAAAGGTTCTATAGTCTTTGCAATTGGAATCTTATTATTGATTTACGGATTTTCAATATTTAATACAGCAATAGGATTTATAATAACTGTTGCTGGAGTGCTTTTACTGATTTTATTTGGTAAAATTGAGTTAAACTCAAAATATCCTGCATATGACATAAAATTATATAAAAATAAGAAATTTTTATCAAGCAATATAGCCAGTATATTAAGTTACATAGCTACCTTTGTAGTAACTACAATTGTTAATTACAATTTCCAGTATGTTCGCGGTTTTGATTCACAGCTTTCAGGACTGATTTTAATTACATTCCCATTATTAATGGCTATTGTAGCTCCGGCAGCCGGAAAATTATCTGATAGAATTGATCCTCAAAAAATTGCAACAATCGGAATGATAATTGTAACTGTCGGTTTAATCCTGCTTGTACCTCTTGATAAAGACACATCAATTGTAATTGTACTTGTATCACTTGCATTGCAGGGTATAGGCTACGGATTATTCGCAAGTCCAAACATCAACACTATAATGAGCAGTGTTCCTCCAAAAGATACTCCAATGGCATCAAGTGCAGTAGCTACAATGAGAATACTTGGTCAAACATTAAGTACTGGAATATTAACTGTGATTTTTGCAATAATGATGGGAAATGTAATAATTCAGCCATCTAACTATCCTCAGCTGATTTCCTGTTCCCAAATAACATTACTGATTATAACCGTAATCAGTGCTCTTTGTTTTATTGTCTGCCATATAGGCTACAAATCCAAGGACAAACTGTATTTTTAAATTGGAAAAAAGAGTTTAAAAGATAGCTGTTTATAACAAAACAGCTATTAATTTTATTTTAAATTAATGTGTTATGTTCACACATCGGATCTTTCATGATAATATTTCTTTTTAAACGATATTTCAAAAAATAAAGAACCCACTGATTAGATAATTCTTTTAAGCTATCATCATCTAATTTTAAATCATTGAAAAAGAAATCCATTTCATTTCCGCCAACAGCAATAGCTAATTCTTCAGTTTCAAGTAAAACAAAGAAATCATTTCTGATATTATGAATATCAAACTCCTCATCTAAAGATAGGACTTTATCTTTGGCATAATTGTAAAAAAAGGTATTCAGATATTCAAAATCCAAAAATTTAATTTTTTCCACTTTTAAAACAAAATCTTCATTAATGAAATGGTTTTTAAAATCAAAATTAGCTAAAAACTCAGCATCCCAGATATTATTATAAAAAAAGACAATAAATGACTTGTCTGAAAATCTGAAGGATAAATTTAAACTATCATTATATTTAGGGTTTCCCAACTCAACATCACTAAATTCCAGATATATTGAATCTTGAGCTATTTCTAAAGAATCCCACATTCCAAAAGAAGTTATAACTTCCTCAATTAAATTTAATGATTTTGAATTCATTTTCAAACACCTAATTATTATTTATATATGCTTCAAAAGCGCCTTCCATTTCATATTCCTTATTTTCATCAAAAATTTTATCCCATTCAATGGAAATTTCAATCTGGTTGTTAACTGTTTCGTCCCAATTAACATCAAAATTAGATTCTTTTAAAGTGCTGAAAACAATTTTTCCGATTTCCAAAGCCTTATCAGTATTATTCTCAAAATCTCCAAAAGTGATTTTCAGTTTATTGTTTTCAATAGCTTCCTCAACATCCTCAAATGTGTAAAAACAAAAACCCACAGGGTCATATTTATTGTTTTTCAGATGAACAAATAACTCAAAGGCATCAGTTACTCCCTCTTCAATATCATAACCACAGTTATGGATAGCTATAATGTTTTCACCGGATAATTTGATAAAGGCATTTTCCAATACTTTAAAGTTAGAGTTATCCTTCTGACTAAAAGATATTTCAATATTGGAAAAATCAATGTCCTCTTCAATGAACTGCTCTTCCAATATTTCTATAATATCTTCCCTGTTGAAAAACCCAGAATTAGCTAATAATTCTTTTGTATATTCTATTTCATCAACTAATTCCTGATTCATAAAATCACTCATCTTCTAAAAGCATTTGAATGTGAGTTACATTACCTCTTTCAGTGAAACTTGCAATAATACGACTTTCACCAAGTTTAGCGACAGCAAACTCTTCTTTCTGTTTGAAAGGATAGCCCTTAAGTTTTGTATATGATTCAAAAGCTATTTTTGGGAAAATTTCAAAATTCTTCTGGAAAGTGTAGAATGTATCTCTGAATTTAAGAACTGAATTGTTTTCAACTATCAAATCAGATTTAATAGCTACAAAGATATCCAATCCTTCCATATTAACTCCATAGTATCCATCCATTTTTAAAATAGAAGTAGCTACCATTGCCCATATATGACAATCATCAAAAGTTGTTTCAAATTCAGGAGTTGTAAATTGGCCGATTTCATATTTTAAACCGATTTCATGAATTTCTTTTGCAGCTTCAATTAGACTTTCATCAAATCCTATACTTTCATTATCCCATGCCCAGGACCATTTTTTAGCTTCTTCATTGAAGAAACCTAAAATCTGAACATTGAATGAAATATCATCACTAAATGTTAATACACCTTTTTCAATATCCAACTGACCTTCCAAATCTCCGATTAATTCTGATAAGTTTTCCTGTTTATCTAAACCTAAAGCACCGTATTTAGATAAGATAACTTTAAATGAATCACCCTGTTCAATTTCAACTGGTTTTTCAATTTTCCTCACAAAAAACACCTAAAAATTTAATTTGGAAATTCTATCCATTGCTTCTTTAGTATTTTCTAAAGTATTGAATGCAGTAAGTCTCAAATAACCTTCACCACTTGGTCCGAATCCTGAACCTGGAGTTCCAACTACATTAGCTTCATTTAATAATAAATCAAAGAAAGCCCAGGAATCCATGTTATTTGGAGTTTTAACCCATATATAAGGTGAATTGACTCCACCATAAACTTCAAGACCTAATTTTTCCAAGCTAGATTTGATTACTTTTGCATTTTCCATATAATAATCAATTATTTCTTTAATTTCTTTTTTACCATCATCAGAATAAACTGCAGCTGCTGCAACCTGAACAGGATATGAAACACCATTGAATTTTGTAGTTTGTCTTCTGTTCCATAACTGGTTTAACTGAACTTCATTGCCTTTACTGTCATAACCTGCCACTTCTTTAGGAACAATAGTGTAAGCACAACGGGTACCTGTGAAACCGGCCATTTTAGAAAAGCTTCTGAATTCAATAGCTACATTTTTAGCACCTTCAATTTCATAAATAGTATGAGGCACATCATCTTCACGAATGAAACATTCATATGCTGCATCAAATAAAATAATTGCTTTATGTTCAATTGCATAATCAACAAAGACTTTTAATTGATCATAAGTAAGAGTAGTACCTGTCGGGTTATTTGGATAGCATAAGTAAATAATATCCACATCTTCTTCCGGAAGTTCCGGAACAAATCCGTTTTCTGCATTGCATTTTAAGTATGTAAGTCCTTCATACATACCATCATCTTTCATTTCACCAGTTCTTCCAGCCATTACATTAGTATCAACATATACAGTATAAACCGGATCAGTAACAGCTATTTTATTACCTAAATCAAAAATTTCTTGAATATTACCAGTATCACATTTAGCTCCGTCACTAATAAATACTTCATCAGTGTCAAGAGAAACTCCGAACGGTTCAAAATCATTTTTAATAATTTCTTCAGCTAAAAAATCATATCCCTGTTCAGGACCATAACCTCTGAATGTATCAGCATTACCCATTTCATCTACAGCACCCTGGAATGCTTTAATAACACTAGGAGCTAACGGTTTGGTAACATCTCCAATACCCATTTTAATAATATCCGCATCAGGATTATTTTTTTGGAATTCAGCTTCTCTTCTTGCTACTTCAACAAAAAGATAACTACTTTTTAATTTAAGATAGTTTTCATTAATTTTAACAACCATGATTGAACCTCATATAATTATTAATATAATTTATATTTTAGCTATCAGAATATATAAACTAACTGTTTTTTAAAAATTTTAAAAAATATAAAACTATATAATTATAAATAACTGATATATAATTATAAGTTATAAAATTTTAATAAGGAAGTGGAGAAAAAATGAATGAAACTACCATATTAGTGTGGATTAATATTGCGATAGTCGGTATAATTGCCATAATTATCGTAAAACTGTATTTTAGAAAAGATGAATTAGAAAAAGACGACTCTCCTTTATTGTCAAAGGACAGTTTAAACAAATTAAGTCAATCCAGTGAAAATAATTTATCAAAAACCGCACCCAATAAATCTTTTGTTTCAACATACTTCTCTAAACAAGACCAGCCTAAAGGTACTTCCTTAAGAAAACAAGGCCAAATACCGGAAGATAACTTCAATAGTTATATTGTTCCTGAAACCAACGAACATCTATTTTCCGATAAATCAGAAAATGAAGAAGATCCGGCAAAACCTATAAATTTTAATTATGAAACCAAAGTTCAAAAGTTTCAAGAACCAATAAACGAAACCCAGATGGATATTATGAGTAAAAATAACAAAAACACCAAAAAAGAAATAAATGAAAATAATATTTCATTGGAAGAAAAACCAAAACATGAATTAAAAGATTTATTCAGTATCGACGAATTGATTAAAGAATCAAAAAGAAAAGATAGTGAAAGGGAAAAAGAATCTAAAACCATTAAAAAAGAAAAAGAAGATACTACAGAAATTAAAGAAAGTATCAAACAAAGAAAAGCAGGCAAAAAAGAAGACGATCCTATAACTGAAATCAAAAGTGAGTCCATTACTGAAACACCTGCTGAAAGTAAAGAAACTAATCTTTATGATGTTATTAATGATGCATCTAAAGATAAGACTGAAGAAAAACCAAGTGCTGAAGATATAGCTAATGCAATCAAAGCTGATGAAAAAGAGGACAAAACACCAAAAGATGAAAGTGTTGCAGAAGTTTTAGGCAAAGGTAAAAAAGAAGAAAGTGCTGACGTTTCAAAAGAAGACAATGTTAAAGATCTTTTAACTGAAGATAAAGAAGACAAAACACCTGATGAAGAAAATGTTGCAGACGTTTTAGCTAACGATGATGAAATAAAAACACCAAGTTTAAAATCTCCAACTAAAATCAATTCAAAAGAAAACGAATTAAGTGTTCTTCCAGCTGTTGAAGAAGATTATGAATTTGGAGCTCCATTAGAAGAATCCGAATTATTTAAAGATGAAGAAGAAACAGAAGAAAATGAATTAGGTGATTTGGATTACAGAAAAGATTTGGCTAAAATAACAAACTCCATTAAAAATTCCAAAATATTTAATGAAGTAAAAGAAAAACTTGCTCCGGAAACCCCAATAACTGAAGAAAAACACATTGCAGATGAAATGTATTTAAGAAATGTTGGCGCATACAATGAAGAACCTGCATTTCCGGAATATGAACCTATTGTAAATGAAAGACATGAAGACTATCCTAGTGACTATGATTATCAGGAACAAAGTCAGGAACAATTACTAAGACAGGAAAATACCCGTAAAGTATTTAACATGGCTAAAAATTCCGAAACAGAAAAAGCACTTAAAATGAATGAATCATCAAGTGCAAGCGACATTAAAATAAAAGAAAAACCGGAAAAAAATAATCTTAAAATAAAAATAAACAATGATGAAGTAATTCTTCGTAAAGGTGCTGAAATCATCTTTAAACATGACGGTGAATCATATTCAAGTAAAGTCTATGGAATCAGAGGTAATGACATATCTGTAAAATACAGAGGTAAAAAAATTACCATCAATTCAAAAGACATTAAAAAAATATATTAAAATAAGAAAAAAATTTTCTTATTTTTTTATTCATTTAACCTGTAACTTTCTTTTTCTACTATATATTTTGCTTTTCCTATTTTTAATGAACGAATCATATTTAAATAAAAATCATCCAATTCTGCATCCGCATAAGGATATACAAATTCAAAAGAATACAGATTATTGTCTTTAACAAATAGGAATTCATTGCAACGGGCAGATACTTCACCATCATCTATAGAAGAAATAGCTGAGTAATAAATATCTTCATTAATAGGAAGAAAATCAGAGAAAATCAATTCTCCATTACCATTTTCAAAGTTTTTTTCAATACTTTCTTTGATATCAACCAATCCAGCCAGTGTAGGAGTAACTGATACCTTAATAGTCATAGGTTTTGTTGGATCAACTAAAACTAACTCAACAAATTCCTCTGTGCTGTTTATGCTTTGAAATCCTTTAGGAATTGGGAAAGTGATATATCCGTTAGTAAACAGTGTCATGATTTCTACCTATTTATGAGCATAATAAAATACTAACTCATTATCTTTAATTTCATCCAAACGGGCAAATCCAACTCTTTCAAATTGCACTACATCCCCAACTTTTAAATCTTTTAGTGCTCCTTCACCAAGACCTGTTTTTGTAGATGCATCATCCATAACAATACTTACATTAACATTGTCTTCAACCGGAACCCATTGAATGATTTTAGCTTTCAAATCTCTTGCCTGTTCAAAAGAAGTTGAATTATAAGTAATTTTATCTCCGTCAATATCAACATTTACTGCATCCATCAACCGGGATATTCCATCTTTAACATCTTCACTAGCCAAATATGCTTTTCCTGCAAATGGCAATATTCTGTTTCCCCTGTCTTCATGATCTGCATGTAATGGCCTTTCGATATCAACAGCTCCATCTTCATATCCGTCCACAGTTATTTCAACCGGATTTTCTACAAAGAAATAACGGTTAGCTATTGGTTCTAAGAAATTACGATTCAATCCGTAAATCTTTTTCCAGCTAATAGCTGAATCAGACATTTTAACTCCGATTTCAGTAATTAAATTGTATATTGTCTGAGGCTGGATTCCCCTTCTGGCTATTGCTTTTAAGGTACCTAATCTCGGATCATCCCATCCGGAGTATTTACCTGAGCTGATTCCTTCCAGGGCTTTAGAAGTACTTAATGCAATATCTTCCATTTTTAACCTACCATAATGGATAAATTCAGGAACATCCCATCCCATATGGTCATAAAGGTATTTCTGTTTTTCACTGTTTGCCAAATGGTCTTTTCCTCTAAGTACATGACTCATACCCATTAAATGATCGTCCACAGCTACTGAAAAGTTCATCATAGGGTAAACTCTGTATTTATTTCCTAAACGTGGGTGGGTTTCTTCTACAATACGCATAGCTACCCAGTCACGAATAGCCGGATTTTTATGATTGATATCTGTTTTTACTCTTAAAACAGCTTCTCCAGCATGCATCTGATCAAATTTATCCCATAATTCAAGGTTTTTCTCAACACTGTTGTCCCTACATGGGCAAGGTTTACAGTTATCTTTAAGCTCCTTAAATGTAGCACCGTCACATGTACACATGTAAGCAGCACCTTTTTCTATCAATTGGCGAGCATAATCATAATAAATCTCAAATCTGTCACTTTGATAGTAAACTTCATCTGCTTTTATTCCCAGCCATTCCAAATCCTGAGGAATCAAATCATATGCAGGTTCGAAAACTCTTTTAGGGTCAGTATCTTCTATTCTTAAAATAAGTTTACCTCCATATCTTTTAACATATTCTGCATTTGGAACTGCTGCACGGGCATGACCAATGTGTAGAGGTCCGCTCGGGTTTGGAGCAAATCTCATTACTACATTATCATGAGAACCTGGAAGCTCCTGAAGACCTTCTTCTTTTTTCTGTTTATTTTCTTTTACTTCCACATGATATTTAGCCATTTGAGCTGATTGTTCATCTTCACTTAATTTGTTAACCTGAGCTACAATTTTTCCAGCAATTGGACCAATTTCTTTTGCTCTACTTCTTAAATCCGGTTCCTGACTCATAATTGAACCAATAACTGCCCCCGGATTTGCACTTCCTTTATGCTTAGCAGCATTTAATAAAGCATGTTTATAGACAATTTCTTCTAAATCATTCATAAAATCATCATCACAATTTATATAAAAATAGTAATTAATAATATAATTTATTTACTTGAAAATATATAAATATTCACCAAGAGTAGTTATTTATTTTTACGGAGTTGAATAAAAATTTAGGTATGATATAATGAGCAGCAAGCTTGAACAAGCAAAAGAGTTAATAAAAAACAAAGAATATAAAAAAGCTCTTAATATAGCTAAAAAAAGACACGGAAACGATAAAATAAATGAATACTTGATTATTTTAGACTTATTAATTCAAGAAAAATATTTGCCTGCAATTGAAGAAAGGGGCCACTATCATCAATATTACGATCCAAATCATGACAATGGAGATTACGGTGAAAAATATTTTGATATGTACTTAGAAATAGAGCCCCAGTCAATTAACGGATTATGTGATAAAGCAATGTCTTTATCCAATAAAAATAAATTAACAGAAGCTATTGAATATATGGATAAGGCTTTTAAAAATTATGATGCATATTCTCAAAAAGAAGAGCCTAGAATTAGCCATGAAGAAGTTAGAATGGGTAAAATTGAGCTTTTAATGCAGGACAATCAAAATAAAAAAGCATTAAATGAAATAAACAAATATGAAAAGAAATTCGGTCAAAATAAAAAAGAAATTTTCTACAAGGGCCAGCTTCTTGAAAAAACCGGAGAATATGAAAAGGCACTGGAATATCTGGATAAAAGTTTAGATGAAGACCACACAATAATAGCTTTAAATTCAAAAGGAAATGCATTATATGAATTAGGAGAATATAAAAAAGCTTTGGATTCCTATAATTCATGCATTACTCATGAAAAAGATGTTAAAGATGACTTGGAGTTAGTTACTAATTTCAATTATAAAGCTGCATTTTGTAATGTTGAACTTGGAAACTATGATGAAGCAGTCAAGCATTTAAACAAAACCATTGATATGTTAAATGAAAATGGCAGATTAGATAAAAACCTTGAAGAGATTTATCAAAAATGTTCCTTTGAAAAAGACAGATTAATGTATAAAAATAATGTGGAGGACAAACGATTCAGTAATTTTAAATTCCTATCTACAAAAACATCAATAACTGCCCTTATAATTATTATAATAGCTTATATTATCTTGAAAATTATTGGATACTAGTGATACTAAATGAAAATGATGCGACTTGGGAAAACAAATTATAAAGTTAATAAAAATGGATTCGGAGCACTTCCAATACAAAGAAGGAATAAAAAAGATTCCATCGAAATTATACAAAAGGCATATAATAATGGAATCAATTTCTATGATACTGCCCGTTTTTATACAGACAGTGAGGAAAAATTAGGTGCCAGTCTTAATGAAGTACGGGAAAATGTAATTATTGCAACAAAAACCGGAGCTGAAAATGCAGAGGATTTCTGGAAGGATTTAGAAACTTCCCTTAAAAATCTTCAAACAGATTATGTGGAAATTTACCAGTTCCATAATCTTCCATTTTGTCCTAAACCTAATGACGGATCAGGACTTTATGAAGCAATGCTGGAAGCTAAAGACGAAGGGAAAATAAAACATATCGGAATTACTTCACATAAATTTACAATAGCCAAACAAGCTCTTTCAAGCGGACTTTATGAAACACTTCAATTTCCGTTTTCATATTTAACCGATGCTCAGGAACTAAATCTGGTTGAAAAATGTAAAAAATTAGATGTCGGATTTTTGGCCATGAAAGCTATGGGTGGAGGATTAATCACAAACTCAAAAGCAGCATATGCATTTATGGCAAATTATGATAATGTATTGCCTATCTGGGGAATTCAAAGAGAGTCAGAATTGGATGAATTTATATCCTATCAGGAAAATCCTTCGGTTTTAGATGATAAATTAAAAACCGCTATAAAAAAAGACAAACAGGAACTGGGAGACGACTTCTGTCGAGGATGTGGCTATTGTATGCCCTGTCCAAATGATATTGAGATTAATACATGTGCCAGAATGTCTTTATGGATTAGAAGAATGCCTACACAGCCTAGTTTAAGTGAAGATTTCCAATCTAAAATGAAACAGGCCAAAAAATGTGATGAATGTAGAGAATGTATTAAAAAATGTCCCTACAGTTTAAATATCCCTCAATTACTTAAAGAAAATATTCAGGATTATGAAAATATCTTAAACGGAAAAACCATCGTAGATTGATAGGTGAAATTAAATATGGTAAATAAAAAAGCGATTAAACTAATAAACAACGAAGAATATGAAAAGGCAAACCAGCTTTCATTTATATTATTTCAAAAAAAGAACATGAAAGAATTTTTAGAAATCAATAATTTGCTTCTGGAAAAAAATTACATACCTGCACTTCCTCTAAGAGGTTATTACCACCTAATTGAAGACGCATATCATGACAACAATGATTACGGTGAAAAATACTTCAATAAATATTTGGAAGAACGGCCAGACTCAACATCCATTCGTTTTCAAAAAGCTATTGCATCATCTGCAAAAGGAAATGAAGAAGAATCCAAACAAATTATTGACAATCTTATTGAGAATTATCATGAAAGTCCATACAGTGATGAACTAATCACCTGTGAGTCAAAAGAAAAGCTTTGCGAACTTAAACTAATTTACACTTTCGAAAAGGAATCAGACGAAAATTGCCTGAATTATGCAAATAAACTGCTTGGCGAATATCCCGACAGCATTTTAGCCATGCTAATAAAAGCCAAATTATTATGTAAAAATAATGAAAATCAGGAAGCTTTGAAACTAGTTAACAAATGCCTGAAAAAAGAAAGGGTTATTGAAGGGGTTCTTATAAAAGGAGACATTTACATTAATTTAAACCAACACGAAAAAGCTATTAAATGCTTCGATATTGGAATAAAATCATTAAGTGGAAGTAAAGAATACCTAAGTATTGAATGGTATCACAAAAAAGCTCTATCATTAATTCAATTGCAGAAATACGAAGAGGCAATGAAATGTTTAAATAAAACAATGGACATAATTCTTGCTATAGAAATTCGTGCCGATTTAAATGAAGAGGGAATAAAATTATTGAAAGATTGTGAAAAAGAAAAGCAGGAACTGCTTAATATGGGCATAGCTGATCTTAAATATAGCAAACACACAATTAATTTAAGCAAATTAGTTTATATTTTTTTAGCTCTGGCTATTTTAGTTAATTTTCTGCCTGTTAATGGCACAGTTAAATTAGCTGCAAATATAATATTTTTAATTACTGCTGTAGCTTCACTAGCTAAACAGATTTATGAATCACGTTTTTAGGTAAATTAAAAAAAGGAAGTAAATGCAATGAAACAGACTATAACCAATCCGAACGAAGTTGACTGGCTTAAATATTGGCAGGAAGCACTCAAACAAAAGACAGACAAAAACAAAGACTGGGATAAAGCAGCTCCCCATTTTCATAAAAGAGCTAAAAAAGATGATTATCATGATTTATTATTCTCAAAGCTTATTTTAAATGAAAATGACAGTCTTTTAGATTTAGGCTGTGGTGAAGGGTCAATTACCCTACCTATAGCTAAACAAGTTAAAAAAGTAACAGGTGTTGATTCATCAACTAAAATGTTGGAACTATTAAACCAAAGAGCTCAAGAACAAAATATCAAAAACGTGGACACTATTTTAAAATCCTTAGAGGATATTAGTTATGAAGAAATTGGAGATTATGATGTCGTACTTGCTTCAAGGTCATTAAATGGAATAATCCCAATTGAAGAAACTCTTAAAACAATAAATGAAATAGCTAACAAATATGTTTTTATCACTTTATTTGGTCCTGAAAATTGGAAAATAGAAAAAGAATTCAATGAATACATCGGAAAAGAAAATAAGCCGTTTCCAGAGTATAATTATATGTTTAATATACTCTACAACATGGGGATTTATGCCAATATAGAACGCCTGGACATTAAAGCATATAGAGAATACAGCAGCATTGAAGAAGCTATGGACAACGGTAAATTTAGGCTGGATTTACTTAATGATGATGAAAAAGCACAATTGAGAAAATACCTTAATGAAATTCTTAAAAAAGATCCTGAAACAGGAAAATTATACAATGAAAAAGATAAAGCTGACTGGATTTTAATTTGGTGGAAAAAGTAGTTATTTATAATTTTCACATTATAAATAACCCTAATTACACAAATCTTTTCAGCAATCAAAAAAGTAAAATAAATGATTTTAATCAGATTTAATCATAGTTAAAATCATTTTATATGGCATATTAACAGCTTGAAGAGCATGAGGCTCATTAGCTGGCATAATAATCATTTCACCTTTTTTTACAATATTTTTATTACCTGAAATAGTTATTTCTGCTTCACCATCAATTACTTGAACCATAGCATCAAATGGTGCAGAGTGTTCACTTAAGCCTTGACCTTTGTCAAATGCAAAAAATGTTACTGTTCCAAGCTCTTTTTTGATTACTTCCCTACTAACTACCGTATCTTTTTGATAATCAACCAAATTTTCAATGTTTAAAGATTTAGCTTTAATATCTTCGCTCATTTTATTCGCCCATTATTTTTTTAATATCTTCAATCGGATCACCAATTGGTGTTAGATTATATGTATTTACTAGGTAATTAAGTATGTCTTCATTTGCCCATGCAGGTAACACAGGTCCAATAAGCATATCTGTTTTGCCCAGATATAATAAACTCCATAAAATAGCTGCTGCTTTTTGTTCCATCCAACTTAAAACAATTGTAAGTGGTAATTCATTTAATCCAACTCCAAATAAGTCACATAATGCAAGTGCAATATCTACTGCAACAATTGCATCATTACATTGACCTAAATCTATGAGCCTTGGCACTCCTTCAATATCTCCCAAATCCAAATCATTGAATTTGAATTTACCGCAGGCTAATGTTAGTACAACAACATCTTCAGGTAAGTTTTGTACAAATTCTCTGTAGTAGTTAGATTTAGGGAATGGTCCATCACATCCTCCTACTAAAAAGAATCTTTTGATTTTACCTGCTTCAACCAATTCTTTAATCTTATCAGCAAGTGAAAGCACTGTAGATGCTCCAAATCCTGTAGTGATTGTTGTTAATTCTTCAGCATCTAAACCACCTAATTCAATAGCCTTGTCAATAACTGGTTTGAAGTCGTAATTTTCTACTACTGGAGTATCCGGTAATTTAGCTACATCCATAGTGAAAATTCTGTCTGCATATTCATCTTTTGGAAGCAGTACACAGTTGCTTGTTGCTACAATAGCTGCATTATATTTAGAGAATATGTCTTTTTGATCAAACCATGCTCCTCCAAGCTGACCTGCTAAATTTTCATATTTTCTAAGTTCAGGATAACCATGTGCAGGCAGCATTTCAGAGTGAGTATAAACTTTTACATCAGTTCCTTCAGTCTGTTTTAACAATTCATCTAATGCTTTCAAATCATGACCTGTAACAATTATTGCAGGCCCTTCCTGTGCACCTACTTTTACTTCTGCAGGTTCCGGCTCACCATAATGGTCAATATGTGCTTGTTTAAGCATTTTCATTACTTTAACATTGGCTTCACCAGCTTCCAGTCCCAAATTAATCAAGTCTTCAGCATCAAAATTAACATTAGTTAATGTGGAATACAATCCTTTAGTTAAGAATTCATCAACATCAGAGTCTTTAACTCCCAAAACGTTTGCATTATAATTGTATGCACTCATTCCTTTTAAAGCAAAAATCAAATTATCCTGTAATCTAGCTACAGTTGGTTCTTTGCCACAAACTCCACGTACAGTGCATCCGGTACCTTTTGCAGTTTGTGAACATTGATAACAAAACATATCTACCATAATAACCACCTCATTATTTATTATAATAACAGTTGATTTAATCCATTATAAAGATTTTGTAACTTGTTAAGGGTGAAAAGTAAGTTATATTAATGGATAAAACAAAATAATTACTATGAAACAGGAAGACATCAACTTATTAAAACAATTGGGGCTAACCACATACGAAGCTAAAGCATATATTACATTAAGTTCACTAATTCAGGCCACAGCTGATGAAATAAGTGACAAATCAGATATACCAAGATCCAAAATATATGATGTCTTAAAAAGATTAAATTCAAAAGACTACATCAAAATAGAAAGTGGACGGCCCTTAACATATCATGTAAATCCTCCGATTAATGTATTGAAAAGGGAAAAAGAAAAATTTATCAGAAGAATTAATAAAACCGGCGAAAATCTGAATACATTATATGAAAAGAAAATATCTGAAGTTGAAGCTCCAATTTGGAGAATAAGTGGCCTGGACAATATAATCGATAAAGAACTGGAAATCATCAGACGGTCTAAAAAAACAATAAATATGAGAATAGGATTTTTACTTCAGGACGAAGGATCCAAATTAGTTTATGAACTTCTTTTAAAATCTGAAAATGTTAAAATAAACCTTATGGTTTCACCTTACTGCCGGATATCCTACAAAGAATTTAATATTTCCAAATTAGTTAATCAGAAAAATGTAAATGTCTATACAACGGATATTCCTTATGTTAAACTGTTAATATCTGATTCAAAAGAAATGATGCATATATATTCAAAATTTTCAAAGGAAAATGGTGAAATACTTCCAAATACTGCTATCGGAATCTGGAACCAGTACGAAGAAATAGCAAACAACTATAATGAACGATTTGAAAATCAGCTAAAAAAAATAGCTAATAATAATGTGAAACAGTAAGTAAAAATAAACCTGCTAAAAACACTATTATTAAAGTTAAAAATAAATCATCCCTATTTTCAAATTTCTCATGTTTTATATTTACTATTAAAGGAATTAACGGAAGCATTGGAACAAAATATCTTGTTTGAATTCCGACAATGTAACTTGCACCAACAGGAGTCCATGTACAGTATAAAATACCGAATATTGAAAAGTACACAAGCAAAACAATAGCAGTTAATATTAGCCTTCTTTTTCTGGACAGATTTAATTCATGCTGATATCCAACAGAAAATACAGCAAAAAAGACCAGATAAATTGCATTAAATAAAATCAACCCTTTAAAATCTGCAAAATGATAAAATGTTGAATTGACAACAAATACATCAAATACAGATTTGACTGCAAACAACATCAAAGTACCAATAGCTGTAGGATTACCCATAATATATTCCATCTGGGCGGTAAATGATGCATTACGGCTATTCAATACATAATCTGTAGTGTGTTGACTAGCACCAATAAACTGATTAAAAAAATTTCCAAAATACAGTATTACAATTACAAAAACTGCAAATGTGACAATTGCAGAATATTTCTGAAGTTTTGCAGATGGAAAATTCTCCTTAGGAACAGCAAATATACTCAAAGCTAAAAAGACATAAGGTGGCTTTATTAAACTCATCAGCAAACATGCTATGAAAAATATGGTCAAATCTTTAGTTTCAAACTTATTTTTATACATATAGACAAAATAAGCAAACATCACTATAGCACAGCCAAATATAAATGCATCATAACTAAATGATGAAGCTTGGGAAACTGCAATCGGCAAACAAGCCATAAACAGCAATGGCATCTTATAAACAGGAGCTTTTTTAATTGCAAAATAAACAAAACCTCCATACAATAATAAATTAGCCAGTCTTCCTAACCATAATGTCCATATAACAGACAAATCCAGACATTTAGCTATTAAAATTCCCAAAGCCGAAAATAAATAAGAATAAAATGGAGTGTTTGTAGATGCCGGCCAATAACCCCATGAATCATTTATAGGCTTATTAAAATCATACATAATAACTGTTGTTCCTGCTTTTGCCTGATTCATTTCAAAAAAATAATCCTGAATATAATAACCGTTAGGGGTTTTTACAGGGTATAAAACACCTTCAGTTATAGATTCTGCACGTGCAAAATGAATAGCTTCATCTGGAAATGACATTGGAGGTGCAAAAAATACCATCAGCAACCCAAAAAGAATAATAATTACAAAAGCAACTTTATGAGGTTCTTTTTTATGTCTAATACCATACAATATGCCAAAACTTCCAAAAACCAAAAGAATAGCTAAACCTATTAACTCCCCTTTAAAGTAAATGAAGTTATCCCGGCAAAACATTGAAAATACAAAAAACAAAATCCCCGCCAAATAAATTAAAATAAATTTTTTATTGATTGTGAGGGTTTGTTTATACTCTGAAATAATGTCTCGTGCAGAATTAAAGTTCATATATTAATATTAATATGATGTAGTATAAATATTGTTAGTTTAATGGTAATTAAACAAACTTTACTAAAAGTCAAGAGAAATACCACTCAAAGCCCCTTCAGAGATTTAAGAATATCTGTTTAAATGTTTATTGAATATAAAAAGAATTAAAACTATTTTAAAATTGTTTTATTTAAAAAAAACAGCATAAAATATTTAAATAGATAAAATAAATCAGTTAATCAAAAAAAGAAAAAAATAGGATTTGAAATCCCAAATGAATTTAAGAATGCCTTTCAAGTACAAAATCTGCAAGGTCAAAAAGCATCTGTTTACTTTCAGAATCAGGCAATATTTCAAGTACTTTTTTAGCAGAAGCTACATTTTCTAATGCAACATTTTTAGCATATTCAATAGCTCCATATTTATTGAATAAATCAAGAGCCATATCTATATCTTCCTGTGAATTATTATCATCTTTTAAGATTTCTAATAATTTTTTATTGTCTTGACCTTCACAAGCATCTAAAGCCTTAATAGCTATAATAGTCATTTTACCTTTAGCTATGTCACTTCCAATAGGTTTACCTAATGTTTCTTCATCACTAGCCAAATCTAAATAATCATCCTGAATTTGGAAAGCAAGACCAATTAATCTTCCGTAATCATACATTGCATCGATTACTTCCTGATTGGCTCCACCCATAATGGCTCCAGCTTTGGAAGCAGCAGCTATTAATGCACCGGTTTTTTTAAAGATCATGTCCAAATATTCTTCTTCAGATACATCATACCTATCTTCAAAACTCATATCGGAAGCCTGACCTTCACAAATTTTAACACAAGCATCAGCTACAGTAGCTAATGTCTGGCTTAACTGAGTCGGTGTATTTTTTTCAGGGTCTGAATTCATAATTATTTCAAAAGCTTTTGAAAATAAAGTATCTCCAGCTAAAATAGCTACATTTTCATCCCAAACTTTATGTACTGCAGGTTTTCCTCTCCTCATATCATCGTCATCCATGATATCATCATGAATAAGTGAAAATGTATGGATAAGTTCAATAGCTGCAGCAGATTTCAATGAATTATCCCTAGATCCGCCAACTGCTTCAGAAGTAATTAAAGTTAAAGCCGGTCTAAGCATTTTACCTCCAGCTTTAGTTAAATAAATTGAAGCTTCTTGAAGATTGTTTGGAACTATGCAAGATAATTCTTCTTCTATTGTTTTACTAATATCAACGGAATAATTTCCCAATTCTTCTATTACATCCATGCTAATTTCCTCCATGTGCACGTTCATTTTCAAAAACTTGTGCTTGTGAATTTCTTAATATATGAACATTATAACCAATTCTGTAACCTTCCTCTTCAGCTAATTCTCCGTAAGCAGCAAGCATTGATAAATCTCCGTGAGCCGGAATAATATGCTGTGGTTTTAACATACGTAAGAATTCCCTGTGGTCTTCTCTTCCAGCATGCCCTGAAACATGGGCATTTGAATAAATTCTTGCACCTTTTGACCTTAATTTACTTTCCATAATATGCCTGTTAGCAGCATTTGTTGGATTTGGAATAATCGGTGCAGAAATAATAACATTATCTCCCTCTTTAATATTGAATGGAGTTCTGTTACTGGCTATTCTAGGAAGCAATGCATCTGGTTCCCCTTGGTGTCCAGTAGTTACAAGCAAATATTTTTCTCTGTCTTCATCAGCTCTCATTAAAGCTTTATTAACTGCTTTTGGGCTTCCATAAATACTTGCATTTTTAGGTAATTTTAAAATACCCTGTTTTTGTGCAATGCCACAGAACCTTTCCATGGATCTTCCAAGGAAATAAATTTCCCTGTGGCTTTTTTTAGCAATGTCTGCAATAGCCTGAACCCTTTCAATATGAGAAGCAAAAGTAGTAACAATCATACCTTTTTTCTCATATAACGGTCCGTGCATTACGTCTTCCAAAATATTTCTTGCAATTCTTTCAGAATAAGTTTTAACTTCTTCTGTATTTTTTGCATTAGTAGTTTCTACAATAAGAGTAAGAACTCCTTTCCTACCTAATTCCCTTAATCTTTTATAATCAGGTGGTGGAGATACTTTTTGATGATTATCAAATTTAAAATCAAGTGCATAAACAATAATTCCTTCAGGAGTATGTAAAACCGGAAAAACTGCTTGCGGAATACTGTGTGTTGATTGAACAAATTCCAAAGTAATATTTTTAGACAGCTTCATTTTACTTCCGGGGTTTAAAGGTCTAATCGGATTATTTACTTTAAATTTACGTTCCCCTTTAATTTGTTTTTCAACAAGTGCAGTTGTATATGGAGTTCCAATTAATGGAGCATCATATCTGTGAGCCAATTTAGCTACTGCACCAATATGGTCCAAGTGACCGTGAGAGAAGATTATTCCTTTTACTTTACCGTCAACATCTTTCATTAAAGTGTCATCCGGAATAATTCCCCTTTCAATTAAATCTAGACTGTGCATCCTATCAATATCAGTATCTTCGTGAATATTGATCCTGTCCAGGTGTATTCCCATATCAAAAATGATAACATCTTCGCCAATCTTGACAGCAGTCATGTTCTTCCCGACTTCTTCATATCCGCCAATTGCGATTACTTCAACACTCATATGTTTTTATCTCCTTGAATATTTCTTTGTGTTAATTCCTCTTTCATTAAGCCATTCTCTTGTTTTTCCACTTATAACCAAGTTTGAATTTTTGAGTTCTTCGATATTATTTGCGCCAACTAAAAACATAGCTATTCTTAGAGAATCATTGAATCTGTCAATGAATGTAGTTAATTGTTCTTCAGAAACAGAGTGTTTTAAAAATGGTAATGCCATGCCTACACTATCAGCACCAAGAGCAATAGCTTTTGCAGCTTCAAGACCTGATCTGATACCTCCGGATGAAACAACCGGAACATCTACCGCATCAGCAACTTCTACGGTACTGATAGCTGTTGGAATTCCCCAGTCCCAAAATGTTTCACCTAAATACCTGTCTTCAGCTCTGTAAGTCTCAACAGCAGCCCAGCTTGTTCCTCCTGCACCTTCAATATCAATATAACTAACACCGGCATCAACCAATTGTTTTGCCACTTCAGCAGATATTCCGCAGCCGGTTTCTTTAGCCATAACAGGAATATCAACTCTTTTAGTTATCTGATTTATTGAATCAAGATAACCTCTTGCATCCAAATCTCCTTCAGGCTGTATTGATTCCTGAAGAGGATTTAAATGAATAGCTAAAATATCTGCATCTAAAATTTCAACAGCCTTATCAGCCAAATCCAATTGAGGTGCTCCAATATTACCAACAAGCAAACAATCAGGAGCATTTTTTCTAACAACAGTATATGTATCTGCAAGTTCAGGATGTTCAATAGCAGCCCTCTGACTGCCTACACCTAAAGCTATATTTTTACTTTCTGCAGCAATAGCCAATTGTTTGTTAATGGCTTTTGCAGCAGGATGTCCTCCAGTAATAGCAGTTATAAATAAAGGAGAATCTAATTTTTTACCAAAAACAGAAGTTGATAAATCAATTTCGTTTTTATCAATTTCCGGAAGTGCTTTGTGGATTAATTCAACATCTTCGAAACCAGTTTTTTTATTTTTAAATTCAACATCATAATTTTTACAAATTAATAGATGCTCTAATTTTCTATCTGAAATCATGTTTTTATTATCCCCTTGAAATAACAGTTCCCTTTACTTGATCATTATTTAAAGCTTTGAAAATATTATTTTCAATTTCAGCATTTATTATTTTAGATTCTATTCCCAAATCTGCCAAATATAAAAGCTCTTTAATCTTACCGACCATTCCACCAGTAACATCAATATTGGTAGTTCCTTCTAAGGTATCCAAATCTTCAAGTGAAGAAAATTTATCAAAGAAAACCGCATCATCATGCGTTTTAGGATTTTTATTATAAACTCCGTCAACATCAGTTCCTAAAATAACCTTATCAGGATTAAGATTTTTAGCCAAATATTGAATAATCTGATCACCAGAAATAACACAGATCTCCAAATCATTGTCTAAAACAACATCCCCATAAATAACTGGAATAAATCCTTTATTTAAATATCTTTTAAAGCTATCTAAATCGCCTTCAGTTATTCTTTTATTAGTAGCTACCATAAAACTTGAAGCCGGAACAGCTACAACAGGCAAATCTTCTTTTATAAATTCATCACAAATAAGCATGTTTAATCTTTTAACTGCATTTTGTGTTTTAGAAAATCCTATTCTTTTTTGAGGATATTCATCTTTGTCAAAAGGTTCTCCAATTTTATATTCTTTAGCTGGAGGGTGGCCAAATGATCCTGCACCATGAACAATTATTATTTCCTTAGAATCATTATCAAGTGAGGATTTAATTTCCTTTGCAATCCTTGACAAGTTTTTCTCATCAATTTCACTTTCAGCAGCATCCTTATTTGTTAAGATACTTCCTCCAATTTTTAAAATAATCATATAAATCACTTGTAAACCCTTGAAGAAACACCTTTTCTGGTAAATCTTATTTTTAAAACATTATCTTCTGCAGCAATTCCGCGGGCAACTTCATCTACACTATTTGGACAAAGCGCTATAATACTTCCTCCACCACCAGCTCCTGTAATTTTAGAACCAATAGCACCACATTCTCTAGCAGTATAAACCATACGAGACAATTCTAAAGTATTCACTCCTAAAACATCCAAAAATCCATGATTCAGGTTCATTAACTCCCCTATTTTATCAAAATCACGTTTCAATATAGCTTGTTTGGCATAGTTAGTTAACTGTCCCATTGCACCAATAACAGGATTGATAATTTTCGGATTTCTGTTTTTTAAGAGTCTGACATCCTTAACCATTTTGCCAGTATTGCCATGTTTATTTGTATATCCTACAACAAACGGCGCATTGAAGTTAACCTTGAAATGCTCCACTTTCTTATTTCTGGACAAATAAACAAGCCCACCATAAGTGGAAACCAATGTATCCAACGGACTGGCTATTCCCTGAACTGCCTGTTCAACCATATGTGCATCATGAGCTAAAGATTTCTTGTTGAATCTTATATTGTGAAATCTGTACAGTGCAGCAAGTGTAGCTACTGTAACTGCAGCAGATGAACCAAGCCCAGAGCCAATAGGAATATTTGAAGATAATTTCATCACAATTGGACTGTGATCGTGAACTTTATTAAGAGCTTCTAAAATATATCGAATAATACCTGGCTTTCCTCTTTTTAAATTATATTTTTTATGTTTAGTATCTAACTCAGCTTCAAAATTCAAATCATAAGACTTTAAAATAGATTTATCCGTCTTTGATTCAGTAATTTCAACATATGCCCTTTTATTAACTGCTCCTGCAATCGCAGGTTCATCATAAACAACAGAATGTTCACCAAACAAAATAGTTTTTGCTGGAGCAGAAGCTAAAGCCCTCATATAAACACACCTTATTTAAAAATACCTGAAGCATAACCTACAACGGAACTTAAATCACCGGATATATCTCCACTGGTTTTATAAGCCAGTATTTCAGATGTGTTTTTCCCACACATCTTTGAAAGTATCATTGTAGTCATAACCGGGCCGTAACCGCACATAGTAATGTTATACTGAATAATTTCTTCTAAAAGTTTAAATTCATCCATATTTTCAATATCTTCCAAAACAAACCCATCAACTTTATTAGCTCTCTCCTGAGTATTGAAATGGGATAAATCACTGCTAGCTATAACACAGTAGGATTTACCTAATTTTTCACCAGCTTTTAAAATAGCTGCCGCCAAATCATTTGCTGCTGAAATTGTTTGTGAACCCAGTACAACAGGAACTATTTTGAAATCATTGGAAAAATACTGTAAAAACGGAAGCTGAACCTCTATACTATGTTCTCTCATATGGGCTGCAAAATCAGCTGATGCAAAATCTGAAAAAGAAATTAAAGTATCTGCAAATTCTTCATCAACCTGAATGTTTCCAAGAGGAGTTATCCATTCTCCTTTGTTGAAAACTGAAACTTCACTGCCCAGACCAGTATGGTTCGGACCAATTATTATAAAAACTTCAGGAAAACCATTTTTAGCTAATTCACAATAGCTATGAGCAGCTATTGTTCCAGAATATTGAAAACCTGCATGCGGAACCATAACATTAACTGGATAATCATTACCCTCAAAAGATTCAATGTCTGGGATTTTACCTGGGCCGAAAGAGTGTAAAAAACAATCTTCAATAGTTTTTACAAGCTCTTCGGAATCATCCGGATAAAACATTCCAGCAACTGCAGGTTTTCTTAACATAAAACTCACTTAAAATTTAAGTTCAAAGTCAGTAGCTTCAATATCTAAGTCACCATCTTCAGGAATGGTACCTCTTTCCCTTAAGATTTGTCTAGCAAGTAACCAGTAAACTAAAGCAATAGCTTTTCTACCTTTGTTGTTTACAGGAATAGCAATATCAACAAAACTGAGTAAGTTTTCAGTATCACATAATGCAATTACAGGAATTCCGTTTTGTTTAGATTCAAGAACTGCTTGTGCATCGGACCTTGGGTCAGTTACTACAATAATTTTTGGTTCAATGAATTTTGCATAAGTTGGATTAGTTAAGGTTCCAGGAATGAATCTGCCAGGAATGGTTTTTGCACCGGTAACTTCACCGAATTTTTTAACAGGAGCTTGACCGTATTGTCTGGTAGCTACTACTAAAATATCTTCTGGGTCGTATCTTGCTAAGAGTTTAGCAATTTGTCTAATTCTTTCATCAGTTTTTTGAATATCTAATACGTATAAACCATCAGATCTTACTCTGAATATGTATTTTTCCATATCGCTGGTTTTTTGTTGGGTTCCGATATGTAAACCTGCTGCTAAGTAGTTATCTAATTCAATTAAAAGTTCGGACATAATTAATCACCTTAATTTAATAATATATTTTAATAATTTTTTTTAAATAAATTTAATCATCATCTTCAACATTGACACATTCTTCAGGACAGACATCCATACAAACTTCACAGAAACTGCAGTCTTCAGGATCTACAATTTCAACTTTGTCCCCTTCAAGAACTAAAACTTCCATTGGGCAAACGTCAACACATTCTGCACAATCAATACCTTTACACTTATCATAATTAATAGTTACAATAGGCATATCCAAATCTCCAATAAGCTTGTCTAAAATTCACCCATTTTTGGATTAGGAAGTTCTTCTTCAATACGGATGAGCTCGTTTAATTTAGCTATTCTTTCTCCACCGATAGCTCCGGTTTTAATCATAGGAGAACCAAAACCAACAGCCAAATGAGCAATAGTTGCATCAGTAGTTTCACCAGACCTGTGGGAAACAACAGGTACAATATCATTTTCTTTAGCTAATTTTACAGTAGCATAAGTTTCAGATAAAGAACCTATTTGATTTGGTTTAATAATGATTGCATTAGCCGCATTCATTTCAATACCTTTAGCTAAAATTTCTTTGTTAGTTACGAATAAATCGTCACCACAAATAAGACATTTGTCTCCAACTTTAGAAGTTAATTGAGCAAATCCGTCAAAATCAGACTCGTCAAATGGATCTTCTACATAAAACATGTTGTAAGTTTCAATAATGTCTTTTACAAAGTCAATTTGATCTCCAGTATCTCTTTTGATACCATCTTGAGCATAAATATATTTCTGTTCATCTGCATTCCATAATTCAGAAGCAGCCATATCTAAGGAAGGTCTGATTTCAATACCAAGTTCATCACCAACTTCTTCACATGCCTGAGCTTGAATTTCTAAAGCAGCATCATTAGTAATGTTAGGTACCCATCCACCTTCGTCTCCTTTTCCACCAGTGAAATTGGAGTCTTTGGTTTGGATTAATTCTTTTAATCTTTTGTGAACACTTGAATTTGCAAATACTGCTTCAACCATATTTTTTGCACCGACAGGAACTACTAAAAATTCCTGAATATCTGGTGCATTAACTCCTGCATGTGCTCCACCATTCATCATATTTCCGAGAGGGAAAGGTAATTCATTTACTAAGTTTCCTCCTAAAAATTTGTATAACGGCATATTATATGATGCAGCAGCTGCTTTAGCTACAGCCATGGAAACAGCTACAGTAGTGTTACCACCAATAGCTGAAAGATTGTCAGTTCCATCGACTTCTCTTAAAACTTCATCAATAGTAGCTATATCTTCAGCATCCATTCCAATAAGTTCAGAAGCGATAATGTCTTCAATTTCACTTACAATTACGTCCACTCCACCTTCAGGGAATGATACTACTTCTCTTGAACCAGTACTTGCCCCACTTGGTGCAGCAGCTCTACCAAACCCGTTCCAAGTAATTACATCTACTTCAACAGTTGGGTTTCCTCTGCTGTCCAAAATCTTACGAACCTGGACATCTTCTATTATACTATCCAAAAAAAACACCTCAGTGTCAATTAATTTATTACCATATAACCTATACTCATAAAAAATTAGTAAATTTCTTTATAGAGTTATGTTGGTATTTTTTATTTTTTTTAAATAATTTAATAATGAAATAAATAGAATAAACTATTTATTCATCATATCTTATTACATCTAATGGTAAAACTCCAGCTTTGAGTTCTTCATAAGCTATATCAATAGGATCCAATGAGTCACCAATCTCCACTAATGGTTTAGCACCCATTGAAATCTGAATTGCTCTAGCTCCAAGAAGTCTAGCTCTTTCAAACCTTGTTAAATTTTCTGTAGTCATGAATATTACTTCCATTTTTTAGGTATTACCGTTTACCAAGATTAATTTTATAAGTAAAAATATATCCCTACAACTTGTAAAAACCTATTCCCATGTTTCAACATGAGAAATTAACATTCTTCTACAACAATATCTGTTTAAGCCTAAGTCATCTAAGATATCTTTTGATTTTTCACCGGCAGCTAATCTTTTATTATATTCATCAAAGTAAGCTGATACTGGTTTTCCACAACTTAAGCATCTTATAGGAATCATTTATATCATCTTTTTAATTTTTTAAATAAAAATTATAAAATTACAGAAAAATTATCTGTAACTTTTTTGTTTACGTGCTCTTGCTCCAGGACCACCATATTTTTTAGGTTCTGAACGTCTTGGGTCACCTACTAACATAGTTCTGTCGTAGTGTATGAATTTATCTTTTAAATTCATATCTTGAGACCATTGGACGAGCCCTTTAGCAATTACCATACGTGCAGCTTCAGCTTGACCCATTACTCCTCCACCAACAACATGAATATTAATATCCACTTCATTAGCTAAATCTCCAGCTAAGGTTAATGGTTCTTGTAATTTTAAGTTAGCGAGTTCTGGGGAGTAAAGTTCTAAAGGAACTCTGTTTATTCTTACTTTACCAGTACCTTCTTGAACAGTACCTCTTGCGATAGCTGTTTTACGTTTTCCACTTGTATGAATAACTTTAACCATAATCACACACCCACTTATCTAAAAGGTAGCTCCTAAAAGTTTAGAAACTTCACCTAATTCAATACCTTTTTTAAGGTTGTTGTACTCTGCTTCAGGAACTGCAACAAGATCAGCATCAGCATATTCTTCAGGTACACCAACATATGCTTTTAAACCTTTGAAAGCAACTCTACCTTTAGATTTTTTATAAGGTAACATTCCTCTTACAGTTCTTCTGAATATATCGTCTGGTCTTCTAGGATATTTAGGACCTAAATCACGAGGGTTAGAGATACTTGCTCTGTCTACTCTTTGTTTGTATTTTGCATAAGCCCAATCCTTATTACCAGTAATCATAATCTTTTCAGCATTAAGAATTACTACTTCTTCGCCTTCTAAGAGATTTTTACTAGTTACACTAGCTAATCTTCCTAAAACGCATCCTTCTCCGTCAATAATCATAATAACAACACATCCATCTTATTCCATGATTCTAATGTTGCTTCCTTTTGGATTAGATTCCATTATATCATCAATTGAGACGCATTCTCCACCAGCACTTTCAATTTTTTCTTGTGCTTTTTGTGAGAATTTAAATGCTGCAACATTTACTTTTTCTGTTAAATCACCATTAGATAATACTTTTCCAGGTACTAAAACAGTTTCATCAGCATTTGCATACCTTGCAATATCTGATAAATTAACTTCTGCAGTTCTTCTGTTAGACCTTCCAAGTCTATTAGCAACATCTTTCCAAATAGCTGCATTTTCTGTTTTTGATTTTTTATTAAGTTTATTAATAAGTTCAATAAGGTTAGGATTTGTTTTGATAATTTTCTTAACCATTATTTACTTCCTCCTTCACTAAATCTGATAAACTTATCTGCTTTTTCACCTAATTCATCGCAAGCTTGCAATAAAACTTCTTTAGGAGGCATTGATCCATCAGTTTCTATTCTAAATATAAAATCATTTTCATGATACCCTACATTGATGTAGCTTTCATCTTTTCCTTCAGATTGTGCATTTCTAATTGAAGCTCTTACACAGCTTTTACACATAGCACAATTTTCAATGTCTAAAATCTTAATCTCTTTGGATCTTTTATCAGATTTTAAAACACCTCTTGGGCATGCATCAGCACATTCATAATCAATTCCCACATCTTCATTAAAAGTGATTTCAGGATATTGTTTATAAACACATACAGTAGTTGGCATCCATTTAGCATGTTCTTTTCCATATCCAACTTTTGCAACTGCTTCAATGTTGAGTTTTTCGCCTTCTTTAAGTTTTACTAAAGGAATGGTATCATATACTGGTTTAATTTTTGAGTCTGAAGATATTAAATCCTTAGAATAAACAACTTTAGGTCCTTCTTCTTTTAAAGAAAACATGACACTATTGTTTTCCTCGTAATCATCATCACCAGGTAAAGGTAAACCTTCAATTGCATCCATGTTAGAAACTAAAGGAGTTAAACCAAGCCTATGAGCAAGTACCTCATTAAACATAGCTGAATCATTTCTCATGATATTTACATCTTCAATAGCTATTTTAGGTACATTTACCATTGCACACCTTCTAATAGCATTAATAAAAGGTACTTCTGCATCACGGACAATGAAAACAATTTCATCATCTGTTTGACTTTTAACTTCTATCTCCATATTAAACCCTTCTTAGACTCTTCTTCCTCTTTTACCACCAGGTCTTCCAGTACCGTCGTGAGGAATAGGAGTGATATCTTCTATTTTACCAATTTTAATTCCAGCTCTTGCTAAAGCACGAATAGTAGCTTGTGCACCAGGTCCTGGACTTCTGTGTCCGTTTCCACCAGGAGCTCTTACTCTAATATGTAAGCCAACAAATCCTTTTTCTTTAGCATCATCAGCTATTCTAGTTGCTGCAGCCATGGCTGCGAAAGGTGAAGCTTGTTGTCTATCTGCACGAACAACTTTACCACCTGACCATTGGGAAATGGTTTCAGCACCAGTAATATCTGTTACAGTAATAATAGTGTTATTGTATGATGAGTAAATATTAGCTATACCCCATTTTTCATCTTTTGCCATAATTACACCCTTTATTCCTCAGTAGCTTTTTCATTTTTGTTTTTATTGTACTCTTCAATCTGTTTAGCTACAGGTGATGATGGATAAAATCCAATTTCATCTTCTTGGCCTTTTAATACAACATAACTTGGTGAATTGATTTTTTTACCGTTTAAAGTTATGTGACCATGTACAACAAACATTCTAGCTTCTTTAGGAGTACGAGCTAAACCTTTTTTGTAAACAATAGTTTGTAATCTTCTTCTTAAGATATCTTCAACAGTTAAGTTTAAGACTTCTTCAAGTGCTGCACCTTCAGGCAAAACACCGGTTCTAGCTAAGTGTCCTAATAATTCTAATTTTTCATCTTGCATTTGGTCCATATCGAACCCGAGTAGGTATCTTGCTTCCCTACTGTATCTTCTAACTAAAGTATCAGCTTTCCAAATTTCTTTTTTGTTTTTTAAGCCGTATTTAGTCATCAATTTATTTTCATTTTTGATTCTTTCTGCATTCCAAGGATGTGGCGGTGTATTATACTTTTTCCTTGATTTTCTAGGTTGTCCCATTAAAACATCTCCTTTATAAAAATAATTAAATTAATACTATCATTGTAAAAAAAATTATTGAGTAATATTAATTATAAAAAAAGTTCTCATGCTTATGAACGTTTTACACCAACTGAAGAACTGTTCCTGAAAGTAGATTTAGTTCTTTGACCTCTAACAGGTAAACCTGCTTCGTGTCTTCTACCTTTGTAACTTCTGGTTTTCTTCATTCTGTTTAAATCATCTCTTAAAGTCATGTCAAGATCTGATTCAATTAAATGAATATTTTCACCAGTTTCATAGTCTTCCCTACGGTTTAACATCCAATTAGGAATATTAAATTTCTGTGGGTTTTCTAAAATTTCTTCAATTTTTAAAACATCTTCATCAGCGATATAACCGATTTGAGCTTCAGAATCTAAATCTAAAGTACGGCACATAGTTGTGGATAAAGATATTCCAACACCTTTGATTTCGGTTAAAGCTTGTTCAATGGTTTTATTACCATCTACATCCTTTCTAGAAATACGCACCAAGTGCTTAAAGTCGTCTTCCATTAAATAACCTCCATTTATAGAGCGAATCTACGAGACGCAAAAGTAATAGATTCGAATGTTTTGATTTCAAAACACAGTTCTTTCAACAATTTAAAACTTAGTATTTACAACTAAGAGTGCAAAATATCAGTTTAACAAATAATTTAATAATCGTGAAAAAAATAATTAAAAAATCGTATGTTAAAAACTAATAAACGCCGAGACTGGGATTTGAACCCAGGAGGGAAAAGCTCCCACGAGATTTCCAGTCTCGCGCCTTACCAGGCTAGACTATCTCGGCATTATTGCTTAAAATAGCTCCAAGTATAATAAAAAATACTTAGCCTATCATGTTAAACACTAATTAACATGATAACAATATATTTAATTTTCTACCTATATAAAGGTATTGATTTTTTTAAGTTAAAATAAGATTAATAATAGCATATCTAACTTCTAAAATTTAAAAGTTGTTAGAAAATGGAATCAAAATGAAATTTTTATAAAAATTTCATTATAAACTATTTAATTAAAAATACTTTTAATTTTATCAACAATAGAATTTAAAAAATTAGGATTATCTTTTTTAACTTTAACATCCTTCATTTCATCAATAGCTCTTTGCTGGAAAAATTCCTGTGAATTGATATGACGTGCCTGCTGTATGCATTCATAATCCCCGTCGGAATTTATTCTACGGCCTTTGATGTCATCTTTTAACATAATATCCAAATCTTCAAGAATTCTTGCTTTTATAGCTTTGTCTTCAATAGGACATGCAATTTCAACTCTTTTTGCAGTGTTTCTTGTCATCATATCTGCACTTGAAATATATAAAATCCTGTCTTCACCAACACCAAAAGCATAGACTCTGGAGTGTTCCAAATACCTGCCAACGATTCCACGAATTTCAATATTGTCTGTTTTATCTTTAAGCCCCGGAATAATACAGCAAATTCCACGAATAATCATTTTTACTGTAACACCTGCTTTTGAAGCTTTAGCTATTTTATCAATGATTCTCCTGTCTGTAAATGAATTCATTTTCATCAAAATTTCAGCAGGCTGATTATTTTTAGCTTTAGCTATTTCCTTATCAATCAAATTCATGATTCCTGACCTTAAAGAAGTAGGAGCTACAAGAAACTTATTATAATGACCCTGTAAATTAGCCAATGCTAAATTTTTAAAGAATTCAGTAGCATCATCTCCAATTTCCTGATTGGATGTTAAATAACAATAATCAACATATAACCTTGCTGTTTTTTCATTATAATTACCAGTACCAATTTGTGTGTACTGCTTTATAGTTCCATTATGTTTTTTAGTTACAGTACATATTTTAGAGTGCACTTTATAATCTACAAAACCATACAATATTTGACATCCTGCCTCTTCAAGCAATTCTGCATAATGAATATTGTTTTTCTCATCAAATCTTGCACGAAGCTCAATTAAAACTGTTACTTCTTTATCATTATCTAAAGCTTCAATCAAATATTTAATAACTCGTGATGTTCTTGCAACACGATATAAAGTTATTTTAATTGATAAAACTTCAGGATCATTCGCTGCCTCCTTTAAAAAATCAAGGAAATGGTCCATTGTTTGATATGGATAAAATAACAAAATATCTTTCTTGTCCAATTGCTTAAACAATGATTTGTTTGGGTCAATTTGACTTGTCCTTTGAGGAGTAAACTCTAAAAAAGTTAAATCATCAGTTACATCACCAGGAAGTTCTTTTATAAAATCATGAATAAAATCAAGATTTATTGGAGATTGTGTAAGGAAAACCTGGTTTTTATGTAATCCCAATTCTTTTCTAAGATATTTGGTGTATGTGGAATCATTGCTTTTGTAAAACTCCAATCTTATCGGTGACAACCTTTTTCTTTTTTTAAGAATGTTTTTCATGAAATGTCTGTAATCCTCATCCTCATCAATAGGAGTATCTTGAAGGTTTATATCTGCATTTCTTGTTACTGCAGCTACAGTCCGGTATTTAACCCTATAATTTGTAAAAATACCTTCAGCAAATGCATAAATCAAATCTTCCATTAAAATAAATTCATTTGTATCCGGAAATTTAACATAATCAGGCAGAGAATATGGAATTGGAATTAATCCAATGTATTCTTTTGAATTTTTTTTCTTGCTGGCCCCCCTTTCCAAAATGCAATAAATATATAACTTTTTATTTGCCATATGAGGGAAAGGATGATAAGAATCAATTATTTGAGGAGATAATAATGGAGCTACATTTTCATAGAAATACTGGGTTGCATACTGTCTGAACTTACTATTTAACTCATTGAAATTATGTTTAACAATACCATATTTTCTTAAATCTTTAGCTATTTCATCAAAAATCAAATCTCTTTCTTCATATAACGGTTTAGTAGCTTTAAATATGGCATCTAATTGCTCCTGAGGGCTCCAGCCAGTCTTATTATCCCAGTCATCTTCATCAATAAGAGTTAAATCAAAAAGACTTCCACATCTGATCATATAAAACTCATCTAAATTGCTTGTGAAAATAGATATGAAATTTAGTCTTTCCAGCAGCGGAACAGTATTGTCTTTTGCCTCTTTTAAAACCCTGTCATCAAATTTAAGCCAGGACAGCTCCCTGTTTTGAGTGTATGAATAATCCCTTTTTTTCATTATAATCCCTCAGCATCCAAAAGTGAATATAAAACTCCTTCCCTTATGGAATTTTTACAAACACATATTTTCTCCACATGAAAATACTTTGCAATTGTTTTAATAATTATAATTCCTGGCACAAGTGTATGAATTCTTTCAGCCTTAACTTTCAATATTTTATTAAAGTCTTCTTTATTGTTATATTTGAGTTCATCCAACACTTCATCCAACAAATAAACTGGAAATGCATCTTTTTTTTCATTAATGAAATTGAGATGAACCAATAATTTTTTAAGATTTCTTACAGTTCCACCTACACCAAACAAATATTTTTTATGAGTTTTAACCAAACCCCAATCTTCAATTTCTTTAATTACTCTTTTTTCAATATTTTCGGATTCCTTTTTATTTGGAAACATGATTCCAACATAATCTTCATAGCATGATAGAGATCCCACAGGCAAACTTCCTTTATCAACAGGAGTTTTATTTTCAAAAACAATTATTTCAGAGCTGCCTCCACCAACATCAATAAGAATCCCTTCGTCACTGCTCAGTCCTGTGCTTTTAACTGAATTGAAACTTAGCTGTGCTTCGGTTTCATCATCAAGAATATGAATATCCACACCAATCTTTTCTTTTATAAAAGCAATTATCTCATAAGTATTTGAAATATTTCTCAAACTGGCTGTTGCAAAGAAATATCTTCTGGCAACATTCAATAAATTCATAATTTTATTAAATTTATTTAATATTGATGATAAAATATTTATTCCTTCATCGTTTAATTTACCGTCAACACGATAAGCAATAAGCCCTGCTGTTTTCTTTTTAGAAAAAACAGATTTGATTTTATTATTTTTATATTCATATATTTTTAATCTGATGGTATTTGAACCAATATCTACAATTCCATATAACATTTTTATCATTCTAATTTATTTATTTGAAACTAATACCTTCTCACAATTTTAGTTTCACTATCTATTACTTAATATTTATATAAAAACTACTATAAATACTCAAAATTATCAATTTTTAAATATCTCCCAACCACTCCAAATATTTTTTAAAAAATAATACAATCCATTAACAACATATTAATAAAACTTCAATCAATATATAAATTAATAAAAAAAGGAGTAAAAAATATGGATACAACCATGATTATTTTAGCAGTAATTATAATAATCATACTTGCTATTGTATTATATCTCATTAGCGGATATAATGGCCTTGTTAATGCAAGAAACAGAGTTAAAAACAGTTATTCTCAAATTGATGTTCAGCTCAAAAGGAGAAATGACTTAATACCAAATCTTGTTGAAACTGTTAAAGGTTATGCAGGTCATGAAAAAGATGTATTTGAAAATGTAACCAAAGCAAGAAGCGGTTTGATGAATGCAGGCAGCGTTAAAGAAGTTAGTGAAGCCAACAATGCTTTAACTGGTGCATTAACATCACTGTTTGCTATTGCTGAAAATTACCCTGAACTGAAAGCAGACCAAAATTTCAAAGAATTACAATCAGAATTAACAGAAACCGAAGATAAAATTTCTTACTCAAGACAATTCTATAATGATGCTGTTTTAATGTACAATAATAAATGCGAACAATTCCCAAGCAATATTATTGCAGGAATGTTTAATTTTAAAGAAGCTGACTTTTTTGAAATAGCCAGTGGTGAAAGGGAAGCACCTAAAGTGCAATTTTAAGGGAGATTAAATATATGGTTAATAAAAAGATAGTAACCATCTTCCTTCTACTTTTTTTAATAACATCAACAATCTCTTGTGTTTATGCAGATGACGATGACAGAAGCTATTCCATTACACAGGCACTTGTAGACATCATAGTTGATACAAACGGAATGCTCCATATAAATGAAACCTTTGACTATTCATTTGACGGAACATTTAATGGAGTTTACAGAGACATACCCCTGAAAGAGGGAGAAAGTATTTCAAATATTCATGTATCAGCAGAAGGTGCATATACAAAAGTAGAGCAACATCAGGAAGATGGAACTCAGCATATAAAAATTTATTTATATTCAGATGCTGCCAAAACCCAGCCAATAAGTGATACAAATGTTAAAGTCCATATCAGCTACGATATGAAAAATGTAGTGACTGTTTATCAGGACACTGCATCTCTACAGTATCAGCTTTGGGGAGACCAGTGGGCAGTAGGAGTTGATGAATTAATAACAACAATACATTTACCTAATGATAATGGTAATGAATACTGGTTAAATCCTACAAAATATACCAAAACCAGCTCATTAGACGGAAATACAATAACTTCAACCAGCAATTACATAGATTCTGGAAACTTTTACGAGATTGAAGTTTTAATGCCTGAAAGTGACTTTGCAAACTCACCAAATGCAATCCATATTGATAAAGCAGCTAAAAAAGAAATAGAACAACGTTACAATGATTATCAAGCAAATGAAAAAATGTGGGACAATATCGGATCACTTATAGGAATACTGTTTATTATAAGTCCAGTAATTCCATTTTTTATTTACCGCAAATATGGTGTAGAACCTAAAGTTAATTATGAAGGAATTTATGAAAGGGATCTTCCAAGTAACGACCCCCCAGCTGTAGTTAATGCATTAATCCAAAAAAGAGACAATATTGGAACTCCTGATTTAAAAGGATTTGAAGCTACAATAATGGATTTGATTAATCGTAAAATATTTAAAATTAAATCAAATGAAGAAAAACATTTAATTATAGAATTAGATGAAACAAACTACGACAGTTTAACATTAGATGAAAAAGATGTTTTCGATATCTTCAAAACAATAGCTAAAGACAATCTCTTGGATTTAAGTAATGTTAAAGATTATTTATCCGATGAACATAATGCGGAATGGTTCAACAACAGAATCAAATCATGGAAAAATGATGTTGCCTACGAACATTTATCAAAATCCAGATTGAAACAATTCTTTAATAACGAAGGAAATAAAATAGCTACTTACTATTCAATAGCTTGTATAATTATTGGAGTTCTGTTTGGTTCATTATTCTATCTGGAAAATGGTTTAAATACAACTGGAGGAACAATTGGACTTATAGGATCAGTATTTTTATTTATTTCAGGATTTGTGATTTACATGTTGCCCGAAGATATCTTCGGACAATGGACAAAAGAAGGCAGACTATATATGCTAAAGTGGAAAAACTTTAAGAAGTTTTTAAGTGACAACAGTTTAATGAAAGAACACCCTCCTGAATCAATAGTTATATGGAATCAATATCTCGTATATGCAACAGCTCTTGGAGTAGCTGATAAGGTTTACGAATCCATGAAACTGCATGTTGGTGAAGGAAACATTGATGACGATTATCTTGATTCATACTACTATTATGGAACAGGATATTACATGATGCATAATGCAATAGATACCGGAATACAAACAGCAAATGCAAATTCAGACAGCTCCGGCTTTGGTGGTATTGGTGGAGGTTCCGGCGGAGGAGGTGGAGGAGCATTCTAGCTCCCCATCTCTTTTTTAAATGGTTCAGTGTGTCTACATTTAGGAAAACCACTGCATCCTACAAATAAACTATTATCCTCACCATTAACCCTTTTTACAAGAGGTTTACCACACTTCGGACAGGTTTTACCAATATACTCCAATTTTTTACCTTTTCCCCTACATCCTGTTTTTCTAAAATTCGTACAACCTAAAAATGGATGCCCGTCACTATGTCGGTAACGTTTTATAAGTATCCCATCGCAGCTTGGACAATATTCTATATCATCCAAATCCTCAAGTTCACTTCCATAATAACCTCCTTCCCAATTACAGCGATTAAATGGAGGCGCCATATTATGAGAACATTTAAGAACCCTATTAAGTTTACCCTTATTCCAAAAAGATTCCAGCAAAACCACACCTGTTTTACAAACCGGACATTTTAATTTAGTTGGAATTACATAACGTTCTCCATTTTTTTCAATATTTTTAAGAGTTTCCAGCCTATTATGTTCCAGATTAAGCAATTCAACATTTGCATCAGTTTTCAGCTCCTGAACGAACACCGAACTTTTAAAATAAGGTGCTAATAAATAAACATTATTTTTTGTTCTAGTTAAAGCAACATAAAACAATCTTCTTTCCTCAGCATAACTAAAAGAATCTCCATTCCTTTTAACAAAATTTAAAACAGGATCATCAACCATTTTATTTGGAAAACCCGCCTTCCAATTTTTCAAATTTATTAAAATTACATTATCACATTCTAAACCTTTAGACTGATGAACAGTACGATATTCAATGTTAACATCCGGACTCTCCCTATAAACAATTTTTACAAATTTATTTCTTCTTAATTTATCTTCATCTCCTAAAATCTCAAATTTTCTTTTTCCATATTCATTTTCTACATTGAAATTCTTTAGTAAATTAAATATGTCCTTATTATTTCTACCTAAAATCAGAATCTTTTTGTTTTTAAATGTTGATTGGTTTATGATATTTTTTATTATTAATTCAAATTTTAATATTTCATCAAAATCATTATCAAAATTAACCAGTTTAATTGGATATTTCAATGATTTAGAAGATTTTAATTCCTTTCTGGTTTGATCGGGATTTTTCATTACAAAATTACTTGAAGCATCAATTAACTGTTGAGAATTCCTGTATGTTTTTTCAATATATCTGGTTTCACAAACATCAAAGAAATTATCAAATTTGGTAAAAATATTTACATCACATCCACTGAAACTGTAAATAGACTGCCAGTCATCACCTACAACCATTATCTTGGCACCAATACTATCACAGATATTTCTTAACAAGTTATATCTGGTAAATGAAGTGTCCTGATATTCATCAACAATTATATATTTGTAAGGCAAATCTAATCCATTTTTCACAATACAATCACTGGCTTTATTAATCATATCATTAAAATCAATTTTTTTAATTTTTAATAAATATGCTTCATAGTCATTGTAAATCTCTTCAACAATTTTTAAAAATGCTATTGTCCTATCTTTTGAAAAACTATCTTTTAATCCACCAACATAATCATAAAATTCTTTAAATTTAGTTTCATCATAATTATTTCCTTTAAATAACTCAATAAATGTTTTTAACAATACAATGAAATCTTCCCATTCTTTTATAGTTTTATTTTCCAACAATATTCTATAAACTTCCCTATAGTCAATTTCATTAAATTCAACACCTTGAGCTTGTAATTTTTCTGCCAAACGTGTTAATAATCTGTTTTCTGATTGATAATATGAAAAAGTTTCAATTAAAGTAGTTCCATATTTTTTATGTACTTTCCTTTTCCATTCCATTTCTTTAACATATTCCTCAGATGATTTTCCACCAATTAAATGATTTTCACAGTTACGGTTTAATCCAAAATGTTCTATATAGATATTATAATCATCTAAGTAAAAATCAGGAAGATAATCTTTAATTTCATATTCTTCAAAGATATCTGTTAAATTAAGCAAGTCCTTAGTAATGTCATTTTTTAATTCATCAGGAATCTCTTCATTAAAAGAAAATAAAAATTCTTTAAATTTATTAAATTCTCTTTCAAAGTTTTTATTAGGATATGAATAAATCTTTTCATAGGTATACTTAATTCCATAAATAAACAGAAAATTAGCTATATATAACTCTTCATAACTTCTTACAATTTCATTATTTAGTGTTTCCCTCTGTTTATTTTTAAACCGTCTTTTTAATGTTGAAAAATCTACTCCTTCCTGCCAATCTAACAAATCCCCTTCATATTTAATATCATCATCAGATGGAGGGACATTTATATAAAAACTGAAAAATTCAATTAACTTTTTACTTATATCCTCATTTTTCAATGCTTTTTTAGTTAGATATCTTTTAATAATACGTTTAAGAGCAGAAGTATCAGGTCTAGAATATTGATTATACTGTGTTAAAATATCTTTTCCAACTTTATGAAATGTTTTAATATCAATAGGTTCCGCAATTCTTTCTTTCAAATCATCAACAGATGCATTGGAAAAGGAAATTGCTAAAATTTCACTAGGATCAACATCTCTTTTTTCAGTTAAATATTTAACTTTACCTTGAATTGTAAAAGTTTTACCACTTCCAGCACCTGCAATAACTTTTACTGCATCTTCATCAACGACAATAGCTTCTCTTTGTTGAGAATCTAATGATTTTCCATCCAAATCATCAAATAAATCAGAGTTATCCTTTAATTCCTGATTTATATACCGTTCATTAGCTTGTTTAGTGTCCGTTTCAAAAGTTTCAGGTTTATTATAAAATTTTTCAAAAAATTTTTCATCTTCTGAAGAAATGTATTCTGCATAATCTTCTTTAAATTTTTTAACTTTAGAGATTGCATTTTTATGCCAAAGCAACAATTTCTGTTTCCAATTATGGGAAAAATAATTATCAGGAGCATAATCCCCAATTTTAGCAAATTTTTTAACAACAGAATTTAAATAATAACTTACATTCCATTTAATTACCAAATCATCAATATTATCATAGTTTCTGATAGCACCATCCATTAACTCAAGTTTATCCTCGCTGAAAATATGTTTTTTAACACAGTACTGGTTAACTTTAGTTAAATTCGAATAAATTTTCTGAATACCTGTTTTATACTTTTCCTTTTCCTCATTTTTTATAAAATAAAATGGGTTAACCTTATTCAAAGATGCTCCCCATAAAATAATTTCATAATTATCTTTAAAGAAAAACTCAACATTCAATTTAGTAATTATATCATCATAATTATTATAATCCTCAATAAATTCACAGATAATATCTAAATCAAGATTTGATGGAAATACATTATTATGAAAATCAACTATTTCATTTAATTTATTATAACAATCTTCAGATGCTTTTAAAGTGTCTTTTTCTTCCTCAGATATATAAGAAGTAATAGTTTTAGATTTTATACTTATGAAATTATTAATATCATTTAAATTATTAGAAAACCATGTCTGATAATTAATTCTTTGAACTATATTCTCGAAATTTTCATATATTTCAATGAATTCCAATGTTAAATTTTTCCTATATTGTTTAATATTTGGATTTTGATTAAAAACATCCCTAATCTTTAAAAGAATATCATAAATATAATTAACCTCTTTTTTACAATTATCCCTGTTCTTATCAGAAATTTCATGTTTTTTAGTTCCTTTTGTAAACAGAATAAATTCATTAATTTCTTTTAAATGTTTATTAAAAAAAGAAGCTATTCTCAAATTACAAATTTCATTGTCTAAATTGGCATATTCTTCAATAAAATTTAAAAATTCATTTTTTTGAGAATCAGTAATTTTATCATTAAATGAATCAATAATCCTTTTAGAAATAACACAATAATTAGAAAACAAATCTTTTTGTTTTTCTAAATATTCAGGAGAACTACTTTCAAAATCTCTATTATTTATTTCATTTAAAATTTGTTTAATCTTAAATTTACAATTCTTATCAGCAATTATATCCTCTAAATTTTCAAAATTATAAACAAAAGAAGACACAACCCCATTCTGAAGTAAAAAAGGACAATACTTTTGAAATTCAACAATTTTATTATAAAAACCCTCAGTTTTCCTTTTTAACTCCTCAACATCATCATCCAAAACAAGATTAGAAATTTCCCCAGATATTTCATTATTAAAATCAATTAAGTTATTTCTATTAGAATCTAACCAACTATTAACCTTAAGTTTATAAATTTTACTATCAATAGAAGAATAAACATCCTTAAACTCATTAATCTTAACCTTTTCAGATTCTAACAAATCATCACTAACACGTGAAACAAAAGAATCGCATTTATCAAAGAAAACTTTAAAATCTTCCTTTTGCTTTTCCAAAACACCAACAGAACTACCTAAAACAAAACCAGAAACAGAACCTAAAAAATCTTTAATATCAAAACGATTATTCAAATAAGAAACAATAGCATCAATACCCTCATAATTAGACCTAAATTCATCAACTAACTCCAAATCACAAATATCCAACAAATCCAAATCCAAATCAAGACAATCCTCATACAAATGCCCATAATCATCCCTAATCACATCCACATCAAGATGACCAGTAATCTCAGACTCCCTCAAAGAATTAAACCTAACAAAATCACTTTTATTATCATTCAACCACTTCTTAAGTGGTTTCCTCTTAATCTGCTGAATTTTACCATCTAAAGAATCATAATAATCTATAAAATCAATTAATATTTCTTCATTCTTTTTAGATAACCATTTTGAAAAATTGGCAATTGCATCTTTTGAATAAATATAAGCTTTTTTAAATTTCAATTGCTGATTTACAAAATCATCTAACTCACAAACCTGCTCAATTTTATTAATTTTAATCAAATATGAATTTAACTTATAATGAAAATTAATTTCATCAATATACTCTGCAATATGTGAAAAATTAAAAATAAAATCATCAAGATCTATTTTATTATCATCAGTTATAAACTCCCGAACATTAATAACTTTTTCATTCAAATCAGCATATTTTTTCTCAAAACTCTTTTTATCGTCTATTTTTATACTGGTAGAGTTTTTTAAACTATTAAAATAAACTAAATTATTCCAATTATCATCAACATATATGGCATCATCAAGTTTATTATCCAATAATTCATAATCATTTTTTATACAATCATACTTAAATGATAAATTATTTTCAAATTTATGCAAAATTTCTGATTTGAAATGTTCAATATTGTTAAAATTAGCGGTTTTACTGTTAATTTTAAAATAACAATTAGATTCTTCAACAATATATGGAAATTTCGTATAATATTTTATAAAATCATTTAACAGATTTCTATATTGGTTGCTAATATCAATACCATTATCCAAAATACAGTTTACATTAACAAGTAACCTTTTAAAATTAAAGCATAATTCTTTAAATTTAAAATTATCTATAAACTCTTTAGGAAATTTAGTTTCATAATTTTTTATAGATTCCAACCTGCTAAAATTATCTTTAATCCAATTTTCAGATTGAACCAAATTTATTTTACTGTTTAATTTTTTATAAGCCTTTTTGAAATTGTTTAAATTACTTCTGTTAAGTTCAATCTTATTTTTTAAATAATAAAATGACTCATTATCTTCAAGCATTTCAATAGCTAAATTATAAAGCTCTTTATGATTTTCTTTTTCTTCTAAAAGCTCATCAAGATTATTGGACCTTGAAATTTCAGAAGATAATTTTATTATTAAATTTAACTTTTGGTCCATATCATAATTATTGTTTAAATCATCTACATTCTGGTTAAAGTTATCGAAATTTGAAATAAAATTAGATATAACTTCCTCTTGGGACTCATTAAAAACATCTGAATTATTTAAAGCATAATCTTTAATTGGTTTAATTAAATCATAACTATCTTTAAACCGGTTTTTATAAGATAATTTATCTTTAGAAATACGTTCATTAGGAATTGAAACTAAAAAAAAATCATTTAACTTTTCTAAATTAAATTTAATACTGTTAAATGTATCAATACAATATTCATTATTCTTTTTAGGGATAATATCATCTAATTCATCATAAATTCTTTTAAATGTATAACAAGACTTTCTTTGATTGATGGGCAAATTAAACTTTTTTTCTTCAAAATAATCAGTTAATTTACAAATCATTTCATAAATAGGTTTATTTTCTTTTTTAATAGCTGAAATATCCAAAACCAAATTTTCAAAAGAACTCTGATATTTACTTATAAAACCAGCTATTTTACTTTCATTATTTAATAAAAATTCATTTAAATCTTTTTTATCATTTTTAGACAACCCTTTACCGAAAGTTCCTGAAAATGAATTTTTAAGTTTTTGAAATGATGTAAAATCAGTAAAAATATCCTCATTAATATTAGTTCCACAATATGAACAAATTTCTTCATTATTTAAAACTTTAGAACATATTGGACACTCTACAACCATTTATTATCCCTCAATATCAAATAATCAAAATATATGTATTCAATTACATTTATTTTTCTTATTTAATGTATATAAGTAATTTGAAAGTTATTAATATACTTCTTACAAAAAAAAGTAAATTTAATTAAAAATAAAAAAATAAAGTTTTTAATAATTTATTTCCACATTTTAGGATAAATATCTGTTTTCATAAAAACTTTAGAAACATTAACAGCAAATCCTGATTCCAAATTTAAAATCTCATCACTGCTAAATAAAGAATTACCTGAAGCAACCAGTTCACCTTTAAGTGTTTCAATAGCTACTATGGAATTTTTTTGAATATTGTCAGACAGATAAGCTATTCCCCCACTGGCCAAGTTGGCACCGTGACATATTGCATCAACTGCAGAATCTTTAATAACTACTTTTGGCAGGTAATCTGCAGCTCGCTCCATAGGCATAATAGCTTTTCTTAAAAATGACTCGTCACCATCTTCTTTGTAGAAATGATATGCATCAGTAACATCCTGAAGAGTGGATAAATGGTTATCCTCTGTAAATGAACCTACCTGTGTTCTTCTAAGCTCTGCCATGTGTGCACCAACACCAATTGCTTCACCTATATTATGACAGTAAGTTCTAACATAAGTTCCAGCTTCACAGCCTATCCTAAATAAAACATCCCTACCATTAATTTCATAGATAGTAGAATAATAAACATTACGTGACCTTAATTCACGTTTAACTGCTGATTTAACCGGAGGAAGTTGGAAAATTTTACCTGTAAACTCATTAAACACTTCACGAATTTTGTCCTCATCAACTTCGTGATGAAAAGTCATTACACAAACATATTCTTTAGGAGCTGTTAAAAGAAGTTGAATAGCTCTTGTTGCATCTCCAAGTCCTACAGGCAAAACACCTGTAACTTTTGGATCCAAAGTTCCGCCGTGCCCTGATTTTTCCAAATTTAAAATACGTTTTACCCATGAATCAATTTCATGAGAAGTTGGTCCTGACGGTTTATCTAAATTAATAACACCCTGAGAAATATAATCTGAAATTTCACGTTCTTCAGGAGCACATCCATATTCAGGATTTGTAAAACTTTTGGATTTTGTAAGAAAGTCTTTCATGAAAAATCACTAAAAATCAATAAATAAAAAAAATAAGTAAATAAAAATAAGTAATGAATAATTTAATTAATTATCCATTTATAAATCAGCTAAAGCTGCTTTAATAGAGTCAGCATCACCAGAAACATCTACAGAATCTGCAGTTGGTTCTAAATGAGCAATGTTACATCTTCTATTTTTAACAGATTCACCGATTACTTCAACGAAGTTTTCGTCGATGATTTCTACGATTGCACATTTTTCGCCAGCTTCTCTACCAGCGGTTTTAACACAAACTCTTCCTACTTCAATTGCTGCCATTATATCACCTTTAATGTTGTTAGAATAATTTTTGTTATACTTTCAGGGTCAAAACTGTCAGTATTAATCATTAAGTCATAGATATCTAAATTACTAATATCTATGTTATGAATATCTAAATATCTTAAAGCCTCACTTTCTTCACGAATTTTAATTTCTTCTTTAGCCACATCAACAGATTTAGATTCTCTTTGACTAATCCTTTGAGCACGAACATCAAGCGGTGCCATTAACCAAAGTTTTAAATCAGCTTCAACAAAATAAGCTGATAGTCTTCCTTCCAATATTAAATTCTCTGAAGATTTAGCAAGTTCAGCTTGTCTTTTATCAATTTCTTTATCGATATTATCATTACTTTCAGCAAACTCACTGAATTCAAGAACAGACATGCCTTTTTCTTCAGCCATAGCCCTAAAAATAGAGCCTGAAGAAACAAAAGGAATATCTAATTTCTCAGACAACAGCTCTGCAGTTGTTGTGGTTCCAGTTCCAGCCAGTCCACCAATAGTAATTATCATTATTTTCTAGCCTCGTTTTTGAAATGTTTACGAGCACAGCTTGAGCATAAATACCCACCATATGGACGGTTAGGTCTTTTATGGGATTTTGCTAATTTATTAATTTCATATGGACGTCCACGTGGAACTCCATGTAATAATTTACCACATTCAGCACAAACATGCTTAGATGGTTTTTTCTTTTTGTATCTTAAAACATTTTCTCCGCCAGGAGTGTTTTTATAAACTCTTTTATATGATCTTGATCTATATCTGTTTGCAGGCATTTAATCACCTAAATTAATTTTAAATAATAAATTTAATAATTGTGTAATAGCGTATTCAAAATAGAATATTATACTATATTGTTTTCATTATTAATAAATACATAGGTTAAGGATTAATTAAAATCCTTGTTTGAAACCTAAAAATTTCCTTAATATTTGACTCATACCAAAGGTACATATGAAATACCAGAATAACCATCCAATATTATATCCGACAGAATGGCCTCCATACATAAAACTACCAATAAAATGCCAAATCGGAGCTAATGATACATAAAATGCACCCGGTGGCATAGAGATAACTAAACCACTAATTGGAGAAGCTCTCATCCAAAAGAATATTAAAATAATTGGGATAAAAGTAACAATCATCGGTTTGAAAGAATTAGTCATCATCTTACTTTGATTTTGCATAATTTCAGCTTGTTGAGCTTGAAGTTTAGCTAATTTCTTTCCATCACCAGATTTTTGAGCTTCCCTAACTTCTTTTTGGTAGTCTTTCATTTTCTGTTGTATTTCATTCATTTCGTCTTGGTCAACTAATAATTTATTAGCTATTGTAGTTATTAATGAAACAATGAATGCAATAACTAAAACAGTCAATGCTGGATTTTGAGGATTTGGATCTAAAGCAAGCAACGGACTGAATATTGCATTTAGTGCCTCAAATACCATGTTAAATATGTCAATCATGAAATTCCTCTATTTATTTAAAACATCCACTAATTTTGAAACTGTAGAAGGTAAATGATTATCGTGATTTTCAATAATTTTTACAGTAGCACCAGTTAATGTAGCATAAGCCATAGATGCTGCCCTGTTCATTTCTTGATGTAATTGAATATCTTTTGCTCTTTCAATATCTCTAGAACGAGTGTCATCATTTAATCTTCTGTAAATAATTTCATCAGGATTAGCTTCAATCATAACAAAAAGATTAGGTTGCAATTCATTTAAAACCCAAATTGGAAGACCTGGTAAAAATCCGGATGGAGTATTAATAGTACAATGAGTATCTACAATAACATTTTCACTTTCAGATCTTTCTTTAATTCTTTTTGCTGCTTTTTCTTGAATTTCTTTTTGAACATCTGGAGATAATTTTCTTAAAGCATCCCTATCATCAACAATTTTTTCTTCAATTGCGATTTCAGTCATTATATCTCCATAATTTAAATGAACATAATCTACTTCTTCAAGTGCTTTATTAAGCAAAGTGGTACTTCCAGAACCTGGAATACCTGTTAATACTACCAATTTCAATTTAATCCCCCATTTTAAAAAGATTAATGAAGAAGAATAATTATTCTCCTCCTAAAAATTTCCTAAGTACTGGATTTGCTGACATGAGTTGTTCTTCAGCCATTTCCTCATATATTTTATGTATAATACCAACAGTAAGCAATACACCAGTACCTCCACCTAATGCTCCAGTTAAGTCTGCACAAAATGCAATTATACCAACATAAAGACCACTTATAATGGTAAGTGCCGGAATGTATTTTTTCAATATTTTATATAATTGACGTTTACTGCTTCTGAAACCTGGTATCTGAATACCAGACTTGTAAAGTTGTTCTGAAATTTTCTTAGCATTTAATCCACTAATTTCAACCCAAAGATATGAGAATAAAACTGCACAAAGTAAGAAGAAAATTGCATAGACAATTACACGAACAGGATCAGTTACCAATAAACTAACATCATTCGGTGTAGATAAATATAATGCAATACCGCTTACAGCCTTACCGTTAACAATTTCACCCAAAATTGGGAAACCAATTTTTTGGAAGACACTTGCAAGAAGTGAAACGTTTACAAGCAATGCACTGGTTAAAATAACAGGCATGTTACTTGCATATACAAATTTTAATGGATATTTACCAACAGAACCTCTAATTCTTCCATGTCCCCTTACTGAACCATGAGAAATAGGAATTTCCACTCTCATAGATTCACCATATACAACAACAAAGAATACCGCTGCTGTTGCAATTAATGGAATTAATACTGAAAAGTCAATAGAACTTGACCAGAAGGATTGGATAAATGCAGGAATTGCTCCACCATAAACACCGCCAGGTCCAGGTATGAAACTGAATGTACCTACAATAATGGCTTCACAAACACCAGCTGCAATAAATAAACCAATACCACTACCAAATCCCCATTTGGAGATAACTTCATCAAGATAAATTATCAATATTGCCCCAATAACAAGTTGAAGGAATAATACACCAAGATATGAATTATCAATTGGTACTAAACTACCTGTCAATACCAATACACCAGCTTCAAACATTGTGAAGACTATGGATAATATTTTTTGTGTGGCCTGATACTGTGACTTATCCTCAGGAGAAGACAAATCCAAATCTAACAACTTGGAACCAACTAATAATTGCAATACAATTGAAGCAGTTACAATAGGTCCAATTCCTAATGTTAAAATTGAACCGAAACTTCCCGCCATAACTGCTCTTAACTGAGCAAACTGATCCACTGCTGCAGAACTCAAACCATATAATGGTATTTCAGTTAATATAAAGTATAATACCAAAATAAGAGCAGTCCATTTAAGTTTTTCATTAAAATCTTCATGATGAACAGGAGATTTTACTTCTGGTAAAAACCTAAATAATGGCTCTAAAACTTTTAATGATGACATTTTATTCCTCTAATAAAAAAGAAAAGAAAAAAAGAAACTATAATTCGATAGCTTCTCCTCCCATTTCTTCAATTTTTTCAATAGCTGAAGCAGAAAATTGAGGTGCTGAAATAATGAAAGATTTAGTTATTTTACCTTTAGCTAAAACTTTATCATAACCTAATTCGGTAACATCAATAACAATGGAATCTCCATCTTTAGATGCTTTACCGCTTTCAATTAAATTATCAGCTTGTTCTTCCAAGTAACTTAAATTAACTGGATTTACTTTTTTAATCATTTTTTGAGGTCTTTTGAATCCATGTTTACCATAATGGTCTGGGTCAAATTTTGCAGTCCAAGTCCAATGTTGTTTGGAAGCTCCTGCATTACCTCTACCACCTTTGTTACCTGCACCTCTACGTTTTTTGGTACAGCCTCCACCGTTGGATCTAGAACCTCTGAGTTTATTAATTTTACGTTTTGATCTAATCATCTTATACACCTAAAGCATTCTTTCTGCAAGATCTTTAATATTTTCTCCCCTGTAACCTAAGGATCCTCCTTCTTTAACAGAAAGACGGATGTCTTCGTATCCTTTTCTTGGAGGGTGTAAACGGAATACAGGTTTAATATCTAAGTCCATTAATTTAACTTCGCCAGCAATTACAGCTTTAGCTAATTCATCAATATTTTTGTAATCGGAATTTTCAGCTACATATTCATCAGTAACTTTGTTGTTACCAGTGAATTTACCTCTTTTAGCAATAATTTCAGCTAAAAGATCTGCATCAATTTCACCCCAAGTGATGTAATCCTTAGCTTTTTGAAGCATACCGTTGTAACTTGGAGTATCTTCAACTAAAACTGCATGGCTAATTCTGTTAAGTCTTAACATGTCTAAAGTATCAGCGATGTTTTTAATAACACCAGTAGTTCCTCTAACTCTTATAACTAAAAACATATTTAATCACCGTCTAATATTTAACTCCCATTTTCTTAAGGTCAGCTTCACTAGCTTTAACAGCACTTAAAGTTTTTAAAGCATCGAATATAGCATTAGCAAAGTTTACAGTAGTTTGGGTTTGACCGAAAGATTGAGACCATACATCTTTAATACCAGCAAGATTTAAGATAGTTTTACCGACGTCTCCAACTACTAAACCTACTCCAGCAGGTGCAGGCATAAGGGAAACACTTACACTACTTGCTTTACCTTGTACTTTGAAAGGTACAGTGTGTTCTTTACCACAAACACAACCCCAATCTCCACAACCTCTTCTTACTTTAATAAGGTTGTATTTAGCATTGTCAACAGCTTTTCTGATAGCTGGACCTACCTCTTTAGCTTTTCCTTGACCTAATCCAACATAACCGTTTTTGTTACCTACAGCAACAATTACTCTGAAGTTAACTTTCCTACCAGATTTGTGCATTCTTTGAACTAAGTTAACATCCATTACTTCTTCTTCTAAATCTGGAACTAAAGCATCTACAATTTCTAATTCCATTATAGGAAGACCTTTTTCAAAGATTTCATCAATATCTGTAATGGTTCCTTCTTTAACTAATTTACCCATTTTAGTTTTAGGTTCCCATTCATCTATATTAAAACTCATAGTTATTCCTCTGCCTCATCGATATTCTTTTTGGTTTCTTCAAAGTTTTTAGGTAAATCTGCTGGTTGAAGACCTCTTTCTAAATACTTTGAGAATAATTTTGCAATTTCATCATCATCTAAAGACTCAGCATAGTTTGCTACATGTTCTCCATTAATACGGGATTCATCTGGTAAAACAGCTTCACCATAAGGGATATCTAAACCTGCATCTACAGCACCTTTAAGAGCTGCAAATACTTTAGATCCTCTAATAGCAGATTTTAAACCAATGTCTAAAATTGCAGAGTCAACACCTTTAGCTAATGCTCTTTTAGCACAAAGGTAACCAGTTAAATATACTGCAGAAGTATTACTTGCTCCACCTAAGTAACCGTAATTAGCTAATTGTTTACTTACTGCAGATGCTAAGGTAATATCTCCTTCAGGAGCATAATCAATAACTTGAACAGTTGCATGAGCATTAGAAAGTCTTACAACTAAACGAGATTTGTCATAATCGACTAATTTCATCCTAGCTGCGTAATCAGTTTTTCCTTCTCTTCTCCTTCTAAATGGTACTTTATAATTTGATCCTTGAGCCACGTTTATTCCTCCTATTTAATTAAATCATGGTCACGAGCATATGTTTTCATGTAAGATTTACTTCTGAAAGCACCACCCTTAGCCATTTTATATAATTTACGGTATGTAGTAGCATCAATTTCGTTTGCATCACGCATTTCTTTAAGATCTTTTCTTAAAGCTCTAATTGTAGTCATCCATTCTTGTTTTTTAGGATTACGAGCTTTTTTAGCTCCTTTTACACTACCTCTACCTTTCCTTTTTCCTTTTTTCTTTTGTTCTGCTAATTTTTTAGACCTGTAGCTACTAATACCTTTTTGAGGTTTAGCTTTAATAGCTCCATTATTTATTAACTGCTTTACACCTTCCCTAGTAATTGCCATGGATACTTCTTCCATTCTTTCAGGATCAATCCATACACGATTGAGTCCTACTTTAAGTATACTAGCAGCTAATCTTTTTTGAGTTGTAAGATTCATATATATAATCCTCCATTTTCAGCATAGCTGATAAATTTAGATAAAAATCTAAATTCCCTTTAAATCAGAAAAATCAATTCAAAAAACCCGGAATTGATTCAACTTGAATAAATGTGAATATAATATTTATTTATTTAAAACTTTAATACCTAATTCTGATGCTTTTTCTAACATCAAGTCTTTTTTCCTTTTACCGATAGAAGCACTTATTCTTGCAGCGTCAGTAGCTGGGTTTAAGTCTTCTAATTCCGCCATATTATGAACAAGAACATCATTATAACCTGAAGGATGTAAGTCCCTAACAGCTCTAGGAGTTCTATAACCGATAGCAGGCATATCAGGTTTTCCTGCTTCGTATCTTCTCATTTTACTGGTTTTACCCCTAGGACGTCTCCATTTGATTCCAAGTTTTTTATAACGAGCATATTCTTGTCTTTTAAATCTTTTATTAGCCATTTAATCACCAATTCCCTATTCTTTGCTAATTAAATATATTCCATCTTGGAATACTCTAGGATCTCTTCCTTTAATTTTAGTTGCTTGTTCCAAGTTAGCCATGGTTTGACCAACATGTTCCTTATTGATACCAGTAATTGTTACCTCATCACCTTTAACTACTACTTTAGCACTACCTACTACTTTAGCAGTTCTTGGATGTCTTTCCCCGAGGAAATTGTCAATTACTACAACGTCTTTGTTTACTTTCACAGTCATTGGAAAGTGAGCAAATACGATTTTCATATGATATTCAAAACCGTCAGTAACACCAGTAATCATATTACTAATGTGAGCTTTTGTGGTTCCGATCATTGCTTTATCTTTTTTTCTTGGGAATGAAGTTTCTAAAACAACATTGTTTTCAACTTCAGTAATATCCACGTTAGGATATGTAAATTTTCTGGAGTCTTCTCCATTAGGTCCTTTTACAGTGACCTCATTATTATTAATTATAACTTCAACGCCTTCAGGGATTTCAATTTCTTCCCTTATAGCTGCAGCTACTACCATTTTATCACCTAATACATGTAAGCCAACAAACGTCCGCCAATTCCTCTTTCTTTTGCCTCATAATGAGTCATAATTCCTTCAGGAGTTGTAACGATTAAAATACCAAAGTTTTTTGCTGGCAAATATCTTTTTTCAAATTTCTCAAATTCATCTTTTTTAACAGCGTGACGAGGTTTGATAACACCACATTTGTTAATGTTACCTTCTAATTCTACTTTGAATTGACCTGCTCTGTTATCATCAATATATTCAAAATTACCAATGTAATTTTCTTTTTGCATTGTGCTTAAAACTTCTCCAATTAATTTGGATGCAGGTGAAATAACACAAGAGTCTTTTACTTGTAATTCGTTATTTCTAATATTAGTTAAAGCATCAGCAAGTGGATCCATGAGACTCATATTAAAACACCTCTAATTATATTTTTTAAAACCTATTTTAGGAGCTATTTCCCTAAAACATTGTCTGCATAAGCTAAGACCATACCTGCTAATCATAGCAGAGTGGTCTCCACAACGAGTACATTTTTTTGCAGCTTTTCCATATTTTCTTGGCAAAATATCACCTTAACATTTATTCAGTCACGTAATTGACATTAAAATTATCTTCCATGTATTTCATAGTTTCTTCTTTAGAAATTCTATGTTTTGCTGGAACTTTCTTTTGTTGGATTCTTCTTTTAGCAATCCTGTAACCTGGTTTTTCAAAAGTAACAGATACATTCATACCAAAAATACCAATATCAGGATTATATTTCATACCTGGAATATCAATATGTTCTTTAATACCGAAGGAAAGGTTTCCTTGAGCATCAAATTGAGTAGGTTTGATATTTTTATTAATTCCTTCTAAAACCATTTCAATAGCTTTATCAGCTTTTTCCCCACGTAAAGTTAATTTACATGCGATTGGTTGACGTTTTCTAATACCAAATTCAGGGTTGGTAACTTTAGAAAATGTTTTAACTGGAGTTTGATCGAACATTTGTTCTAAAAGGGTAATAGCACGGGATAATTTTTCACCTGCTTCACCGACACCAATGCTGACAGTAGCTTTAGAAATTTGTACTTCGTTCATTGGGTTCATTTATTAACCTCCAATAAAGATATTGCTGGTGCATCTTCACCAACTACAAATGCATAATCTTTTAAAGTTAAAAATTCATCTTTAGCACTATTTTCAATAATAATAGTGTTCGGATTAGAAGATTCGTTTACAATAATTTCAGAAACTGTACCTAATTCACCAGTGTGTTTACCACCAGTAATGAGTACACAAGCACCTTCTTTTAATTCGAAAACTTCATTGATTTCGTGATCAGGTACTTTTAAGTCAATAACATCTCCTACATTGTAATCATTTTCATCAATAATTACGTTTTTACCATCATGAAGGTTTACTTGGATTTTTCCACCTTTGATAGTAGATTTATTAACTATTTTACATAATTTAGAATCGTTTTCTTCAATTTTATTTAATTGTAATCTTCCTTTTTTATCTAAAAGCACTCTATAAACTTCACCAGTTTTTGGGATTTCAATAATATCCATGAAACCAACTGGGAATTTATAATCTTTAATTACTCTTCCATCTACAAGAACATTACCTGAGTTGATGATTCTTTTAGCTTCCCTAGAATTATCAGCTAATTTTAAAATATCTCTAATAACTAAAGTTAAAGATAAAGAATTCTCAATAGAATGTGAACCTGCTGAAGGTTTGACAGTCCAGGTATCTTCTTTAGGATGAATAGGCCAAGTTTTTGGTGCTTTGTATGTTTTTAAATGTTTTCTAGATCCCATTTTAGCCATTTTAATTGTCTCCTGTTACATTTTTAATTCTTCTATCGTCATCCATATCTGCATCAATAATCATTACGTTAGATGGATCTACTGGAAGGAAAACTGCAGTTCCGTCAGGTTTTGATAAAGTTACTTCTTCAATAGTTATTTTGTATGAACCATAGTCCACACCTAAAACCGCACCTTCATGTCCTTTAAAATCTCCACGGAGAACTTGAACTTTGTCTCCTTTCCTAATAGGTAAAGACCTTTTACCAATGTCTGCTCTTAAGTCTTTACTTAAAGTAGCGCTCATGTGTTTTCCACGTGCATGAGCAGGAGCATTGTAAAGAGCTTTTCTTTGTTTTCTTGGTTGTTTTGACATTTTTTCACCTATACTAAAATACTTGCTGCACTACCTACACTAGGCCATCTGTCAGCTGCTTCTTTAGCAACAGGACCTCTTACTTCAGATCCTTTTAAGATTCCTTCCGGAGTGATGATAACTGCTGCATTATCTTCAAATTTAACACGAAGTCCGTCAGCACGCATGTATTCCTTTTTTTGTCTGATTACAACAGCGTTTACAACTTCTCTTCTCATGTCAGCAGTTCCTTTTTTAACAGAAGCAACAACTAAATCTCCAACACCAGCAACATCTAATCTCCTTCTTACACCTTTGAAACCTTTTACAGATATAATTTGGATTTCACGTGCACCGGTATTGTCTACACATTGGAGAGTAGCTCCAATTGGTAATGCTTTAGATACATTTGATGTTAATGCTTTCATAACAATTACTCTCCTTTTACTTCAACTAAAACAAAATGTTTAGTTTTACTTAATGGTCTGCATTCTGCAACTTTTACAGAATCTCCAACATTCACACTTAAACAATCTGGTTTGTGAACGTTAATTTTGGATTTCCTTTTTTCATATCTTTCATATTTTTTTATGAATTTATAGTAACTACGTTCGACACTAATGGTCCTTTCTGCTTTGTTACTCACTACAATTCCTTCAAGAACTTGACCTCTTAAAGGTAAAGTTCCATGAAATGGGCAGTTAGGATCATCGCATGTAGTTTCTGGTTCTTGAACATTAAGCCCAACCATATTATCACCGTATTTATATTTTTTTAAATCTTTTTTTTATTCTATCTTCAGGACGAATTGACAAAATATTACCATTAATTTCAACTTTCTCTCCAGTTGGAAGTTCGAATACAAATATTGAACCTTTTTTTGGAATTATTTTTTCAACATTATCGTCAACTTCAATTTTAATGGTATTCTTTGTCTCATCAATAACAGTTCCTTTTAATCTAAGAGACTCGTTAGATACACTAGTAACACTTACACTTAATCCTATAAACTCATGATGGACTAAATTATTTACCGTAATCATATTTGCATCTCTTAAAAAACTGTAATCAGCAAAAAATTATAAAATTTTTATTGAAATGTATCGAAGAGATGAATTACCTTCTTCTTTTTTTATTATTTTTTTTAGATTCACGAATTTCTATTGTATCTGATGAAAAACCCATGTCAGATAAAACTTCTTTGACTCTTACTTTATGATCCCCTTGAAGTTCTATTTGACCGTTTTTAGAAGTACCTCCACAAGCACATTTTGCCTTGAGAGTTTTTGTAAGTTCTTTAATATCAATATCGTGTTCATCTATACCTTCGATAATAGTCATGAGTTTTCCGAATCTTCTCCTTACTGTAAATACTTTAACAGTTTGAACTTCACGTGCAATTTCTTCACACACACAAAGTTCTTCCGGAAGCCCACAGACATCACAGATTTTTGACATTTAATTCTCCTTCTGTTTTTCATTCAATATTGTAAGAACACGAGCAATTGTTCTTTTCAATTCTCTAATTTTTCCTGGGTTTTCAATTACCCCAGCAGCTGCACTTTTAGAAACATTTTTGGATAATTCAGCTCTGAGTTCAACTAATTTATCTTGAATCTCATCAACTTCCATGTCCCAAATTTCTTTACTTCTTAAAATCGCCATTGTTCCAACTCTTTTGAAATAATTAAATTTTTAATAATTTAACTATCCTCTTTTGCTTCTTCAGCAGATTCCTCTTCAACAATCTCTTCTAATTCATCGAGGTCTTCTACTTCTTCCACAATTTCTTCTTCAACGATTTCTTCGCTGTCGTCAAGTTCTTCAACTTCAACTACTTCATCGTCTTCAATAATTTCCATTTTTGGAGGAAGAATCTCAACTGAATCAGGTAATACAGTTTCTGGAGGCATGATTCTTACATATATACCAAGTACACCTGGTTTTAATTGAACTGTAGCAAATCCTTCTTCAACTAATCTGATTGATGGTTCACCACATTTTTTGATGTAACCTTCAACAAATTTAGCTACAGCAGATCTTGAACCTCTGATTTTACCAGAAATAGTAACTTCTACACCTTGAGCTCCAGCGCCCATGATTCTACGAATGGTAGAGTAAGCAACTCTTCTGAAATGCATACCTCTTTGTAACATGTTAGCTATTTTATAAGCCATGATTTTTGGGTTGAGTTCAGGAACACTTACTTCTTTAACTTCAATTTGAGGATTGTCTAAACCGAAGTCGTTTTTAAGAGTGTTGGTAATAGCCCTTACGTTTTTTCCACCTCTACCAATTACCATACCCGGTCTTTCTGCATAAACAACAACCATAGTACCTAAAGGTGTAATTTGAACATCCATACCACCGTATCCTGCTCTTTCAAGTTCTTTTTCTAAGTATTCATCAATTCTGGTTCTTTTAAGGCCCTCAGTGACGAAATCTTTTTCTATCATTAGTTAGCCTCCTGTAATACTATTTGGATATGAGTAGTTGGAGTGTTGAATGGGGTCATCCTACCGAATGCTCTTGGAATAACTCCAGGAAGTACAACTCCTCTGTGACTGGAGATATGTTCAATGAATAAGTTTTCAGTGTCCATACCTTTGTATTCAGCATTAGCTTCAGCATTTTCTAAAACTTTTAATACTTGTTCTGCTGCTTTTACAGGGTATCTACCTGCTGCCCATCCTTCTTGTCCTTTTCTGTGACCAACTTGTCTGTTGTGTCTTTTGAAAGGAACAGATTTTTTCATATCAATAACATCTTCCAAATAATTTTTAGCTTTAGTTACTTCCATTCCTCTTATTGCATTGCAAATTTCAACACAGTGTTTTGGAGAAATCTTAAGAGATTTTGCCATAGCACGTGCAGTTTTTGCTTCATTAGTTTCTTTATTATAAGCATATTTATTAGCCATGATCTAATCTCCCTATTTAAGTGGTACAAACATAGATGATCTTGTAGCTCCCATACCTGGGTCTCCATGTTGAACTTTTTGTCTTGTTGGTGCAAATTCACCAAAGTAACAACCGATCATTTCCGGTTCGATTGTAACTTCAACAAAGTTTTGACCATTGTAAATTCCGAAAGTTGTTCCGACCATTTCAGGTAAAACAATCATATCTCTACAATGGGTCCTGATTACAACAGGCCTGCCATCTTTGCTGCCTTCTTTATTTAACTTTCTCATTTTATCCAAAACAATTTGTTGTCTTGGTAAAAATCCTCTTTTTAAAGACCTTCTTTGTCTTGCAGGGAATAATTCCATTACTTCCTCTAAAGACATGTCTTGTAATTCTTCAAGAGTATAACCTTTATATTTAAATATTTTTCTTGCCAATGAAACACCCTCTATCTATCTTTTTAATCCTGTTCTTTTAGCTGCAATTGAACCAACTTTTCTTCCTGGTGGTGCATGTCTTGAAACAGTAGTTGGACGACCAGGATGTTGCCTGTTACCTCCCCCGTGAGGGTGATCAACAGCGTTCATAGCTACTCCTCTTACGGTCATGAACTTCTTACCTTTAGCTTTGTAAGCATGCCATCTGTTACCAGCTTTAAGGAATGGTTTTTCTTTTCTTCCTCCTCCAGCTACAACACCGATACTTGCACGGCATCTTGGGTTGAGGTATTTTAATTCACCAGATGGTAATTCTACAACAGATTGATTAGCATCATGAGTAATTAAAGAAGCATAAGTTCCAGATGATCTTACAAAACGACCTCCGTCTCCAGGAGTATTTTCAATATCATAAATAGGAGTTCCTTCTGGAATTTCAGCAAGAGGTAAAGTATTACCAAATTTAATAGGAGCAGAAATACCACATTCAATTTCATCATCGATTTGAATGCTTTCAGGTGCTAAGATAAATTTCTTTTCACCATTTTCAAATTTCACTTCTGCAATTGGAGCAGTTCTTGCTGGGTCATGTACAATATCAGTAACGATTCCTTTAATACTACCTTCTTTTTCTAATGCATCGTAAGATCTGTATCTGATTTTATCTTTAAAACGATGAGAAGCAACACGGTGAGCAGGAGTTCCTCTTCCTCTTCTTTGAATTATTAATCGTTTTCCCATTATAATTCCTCCTTAGAATACTCCTATTTTGACAGCAAGTTCTTCTGCCATTTCTTCTTCAACAAGTTTAATAAATGCTACTTTATTACCACGAGGAGTGATATGAGTAGTTACTCTAGCTACTTTTTCTTCGTATAACTCTTCAAAAGCCCTTTTAATTTGACCTTTGTTAGCGTCACGTTTTACAACAAAAGTAATCTCATTGTTTTTATCGATTAAATTCATGGTTTTTTCAGTAACATGAGGTTTAATAATAATTGAGTATGAATCCATAATAATCACCTTATTTATCCAAAATTATTGGAATAAACCTCCTAATTTTTCAACAGCTGATTTAGTGAAAATAGTGAGTCTTCCTGGGTGAGTACCTGGTGCTAATAATTCTGCATTTAAGTTTTCAACAGTTACTACATCTACACCAGCATGGTTTCTTGCACCTAATTTGATACCGTTATCTTCACCGACTACTAAAAGAGGTCCTTTTACTTTTTTGTATTTTCTTCCTCTTGTTTTACCCCTACCAGCTCTTATTCTTTTACCTTCTTTAGCACGGGTAATGTCGTCGTAAACTCCTAAGTTTTGGAAAATTTCACGAGTTTGTTTAGTAGTTTTTACAGAACAAATATCATCTTCAACAATAATAGGTACTTGTTCAAGGTCTCCTAATCTGTGACCTCTGTTTTCAACAAGTTCTTTATTTGCAGTAGCTGCTACAGCAGACCTAATTGCAAATCTTCTTTCTTTTATGTTGATTTTTTCGTGATGATTTTTTTCAGCTCTTGTAGGATGTGCACGTCTACCACCAACAGCCATTGGTACGAATGCTGCTTTGGAACCGTTTTTGATCCTAGGTACTCTAGCTGTACCTCTACCAGATCCCCAACCTTTTGCAGAAGTTCTTTTACCTGCTTCAGGGTCATTACCCCATGGTTGTACTCTAGCGGTTTGTGCTGAAATAACAGCCCTTTTTATTAAATCAGGCCTGTATTCTTCATTAAAAATAGCTGGAAGTTCAATTTCTTCTTTAACTTCCCCTTCCATTGAATAAACATTTGCTTTCATGATTAGACCCCTTGTTTAGATTTTGTACTTATGTAGTTTATTTGAGGCATGTCCTCAGATTTGTTATTAGGCCTAATAGGTTGTCTTAAAATAACCAATCTTTTAGATGGACCTGGTAATGAACCTTTTACTAAAACATAGTCGTTTTTAACAAGACCATATTTTACAAATCCACCGTCCGGATTAATTTGATCAACTTCATCAGCAGATGCGATTTTTAAGATTTTTTTATTGAACTCAGTTCTTTTATGGTATCCCATTTGACCTGCTTGTGCTACGGTCCACATGGTTCTTGATGGAGTCCAAGGTCCAATAGAACCTACGTGTCTTCCTTTACCTGCTCTTACAGCTTTACCATATTGAATTCTGATTCCCCATCTTTTAACTACACCTTGGAATCCTTTTCCTTTAGTAGTTGCAATTGCATCTACAAATTGACCTTCGTTTAAGATGTCACTAGCTTTTACTTCATTACCTAATAATTCTAATGCAGTATTTAATTTTTCTTCAGGATTTGCTCCTCCGATACCACATTCAAATATGTCTGGTTTTTTCTTAGGTACGCTAGTTACTTTTGGATTAGTATGGACTAAAACTTTAATATCTTCAGTTTTGTCTAATACACCTTGTATTTTTGCAATAGCTTCAGATTTATTGTATTCTTTAGGAAGAGAAATTTTCCTTGAGAGTTCTTCATCTAAATTATCTGCAAGTACTTCGGTGATCACTTTTAATCCACGAGAAGTTTTTTCGTATGCTCTAATTCCCATTACTACGACTGGAGGTACTTCCAATACGGTTACTGGAGTGAAAACATCCATACCATTAGTTGGAGAGTTTTTGTCAGAATCAGTCACTAAAGCGTGAGTCATACCGACTTTATAACCTGCGAGGCCGAGTAATTTTGGTTCGTCATTTTGTGGCCAAGATTTTATCCTAGGGGTTTCTTTAGCTGCTCTTTTCCTTGGACTAAAAGCAACAGACCCTTTTCTTGGCTGGTGATGTCTTACCATTTATTTTACCTCCTTAACTAATATTTTCCTTTATTTTATTATATTCAAATTTTTAAACAATAGCTATAAATAGCTATTTTCAGATTTGGACAATATTACACCAAGTATAATATTATCCGAGTAATAAATAACCGCAATAATATCACAGTTAAATAAACATTAAAGTTTAATATATTCTTTTGAGCGAAATTAATTGAAACATAATTAAGCGCTCGTTTAATGTATAAACTATTCTGCGCTAAGTAATTTTTAGGAGAGTCCTAAAAACATCAATGTATAAAAAGTTGAGCAAATTATCTATTAGCCATGTATAAAAACTAATAATATATAAAGAGAATTAAAATCTCAAAATGTTGAATAAAGAAAGTGTAGCGACAACTGCCTCTTCAGTTCTGACAGTTTCAGTTCCTTGGTTAGGTACAGTATTTAATTTAATATGTTCCCAATTACCACTAGAAACATCTTCCGGAATTGAAGAATATGGGCCACCAAACAAAATAGCAATATTTTTAAATTCATCTACTTTAAGTTTTAATTCATCAAAAATAGAATCAATATAATCCCCATATCTTGTAGTTTCAACAACAAAATCTGGTTTAATTAATTTTAAGCTATTTTTAAGACTCTTATTAGAAGATATTACATTATATCCCCAGTAAATGTCATCTGGTTTATCAGGTGTGACTATTACTTCTTTCTTAGCAATTTTTGTAATCTTAAAGTTAAAAATTTTCTTAACAGTAAGTTGCTCTTTGCAGAATGCAAGTTTATCCATACCTATATCCACAAAAGTTCCTTTCTTATTTCTTTTAACAGTAAATCCCTGTCTATAGTCGCCCACGTCTGGTTGACTATTTACTGGATGATGAGGAGCTCTAAGTGGTGGAAGAATACCTACATGCTTAAGTTCAGCTCTTATAGGAAATGCACTTTTCCTCAAATACTGAGGAGTGTTCATATAATTTAAAACTTCAGCAATGAATTCTCCATCTTCTTCCCCATTTTCATTTTTAATATGGTCATCATTATAAATAACAACATTATCAATCTGAAATACTGCTAAAGCTCTGCCTAAAATTCCCACTTTAAAAGTACGAACTTTAAGATCTTTAGATTCAGACAGAAAAGAATTCGGAATAAATACAGATAGCTCATCTTTATACATTATTTTAATATTAGTAAAATAAAGTATATAAAGATTTCCCTACATTTACATAGCTATCACTAATAGACTTATACATTTTATAAATATTATATCAATTATAATATCCGTAGCCATCTTATTATGCTACCAACTTTTATACTCATAAGGAATATATTAATATAATATATAGATTATGTAGTATATAAAGGTATTGTTTTTCTATTTAAAATAAGTAAAATTTAAAGAAAAGCTCGAATTACTATTACTTCAACATTTGCAGATTCCCTTGTATGAAATTCATAAATTTTAGGAATAGGAAAATTATATCTGAAAATATGAGTAATTTCCAAATCATTTTTTTCAAAATAGCTAATTAAAAACTCTTCAGTTGACGCCATGTGAAATGAATACAAAACTTTTGGAGACAGTTCAATAGCCTTACTGATAAATTTTAAATCAGCACCTTTTTTTGCATTTTTTTGTGATCCGAATGGAGGATTTTGAAAAATAGTATCAACATCAAAGTCATTTTCCAAATCACAAATATCACTGCATATAAAATCAACATCCCCGCAATAACTGCTGGCCAGATCAATTGAATCCTTATCAATATCCACACCAATAGCTGAAGCTGCACCTAATAATTTAGATGCAATTGCAAAGATTCCTGTTCCGCAGCCTAAATCCATTACTTTTTTATCTGCGATATCCCCTAAAGAATATGCATTCCACAGCAAATCTGCTGCAATAGTGGCCGGTGTAGAATACTGTTCCAGGTCTACTTTCGGATTTGGATGCTTTGGAACCTTTTGTATGGCCATTTCCAAATGTTTCTTTTTAGTAATTTTCTTCATCTAAACAACATATTTAATTATTATTTCTTATATAATTATATTATTAATAAAAATTAAAAAGAGGTTTCGAATGTTTGAAAAGATATTAATTGCAAATAGAGGAGAAATTGCAATAAGAGTTATGCGTGCCTGTCGTGAGCTTGATATCCAAAGCGTAGCTATATACTCTGATGCAGATACAACATCTCTTTATACAAACTATGCTGATGAAAGCTATCCTTTAGGTAATCCTTCTCCAGCCAAGTCTTATTTAAATATAGAAAAAATCATAGATATTGCACTTGAATCCGGAGCAGATGCTATTCACCCAGGATATGGATTTTTAGCTGAAAACCCTAAATTTGGTGAAGCATGTGAAAAAAATGGAATTAAACTTATAGGACCTACAGGTGATGTAATCCATCAAATGGGAGATAAAATAACTTCAAAAGCTCTTATGAAAAAAGCTGGAGTTCCTGTTATTGAAGGTACTCCTGAAGGAGTTAGTGACATTGAGGAAGCTAAAGAAATAGCCAGACAAATTGGATATCCTGTAATTGTAAAAGCTTCTGCAGGTGGTGGGGGAATTGGTATGCGTGCTGTTTATGAAGAAGATGAATTAGTACGTGCAATTGAATCTACCCAGTCTGTTGCTTCTACAAACTTTGGAGACTCAACTGTATTTATTGAAAAATACCTTGAAAAACCTAGACACATCGAATTTCAGTTATTGGCTGATGAACATGGAAATGTTATTCATGTAGCAGACAGGGAATGTTCCATCCAAAGAAGACATCAAAAGTTACTTGAAGAAGCACCTTCTCCAATTATGACTGAAGAGCTTAGGGCTGAAATGGGAGCAAGTGCAGTAAAAGCTGCAGAATATATCGGCTATACCAGTGCAGGTACTGTTGAATTCCTGTACGACAACGGCCAATATTACTTCCTTGAAATGAACACACGTATTCAGGTAGAACACCCAATTACCGAACTTGTTACCAATACTGATTTGATTAAAGAACAAATAAAAATAGCTAATGGTGATGAACTCAGTTACGAACAAAAGGACATACAAGTATCAGGTCATGCAATAGAATGTCGTATTAATGCAGAAGATCCGTTAAATGACTTTGCACCTAACCCTGGTAAAATTACCGGTTACAGATCTCCAGGAGGACCTGGTGTACGTTTAGACAGTGGAGTTTATATGAATTATACCATTCCTACTTTCTATGATTCAATGATTTCAAAATTAGTAACCTGGGGAAGAACCAGAGACGACTCCATAGCCAGAATGAAAAGAGCATTAAGCGAATACATTATTTTAGGAGTTAAAACTACAATTCCATTCCATAAAGCTATCTTAAGAAATCCTAACTTTATCAGCGGTGACTTAAACACTCACTTTATTGACCAATACAAAAACGGTATTGAAAGTGAAATGGTTAATGTAATTGCAGAAGATTTGGAAAATGTAAATAAAATGAAATCCACTTTCATGCCAAGTAAAAAAATAGCTGCAATTTCTGCTGCTGTTGGATCTTACTTAAATACTGCTAAAAACCAACAAATGAATAAAAAATAAATTTGGGGATTTACAAATGCAAAATGAAATAGTAAAGCTATTAAAAAAAGAGGGAAAATTATCTGAAAAAACTATTGATGAATTAAGCAATATTGAAATTAGTGATTTTTCCGATTTAGTTAGAGAACTTGGAAAAGAAGAAACTAAGTATATTAAAAGGGACAAAATCTCAAAAAATCTAAATACCAAATACATCGGTAAAGATATGTATATATTTAATGAAGTAATGTCCACAAACACAATAGCTAAATTTTTATCAATGAACGGCGTTGGAAACGGGGCAGTTGTAATTTCTGAAAAGCAAACAAAAGCTAGAGGACGATCAGGTAAAAATTGGGAATCTCCTCTTGGTGGTGTTTGGTTATCAATTATATTGAATCCAAATGTAACCCACTCAAAAATCCCATTAATTACCCTTGCAACTGGTGTAGCTGTTGAAAATACATTAAAAAGGATAGGCATTGAAAATGCTGAAATAAAATGGCCTAATGACATTTTAATTCAGGATAAAAAAGTGTGCGGAATACTAACCGAAGCTATAACCAGCTTTAACACTATTGAAAGTGTCATCATTGGTGTTGGAATTGATGCAAACATAAATACTGAAAACTTCCCTCAGGAATTGCAGGAAAACATGACAACATTAAATGAGGAAATAGGTGAAAAAGTTGATGAAAACCTTCTAATTAGATTATTCTTAGAAGAATTTGAAAAAATCAGCGAACAGTTCATAAATGAAGAATACGAAACTATCTTAAAAGAATGGAGAAAAAACTCCTATACCATCGGAAAAATCGTAGAAGTGCATGAACCATTTAGCAAACCTTATGACGGTTATGTTTTAGGCATCAGCAGAGACGGATCATTAGTTGTAGAAAAAATTGACGGAACTTTAGAAAAAGTAATATCTGGAGAATGTATAATTAAGAAGTAAATACAATCTCCCTGCATTTATCTTCATTTGTAACTACTTCCTGTAGCTTATTAAATGAAGATTCTATTTTTTTATTTAAATCATTTAAATCTAAATTAAATGCATCTTTTGTAGACAAATCAAATCTTATTGTTGTAGATGCACCAGGCATTGAAACTGGAGGAATTGTAATAATTCCATGCTCTTTTAATAATATAAATGCAAAAATAAATGCCAAATCATCATCAGATAAATTATGTGAAACTTTGATTTCATTAGCTAAATCATGAGATGAAATCATGACTCCTGTCGGAGTTTCACTAAAAGCATTAAAATTCTTATTTAATAATTTAAACAGCTCTTCTTTTTTTGAAAATCCTCTAATTAAATTTTCACCATTGAAATTTTTAATACCGTTAACCATAGCTAAAATAGCTGGCGGTTGTGCTTCAAGACCAAACTGGTTAGCTTTAACTTTAATTTTATCAACTAAATCTTTACGGCCAGCCATCAATCCTCCTCTAGGACCTGGCATTAATTTATCAGTACTTGTAATTGTAATATCTGCACCTAAATCACAGGCTTTTTTCTGGTTAAATACAACAGTTCTAAGTCTAGCTCCTGATGCATCATCGACCATGACCGGAATATTTTGTTCGTGAGCCATTTCAATGACTTTTTTGAAAATATCTTCATCAATTACTTTATGATCCATTGTTGAGCCTGTTACAACAACTAAAGAAGTATTTTCAGGTATTTCAAATTTATCAAAATCATCAGTTTCAAAATAATTAGCTTTAACTAATTCACAGCTTCTTGGAATAGACGGATGAGCCGGCAATTGGGCAAGGTAGTGAACTACATTGGAACCTTCATCAACTAATGAAAGAATAGTGGCCAATATACCTGAAGAAGTTCTGTTAAGTGGAAGAATTTTTTCTCCACCTAAATGTTTTTTTCCAACTTCCTGAATTTCATCCTCAAAAATAGCCGGTCCGACATAAGTTTCAAGTAAGCTTAATTGGGATGATGAAGCAATAAATCCTCCAGATAAACCTGTTAAATCATATAATTCATTACGACCTTTAGTTTCAATGATGTTTTTTATAATAGATAAAGCATTTTCTCTTTTTTTAACTTCATCTAAAGAATTGTTAACTATCATCTAATCAGAGTCGAATTCTAATGTAAAGTCTTTGAAAGCTTCAACAAATGCTTTTAAATCTTTTTCAGGCACTGGCATTTGAACAAACTGTTCGTTTTCAGGTTCTTCATATGAATATTCCGCATCAGTAATTTTACCTTCAGGTGTTGTCCACAAAATTAAGCTGTCACTTAATTCTTCAGGTTTTTTGTTAGGGAAAAATATTTCTACAGAAGCTCCTAACTGTACAAAAAACTTTTCTTTTTCTTCATCACTTTTATTTACTTTTTTGATTTTTCTTACTCTTGATTTCAATTTTTTTTCAGCAAGTTCATTTATATCTGGCATTTATAACACATCCTGAAACTTTATTTATATATAATCTAAATTATAGTTAAAATTCACATATTATATAAGCATTCTTATTTGATTTAAAAATCAGTCATATAAACTGTTGCCATCACTGTCCATAGCTACTATAAGCGGTCCAAAATCTTTAACTTTCAAATTCCACATAGCTTCCGGCATTCCTAAATCCAGCCAGTCAACACTTTCAATTTCTTCAACTGCATCAACATAAAGTGCTGCACATCCACCAGTAGCTACAACATACAATGCATTGTTTTTAACTAAAGCTTTCCTTACTGTATCATCCATTCCTCCCTTACCTATTACTATTTTAGGCCCCATATCAATAACATCACTTTGATAAGGATTCATTCTCATGGAAGTGGTTGGACCTACAGCTACCATTTTATATCCGTTTTCATCCTCAGATATAATTGGTCCTGCATGAAATATTGCTGCACCTTCAATATCCAACGGAGCACCCTGTTCCAGAATTCTTTTATGTGCTTGGTCTCTTGCAGTGATAATATTTCCAGTTAATGTAATTACATCTCCAATTTTTAAGTCAGTTAAATCTTCGTTTTTAACCGGCACTTTAATATTTTTTTCCATTTGGTCACCTTGTAAATTATTATAAATATATAAAATTTTTAGCTTTTATAAATTTAATGGGTAGACACCAATGCTCTTTTCAAAACTTTGGTGATTTAAAATTTTCTGATAAAAATTAGTTTAAAATTTTTAATCCTGTTTAAAAAACTTAAAATAATCGGAATTAAGGACTTATTATGTTTCGAATCAGTTTTTTAAGAAAAAATTTTCTAGTTTTTCTTCATTTATTTTATAATTATCAATAATTTTTCCATCTTCCATGTGCAAAATATGGGAACACACTTCCATTATTAATTCAAAATCATGGGTGATGATAAATGAAGTAACACCTAATTTTTGAAGATAAACTAAATTTTCGCTAACTTTCATCATATTCTTCAAATCAAGCCCACTTGTCGGTTCATCAAAAATCAGAAATTCCTTACCTGAAGCAATAGCAGATGCAATGGCAACTCTTTGCTTTTCACCGCCGGACAATGCCATAGGGTGCATTTCTTTTAGATGAATCAGATTTAAGTTTGTTAAAATTTCCTCAGCAACACAGATATTTTCATCATCCATACTCAGCAATACTTCATCCAGTACACTTTCAGTGAATAATTGATGATTAACATCCTGCATCACCATATATGTCTTTTTAAGCAGGTCCTTTCTTTTCAAATGATTATCTCCCCAAATAATTTCCCCTTTGCAGGACTTTTTAAGTCCACATAGACAATTTGCAAAAGTAGATTTTCCAGCACCATTTTTTCCAATGACTGCAATTATTTCATTTTTTGGGATTTTAACTTCATCAATATTTAATACCTGATTTTTGCCATATTTAAAATTAAAATTTTTAAGTTCAATCATTTCATGATTATTTGAATAATACTCACTATGATTAACAGCCAATTTTTTCAAATTTAATTGTCTTAAACCGTAATCCCTATGGTCAATATGTCTGAACTGGTCCATAGACCATTCATTAGTAATTTGCCCTTTTTCCATAAATATAACTCTATCAACAACATTACTTAAAAAGAACAGTTTATGTTCAGCTACAATAACCGTTTTTCCGGATTCTTTCCATTTCTTAATAATATCTTCCAAATCCCAACTAGATTCCGAATCTAAATTTGATGAAGGTTCATCAAGGACAAATATGTCTGGAAAAACTGCAGATACTGATGCTCCGGCAATTTTTTGCTTTTCGCCCCCAGACAGTTTAAAAATGTTTTTATCAAGAAGATGCTGTAATTTAAAGTCGTTTACAACATAATTCAATCTATTTTTTATTTCATCAGTATTCATTGCAAGATTTTCGCACCCGAAAACTATTTCACTTGTTGTATCCACATTGAAGAATTGTGTTTTTGGATTTTGAAAAACAGAACCTACATATCTTGATATTTCATAAATTGGCATTTCACTTATTAAATTACCATCCAAATATACATTTCCCTGTCTTGTTCCATCGAAAAAGTTGGGAATAATTCCGTTTATCATACGTGTTAATGTTGTTTTTCCGCAACCGGATTCACCACAAAGCAGAATGACTTCACCTTTTTCAATATTCTGATTAATATCTGCCAGATTACAGTTATTCTTACTGTTGTCATATGAAAATGAAACATTATCTATTTTAAGCAAAAAAGACACCACCTAAAAAATAATATACATAAACTCCCAAACCGATTAATGAAACTGTCAGTAATGTATAATCTATTTTATTTAATTTAACTTCCATAAAATGAGTTCTGGGTTCAGGATTACTTAATCCCCTTGTTAAAGAAGCTGCAGAAAGTTCATCTGCTGTTTTAATAGCGCTGACCAGAATAGGAATCATATAAAATTCCACCAGTTTTAAAGGATTTTTCAATGATTTAACATTCAAACCAAAACCTCTCATTTTCATTGCATTGGTTATTGATTTAATTTCTTCATAAACTGACGGAATATACCTAAAGATAACTGAAAGCGGAATAGTAACCTCTTTTGGAATATTACTTTTTTCCATGGACACTATAAATTCACTCACTTTTGTTGTTGTGACTGTATAATACCCCATCATCAAAACAGGCAACATTCTAGTGGTCGTATAACTAAACATTATCATCAATATTGCAATTATGCCTGTTGCAGTTGGAAGAAGATAAATCTGAATATATTTTGCAACAATATACATTAAAATATAACTTAAAGCAATACCAATACGATTTGAAAAAAATAAACAAATAAATGGAATTAAAACTAAAATTCCACTAATGTATAACGGCACTTCATTAAAAACCATGAAACTTATCAAAACCAAAATTATAATTTTAGTTCTTGGATCCAATTTAAAATTTAGTTTTAATCCCATAATATCACCTTAGGCAATACCTGCTTTTTCAAAATGTTTTTTCAAAACAATTTTTCCAATATATGCACCGATTAAAGCAACAACAAATGTAGCAATTATCAAAATAATCAGCATTTCATTTGTTAAAAACGGTAAAATTACATTTACATAGTCAGTTCCCATTGACGCACGAATTGATTCAACAAAATAATCTCTTAAAATGTAAAACGGTAGCATATTACCAAATATTCCCAATGAGAAAAATCCATAACTGATAATTGAATTTTTAATAGAGGAATAATCTCCAATTTTTAAAACTACATCAGCCATCAATCCACAAAGCGTATAGACTACAATTGGAATCCATGTGTGACCGCTTAAAAACATTACAATTCCCAAAACCAAACCCAACAATGAAGTCATTCCAAATTTATCAACTCTTGTTAAAAACAGCATATATGGAATTCCTGCAATTAATGCTACAATGACCGGCAATGCAATCATCAGTATTGGGATATATCCCAGCATTCCAAAAATAAAAATTGAAACTGTCAGTATCACTGCAAAAATACCTACAGTGATTAAATCTTTTACATTTAACATTTTACTCATTAATATTACCTCCTATTTTATATTATACTAATGAAAATAATCCGGAGAATCTAAATTTGCCATTCTCCACTTAAGTTCTGTAAATCAACCATCTTTTTAAACAAACCATTATCTGCAATTAGTTCTTCAGGCATTCCCTGCTCCACAATTTTGCCGTCATCTAAAACAACAATTCTATCAGCATTAGCTATTGTTCTCATCCTATGAGCAATGATGATGACTGTCTTGTTTTTAATCAACTCAGACAATGCCTTTTGGATTTTAGATTCATTTTCAACATCTAAAAATGAAGTTGCTTCATCCAATAAAATTACATTTGCATCTTTTAGAAGTGCCCTTGCAATTGAAATTCTTTGTCTTTGACCGCCTGAGAGCAACTCACCATTTTCACCAATTACAGTATCATATCCATTTGGAAGTTTAAAAACAAACTCTTCACATTCTGCAAGACGAGCAGCTTCAATCACTTCTTCATCAGTTGCATCTTTTCTTCCAACACGAATATTTTCCAAAATTGAATTGTTGAACAATATTACATCCTGAAAAACAATTGAAAAGTTTTCCAGAAGCTTTTCTGAGTCCAATTTTGATAAATCCTGACCTCCAAGTGATACTGTACCTGATACAGGATCCCAAAATCTTGCGGCAAGCTTTGAAACTGTACTTTTACCTCCACCAGACGGCCCTACAAGAGCTGTAACTTCACCCTGCTTTGCAGTAAATGAAATATCAGTTAAAACATCCTTCAAATCATCGTAATTAAAACTGACATTTTCAAATTCGACATCATAACTGTCCAAAGAATAATCAGCCAAACCTCCTTCAACTACAAGACTTTCAATTTCCTGAGCCCTTGTAATTTTATTGTCCATCATAAATATTTCTGCCAAAAATATCAATCCGTTTTCCAGTGGAGAATAAACTGTTGCAGATGCTATCAAGAATATTAAAAAGGTAAAAATTGATATTTGCGAATTTATTATTAGATATGAACCTAAAAGGATTACAGATACAATTCCTAAATTTAATACAACTTTTCCAACTATTACTCCCGAAGTAGCCATTAATTCAGCATTAATTCTGGATTTTTCAATTGTTGAAGTTAAACTGCCAATTTTTCCATAATATTCCTCTTCACAATTGTAGGATTTCAAATCCCCAATTGATTCAATGCATTCCTGCACAGCATCTCCACAATTAAGCAAATCAGCCATTATTCTATCCCCACCAATATAAATAAGTCTTTTGGAGATAAATAAGATTATAAATGCAACAGGGACTACCCATAAAAGCGCAATAGCCAATCTCCAGTCAAATAGAAACATTCCCACTGAAACAATACATAGTGAAATGATTGAACCCATCAATTGCGGAACCGCATGTGAGAAAACATGCTCCAAATCAGTACAATCATTCATTATTGTTGCAGTCAGATCAGCCAAATCCCTATTTTCAAAAAAGGATAATGGAAGTTTCCTTAAATTCTCACCAAGGTTGATTCTTCTGTTTCCACTTTCAACATATGTTGTATTGAATACAAAGTGATACTGCTTCCATGCAAAGGCAAAAATAATTCCTAAAATAATCAGTATCAATAAAATAAATATTCCAAGATTTGGATCAATTATTTCACCCACTGTTAATTGCTCCACCCACAGATAAATAAGTAATGCATATAAACCAACGGGAAACATAAATGATATGTTCAAAAGTGCAGTATAGAAAATTCCTTTAATCAAGTTGTCAGAACCCTCTTTTGTAAGTCCAAATCTTTTAGTAAAAAACTCAGATAACATCATATCGCCTCGCTTTTAACTTTCCACTGGATTGATTGGTTAAATTCATCCCACATTCTAGAGTAAATGCCCCCACTATCAATCAGAGTATGGTGGTTGCCTTCTTCAACAATTCGTCCATTTTCAACCACATAAATTTTGTCTACATTTTTAACTGAGGACAACCTGTGCGCAATCATAATGACTGTTTTGTCTTTAGTAATTTCTGAAATTGCTTTTTGAATCAGATATTCATTTTCCGGGTCTGCAAGTGCAGTTGCTTCATCCAAAATAATTATTGGAGCATCCTTAAGAACCGCTCTTGCAAGTGCAATCCTTTGCTGTTGACCTCCTGAAAGATAGGTTCCTTCACTTCCTATTACAGTATTTATTCCGTCCGGAAGCTCATCAATAATATCGTCACATTGGGTTAAACTCAATGCTTTTTTAACATCATCTCTTGATGCACCCTTACGACCAATTGCAACATTATTGTAAATTGAATCTTTAAATAATGTCGTATTCTGGAATACGAAAGAAATATTTTTCATCAATTCCTTTGTTGAAATACTTCTTACATCAACATCCCCAACTTTAATTGAACCCTGATTAACATCCCAAAATCTTGGAATTAATGATGCAATTGTGGTTTTGCCCCCTCCAGAAGGGCCAACTAATGCAACAGTTTCATTTTCATTAATTTTTAAATTCACATCATTTAAAATATGTTCATCACCATCGGCATTTTCATAATCAAAATAAACTCCTTCAAACTCTATTGAATGATTTTTAGGTTTTTGAGGATTGATTGGGTCAACTAAAGGGTTTTCATTTAGAATAGCTTCTATACTGTCTAAAGCACAACTTGCCAACATCCAATCTTGTGAAACTGTCATTATTTTCATCATCATTACAGCACAGATTGGTGTGAAAATAATGTAAAACATGAAGTTTGCAAAGAATTTTACATCTACAACTGATCCTGCAAGAAGTATTCCTGCTGGAATCAACAATGCAAAAAATCCGTTGATGGATACTGTAAATGCAGTCATAGGCATATGAGTTGACATAGAATATTCAGCCGAAAATTTTCCGTAGTTTTTGATGGCATTGATAAAGTTTTTAAATGAGTAAATACTTTGTTGAAATGCTTTTGTAACTGGAATTCCTCTTACATATTCTACTGCTTCTCCGTTCATTTCCTCCAAATATTTCTCGTATTTCTCCATGCTATTTCTGGATTCTTTTGAAAACATAGGATACATAAATACAAAACATAATATGATTGGAATCAGACAGATTAACCCTAAACGCCAATCAAAACTAAATAACAAAATTAAAAATACTATTGGAGTCATAATAGCTCCTGTCAAATCAAACAATTGATGAGCAAGGAATATTTCAGTTTTTGCAGTGCTGTAATCAATTATCTTTCTAAGACCTCCACTTGTATGGTTTGAAAAATAACCTAAAGGCAACTTAAGTAAATGCTTTATAGCTGCATCTTTCATGTTTTTCTCATTTTTAAATGCGGACAAATGTGTACCCATCAGACCAAAAAAGTTTAAAATTATTCCTAGTACTGCAAATGTAAATGCATTTATCGCATAAACATCCAAGTTTTGGGCTTTTGTAAAATCAGGGGCAACCGCCAATAGGGCATTGACCACATCCCATATATAAACAAATGGAACCAATAAACATATTGCACTTAAAGCTGATAAAAACATACCTACAATTGTCAAATATTTATAATTACCCGAGTAATTCAATAATCTAATAAATTTATTTTTATTTTGAGTTTCTGGCATTATTATCGCCTCAAATAATAATTTAGGTTTACCTAAAAATTTAAAATTAATCTAAAAGGACAAAACACTAAAAATATTCTAAAAAAACAATTAAGAAATAATTTAATGTATTTTAATTAAAAATAACTAGATAACCTAATATTTACTATAAAGTATTATTTAATTAAATATATAAATATTTTTGAACTAAAAAGACAATAAATATACCAAAAAGACAAAATCTATTTTTTATACTCCGACGGAGTGCAACCGATATATTCTTTAAATGCCTGAGTGAATTTTGAAGGTGATGAATAACCTACCATTTTTGATATTTCAGAAATTGTATAGGAACCTCCTTCGATTAGTTTGCAGGCATATTCCAATTTATATTCCTTTCTCCATTTAAAAATAGGTTTGCCGTGAACTTTTTTAAAACACTTTTTTAAAGTCGTTTTGCTGATGCCATAATTATCTGCAAGTTCATCTATAGTAATTTTACTTTCCAAGTCATTAATCAGCTCATTTTTTACATCATCAACAATTTTAACCTGCTGTTTGGTAAGGGAAATATTTTCATGAACATCAAAGTTTGTAATCGAGAAAAACAATAATAATTCAAGACATTTTAATTTAAAATAAGATAATTTAATTCTATTGTCAACATGGTACAATTCACCAATAACATGGTCAATTTTATTATTTGAACGAAGCAATACATATCCGTGAGATTTTTTCAGAAGTTCATAAAATTCAATCAAGTCAAAATCAGGAATATACTGCTTGACATAATCATTAGCCATATCAACATCAATGAAAATCTCTAAACCATTATAAAATCCTAATGGAAAGTCAGAACATGTTTTTGTCATATCATAAATATTAATGCACAAATCCCCTTTTCCAAAATAAATTATTTCATCATCACCAACACTATAAGCATACCTGCCGTCCAAACAATGATTTATCATAAGCAATCTTGAAGAAAGTTTTTCTTCAACATATACATTTTCATGATTTTGCAAATTGATGTCAATAAATGCTAAGACTATTCCGGGGAATAGAGAATATGTTTCAAACTGACCGTATTCACCCAAATCAATGATTTTTTTATAGTCATCTCCAGTTATGGAAAAGTCAGTGACAAACACCTCCCCAAATAATTCAAAAAGATTTTCATTCATGCCTTTAATTATATCCACTCTGATATAAAACATTTCAACATACACCGCATTAACTAATCAATGTTAAATTTAATATACTTCTGTGACCAAATTTTTAATTAAATAAAGTATGCTCTGGTCAATTAGGAAAATGTTTTCTATTTTGACAAATTTAATATATCTGTTAGGACCAACTTTTATATGAGTATAAAACAAAAAATTAGGATAAATTACCATGTCAAGTATGAGTAGTGTTGCAGGACTATCTAAATATATTACAACCTTGCCCAAAACTGAAAAATCAATAACCGCCATGTTTATTATAAGCTTCATATCAGGAGCAGTCTACTTTATAATTAATCCAAGCCCCGAACTTGGTATGGTGGAAAATATTATTTTAGGAGGATTATTCAGCTTAATAATACTTGGAATCAGTTCAATAATTGGTGGAGGAGTCAATCAACAGATCGTAAGTGGTCTACATGGTATTAACTTAAAAATCAAACATTCCATGTTTTTATCTGCACTTTCAATGACTATTGTCTGTATTCTTTTAATAATCGGCGGAATTCTTACACACTTTTTTGAAACAGACTTCTTTTTGAATTCCTTACTGTTCGGATGTGTTTTAATTTACGGAGTCAATACACTGGTATTTTGGACAACCTCCAAAATCAGTTTTACAAAAGCTGCAACTGTTGGAATAATCCAGCCATTAATCATGCTGGCCATGTATGTGCTGATTACTTTTTTAGTAACTGACACAAGCTTTTTAGGTTCTGATTTAATCCAAATGACAATAAAAGTAATAATAGCAAGTATCATTTTCATATTAGCTATTTACTCTTTTATTACAATAGCTGGATCTCCTTTAAAGAAAAATCTCGGTATCGGAATGCTGGATTTGCTCAGTCTGTTTATTGCTCATATGAATGAAGGATCCAATTCTCTCGAATCATTGTTTGAAAACATGAGTGAAACTGTTGAAACCATGGTTACATTTATTAGTTTCAAAGGAAAAAATGGGATAAAATCTTTATTTATTTCACCATTTGTCCATCCCGGACCTTTGGGGGATTTGGGCGGTTCCAATATGCCGACAATACTTGCAAATAAGTTTGACCATTTTACCATGGTGGCTCACGGACCTTCAACCCATGACTTCAATCCTGTCAGAACAACTGAAATTGACAAAATAGAAAATGCCGTAAAAGAAGGTTTGGAAGAAATTGAATACGCGAAAGATGCAAGTATTTTTACCAGATACAATTCAGAAAAAGCAAACATTGGAGTGCAGTTCTTTAATAAAGGTATGGTTATTTTAAGTACATTTGCACCAAATGACAGTGATGACATTGAATTTGGTGTAGGTCTTACAATGATGACTCAAAGTAAAAGTAAATGTGATGTTAAAGACTCCGTCATTGTAGACTGTCACAATTCATTTGCTCCTGAAAGTGGAGAAGTTTTACCTGGAAATGAAGAGGTATTCCAATTAATTGATGTTATTGATAAAATCCAATGCAACCATCAAAGAGATACTCTAAAAATAGGATGTTATGAAAACATAATGCAGGATTTAAATAAAAATGAAGGTGTCGGTGAAAGCGGTATTAAAACCATGGTTGTAGAAGTAGCTAATCAGAGAACTGCATATGTCTTGTTTGATTCAAACAATATGGAAATCGGATTTAGACAAGAAATTATTGATGCTACAAAAGATTTGGATATTGATGAAATAGAAGTGATGACAACTGATACCCATACAGTCAACACAATATCCAGAGGATACAACCCAATTGGAATTGTAAAAAGAGGCGAAATTATTGAATATGTTAAAATCAGTATTAATGAAGCTATAAAAGATTTAGAAGAAGTTGAAGTTGGAACTGGAACAAAAAGAATTAAAAACCTTCATACATTCGGTCCTAATAACTCAACAGAATTAATATCAACAATCAGTTCAATTGTTGCAGTTAGTAAAATTATAGCTCCAGTTTTATTAATTACTGCATTAGTAATTGTATTTATTTGGATATTTTATGGTGGTTTATAAATATGCCACCAATAAAGTATATGTCATAACCCATCCAACAAGGAACGGCATTATTCCATCCCATAACCATTGGGAAAATCCGGAGATTTCATCTCCAAATTGTTTTTGAGCAAGTTGCCCAACAAAATATAGTATAATAAATGCAAGTGCGGTTGCAAAAACATCGTTTTTAATTCCAAACCAGCTTAATGTGAATCCAGTAGAAATAATACCTGTAATGATACCAACTACTAAATGAAGACTTGTTATTTTAATTGTAGTGTCCATTTATTTCCTCCAAAAAATTAAATAAATATAATTATTATTAATTATACTATATTAAACTATTGATATTTATAATAAAAAGGTGTAAACAATGAAACCTATGTCTAATGTAGACATTTTTACAATAACTGATGAATTAAATAATTTATTAACCGGTGCAAGAGTAGACAAATCATTTCAACCAACAAAAGATATTGTTGTAATGAGATTTCATGTAGCTGGAACCGGAAGGATTGATTTAGTAATGGAATGCGGTAAAAGAATCCACACCAGCAAATATCCTCTTGAAAATCCTATTAATCCTCCTGTTTTTCCAATGCTTTTAAGAAAAAGGATAAAAGGTGCCAATGTAGTTAGTATAACCCAACATAATTTTGATAGGATTATTGAAATTAAAGTTAAAAAAGACAAATACTACACTATTGTTGTTGAACTGTTCGATAAAGGAAATATTATCCTTTTAGATGAAGACAACAACATAATATTGCCTCTTAAAAGGAAACGTTTTAGTGATAGGGACATTAGTTCTAAAAAAGAATACCAGTTTCCAGAAGAAAGGGGAATTGATCCTATCAGCATAAGTGAAACTGAACTGAAAGAACTGTTTGCCAGTTCAGATAAGGATTTGGTTAGAACATTAGCTATGAATAATTTAGGAAGCCTATATGCTGAAGAAATTATTAAAAGAGCTAACGAATTTGAAGAAATTGACAAACATACTCCTTCAGCTGATTTAAGTGGAAGTCAAATAGCTAACCTAAATAAGGCTATCCATTTGCTGTTTGATAACCTGCAAGAAGAACATTTCAAACCTCAAATTGTTAAAAAAGACAGCAAAGAAGATGTTGTTGCTTTTGATTTAGTAAAATATGACGGATTTGAAAAAACATATTTTGATAACTTCAATGAGGCCTGTGATGAATTTTATTCCAAAAAGGTAAACACTGACATTAAAAATATTAAAGAAGCTGCATGGAATAAAAAAGTAAACAAGTTCGAAAAAAGATTAAAGCTACAGGAAGAAACACTTGATAATTTTCATAAAACAATTGAAACTAGCCAACATAAAGGAGAAGTAATTTATTCTAATTACACCACCATAGAAAATTTGGTAAAAGTAGTAAACAACGCTATAAGTAAAGATTATTCTTACAAAGAAATTGGAAAAACACTGAAAGAAGCTAAAAAGAACGGTCTAAAAGAAGCTGAAATCTTTGAATCCATTGATAAAATGGGCGTTTTAACACTTAAACTAAATGAAACTTCAATAAACATTAATCCAAAATTGACTATTCATGAAAATGCTGAAATTTACTATGAAAAAGCTAAAAAAGCTAAAAAGAAAACAAAAGGTGCTGCAATAGCTATTGAAAATACTAAAAAACAACTTGAAAAAATCAAAGCTAAAAAAGAAGTGGCTATGGAACACATTTCAGTTCCTAAAAAGAGAGTTAAGAAAAATCTTAAATGGTACGAGAAATTAAGATGGTTTGTAACTTCAGACAATGTTTTAGTAATTGGGGGAAGAGATGCCGGTACCAATGAAGCTGTTGTAAAAAAATATATGGACAATAATGATATTTATTTACATGCAGATATACATGGAGCAACATCAACTGTGATAAAACTAGAAGGCAATAAAGTAAATGATAGTATCCTTAAAGAATCCGGAGAGTTTGCAGCATCATTTTCAACTGCTTGGTCCAAAGGTTTCACAACACAGGATGTATTTTGGGTCAACCCTGAGCAGGTTACAAAAACACCTGAAGCCGGAGAATTCCTGCCAAAAGGATCATTTGTAATAAGAGGTAACCGTAATTACATCCGCAGTGCAAAAGTCAGAATTGCTATTGGAATTGTTGATTATGAAGGAAAAAGGTTAATGGCCGGTCCTGTTGATGCTTTAGAAGCACATTGTGACAATTTTATTGTGTTGAAACCCGGATATACTAAAAAAACAGCAATAGCTAAAAAAATACTTCATGAAATAAATGAAGACGACTTAATAACTTTAGATGATATAATCAGAGTTTTACCATCTGGAAAATGTGATGTTGACGAAGAATATCACTTAAGAAAAAAATATGAAAAGAATTAATCCTGATAATTTTCAGGATTATATTCAAAATATTCACCTGGATTTAAAATAACCACATCAATATTCGGATTTAACTGACTGACAAAGTTAGCATAAATAGAAGGGTCCTGTTCAATTGGCGGAAATGTATTGTAATGCATTGGAATAGCTACTTTTGAATCAATCCACCTTGTAGCCAGTGCTGCTTCAAAAGGACCCATTGTAAACTTATCCCCAATAGGAAGCAATGCAATATCTGGTTTATATATTTCCCCAATAATTGTTTTCATGTCCCCAAATAATCCAGTATCCCCAGCATGGAACAGTTTAGTTCCGTCTTCAAGTGTTATTAAAAAACTAGCTGCATCTCCAGCAGGAAGTGGCTCTTCAACAATATCCAATACTGAAGAATGTTTAGCATCAAGCATTGTAAATTTAACTCCACGGTATATGAATGAGCCGCCGATATTTACACCAATATTGTTAATTCCCTGTTTTGATAAAAATAAAGAAATCTCATGAATTGCTGCTACAGGAACATTATTTTTATTGGACAGTTCCATTGCATCTCCCAAATGATCAGAATGTCCGTGAGTAACCAATATGATATCCGGATTAAATTCTTCAACAGGAATTTGACAAGCCGGATTATTGCTAATAAAAGGGTCAATTAAAATATTTAAACCCTCGTCAGTTATTATTTCAAAAGCTGAATGACCTAACCATCTAATTTCCATTTAAATCACCTTTACTGTATATAATTTGCAACTAAATTTTCATCCAAGTTTGCTGCAATATCCCAAGTTTTCTCAAAGCTAGTTCTGATTTCAGAAATAGATTTCCTATCTTCATAAATAGCTCCATATTCCACATCACTGTTATTGCTACCTTTAGAAATAATCATAGCATTAGAATCATCTGTGATTAAGTTAATTGAATGTACTTGAGGAACTGTTTTAATTTGTACTCCCTGTTTAAGAAGTGAAGAAACTAAAATCATGTAAGACATATCAGATACATCAAAATCATTGATAATTACCCTTGAATATACTGTCGGAACATGTGATAAAAACCTGTCAGACAAATCATTTAATGATGGAATTTCCAGCATTATCTCTTTATGTACATCATTAGCCAGTTTATCAAATGCTTCACTGGAAGTTATTAAACCTCCATCATAAACAACAAAGCTTCTAAGCAACTTAGGAACAGGCAAACTTTCAGGATGATTAACATCTATTTGGATATCTCTTGGTTCGCCTATTTTTCTAGGTTTAGGCGGTTCAAAGGTATCATTTTTTATATAATCTTCATCTTGGCGTAGTGCCCTTTTAATTTCTTCAGATTTATCATATTCAGATTGAGCATAGCTGTGGGAACGTTTTTTAGGTTTTCTAGTGATTTTTAAAGGTTTGTCGTAATTTGGAGTGAACTTAAGATTATTTCCAAAATTGGTTGTAGATTTGTCATTGCTAACTCTTAAAACTGATTTAGAATCATCTTCCTGATTAAAATCAAAAAATTCACTTGGAGATGTTTCATAATACTCTTCTTCAACATATTCTGGAAGATCATCTTCATAATAATTGTCAAAAGTATCTCTAATTTTTAAAGGACCATTAGACGTATCAGAATGTTTATTAAATGATGGAGCTTTAATATCATTAGATTCTAAAAATTCTTTAAAAATAGAAGATGTTTTATCGGCATTAGCATCAACAAAATAGCTGATAATCATAATTATACCAACTATTGCAATAATAAATCCAACAACCAGCAAAAGGTCTATCAAATTATAAACATTTGCCTCATATATTATGAGAACCCCAACTACAAATAAAATAAAACCTGAAATTAATTTCAATGTGTTTCCCACTATCTCACCTGTTAATAATTATAATCACTCTATTAATTAAATTTTGTATAATACACTTAATAAATATGTTGATAAAAACGCTATTTTTCAAGAGAAATTTAGAAAAAAAGACATGATAATAACTTTTATAAAAATAGTAATATTAATATAATATGAAAAATAATTATTACTACCGGTGATAATATGAAAATTTTAGAAAAAATCAGCAATGACAAATCAGGACAAGGCGCAGCAGAATACATATTATTGTTTGGAGGAGTAATAGTTATAGCCATTTTCGCTTTAACCATCTACAAATCATATATGCAAACAAGCGACAGTAATTTAAAAGTAAAAGATGACATATCAGAGGTTAGAACCACTGTTCGTGAAAACAACAGCATATTAGGATAAAATGAAAACAGACAACAAAGGACAAAGCAGTGCTGAACTAATTTTAATAATTGGAGGTCTAATTGTAATAATTCTATTCATTGGAACATATATCTCCAACATAACAGACACTACTCAAAACAAATTAAAAACAGTAATAACAAAAGAAAGAAATTTTTTAATAAATAAAATTTAGAAAGAAGAGCGTAAAATCTCTCTTTCTAACTTAAAAGATTAGAAGTTAAAATATCTCTCCAGGATTCGGAGTTGATATTATTTAATTTCATTGAAGTTCTTGTGACTTCCCTAATGTTTTGTGGACATGCATTGACACAGGCACCACATAAATTACAGTAATCTAAATTAATAGTTGCCTTATTGTCAATAATTTCTACTGCATCACATGGACAAACATCTTGACATGCGTGGCAGGCGTCCCCTTTACATGTTGATTCATCTGTTTCAACCAGTTTTAAAGTTCCTTCAAACGGTTTGGTTACATTAATTGTATCAACAGGACAAACTTCTTTACACCAAGAACAGTTTACACAGCCATCCTTAAGAATGGATGCAGTACCATTAATTTCAGGAGCTTTAATTTGATCTTGAAGCATACATGTTGAACATACTGCTTTAATTGCATCTTGAGGACAAGCCCTCTTACAAACACCACAATAAATACATTTGGAAGTATCTACTTCAATAGTATTATTAAGATTGTCATTAGAGAACTCAGGATTATTAGTTAAACTAATAGCTCCTGCAGGACACATTTCTGAACAGATACTACAGTAAACACATTTATCCTCATCGACACTGATTTCACCAATAACCAAATCTTCTCTAGACGGTAACTCTCTTTTAAATAAGATAGTGTCTCTAGGACAAACAGAATAACATCTTCCACAGTATATACAATCATCATCATTAATTTCTGATTCAACTTCCCATACTGGATAATTTCCTGTTTCTTTAATATCATTACCGTTAATGGTTAATGATAAAGCATCAAATGGACATGCAACAGAACATAATCCGCATAAAACACAAGTATTAGAAGTTACAGAAACTAAATCCATTTCAATTAAACCACGTGCAATCGGTACAATAGGTCCTAATCTCAAAGAAGATGTAGGACATACATCAGTACAAATTCCACAACCTACACACCTATCATTGTTATGTGATAACTTACGGGTTTCTTCCCCGCTCCTCTCAACATTAAACATAAAATCCCTCATGCTTTAGATATAGCTTGATTAGGACAGTTTTGAATACAAAGGTCACAGTCATCGCATTTTTCAGGGACAATAGTTACATCACCATCTTCTTCAATGAGAGCGCCTTGTTCACAAATCTTTACACATAAACCTTGTACTGGACAATTTTCAATGTGACCGCAAAGATCTGAATCTATTTTTACTGCCATATAACCACCTCAAATTTGATATGAAAATTATTTTATGAAAAAATAATATTTTAATATCAATTAATACATTGTCGAACTGCATATATAAACATGTCGATTTAATTCGATAATAAAATACTATTTTAAAATATTTCCTTTTTTATTAATTTCACCACTCCTAATTCGTGTAGACGAAATAGGATGACCATCATCTGCTAAAACAAAGCTAACAACAACAATATCTAATGGAGACATTCCTTTAGAATCTCTAATTTCATTAATTTCAACTGCTACAGGTTCAGTTTCTTCACTAACAACAATTGCATCAAATTCATCATCGAATACAGTTGTCCCATATGCATCATCTAAAACCATAACAGTGTAATTTAATCTGTCCTTAAAAAATTCCTTAAGACATCTCATCCTATCTTCACAGGAATCAATATCTCCCTTAAGACCACCAAAAGCATTAGAAGTTACTCCGATTTCAACCTCTTCACCTAATTCAAAAGCAGTTGCAAGTAACTTTTTATGACCATCATGGAACTTATCAAAAGTTCCCCCAACAGCTATTTTCTTATATTTTTTATGATCCATAATATTGTCCTATAATTAGTTTGCTAATATAAATTTATATAAACTATTATAAAATATTAGCGATTAAAAAAATCATTTTATGGATAAAAAAGAATTAAAAAAAAATAAAAATAGAGTAATAAAAATTAGAATGGTAAAGATGTATAATAACTCTTAAAAGTAAATGTATTAATATTCCAATTCTTTATTACACCTAATGAGTTTCTAGAACTTACTGGATCAGCAACTACCCATGTATCACCAATTAATACCTGAGCCCAAACATGACCTATTGGTCCGCTTGAAAAAGTACATGTTCCATGAACATATCTTGCTGGAAGATCTGCTGCTCTAAATAATGCTATAACTAAATGAGCCTGGTCACAGCAGTTACCTCTTTTATCGGTTAAAGTTTTTTTAGCACCCCGAGTAGTATCATAATAACCAGCATAAGCTATATTATCAATAACATAATCAAGTATTGCACTAGCTTTTTGTGTTGGTGTTGATAGTCCTGCAGTTAATCTCTGAGCTAAAGCAACAATTGTAGGGTCATTAACTTGACAATTAGCAGTAGGCTGCAAATATGTGTTAATATTAGCCAATTCACTTTCAGTAGCTTTTACATTGACCCTATTGATTACAAATTGAGAAGATTCAGAATCTATTGACTTAATAGTAACATAAGCAGGCAGCTGTTGATTATTACCATAAAATGCAACAACACGAGCAAATGCATATACCAAACCGTCAAAAGTTATAGTTCCTACATTAGAGGGTACTGATCCTGGAGCTTTTCCATTAGCATTTACATAATCTATAATAGATTGTGCAACACTAATATAATCTGCCAGATTACCTAAATTACCGCACTTATTGTAGTTATCAGGATTAGCAGCATCTTTAGAATCCAAATCGCTGAAATCACCATTATTTATATTTATAGTTGCTATAGCTGCAAGATATAAGAATTGTGCTAAAGTATAACTTTCACCATTTATTAAAACGGAATCTGGCAATTTGCCCTCTGATTCAATAAATGATTTTACAACTTTAGAGGCATCAATTATATTTGCAATTGAGATAGTGCCAGATACATGAATATATGACTGTCCGCTGTTTGAGTAATTACCGCCAATTGTAGGATAATAATAATAAGCTATCGGATAGTCTCCTTTTCCTAAAGGATCAACAGTTATTGTAGCTATACCCTCAGCATTAGTAATTGCATTTTTAGTAATGCCCTCATAATAGAACTTAATAGATGCTCCACTAATTGGATTGCCTTTAGCATCAGTTAATTTAACTGAAAAAGTTCCATTAGTTCCTGCATTTATGTTAATATCCTCTGCAGTGATTATGGTTCCATTAACCAAAATCATATTTGATCCGGAACCCTGACAAAATGTATCATTAATTGCATATGAAATATCATAATAACCTACATTAAGATGAATATTTAATTTAGCAACACCTGACTGATCAGTATATTTAGTATAAGTAATTCCAGAGACTGTAAATAGAACAGCAATGCCACTAACAGGTTTCTTATCTTTATCAGTAACTGTGACTTCAAAAGCAGAACCGTCATTTGGCAACATTACTAAATCTTTTCCTTCAATATTTAAAGTTTGTTTAGCAACGACCACATTGTTTGATCCATTATTATAATCTAAAGAGCCTTTATTGGAATAATAATATGAAACTAAATAAGTTCCAGGATGCAATCTAATATTTATACTTGCTACACCATTGGAATCTGTTGTACGATTATAAGCAATACCATTAATCACGAAAGTAATAATCTTATTAGCTAAAGGTTTACCGTATAAATCAGTTAATTTAACTTTAAATTCAGAACCATCATTATAAACCATGGTTAAATCATTACCTGTCAAAATAGTAGTTGAATTTACAACATGCAAGATACTGCTTGAACTGGAAGAACAATAACCCTCAACTCCATCAAAACCATAAGTTATATTATAGTCACCATTTTTCAAACCAGAAATAGTGATGGTAGCATTACCATTTTTATCAGTAGTTGCAGTTACCTGTTTATTATCATATCTGAAGTAAACAGTTTTATTCCCAATCGGATTTCCTTTCACATCAACTAATGTTACAGTATAATTACTATTAATACTATCCATAATAACATATGCATCTTTACCAATTATAGTGGTATTTGAACTACTAACATTAATTCTATTAGATACCTCAAGACCATTATAACTACTTGTAATAATATAGTTATTTGGATAAAGTCTAATACCTAACTTTGCAATACCATTTTCATCAGTAATCTTATCATAGAATACACCATTAACATTAAACCTAACAGCAGCATTTGCTAAAGGTTTACCTTGACCATCAAGAACAGTAATGGCAAATGCAGTACCGTCCCTATAATACATATTAATATCTTTATTATCTATTAATGTAGTTAATACACTAATATTATAACCCTTAGCTTCACCATTAGGATGATAAGCAGTCAATATATACTTATCAGGATATAAAGCAATATTTAATTTAGCTATACCACTACCATTAGTATTGCGAGTATAGAAAACACCATTAATATTGAATCTAACTTCTGCATTAACTAATGGGTTTCCATTTCCATCAACAAATTTTGCATAATATTGAGTACCGTTTTTATAGAATTTCACAACATCATTTGCAGATATTGTAGACAATACTTCAACTAAATTTGTAACTGAAGAACTTCCATACAATGAAGAACCTGCATAACTTGCTGTAATCTTATATTTTCCAACAGCCAAGTTAATATTCATAGATGCAACACCGTCACTACCAGTAGTACGATTATAAAGTTTACCATTTATTAAAAATGATACAGTTTGATTAGCTAATGCTTTACCAGTAATATCAGTTAATTTTACATCATAAGTAGTGCCATTTTTAAAATACAAAGTTGTATCATTACCACTTAAAACAGTGTTTGAAACAGAACTTTGAGGTTCAGAAATAACATCATTGTTTGAAATCTGTTGTGATCCTATAACATCATTATTCTCATAATTAGATTTGATTACTCCGCTGCCGGAATATTCCCCATTAAAATTATAAGAATAATTGTCTGAGATAGATCCATTACTAGAAACTTCTAAATTTTGATAAGATAATTGATTATCATCTTGTATCAAGTTTGAATTTTCGATATCAGAAACATTATTTAAATCCGCTGCACATACAGACCCTAACATTAGGAAGAATGCACATATAATTGAAATGAACAATGCTTTATTTATCTTTGAAATTTTTCCACCTCTTAGTTCTCATTACGAAAATTTTAATAAAAATATTATATTATACTAACATATAGTATTCATAATGAGTAATTAAGTATTTAGGATTTATTATTATATAAATGTTTTTACAAGTTTATTGATAAAAAAACCCATTTAAATTAGCTAAATCAGTAAGAAAATGATTAAAACTTTTATAAAATTTAAATTAAAAACAAATAACATTGAAATAGGTAAAAAAAGGATAAACTATCTTCAATTCAAATTCAAAAATTAAACACACAATGAAAAATAAATCTTACATATAACCAATTAGCATATTTAAAATCTAATTATAAGGAAGTTTTAAATACAAAATACATTGAAAATTTATTTTTATAATAAAAAATAACATGATAGAACTCAAGAATTAGAAAATAATGAATTTAAGTTAAATATTCTAAAAACAAGTAAATTTTTCAAAAAAACCTAAAAATTTCATAGTTGATTCCATGATTTACGAGAAAAATATTTTCCGGAAAAACCATAAAAATATAGATTTAAGATTTGGGCTTGCATATCCAAATATCTATAAAACAGCTATGTCATCATTAGGTTATAATATATTATATAATTTAATTAATGAAAGGCAAGACACATGGTGTGAGCGAATCGTTTATCCCCATACCACTTCTATTGAGTCAAATAATCCTATGAAAAACTTTGATATAATCAGCTTTTCTCTACAATTTGAAGAAGATTATTTTAATGTTTTGAAAATGATTAAACAATCAGGAATCCCCCTTAAAAGAAAAGACAGAAGTGAAAATGATCCTTTAATAATAGCTGGAGGACCATGTGCAACTGCAAACCCAATGCCATTATCTGACTATATTGATGTATTTGTAATCGGTGAAGGAGAAGTTACTATAAATAAATTTTTAGACAGATACCTTGAAAATAAAAATTTGGATAATTTTTTAGATATGGATGGAATATACATTCCTGAATTCAGCAATAATGCGAAAATAGCTCTCATAGATGATATGAAAAATGCATACCATATAACACAGCCAATCATTACCAAAACTGACGAGGAAGATTATAAAACTGTGTTCAATGATTCAATTATGCTAAATGTTTCAAGAGGCTGTACAAGAGGTTGCAGATTCTGCATGTCCAGCTATCTTTACAGGCCTTTAAGAGAAACTACAATAAAAGAATTAGTTGACATAGCACTTAAAACACGAGAAAATACTAATTTAAACAAAATAACATTAATCGGAGCAGCTGTTGGAGATTATTATGATTTGGAGGGCCTTACAACAGCTCTTGAAAGTGAAGGTTTTCAAATAGCTACCCCCTCTCTACGTATAGATTCACTTAGTAGGGAAACTTTAGAAACCTTAAAAAAAAGTGGTTTGAAAAGCATTACAATTGCTCCTGAGTCTATTTCAACACTACGTGAAAGAATTAATAAAAGCATTTCAGATGAAAAAATATTTTCTGTAATAAAAAATGCAGTTGATCTTGATTTCAATATTAAATTATACTTTTTAATTGGAATTCCCTATGAAAGTAAAGAAGATATAGAAGAGTTAGCTAACTATATTGAAAAAATAGCAAATATGCATAAAAACAGAAAATATATAAAATTCAGTATCAATCCAGTTATCCCAAAACCTCAAACACCCCTACAATGGGAAGTTTATAATTTTAAAGAGATTAAATCAAAAACAAGATATTTGAAAAAGAAATTAAGGAAATATAATGTTAAATTCGAAAGTCCGAAAAAAGGGTTGATTCAATATATATTATCTTGTGGAAATAGGGAAGTTGGTGCACTTATTGAAAAATCTTTAATAGAAGAGGTAACATTGAAAGAATGGCAGAGTTACTTGCCAAATTATAATATCAATGATGAACTACCTTGGTCTAAAATTGATATTGGAATTAAATCTAATTTTTTAAAAACAGAAAACAGAAGATTAAAAACAAAAAAGCAAACTCCATGGTGTGGAGATTCCCCATGTTATAACTGTGGGCCATGCAACTAGAAAAAATTTTTAAATTAAAAATAATATAATAAATAATAATACTTAGTGAGGAAAAAATATGATAAATCCCGCAAAAAGAACCAGTACAATTGAATTATCCCAGATAAGAAAAATGTTTGAAGTTACAAATCCTAATGCTATAAACTTAGGAATCGGAGAACCTGACTTTGATGTTCCTGAAAACATTAAATTAGCTATGGAACAATCAATAAAAAATAATGAAACACATTATACACCAAACAAAGGTTATATTGAATTAAGAGAAGCAATTACTCAAAAATTCAAAAAGGACAACAATATAAACACAAATCCCGAAAACATAATAGTTACTGCCGGAGCCAGTGAAGCATTATATATGTGTGCACAGGCATTTATTGAGAAAAATGATGAGGTAATTTTACCAGATCCAAGTTTCCTTTCATATGAAGCATGTATAAAGTTAGCTGACGGAAAAGTTGTTGGAGTTAACTGTGAAATGGAAAATGAATTTAAATTAAAGGCAGAAGATGTTCAGGAAAAAATAAACAAAAATACCAAAGCTGTAATCTTAAATTCACCGTCAAACCCAACTGGAGCAGTGATGGATAAAGAAGATATTAAAGCTATTGCAGATTTATCTATGGATCATGATTTCTTAATCATATCTGATGAAATATATGAAAAAATCATTTATGATAAAAAACATTACTCCCCTGCAGCATATAGTGACAATGTAATAACAATCAACGGATTTTCAAAAACATATGCAATGACTGGCCTTAGAATAGGTTATTTAAATGCCAAAGAGGAATATTTGGAAGAACTGCTTAAAATCCATCAATACAATATAGCATGTGCTAACTCAACAGCCCAAAGAGGAGCTTATGAAGCATTAACAGGGCCTCAAGATACAGTTAACAAAATGGTTAATGAATTTAAAAAGAGAAGAGACCTGATTGTATCAAGATTAAATGAAATGGGATATGAAACCGTAAATGCACAGGGTGCTTTTTACGTATTTCCAAAAATTGAAAATCCTGAAGAATTTGTTAAAAAATCAGCTGAAGAGGGAGTCATAACCGTTCCTGGTGCTGCATTTGGACAAAATGGTAAAAATCACGTAAGAATGTCTTATGCAAACTCCTATGAAAATATAGCTAAAGCTATGGATATTCTAGAAAAAGGTGAGTAATATATGGATGAATTTAGAACCAAAGGCGGAACAAAAGCAGCAATTGTTGGAATAGGTTCAAATACTTTCCTTACTATTTTTAATATTGGAATTGGGATCATATCCGGAAGTTATGCATTAATCTCTGAAGGAGCTCATACTTTATCAGATGTTGCAACTTCCATAATTGCATATCTTGGATTTAGAATAGGTCAAAAACCTGCTGATGAAGAACATCCTTTGGGACATGGCCGTGCTGAAGCTATTGCCGGACTTATAATCGTATTATTTTTAACTATGGTAGCTTATGAAATCATGACTGGAGCTATAAACAAAATAGTCCATCCCGAACTTATAACAACCCCAAGTTATCTTGCTGCAGTTATGGCATTAATTGGAATAGGCGTTAATCTTTGTATAAGCAGATATATTATTGCACTTGGAAAAAAAATAAGAAGTCCTGCTATTGTAGCAGACGGAAATCATCAGAAAGTAGATATTTTCTCATCAGTAGCTATATTGGTTGGAGTTTTTGCATCAAATAGTGGATACTCTATAATTGATCCTGTCATAGGTCTTATTATTGGATTATTTGTTTTAAAAACTGCATATACTATTGGAAAAGAAAATATAGATAATATTATGGGAAAAATACCTTCTAAAGAATTGATTAAAGATATTGAAAAAGCAGCTACCAAAACTCCTCAGGTACTGGGAGCACATAATATTAAAGTGGAATATTTGGGGTCTTATTCCGTTGTTTCACTGCATATTGAACTTGATGAAAACATGACTTTAAAAGAATCACATAAAATAGTTCATAGAGCTCAAAATAATGTGCTTAAAAAAGTTCCATTAGTAAAATCAGTAACAATACATGCTTGTCCAGCAGGAATAGAATATGACCATAAACAAGAAATAGATAAATAAATTAAAAAACGCCGGGAACGGGATTTGAACCCGTGTGATCATAAGATCATCGGATTAGCAGTCCGACGCCGTACCAGGCTGGGCCATCCCGACAATACATAAAAAAACAAAGTAATATATAATCTGTTTAAACTTATTAATAAAGTTAATTGTTTTTTATAAAAATGGCATGTTCAAAAGTGGACTAATCTCAAAATTACAAGTTATCTAAAAAACCCAACTCCACCCCGTGGTTCTACAAGCATCAACTGTTAATGGTAGAGCTGCTCCCTTCCGGGCCTGACACATTCCCATATTTAAGATAATTAACTTTTACCCTCCAGTAAAAGTCCCATCACCATCAATCCTGTAGGACGAAGTTTCTATGTCGTTTTTCTTAGGCTCATAATTCCTTAAAAAGCCGCCTTTTGAACTTCAACTGCACCAAAGGGGGTGTGTGCTTACAGAGGACCCCTAACCCTCCAGTCTAGCCATATACATATATGAAATTAATATTATATAAATGTTAGGTAAAAAATTTCAATTCTGGAAAAAAACTTATTACTGAAACTAAAATATAATCCAATTTATCCAACAAGAACCTATGTAAATCCCACATATATAAAAACAGAAGTTTAAAATTCAATAATCCCAAATAAAAGATATTTTAAATAAACAAACTTCAAAATCAAAAAATCACGTTATTTTTAAAAATATAGCTTAAAAAATAAAATACTGGAAAAAAAACTTATTACAGTAAACCAATAAAATTTATTAAAATAAGAAAAAAATAGAAATTATAAAAGGATTTTATAATATTAACTTAATTATGTCTCCATCGGAAATAATTCCTACTAATTTGCCATTTTCAACAACAGGCAACTGATTTAATATGTTTGAATCAGGAGCGTGAGACTGCATGATTTCAATAGCTTCCTGAATAGTATTTTCAGGTGAAACAGTTACAACATCTTTAATCATAATAGATTTAACATCAGTTCCTAATTCATATTTATCCAATATTAAATTATGACCCAAATCAGTTGCAGTGATAATACCTACCAGTTCACCATCATCAACAACCGGCATTGCACTTATTTTATGTTCCATAAGTTCTTCAAATGCATTAACCACATCTACATTAGAAGGTGTAGTAATTACATCAGTTGTCATTATTTCCTTTACTTTCTTGTCTAACATCATAACTTCCTCCATATTTTTCAATAATGTCATTAACCATTATATCAATAGTATATTTAACATCAACATTATCAATAATTTTTGAATTATGTTTTATTGCCTGATCAATCATAAAAGACTGGGTTTTCCTGATTAAATGAAAATTACTCAAATAATTATCAAGTGAACGTTTAACCCATGGCTGTCTGCATCTTGAATAAAACCGGGATTTGTGTGTATCTTCATCCCTAACAATCAATGTAAATAAAATCACATTGCTTTTACGGATAAGGTCCTCTTTTATGAATCCCGGTACTATATGAACTCCCTCAATAATGATACTTATTCCTTCTTTTAATGCTCTTTCAATAACAGCTTCCACACCTACATTCACAACATCCACATGACTAATAAAACCTTCAACAACAGGATCAGGACCTAAAAGCGGTGTTCTAATACTCTCATATGCATTAAAACTAGATTTATGAATAACAGGACTTAATTCTTTAGAAACTATTTTACGCATAACCTCACGTATCATATCTGTACTGATTAAGTTTTTTAATCCTAAACGACTGGCCAATTCAAATGCCATAGATGAAGTTCCAACTCCTGAAGCTCCACCAATTAAAATAATAAGGGGCTCTTTTGATTTTCTAACATTTCTCCACTTGATATATTTCTCTGCAAGAACAGGGTCCACATAATTTTTCAAATAATTAGTTACAAAGATAGCCAAATCTTCAATAGAAATTTCAGAAATATTTTCTTCAAGAAGTTTATTTTCAATACATGAAGCTATTTCATAAGCTTCATCATGTCCCAAATCAGTGATGTGTAAAGAACGAGCCATTATACCTTTCGAAAAAGGTTCTTTGTACTCCTTTTTACCAACAGCACCCTTAATCATAATCATAATAATCACAAACTAATTATTTAATTTTAGAAATATAAATAGATATCTTAAATTAATATTAAATAAAATTTGTGATTTGATTTCAGCCACTAAAAAAAAATAATAAAAAAGATAAGTAAGATATTTACTCATCTAAAGAGATTATATTAATTGTATAATCCGCACCTTCACCAACATCAATTAAAACTGCACCATTATCCTTAAGCATTCCAGGATTAGCTACATCTGTAGTATTTCCAATTTTACTAATGGATTTTGCTTCATGAATATGACCGCAGATATTAATTTGAGGCTGGAACTCGTGAATAGATTTTAAAATTCCCTGACTGCCGACATGATCTCCGCTTTCAGTTAAATCGGCACCAGTATTATAAGGAGGAGCATGAGTAACCAATATTTTTACTTTAGGTACTTCATCATTAGCTACAAAATCATAATTAGCTAATAATTCATAAACATCCCCATAGATTTTATTATCTTGAATCTCACCAGGAGTATCAAATGGTGTAGGATTGGAACCACCGTATCCGAATAAAACAACATTATCAAAAGATAAAATGTTATTGTGTAAACAGATTGCATCTGATTCTCTAATTGCATTGCATATTCCTGCAGGATCACAGTTACCTGGAACAGCCATCACTTCACAGTCACAATCAAGTATTTTGCCAATAAATTCATCAACAAACTCCAATGGGCCGAAATTAGTAATATCTCCAGTGATAATGACAATATCAATGTCATTATTATTAAGATATTTGTATAAATTCTCGTTGTCTTCTCCGTGAACGTCACTTATTGCTAAAATTTTCATAAATATCACTTACTTATTCTAAAAAGAAAGACCCCATTTCTTTCAAACCTGTTTTAAGGTCTTCTTTATCTCCATGAAGATCGACAGTAACATCATCTTCAAATTCAATTATTAGACCATTCCATTCAGCTATTTCTTGAACTCTTTCTTCAGCCAATGCTTTTTTCAATGTTATTCTCCCTGTTGTTAATCCCGGAGGAGTGTTAACAATGAATGTTGAACGGGATTTAGGAAATTCAAAAACTTCCTTACCATGCATTGCATCTTTGAATAAACCTAACCATTTGTCAACATATTCTTCACCTTCTTGTGAAGCTAATTCCAAGAGTGTTTCTTGAATACTGTTTAAAGACATTTCAGCTTTAGCTAAACTATTAATTAAATCAGGATGAGATGGGTCTTTTTTATATGAGCTTATTGAAGATCTGATTAAACCTAATTCCGGATTAATTCCTTTAGGAATATCATAACCTTTTTTATTTAAATCGGTTAAAAGATTAAAAACAATTAACCAATTTTGCTCAGAAGGTAAACTCATAAATGTCCACCTATGATTTTTAAGGTTGTGTGATTAATTTTAGCATCAGCATCTTTTAATTCTTTTTCAATTTCTCTAATGTTATTATAAGAATCTAAAAATAATACATGGTGGCTATCAGTACCGGAAATACTTAATATAGCTAAATCATCACCATCTTTTACTTCTCTTTTTTCAATAGTTGCTTTGAATTGTACGTATGGTTCGTACTCTTCAGGAATATCTGGATATTTAAATATACCATCTAATGTTGCTACAAACATATTATCACCTTAAATATACTTAATTTAAATCATTGAATTTTAACAATCATATCTTTTATACTAATAATATATAAAGTTAATTACGAACTATTCGTAAAATATAAAACTAAAATTTAAAATCGCAAATATGCAGGATAAAAAAATAATAAAATTAAAAAAAATCTGTAAAAAATGAATGAAAAAATAATTTCATTCAATGATTAAAACCAAAGTGTGTTTTCAGTGTCTAAAAAAATGAAAAAATTGAAAGGAAATTAATCCTTACAATTATTTAGCGTTTTCACCTAATGCTTTAGCTAAAGCAGGAGCTGCATCAATAGCTTGTGCATCTAAAGTTAAATCATCAGCTGTTAATCCCATAGCTAATCCGTATAATTGAGCCAAGTGGAAAACAGGTAATGCGTAGTCGGTTCCGTATTTATCATTTACTTCAGTTTGACCTTGGTCAAATTGTAAGTGACAGAACGGACATACGTTAACGATAGCATCTACACCAGCTTCAGTCATGTGTTCGAGTTTTTCTTTAGTGTAGCTTAAAGTTACATCTAAATCTCTGGATCTTAATCCTCCACCTGCACCACAGCACATCATTTTGTCTTCGTAAGGTACAGATTTAGCACCAGTGATTTCTACTAAATCATCTAAGATAGATGGGTCTTCTGCTTGTTCTTCAATACCGATTTCAGCAGTTGGTTTTAAGAAGTGGCATCCGTAGTGAACCGCAACATTTAAGTCTAAAGGTTTTTCAATGAGGGATGCTAATTTTTCGTATCCTACATCGTCTCTTAAGATTTGTGCAAAGTGTTTTACTTCAGTAGTTCCTTTGAATTCTTTACCAACTTCAGATAAAACTTCATTAATTTCTGCTTTTTTGTCTTCACTTTCTTTTAACATGTGATTACATTCAGTTAAAGAACCGAAACAACCATTACATTCAGTCATAATATCCATTCCCATATCTTCTGCAATGGATAAGTTACGAGCTGCAATGGAAGCCCATGTTTTTTCATCAAAAGAACCAAATACACCAGGAGCAGGACAACAAGATGCTCCTTCCATGTCTTTTAATTCAATATCTAATGCGTCAAATAATTGTCTGGTTGCTTTTTCAATACCAGGGTAACGGTTGTTCATAATACAACCTAAGAAGTATGCAATTTCCATATTAATACTCTCCTCAATTAAATTATTCTTTTAAATCTCCGGTTGCTTTATCATAACCAATTAATTCATCAAAAGCAGTGATTTCACATATTTTTTGTACTTCTTCTAAAGCTTCTGGGAATGAATGAGTGGTTGCAGGTAATTCTGAAAGACCGATTTTGGATCTTAAAGCTTTAGTTGCATCATTAATAGGTACTCCGTGACCGGTTTTAATTACAAATAAACCAGTTTTTTTGTGAGCAAGAGCCATATAACCAGCATGAGCAGCAACGTTACGTGCTTTTTTAATGATTTCAACGATTTTAACACTTCTAGGACATCTTTCTTGACAGGTGTAACAAGTAGTACACATCCATAAAGCATCATCGGAAATTACTTCTTCTTTTAAACCAAGTAAACATTTCCTTACTATTTGTCTTACTTTATAAGGAGTTCTTCTTCCAGAAGGACAACTTCCACCACAGGTACCACATTGGAAACAATGTTTAACTGTTTCGATTCCAGCATCAATGAATTCTGCTGTAAATTCTTTATCACGATTTGCATCGGTTAATAATTCTTTATCAGTCAATAAAGTCATATTATCTCTCTTTTTATCATTATCTTTTGAAACTTCGTTTTCAACTTTTTCGTCGTTAACTACTTCTTCAGACTCATCAATTGACTCGTCTTCAGTTTCAGTGGTGTTATTTTCATCTTCAGAAACTTCATCATCCTCATTTGAATCATCAGTTAAAATATCTAGTTCGTCAAGAACTTCAGTTTTTTCCTCTGCATCATCAATTTCCGGAGCAATTTCTTCGTTTTCTTCAACATCACTAGTTTCAGAAGTCTTAACGTCTTTTTTAAAAGTCATATCCTCAGTGTCATCTGAACTAATTTTAATCTTAACCATAGGTTCAGTAGTTTTAGTTCCTGAAACAACACTTTCATCAAGATTGTTGGAAGATGTAACTTTGGTATCTTCAGATTTTAAATCATCAATACCTTTTTCTTCATTATCTTTACCTCTTTTAAATAAAGATTTTAGATTATCAATAATAGACATTGAAAACACACCTCGGATAATCATCGGAATATATTCCTCAAATCCATACTAATATTCTGTCAAAAAACCATATATAAAGGTTACTAAATTTTTCAAAAGTGTAAGCTAAAAGATTACACTACCGGTTATATTTTGGATAACCTTAAAATAGAAAGTAAAACCAATATAATGTTAAGAAAATAAATGGAATGTTTAAATTGATTGAAAAATTTGAAATAAAATCACATGATGGACCTGGAAGAGTTGGAAAAATAAACGATGCAGCTACCCCCAAATTATTTTTTAAAAATGACATTAAAATAGCACCTTCTGAAGGGTCTGCATATAATATTGACCGTGAAATTGCCCAATTCAATGTTAAAGAAACTTTAAGACTAGCTAAAGAAAATGTAGATAAATGCAATGTAGCTGTAATTCAAGGTTCAAAATATATTGATTTAAGAATTGATTGTCTAAAACAGTTAGAAGAAATAGGTTATAATGGATTTATAATAGCTAACAGTGATGAATTATTATTACATCCGAAAGATCTAAGCAATATGATTGTTAATTTAAGAAAAAATATGCACCCGACCAGCTATTTAATATTTTCATTTGCTGAACCATCATTTATGCCTCTTTTAGCTTACATGGGTGTTGATGGATTTTTAGCGGATTCCAGCAATTATTATAGTTATTTAAATGTTCTGTTAACTCCAACTAAAACATATGACCTGGAAACTTACCCCATTTATGAAAACATAACAAGAGAAGAACTTGAAGAAAAAAATATTGAAGCTCTTAATTTTGTAATTAAAGAAATCCAAACTCATATGAAAAACAGTTCATTGAGAAATTTAGTTGAAGAAAGGTCACTTACCAGTCCTCAAAATGTTTCTGCTTTAAAAATATTAGATAAACAACATAAAGATTATCTTTTAGAATACAGTCAATTATTTTAATACTAAAGTATTAATCATATCTTTAAATTCTGTAACTGGTTCCAAAGAAGCTTCAACAGTTCTCAATTCAAAGATATAAATATTTCCATTTTCTATAAACACATAATTGTGAATGTCAAAGTTGATATCTGGAGTATCCATATTTGCATGTGTTTTAATAGCATGTTTTCCGGCGATTTCAACAAAATCGGATTCTAAAATAACACCACCATCATCACTGATAGCATCCTCCATAAATAACTTATAATCTTCAATATTTGTTCTTGTTGGAAACATTACAACATTAAGTAAATTTTCTTCCCCTTTAGACAATGTAGCTACACAATCAGGATTATTATAAGTGTCTGCTTTTTCTTTTTCCCAGGTTACAGGATATTTGAATGTTAAATTAGAAGTATTGACGTTTCTAAATTCCATAATCTAATCTCCCTTTTTGTGTTTAACATCAATAGGTGCTGTTTCATCTTCATCATCATCTAATGTGTCAATATATTTGGAAAATGGTTCAGGAAGTTTAGGCATTACTTCCTTTAAAATTTCAGACGCATCAAGTTCTAATGCCTGACCTGACAAAAACTGTTCGACACTGAAATCAAACTCAAAAGGTTTAAGCAAATCCTCAGTAGGTACTTTTAAATTAATCTTGTTTTTATTTAATAGCATTTTAATCATGCTTGTCTCACGAATTTGTTCATTCATGTCATCAATAGTACTATTTATCTCAAATGCTATAGCTTTATTCTTCTCATTTACATCATGTTTAGCTTTAGATATGGATTTTTCTAAATCTTCAACTAACTGAGCATTTCTCTTATTAATATTGTCTCTTGCTTCATCAATGACAACATTAATTGCATTAAGAATAGACTTGTTTAATTCCACATTGTAAGCTAAAATCATCTTATTTTTATAATCAAGCTCTTTAAAAATAGCTACTCTTTCTTCATCTACTTTATTAAGTTTTTTATTAAGTTCCTGAATTTCATCCTTAGCTTTAATCAGTTCATCCTTATCATTAATCTGTTCTTTTAAATCGTCCACATTATCAAAAAATGAATTTTTAAGTATATTTATCTGATTATTTAAATCGGCAATCTGATTGTCTTTTTTATTAATAATTTCTTCATACTCGTTTAATTTATCCTGAGAAAACTGATTGCCAACCAATTCCTCATATTCTTCACTTGAAAGAACACGAACAAGATCATTATCTTCAAAAGGGTCTTCTTTTTTGAGACTAACCTGTTTTTGTTTTGATTCCTTTTCAATAGCATTACCGTCTTTGTCTTTGCTAGTGTACTTTTTAGTATAGACTCTGACAGTTCTATAATCATCATTTTCCATTTTGAACACCTATTAATAATAAATACAACTTATTAATTTAAATAGTTTATCCAAAAAAGTAAGAAATTAATTAAAATCCATTTAAGCAGTTACAATTTTGTTTCCAATTTGCAAATCATTTAACTTACTACCATATATTTTTAGCCACAGCCAAACGGATCAAAAAAAAAATAAAAAAATAAAAATTTAAAGACTTTCATTTTCAATCCACAGCTCCATTGCTTCTTCAACAGCTTTAGAATACCACCCCGTTTCAAAAAGCATCTTGGAAGAAGCCAGTTTACGAAAATGCAAGTCCAAATCATTATTGATAGTAATGGTTACACGTTTGTTTTTTGTCATGTATAATAATACTGTAACTTATTATACATAAATTAGTAAGTGTTTTTTCACATAAATTCACTAAACAAAAAACAAAAATTACATCACTTTCCTAAAAAAACAAATAAAAACATTTATATGTGATGAAAATAAAGTATAATACGATATGAAGTAAAATTCATGTCAGACAATGAACATCAGTCAACCATTTTATAATCTCCAAAAATATATTAGGATATGTTTCATTGAATTTAAGAAGTAGAAAATCCAAAAAACACGTTCTACTTCTCCCCCCTTATTTTAATTTAAATTTCATCAAGAATTTCACTGTCAGCTCCAGCTATCTCAACCAGATATTCTGCTTCAACGATATGAAGTTTGGAAGGAATTACAATACAGTGAAGAGGTCCTCCAAAATCATAATCAATCAACTGACTAATTTTACCAGCTTTTACAACAACATCTTTAGAGCCTACCCTTGCAATACCAACAGCAAGAGTATCTTCAGTAACTGCCCCATCATAATCTAAAGTATTTTTAATATTCATCAGATATTCCAAACCCTGATTAACAGTCATGTAACGGTCTTTATGAGCTTGAATATCAAGTAAAACTAAAGTATGTAACTCCATAGCCAAGTTCTCTTCAATAGCTGTATATGGAGATTTTGGATAGAAATTATGATCAGGGAAAGGAATGGTTGTAACCTTACCGAACTTATAGCCTTGAAGTCCGGAAATAGCCGGTGCAGAAGATAAAATAGATGATCCGTGAATCACTTCGTAATCAATGCCTTTTTTAGAACATTGAACTAAAAAATCACTGTGGGTAGTAGCTATTAAAGGATCCCCTCCAGTAATTAAAGCTACATCCAAATCAATAGCTTCATCTAAAAATTTACTTTCTTCTTCAACTTCATTTCTAACTAAAACTTCAATTTTTTTACCTATCTGAGATTCAATCTCATCAAAGCTAGAACCAAATAATCTGGAAGTGAAAAATTCAGCATAAATTTTATCTACACTTTTTAAACATTTCAAACCTTTAAGACTGATATCGCCTGCATCAAATAATCCTAATCCAACTAAATAAAACATAGTATAAGATTTTAAAAACATAGTATAAAAGTGTTTTTTTAGAAAATATTATAATAAAACTAAAACAAAGATTAGTATTAGAGGTATTTAGTATGAAATCAGTTAAAGTTCCATTAAAAGAATTAAATAACACAAGAAAAAAGCTGATGGAAAAACAGTTAATGAATATGGATTACAAAATAAAAACAGAAGATGAATACGGTTTCATACCAATAAATACTGATGCTGATTTTAAGTGCAATTATGAAATTGTTGATGTCAAATTAGAAGCCATGAAAAGATATCCCAAAAATATAAGTGAACTGCTTAAAGATGATTTAACTTCTAAAGAAATTGAAGATTTGAAAACATCATTTGATATAATCGGAGACATTGTAATTGTAGAAATTCCAGAGAATTTGGAAGAAAAAAAATCAAAAATCGGAAAAGCTACCCTTGAATTTACCAAAAGAAAATCAGTTTATATGAAAAAAAGCGCAATACACGGAACAATAAGAATTAGGGATTTGGAACTTATTGCAGGTGAAAACAATCCTGTAACCATCCATAAAGAACATGGAACACGCTTAAAGCTAAATGTTGAAGAAGTTTATTTCTCACCAAGACTAGCTACTGAACGAAAAAGAGTAAGTGACAGTGTGAAGGAAAATGAAAATATTCTGGATATGTTCTGTGGAATCGGCCCTTTTCCTGTAGTAATAGCTAAAAACAATAATGTAAACATTACTGCTGTTGACATTAATAAAAATGCAATAAAATACTTAAATGAAAATATCCGCTTAAACAAACTACATAATATTGAAGCTATCTGCGGAGATATTAATGAAGTTAGTAAAAATCTAAATAAAAAATATGACCGGATTATAATGAATCTGCCTGGGCTTGCTTATGAGTTTTTGGATTTGGCCATGACATTAACAGCGAATAACGGAATTATAAATTATTATGAGTTTTCTGATTCCTACGGACAGGGAATAGAACGCCTGCAAAAAGCTGCAAAAAAAGAAAATAAAAAAGTCGAGATTTTAAATACCCGCAAAGTTAAATCCAGCAGTCCCGGAATGTGGCATGTTGCAATTGACGCTAGGGTAATTTCTTAGTTATATCATCAATCAAAACATAAGTTTCAATAACCCAAAGACAAACAAATCCAAATATTGACAATATAAATGTTACCGGATTCATAGCCTGGAAATTTGGCATCACATAAGGCATTGTATAGGCAGTTAAATTCAATATGAAATGAAGAACAATAGTGGAAGCCAAACTTTCTGTTTTGATATAAATAACTCCAAATAATAATCCCATAAATGATGCATAAACTATTTGAATAGCTGTATTGGTCCAGTCTCCGCCAAAACCTGTGATAATATGAGCACATCCAAATATGAATGCAGATAATATCACTGCCTTAACAATACCTCCTTTAGAGTTACCCCATTTTTTAAGCATATTTGTAAGAATAACTCCACGGCAAAGAAATTCCTCCCACAAAGCTATTGCCGCACAGTAAATTAAAGCAGCTACCACACCAAATACATTAACTGCAATACTGCAATCATAGGTTGCCTCTAAGATTCCGGATAGCTGAACTAAACAGAACAATAAAACCGGAATTCCCAAAAGCAATCCTTTAGAAATCCCCCTAACATTCCATGGAATGTCCTCAAATAACCCTAGTTTTTTAGCTATTACTATTAAAATAACAAAAGCAACAAGATTATTAATTGAAGATAAAACATAATCCATTGCGGGCAAACTAAGTATTTCTGGAGGCAGTATAAATATTAAACCAATTGTTACTGCCCCAAATCCAAAAATTACAACAAAAGCCAATGCTAAAAGTATGCTGAACAAAATAACATGCTTTTGTGAAAATTTTTCATTAATATCAATCACCTAAATTGGATCAATAATTCCATTTTCAGTTATAATACCAGTAATAAGCTCCTTCGGCACAATATCAAATGCAGGATTAATAACTTCAGTTCCCTTAGGACAAATCCTACATCCCCCATAATATCTTACCTCATCGCCATCTCTTTCTTCAATTTCAGTGTCAAATACAGAAGCATCCATGTCAAAAGTAGATAATGGAGCAGCTACATAAAATGGAACGTGAAAATGCTTAGCTGCTAAAGCAACCATTAAAGAGCCTATTTTATTTACAACACCACCTTTAGCTATCCTATCTGCACCAATTACAACTTTATTAATTTTGTATTGAGACATCAAATAACCTGAAGCCACATCAGGAATTAATTTGACTGGAATGTTTTCCTGCTGCATTTCCCAAACACTTAATCTGGCCCCCTGACCTCTCGGACGTGTTTCATCACATATTACATTAATATTTTTTCCCTGATGGAATGCAGAACGAATAACACCTAAAGCAGTACCATAGTCAACACAAGCCAGTGCTCCAGCATTACAATGTGTTAAAACAGTATCACCATCTTCAATTATCTCAGCACCATATCTTCCAATAGCTAAATTAGTATCAATATCTTCTTTATACATGGTTAAAGCTTCTTTCAATGGGTCATCACTATTTAAAACCCTGTCAACTGCCCAAAATAAATTGATGGCTGTTGGTCTTGCTGCTTTAATTTCATCTGCAGCATTATCTAAATCTTCACCATGCAAATCAGCCAATGCCATTCCAAAAGCTGCTGCAACTCCAATAGCTGGAGCTCCCCTAACAATCATATCCTTAATAGCTACAATAACTTCCTTATAATCATTACAATAAACATAAGTCAATTCATCTGGAAGTTTTGTTTGATCAATAAGCTTTAATTTATTATCTTCCCATTCAAGTGTTTTCATAAATAATACCTTCTGTTAATTAGAAATAATAAATCTTTAAAAAAAGGAAAAGCATAATTCCCCGTTAGTTTCTAATTTAAATCCATTAATTAAAAATATAATTAATAGTTTTTTAATTTTAAAATTATGCTTTTCTTCCTAATGAAATATCCATTATATTGGAAATTGATTAGAGATGTAAAAATACATCTACTTATATTTTATATTTGAAATATTATATATATTTTAAGATTTTATTGAAGAAAAATAAAAAAATACCAAAAAATATTAGTGAATTAATTTAATTAATCCTAAATTTTATAAAAATTAAAAAAAAGATACAAGATAAAATCTTGTATATCAATTAATCATAGAATTTTCCTAAGAATTCTTTCATTCTTGGATTATCAGAAGCAAATACTTCTTCAGGACTTCCATTTTCAACTATAAAACCGTCATCCATAAATATAATTGTATCTGCAACCTTTTTAGCAAAGCTCATCTCATGTGTAACAATAACCATAGTCATCTTTTCAGTTGCTAAATCCTTTATTACCCTTAAAATTTCACCAGTTAGCTCCGGATCAAGGGCAGATGTTGGTTCATCAAAGAATAAAATATTAGGATTCATTGCTAAAGCTCTTGCAATAGAAACCCTTTGCTGTTGACCACCAGATAATTCACATGGATAAGAATCTTCCTTATCAGTTAAATCTAACTTTTTAAGTAAATTTCTGGCATCCCTGTAAACATCATCTTTATTTCTTTTTTGAACTTTAATAGGTGCATTAGTAATGTTTTTCATAACTGAATGATGAGGGAATAAATTGAAATCCTGGAAAACCAGTCCAAATGTTCCGTCAAAATCAATGATTCCACTATCTTTGGTTTCTAAACCAGTTATGCATCTGAGTAATGTAGATTTACCTGAACCAGACGGTCCAATTATACATAAAACTTCACCTTTATCCACTTTAAGAGAAATATCCTTCAATACTTCATTTTTATCGAAACTTTTTTTAAGATTTTTAATTTCTAATAAACTCATGATATTTCCCCCTAATCATAATAATCCAATTTTTCTTCAATGTATTCCATTACAAATGCAACAATTACATTGAATATGTAATAAAATACACCCGCTATAAGTAATGCCATAATTGAAGCTTCTGCAGCAGCAATTTGCTTAGCTACTGTGAACATTTCTGGAATAGCTATTACAAAGGACAAAGATGTATCTTTTACAAGAGTAATTACTTCGTTTGTTATTGAAGGAAGGACTATTTTAATGACCTGAGGCAAAATAATTATAAAAAATGTTTCTAATTTGTTATAACCTAATACCTGTGCAGCTTCATACTGTCCTTTAGGAATAGCTTCAATTCCCCCTCTGTAAATTTCAGCAAAGTACGCAGAATAATTAATTGAAAAAGCAATGATTACAGATATCATCCTATAATCAGGAGATAATGAAGCACCAAAAACATAATACGGTGCAAAGAACACTACAATTAATTGTAACATTAATGGTGTACCTCTCATAATTGAGATATACACTTTCATTAACCATCTTAACGGTTTGAACTTACTCATTCTTCCCCAAGCTACTACAAGACCTAGAGGAAGTGAAAATAATAAAGTGAGTAAAAAAATTTCTATGGAGGTAATCATACCTCCACATAATTCTGTTATTACAGTACTTAATAACATATATTATTCGCCTAATTTATTTCCTTATAAGAGAATCTTTAATATCATAATCACTGTATTTGTCAGCAATTTTATCAATAGTACCGTCTTTAAACATTTCATCTAAAGTGGATTGTACTTGGTCTCTTAATTCAGTGTTACCATTTTTAAATCCAATAGCATATTGTTCTGATGATATATTGTCATTTAATATTACAAAATCGCCACCATTATCTTTTGAATTTATTTGGTAATGTGCAACACCAATATCAACTGCAATAGCATCACATGCTCCAGATTCTAAGTCCATAAATGCAGTATTATAATCAGCTACTTCAACTAAGTTTCCAAATGTATCTGCTAATGCTTTTTGATCACCTTGAAGTGCAGCTAATGCAGAGGAATCTTTTTGAGTTTCTACATTTTTACCTTTTAAGTCACTTAAAGAATCAATACCTGAACCGTTTTTAACAACAATAACCTGTTTGTTATCAAAGTAAGGATCAGACCAGGTGTATTGGTCTTCTCTGCCATTCATAGTAAATCCATTCCAGATACAATCAATACTTCCGGAATTTAATTCACTGTCTTTAGCATCCCAGTCAATAGGTTGTTTAACTAAAGTCCAATTGTTTCTGTCACAAACTTCCTGTGCTACATCTAAATCAAAACCTACATACTCCCCATTGTCATCTTTGTAACCATATGGAGGAAATTCTGCATCAAATCCAACAACTAATGTCTTATCATCGTTAACTACTTTACTTTCCCCATCAAATACGCCAGAATATGCCGCCACACCAACAATTAAAGCTATTATGACGATTATACAAGCAATAATTCCAATTTTCTTATCCATATTTTAACACCAAAATATCTATTAAACATATCTTAAATTCTTAAATTAAGTAAAAAATCTAAGCTATACAATAAGTTTTATTTCTTTAAATATTTATTATTTTATACTATTAATTGCTGAAAAAATGAATGGATGCAATAATAAAAAAAAATGAAAAAAATTAATTAAAAAAAAGAAAAATTAGTAATGACTCTGAGGAGTCATTCCTAAATGATGGTCTTCGCTTTTTTTACCTGGAATACCATAAGCATCTGCCCTACATTGGGTACATGCTCTAAATACAGGAATAATTTCTTCAACTTCTTCACGAACCTTTTCCATCATGGAACATCCAGGACGTTCATAAATTTTCATTTTATTTAATGGAATAAGTGGTAAAACATTCATTAAAGAAGCTCCGCGTTTTTTAACTTCCTTAGCTATTTCAACAATATGTTCATCATTTAATCCTGGAATTAAAACAGAATTAACTTTAACAACCATACCATTTTTAGCTGCTTTTTCAACACCATCCAACTGATTTTTAATTAATATTTCAGCAGCTTCGTATCCTTTGTAAACTTTCCCTTCATATTTAATAAATGAGTAAATATCCATTGCTATATCAGGATCAACTGCATTAATTGTCACAGTAACAGAATTTACTCCAAGTTCAGCCAATCTGTCTGCATATTTAGGAAGTAAAAGACCGTTAGTACTCATACATTTTATTAAATCAGGATGAGTTTTACCTAGCTTTTCAAAAAACTCAAAAGTTTCCTCATTCGCTAATGAGTCTCCAGGTCCAGCTACACCAACTACAGAAATTGGTCCTTCTGCAGTTACATCATCAACATGGCTGATAGCATCATCTGGTTTCATTATACAGCTAGTAACTCCAGGTCTATTTTCCTCATCATTTATATTCCTAGTACAGAAATTACAGTAAATATTACATTTTGGTGCTACAGGCACATGAGCTCTACCTACCTTATCATGCATTTTTTCATTGAAACATGGATGTGCTTTAGTTATGTGTGCAAACCTGGAACCGTTATGTTCATTCATATAACATCACTCCCCTACTTGTAATTATGTTTGTATATAATCGAACTATATTATAAAGTTATCTACAAACCTCTATTCAACTCTGCAATATAGTCATTAGCTTTGTCAATCCAATCATCTTTAATTAATTCATCAGTAGCTATTACTGCCACAATATCTCCAACAGAAACATCTTTAATTATTTTAAATCCTTCAGGCAAAATTCTAAAGATTGCATCATAAATTCTTCTTTGAAGATTTGAATGAGAATCATCAACAACCAAATCTTCCAATTCCATCTGATTTCCGTCAAGATCAATATTGTATCTGGTTGGCTGATAAAGTTCATCTCTGGAATATCTTCTCCACAATAACTTTAAAATATTTGGAAGATAATTCTCATTTTCAATAAATATCTTAGTAACATTATTATTTTTATCATAAGTGAAGTTAGCCACATCACCAAATTTAATAACTCCAGAAGTCTTTTTCATTTTAATAGCTAAAATAAAAACTGCTTCATCAGGGTTAGCAAAAGCTTTTAAATCTTCAACAGCAGGACCAAGAACCAAATCCTGAAAAATCTGTTTAATAATCATTTCATAGACTTCTGCGCCTTTTTCATCATAGCATTCTACTAACATCAAATCAACTCTTGACTATTTATTATCTTGCCTGTGACCCATTCCAGATACTAAAAGAGCAGCACCTACTGCACCAATGTGTTGAGAATACGGAGGTACAATAACATCAATACCACCTAACATTTCACTAACTGCTTCAACAAGCCCAGAAATTAATGAAGTTCCACCTACCTGTATAAGAGGTTCTCTTAAATCAATTTCCTGAAGTTGCTGTTCATAAACTTGTTCAGCTACAGAATGACAAGTTGCAGCAGCTGCATCAGCTTTAGAACCTCCAGCTGCAAGAGTAGTAACTAAATCCTGAATACCGAAAACAATACAATAACTGTTAAGTAATGCATTTCTATAATCCCCTTGTAAAGCAAGAGGACCTAACTCTTCAATAGAAACATCTAAACGGCGGGAAGCCAAATCTAAAAATCTTCCAGATGCACCAGCACAAATTCCCCCCATAGTAAAGTTGTCAGGAATACCGTCATTAACAGTAATTACCTTATTGTCCATACCACCAATATCCAATACAGTTGCTTCTCCTTTTTGATGGTCTGCCAAATATACTGCACCTTTTGCATTAACAGATAATTCTTCTTGGATTAATTCTGCATTTAACTGTTTACCAATATTTATACGACCATAACCAGTAGTACCAATTCCATCAACATCATCAATGGTATATTCAGTATCCGCAAAAGCTTCTTCAACACCTTTGTAAACAGAACCCATAATATCTTTTGTTTCTGTCCAACCAGTACCAATAACCTTATTATTTTCCATAGCTACAACTTTTGTAGTTGTTGAACCTGAATCAATACCTAAAGTAAGGCCTTCCTGTTTTTCACGGGCAAGAATACTTCTACGTGTTACAGTAGTAGCTAGTGCTTCCATACGAATAAACAATTCATCTGCTTTTGTTCTTTCTGTAAATGAATATGTAACTACAGGAATACGAGTATTATCCTGCAGGAATTTACGTACTGCATTTCTTACAAGAGCTCCTTCTGCACATCTGAAACAGGAAGCAATAAATACTGCATCAGGTTTGCATCTTCCTTCAACAATTGCCATTGCTCTTGCAATCATTAATTTTAAACTTGAACTTTGAGCAGAAAATCCAAATTTGGCATAAGATTCATCAATATAATCCAAATCAATTTCCGGAAGAATAATTTCTGCACCAAAAGTATTAGCTGCTTTTTCAATTTCTTTTTGAATTCCACTATATTCAGTTCCACATGAAACTAAAGCAATTTTAACCATTATTATTCCTCCTTAAGAGAGTCTAAAAACTCATTAATTTGATTTACCATTAAAAATGTTCCATCCCTATTTTTTGGATATGTAATTTCAAGTATAGGAATATTCCTTTGCCTAAGCAGGAATATTGACAATTCATTTGTTCTAGCACAACCTACACAACCAAAACCAAATGGAGCACCATCAACTAAAATAGCTGCTTCAGCTTCATCTATCAAAGGACCTATAATAGACATTCTTCCACGAACACCTGAAGGAACTTCAATAGCTGCGTATTTAAGACCTTTAATCGGGTCTTCTTCAGTAATATTCATTGGAGGAGAATCAATTTCCGGATCTTTAATTTTTTGTCTTATTTGTTTTTGAAGAACTAAAGGAGTGTGACCTTTCCTTTCAATTAAATCTGCTAAGATTAATGAATTTGGAGGATAAATAGCTACTTTCACCATGTTTTCACCTATCATTATTATTTTCTAAACATTCATTCATAATTTTTTTAAATTCATCAACATCAATCGGTTTTTCAACTTCAACTTCCACATCACGAGGATTTTCCAAAGCATCTGCCACATCACCAAGTAATCTGTATTCATCTTCCATTTGGTGGAAACCTTCTCTTGGTCCAAATCTGTGGCCTCTGCATCTTCTAGGATCTCCAGGAGCAAAACCTCTTTCTTTTGTGAAAATGTGATTCGGATCCAATTTTCTTATTTCGCGAATCGCTTCAAAAACATCCTTTGTTTTTCCACTTACCATAGAACCATAACAGGTATTTTTTATTGTAAGAGGCAAATCAAGCATATGCAACTCATTAACAATTTCACTTTCACTAACATGAGCTCCAGGAGCAATTATAATCATACGGGTAATTACATCAGGGTCCCAATCTTCCTTATCCAATTCCGGACTAATCGTTAGATTCCTTAACATAAACTATCTCTCCATCTTTAAATTTTTCAAGTTTGGAATAATCAGAGACAACTTTACCTAAAATGTTTGTTGAACTAAATGATTCTGCAGTCGGCCCGAATTCTTTATTATCTTCAAATCTTACTCCGATTAAACCAACATTCTTTGCAGCCATATTAGTTATACCGATTTCACATGCTTTTACAATATTTTCAGGAGTATTTTCCGGAACAAGACCTTTTGAAGTATTTGAATCACCTTCAAATATTAATATGTGCATTCCAGGTACTGAAAAATGAACTTTAATTTTACCAATCGGCTCTTCCAAAAGACCGGATACTAATTTAAAGTATTTGACCGTTCTTGGAGCATTATCAGTAAAGTTAATTTCACATAAATCATCTTTATGGATGGATTTAGTTGTCACTTTTCCCTCATTTAAAATATCAATAGTATATTTTGGAGTCTGCTCTACAATTAAAGCATCCTCGCCAGTTACTCCCTCTTTAATATGTTCAATGTTTAAACTAGCTAATTTTTCATCAATTTCATTTTGATTATGGCCAAGCAACATTAATCTGTCCTGATTAGATTTAATAGTTATAAAATCTCCTTTTTTAGCTATATCAACAATTTCCATTCCTTTTATGATTTTACCTACATTGGTGTGATTTGGACTTAAAACCCTATTTTCTCTGTAAATATATAATTTTCCAACACCCACACCACTGTTTCTCACAGTCACAGTTCCTCTTGTTCTGGAAACGACATTTTCTTTAGGTTTATTTATTCCTTTCAACTCATAAAATCCTAAAAATGACTCTGATTCAAAATCAATTTTAATTCTGCCGTCTTTAATAACTGAAAACAGATGCTCAACAGAAACCGGAGAATCATTGTCAACTTCCAGTGAAACATAAGTAAATAACTCATTGCCTTCTTCCAAAACAGTGTCCAAATCAGATACTGCAGAAGAATCTGTAGTTGTGCTTCTCTCAATAATAGGTTCAATAGCTTTCACTTCATCATCATCTGTCAGTAAGTTTAAAGTTTTTTTACCACCAATAACTCGTGCAAATATTCCTTTATTAAATGGAGGAACACTGTAAACATTAGTAGTGTTTTCTTTAATAAGAATTAAATGTGTAGACTCATTACTAAAACTGGATAAACTTAAAACAACATCCCCTTCATAATATTTATACTCTTCAGAAGTAGGTTCCAACTCAGTAACAACAGGACCAATAGCCACTTCATTTGAAGTTGACCACCTAATAGACAAGTTTTCAAAATCCTTATACTGTTTTTTCCAAACATCAACTAAAGGCTGTGCTTCTTTAGTATCAAGAAGTTCCAAAATAACTGATCCCTGTGTTGTTTTAATTTTAAATTTGCTGACATTCTTTTCAAGTTCTTTTTTACCCTTAATTAAACAGATAATACTGCCGGGAGTGTATGGAGCATTAGATTCATCGATAACATCTTGAATTGTAGAACCTTCTGCTACATTCATTTCTTCTCCATTAATTTTTATTAACATATAATCTCCCACAAAGAATTTTAATTAATATATAAATTTTAAAGCTTATAAAAATAATTATTCCTTTTTAGATTTAAAAACCGGATTGGTTTTTTGATTGAAAACTTCCAGTTTTTCACCATCGCCATTAACCAAATATAAAGAACACTCCCCAGTAACTTCACCGACAACATTTGCTTCAATAGAATAATCCTTCAAATACTTTTTAATAAATTCACAGTTTTCCTCATTTGCTGTAAATATAAAACCAGAACCAGGATATGATTTTAACCAATTTTCCCAACTGATATTTTCATTTTTCGGAATATCCTCCAAATTGACAATTGCTCCTTTATCAGATGTTTCAAGCAACATTTCCAAAGTTCCTAAAATACCCGGATTACTAATATCCTTTCCAGATTTAATATAATCTCTTTCAGCCAAATACTGAACCGCTGTAATTTGGTCCTGAACCAGTTGTTTATCCTTATCATAAGTAGTGTCCCAATTTAGTTCAAACATTTCATGAGGTTTGCCGTCTAAATCAATAGCAACGATGATTTTATCACCTACTTCTGCTCCAAAGCTAGTGATTAATTTATCTTTCTTTGCAATTCCTACAATAGCTACTCCCAAAGAATCAACTTCACCATCAGGATGTAGATGACCTCCAACCATAGGCACACCAAACTTCAAACAGCCGTCTTTAATACCTGCCAGTAAATTTTCATAAATTTCATCATGTTTTACTGACATTATATTAACCATAGCCAAGGGTTTTCCACCCATAGCTGCAATATCATTTACATTAACAAGAACAGAACAATAACCCGCCCAATATGGGTTAACATTCATTATTTGACCCCATATGCCATCTGCAGCTATTAAAACTACCTGATTATTTCCAATATCAATAGCTGAAGCATCATCACCAATGTCAATTACAACATCTCCTGAAACATTATAAGATTCAGTCAAAAGAGATGTTACAGTATCAATAGAAGACTTACGGGTCACTCCCTCAAATTCTTGAACTGCTTTTACAAGGTTTTTAAAATCTGAAATAAAAACACCATCCATCATTTTTTTAGATATTTATAATATTATATTTGCAATTTAAAAGATTTGTTATTTTAATGATTTCATCCCTAATTTCATCAATATTTTTAGAATTTCTGGATTTGACTAAAATCTTTTCCTTTTTAAAAATCAATTCAAATATTTTTCTACCAACAACATCATCAGTTCCGCTTTCAAATTCAAATATTATGGAATTTTTAGCTTTAAAACCATCTTCAACAACTTTATCCAAATCACCATCGGTAATCCCGACAATTGGAATATTGAATCTATATAAAATATCTGAAGCTATTAATGTAGTATCATCTCCAACAGTAACTACCAGATCTGCATCCTTAAACTGATAAACATCCTCTCCGGCATGGTCTAGAAAAGCTATTTTAAAAACATCTTCAGATTCATTTTTTTTCAGGACTCTAGGTTTTACCTTAGATTTTCTTAAAAGCCCTGTTTTTACAATAGCCTTTGCCAAATCAACTTTTCCTAATTTTTCAACACCGTGTTCTTTTATTGTTCCGCCAATGATTTCTGTAATGTAACCGTCTTTGGCTATCAAAGTGATTTTATCACTATTTGATTTGCCAATAACAATACTGTTAACCATTATATTCTCATCAGGGCTAACACCATGCACTATTCTTTGAATCTTAGTATCATCTATTTTATCCTGTTTAAAATGATTGTCATAAATTTCTTCAGGAGTGACAATATTCAAATCTAATTTTTGAGACAAATCATCGACTAGATTTTTATTATTTCCATTCCATGAAATTATGCTTCCATCACTTTCACCGGGCCTTTCAATTTGAATTACCGGAATGTTATTTTTATTTATTTTTGAGAGATAATGATTATAAACCTTATAGCCAAAAACCTGACCTGTTACATCAGACTTTCCATAGTTTATTAAAAATATAACATCCACATCTGCATCATTGAATAATTTTAAAGAGTCACTTGGAACTAATTTTTTAGATATGTCAATAATATCTTCTAAAGACCCATCAATAACCGCAGTTCTTCCCATAGTCCCGCCCAATCTGGCTGAAACATCACCATATCCAGACAATAAATTAATTAACTTTAAAGCCCAGTTAGAATCAATAATATTAGGTCCGTGAACCACTACACCAATTTCCATAAAAACACCGAATTACAATTTTATTCTCTTTTTAAAAACCTTAGATCCGCAAACATCACAATCATCAAAAGGATAATTTTCATCAAATTCTTTTTTACAACCTTCACAAACCTTTTTCCAATTGTAAACACCTTTAATTCCATCAGTCATGATTCCTGAATAAGGAATATTAATAATTTTTAAAGTATTCTGAATAGTATAATCATCACTTATAACTTTAATATTTTTGCCTTCATCTCTAAGCATTAAAGCTAAAGCTATTAATTTTTTATCAGGAACAGATAAACGTAAAACATCCCCTGATTTTGATATGATTTCATTAACTTCTTTAATGTATTTTTCACCAACATCCTGAATAATTAATTTTCCATCTCTAATAGCCATATCCAATGTTAATTTTGACTCGAAATCTTTAACTTCATGAGTAATCTCAGGAGCAGTATAATTATTATTTGATTCCAAGCCAAAACCGTTGATAAAAGCAGATGCATCTAAAACAAAATAAATTTCCATGATTTTTATTATGATTTTAAAAATTAATAAATATTGTCAAATCCACATAACCCATTAAAAAAGAGTTATAATCAAGTTATTAACTAATTAACAAAATAATTAAAATTTACATTAAAGTGTACAAAAAATTCTTAAAAATAGCTTAAAAAAGACATGAGTGTTCAAAAATTTTAATAAAGAATTGGAGGAAAATTGGGAACAAATTGGAGGAAAATTTGATGAAAATTTGAAAAATCTATTTAAATCTGTATAAGAAACTTGATATTATACAATTATTGTACAAAAATTGAAAATTGGAGTACATATTGAAAAATTAAATGAGGCAAAAATGATGTCAACAAAAGTAGAAAATATAAATCAGAAAATACAGTTTTTAACAAAGTCTGGAATACGACTCCATATATTAAACATACTAAGTAAAAATCCCCAAAATATAAAAGAATTAGTCAATACAACACAAATAACTTATAGTACCCTATCAAGTAATCTCCACAAATTACAGCAAGAAAAATATATTCAGAAAATAAAAAACAAATATTATTTAACCCAAACAACAAAAATGTACTTAAATATAATATTAGAGTTTAAAAATGCAATAAAATTAATAAATCAATTTGATGAATTTTGGGATAAGCATGATGTAAAACAGATTAATTTAGATTCCCTGAAAAATATAACCAGTTTGCATGATTCCCAATTAATTAAAACAACCCCTATTGACATTTATAAAACTCATAATACCATAAAAGGACAGCTATTAATGTCATACAACATTAAAGCAATATTCCCATATTTACATCCTGATTATCCTGTTATTATTGAACAGGTACTACAAAAAGGAGGTAACGTTGAATTAATAATAAATGATGAAATTTTTGAAAGTTTAATGGAAAATATAGAAACAGAAATTAAAAAGAAAAGTATTAGAAACGGATGTTTGAAAGTGCATGAGTTAAAAGAGAATTTAAACTTATATCTGATTATATCCGATAAAAATACTAATTTAGGACTTTTTAAAAGTGATGGTAGCTTTGATCAGAACAGACTTCTAACATCTGAAAACCAGCAAGCCATAAAATGGGCTAATAATCTTTTTGAAAACGTAAAAGCGAATTGGTGATTATTATGGCAACAAAAATTAAAAATGATTTAAAAGAGGAATATCAAGGTATAAAATATATACTTACATCAACAATGCGAACAAAATTATTATTAAGCATTTATAATGAATCAAAAAACTTAGATGATTTACGAATAGAACTAGAAAAGCCATCAGCAACAATACTGCATGGTTTAAAAGAATTGGAAACTTTAAATTTTGTTAAAAAAGTTCAAAAATATTATCAATTAACATCAAACGGTTATCTATTAACCACAAACATGATCAAATTAATTGATAACTGGTATGCAACTAACAAAAACGAAGATTTTTGGAATTCCCATGATCTAACAGCCATCCCCCAGGAAAATCTTAAAAACATTTATCTTTTAAAAAATGCAGAATGTATATCTTCTACAACAAGTAATTTATCAAAAGCTTACAATAGCTACACCAAATTAATTGAAAATGTCGAAGAATTAAAAATAACATTACCTATTTTTTCAGAAAACCATTTAAGACAAATTGTTCAATTAATCCAAGAAAAAACACTGCACAAACTTGAATTAATCACCCACCAGGACATACTGCCATTAATTCATAGAAATCCATTATTTAAAAAATGGCTGATTAATAATGAACATGTAAAAATAATTTGCATAAAAAATCCTTTAAAAACCTTTTTAACATTGGGGGATGAATTTATGTCACTTACATTATTTTTTAAAGACGGGCACTACGATGACTCACAAATCCTAATTGATAAAACCCATGAAGGATTGAAATGGGGAGCATTATTATATAATCAAACAAAAGAGTGGAGATGGAACCAATGACAATTAAAAAGTTACTTCACCAAATCTTTTTAAAAAGAAAAGGAGGAAAAACTTCTGCAAAAATTGTAGATTTGCTGCTGATACGCCCATATAACGGAAGTCAGATAGCAAGAATCATAGAAATGGATTACAATACTATTGAATACCATTTAGAGATTTTATGCAAAAGCAAATTAGTAATGTGTGAATCTGACAGCTATGGTTCATTATACTATCCTACAGATTTACTGCTAAAAAATCATGAAGAATACGAAAAAATAAAAGAGATGATGACAATAACTGCATAATATAAGGGGATTTAATTATGAAAAGTGAAACAACCGAAAAACATAAAAAATTATCATCTACTGATATTACCTGTGGTGTAATAACATTAAGTGACAGCATCACTACAAATGAAGATGATTTATCCGGACAATATCTTGCAGATGAAACATCAAAAAGATACACCTTAAAATCCAAAATAATAATACCTGATGACAGGGAAGCATTAATTAAGACTATTAAAGAAATGGTTGATGAAGATATTGATGTTATCTTAACAACCGGAGGAACAGGACTAGACAGTAGAGATATAACTGTTGAAACTGTAGAAGAACTTTTTGATAAAAAACTTGAAGGCTTCGGTGAAATTTTCAGATATCAGTCTTTTTTAGAAATCGGTTCAGGAGCGCTTATTTCAAGAGCAACAGCAGGAGTATATAAAAAAACAGTGATTTTTTCAATGCCAGGCTCACCTAATGCAGTTAAAACAGCATCCAACATCATAATAGATGAATTCCCTCATCTAGTATTCCATGCAAAAAAATAAAAATTTTAAAATGATGAACTTAACCATTCATCATCTTTTTTTAATTAGAAAAATTCGTCAACAGTTATTAAAGGTTCTAATTTAACACCTTCACTATCAAAAGCTTCAATAGCTCCTTCCTGCCTATCAACAACAACAAAAGCTCTTTTTACATTACCTCCATTGTCTTGAATAGCTTTAATAGCTTTAAGTAATGATCCTCCAGTAGTTGTAACATCTTCTACAACAATGACATCATCACCTTCGTTTAATTCACCTTCAATAAGTTTGGAAGTCCCATAACCTTTTTTCTCTTTTCTAATCATTAACAAGGGAATTTCAGATTCGAGAGAAACTGCAGTAGCTATTGGAACCGCCCCAAGTGCAGGACCTGCTACTTTATCAATATTATCTTCACTAATAGATTTTGTGATTAGTTTAGCTATTGTTGACAGGATTTCAGGATCAGTAATAGCCTTTTTCATGTTTATGTAATAATCACTTTTTTTACCGGAAGATAATGTAAAGTCCCCTTTTAAGAAAACACCATTTTCTTTTAATAAATTAATTAAATATTCTTTAGTAATCATCTAAATAACCAAAATTTAAATATCATCATCACTTTTAAGTAAAATTTTATCCCCAATAACTTTTACAAGTTCACTAGGAACAACATTTTCCCCTCCAGCTTTAATTTGGTCTGCAATACCGGTTTTTTTAATAACCAAATCAGTTACTTCAAAATTGTCTTTATCCATTACAACATCAACAACTTTACCAATTAACTCAGCACCACCGTCAAGGACTTCTTTGTTAATTAAATCTTCTTTAATCCTCATAAATAATCACCTTAATTTTTTAATATGTTTTATTATAAACTTCGATATATATTAAATTTTTCCAAATTTTATTTGCTATCTAAAATACAAATACTTTCATCATTTTGCATGTCATGATAAAATTCAAGCTTATTTTCATTGAATTCAAAAATTTTAACCATATCATACAATTCCTTATCAAATTCCGGAATAAATTCACATAATTTATTTGGATAATCTTTAAATAAATTTTTATTAAACTCTAACCTGTTGCTATTTTCAAAAATAGCTCCATAATATATATCCGTTTCAACTAAATCCTGGAACATATGACTTCCAAATGACAATTCAGGAACATAGCCAACTTTACTGTAGGACTCTTCCAGAATAGCGGAAAATTTACTAATGTCTGCAAATACTACAGGAATTCCAAGTTCTGGTGAAGAAGTGCCTAACCTGCCTGGAACAATCAGCATAGCTTCTTTGTCATGATTTCTACAGTAAGCATTAATAGCGCTGATTAATTTAGCTAATGAAGCTTTTTTAGTAAATGGATATTCATAATACTTATGAGGATCAACATAAACTAAAATATCAAAGTTCTGTTTTCTTGACCTTCCCATTGAAGAATTCTTAATATGGAAAAATACTTCCCCATTATCTTTAGGAATTTCAACAGCCTCTTTAGTAGTTGCAACCTGCAGAGGCCTGCACTGCAACAGATTAATAACAAAAGAACCTTCAGGACCTACATTTACAGTATATTCAATGTCAACAGGATAGTCATAAGCTGCCTCTAAAGTTTGAAGCAATTCCTTCATCAATGATGTAAATTTATCATTGTTAACTAAACCGTTACAATTTACAAAGGTTACATCCCTTCTTTGACCCCTTTCACGAAATCTGCGCTCTGCATCAGTGTCATGTTCAACTACTGCTCTTTTTGCATAAATTGGAACTACCTCAATACCTTCATCAACAGAAATTTCACTTACTTTAATATTTTTTAAATCCAAAACATCCAAATAATGCTGGGAATGTTTATGTCTCTCAACAACACTTGGAACTTCCATAGCTTTCGGTTTATCCAAATTAACAATACGGGGATAATCTCTTTGAGTCCTATCTACCGCTTTTGTACCTAAACCCATGACTAATCTTAACATTCCCCCATTATGTCCCATATCAGGCAATGGAGAATATGGACTATACGAAAATCCAACTCCTGCTGCAGAAGGGAAGAAATAATCCTGATAATAAGATCCTGACACTCTCTGAACAAGTAAAGACATCTGCTCATCATTATCATCCAAATCATTTAAGCTCCTATACTCTAAAGCAGATATATTCATTGTACTTGCATATACTGTTTTAACAGCTTCTTCAAAAGCTTCCAACCGTTCTTCAATAGACCCTCTATTAACACAGAAAACAGACTCATATTTTCCGGCAAATGCATTCCCAAAACCGTCTTCTAAAAAACTACTTGATCTTACAATAATCGGACTTTGACCGAAATAATCCAGAAGCCTTCTAAACTTCTCACGAATATCATCAGAAAAAGTACCGTTTTTCAAACCTTCCTCAAGTTCTTTTCCAGCCTCGTAATAACCTTCTTTAGTTCTTTGCTTTACCCGAATATCCCACAAATCATTTGAAACAATATATGTATAAAACAAATCAGAACATATGTAAAATGAATCATCAGGTTCAAAATCAGCATAGATATCCGGACGGTCATGTTCTATGATTTTACGTGAAAGCAGCATACCGCAGGCTTTACCTCCAATCATACCACTTCCAACAACACGATTATAAACTGAAAAATAGTCTTCAGGTGCAAAATATTCTTTAACTTTCTGAATCATGTTTTTATCTTTAGTCATGAGCATTCTGCACATTAAATCGCATTTATCAGAAATATCCTCATTATTTTCATGCTGTAACTTGGTCAATTCAAAGAATCTTTCCCAACTATCTGTGTTTTGCTCATTATGATAATCAGCAGCCCTGTTAACAACCTTATAAAAATTACTTACTTCCAAACCGTCAGTCAATGTTGTTAAAATTCCTTTTTTAGTTTCATATTTATGACCTAAAAACATATTCTGAGAATATCTGTTCCATACTTTCAGAGGATGCACATACACATCATCCTTATGAGAGTACAAATCTAAAAAAAGCTGTGTTGTTTCACGAATTTTAGCTATCGCTTCAAAAGAATGCTTACCTCTAATAATCGGGAAATAAGCTACAGTATCAAGAGAAAATAAATAAGGGCATGTTACTCTAAAGAAATTTCCCATCATCAAATCGGTAGACCATGCAGCCTGTAAATCAGACAAACAGTCAAATACATAAAAAGCATCCCTACCCTCTTTTGTAATGATGTTATGAACTTCCAAAGTAAAAGGTTCAAACTGCTTGTTCGGGTCCACATGATAAATTTTAATTCCGTCACGTTCAATCATTGCAAAGTCAGTTTCAGAATTATTCTTTTCAACCTCCAACTTTAAAAAATCATCAGCAGTCATGTCTATTAATGGCTCATGCTGACCAAAATTTATGTAAATCAGGTTTTTATTATCTTCCTGAGCTTGTTTAACAAAAGGCTTCACAAAATATAAAAATTCATCTAAATTAGAAACTTGCCATACTACATTATCTCCTAAACGAATATTATCTAAGGTTTCGTCTAGCTGCGGAATACCGGATTTTATTCTTTCGAAAGCAACCATATTAAAAACTCCTAAGAACATTCAATTTTTCAGCTAAATTTTAACATCAGTTATATATATGTTCAAAGAAGTATTAAAATATTAAAGATTTTTATAATATTTGTTCCATGGAAACCTTTTGAATTTTCATTCCAATATTTTCATAAAATTTTATGGCGCTGTCATTGCCTTCCCAGACATTTAATGTGACATTATGACATCCTATACTTTTTGCATATTCCAAAACATACTCGTATAATGCAGTTCCAATTCCTTTATGCCTTGCATTTTCATCAACACACAAATCATCAATATAAATAGTTTTATGGTCGCAAAAAGAAGTATCGTTATGATAATTGGTTACAATACAAAATACATACCCCACTACCTTATTATCTGATTCATAAACAAATACTGGAGTTTCACTATTTTTTATAATCCCCTCAAGTTCAGAATCATTATATTTTGTTCCAATATATTTAAATAAATCCGGACGAATGTCTGAATGAACTTTCTGAACCTGAAGCAGCAGTTCATTAATTCCCCTAATGTCTCTTATACTTGCCAGTCTTATCATGCAATATATGTTACTAGCTATTATTATAAAAAATTAACTTAAAAATTTATTAATCCAAAACCTTAAAATCTTTTGAATAGGATAATCCCTGCAATTATTTTCCAAAATAGAATCAGCTAAGCCATAAGCTACTTTCTTATCCAGCAGTTCATTTTCAACTTCATCAATTAAATGTAAAATTGAAGTGGTTACAGCTACATTTTCCTGTTTTCTTGCAGCTGCCTGTAATGATTTTATAAATTCTTCCTTATCACCAATATTATTATAAAACTCATTAATATCCAAATCATATCTTCTTAGACGGGCTAAAACACTGCATTGAGATTCTTTTGTAATCCAGACCTGTCTTTTAATAGCCTCACTTATTGATTCAATAACACATTTGGCTATCAATTCTCCGAGTTTCGAATGTTTTCCTGCATTGGATAATCTGTTTTTGGATTCCATATTTGAAAAAATAGCTATTCCGTCAGTCCCTGTTCCCGTTGCAAATCCATTTGAAAACTGACTGGGAATTCTTAAATTGTTTAAAGCAACAGTTTTTGCTTCAGTAGCAGTTACTAATCCATTAGCTAATGTTCCGGGTTCTAACGAAACATTAGTTAAAACAATTATATTGATTGTTCCAACATCAAAGTGAAACTCTCCATTTTCTTCATAATAGCTTGCACTGTCTCCTGCTCTTGAGGCATTTACTCTTACACCTGCAGTAGTTATTGCACTGACTTCAAGATTTTTATAATGTTTTGTAACAACACATGCATTTTCCATCTGGGCGGAAGTTAAAAGACCTGTTGTAAAATCAGAATCAATTCCTAAAATTTCGCTTTGCCTAAGCAGATAATCATTTATGCTGTGGTTTTCTAAAAAATCAATGTTTTTCTGAGATAAATAATGGTTGAAAGCTGTTTTAAAATCTTTTTTGTAGCCCCCATTTAAATCAGATGTTGAAATTCCATTCCTGCAAACTCCAAACTCAACCACTATAGAGTTTTCACAGATATATGCTCTGTCTCCAGTTGAATTTTTAAAAATAAGTCGTTTAGCTTGCAAGATAATACCTTAAAAATAAAAAGAAAAAAAGAAATTAAATAATTTCTTTTAGATTTACATCATTGGAGGCATACCGCCCATAGCAGCAGGATCCATACCGCCCATGTCAGCATCACCTTTACCGCTAGATGCGATTACATCATCAATTCTTAAAATCATTTCAGCTGCTTCAGAAGCAGATTGGATAGCTTGTTTTTTGACACGTTTAGGTTCAATTACACCAGCTTCTTTCATATCTGCTACTTTACCGGTAAATACATCTAATCCCATTACAGCACTGTTTTCATGAGCAGCTCTTAAATCTACTAATGAATCGATACTGTCTAAACCTGCATTTTCAGCTAAGGTTTTAGGAACAATTTCTAAAGCTTCTGCAAATGCATTTACAGCTAATTGTTCTCTTCCACTGATTGAATCAGCATAGTCTTTGAGTTTTTTAGCCATTGCAATTTCAGGAGCTCCTCCACCAGCTACAACTTTGTCATCTTCAACAGTAGCTGCTACAACACCAATTGCGTCTTCAATAGCTCTTACGATTTCATCAACAATGTGTTTGGTACTTCCTCTTACGAATAAGGTTACAGATTTAGCTACACTGCATTCTTCTACAAAGATCATTTCTTCGCCAGATACTTTTCTTTCTTCTACAATACCTGCTTCACCTAAATCGTCAGCAGTTAAGTCTTCTAAGTTAGTTACTACATTAGCACCAGTAGCTCTAGCTAATTTTTCAATATCTGATTTTTTAACCCTTCTTACAGCTAAAATACCTGCTTTAGATAAGTAATGTTGTGCTAAATCGTCAATACCTTTTTGTGCGAATAATACATTAGCACCAGATTCAGCTACTTTATCTACCATGTCTTTAACCATTTTTTCTTCTTGTTCAATGAAAGCTTGCATTTGAGCAGGGTCAGTTATTCTGATTTCTGCATCAACTTCAGTTTCTTTTACTTCAAGAGGAGAGTTAACTAATGCGATTTTTGCATCTTTAACTTCAGAAGGCATACCTGGGTGTACTCTTTCTTTGTCAACAATTACTCCTTCAACTAAAGTAGAGTCTTCTACAACAGCACCGTCTTTTTTCTCAATTTTAATATTATCAGTGTCTACTGCACCGTCTTCAGCTACTTTTTGAACTGCATCTACGATTAATTTTGCTAATGGTTCACGTGCTGCTTCAGTTCCTTTACCAGTCATAGCAGTCATAGCTACTTTAATTAAAGTTTCTTCATCAACTGAATCGATTGCAATATCATCTAAGATTTCTTGTGCTTTTTCAGCTGCTTGTCTGTATCCCATTGCAATGATTGTTGGGTGAATATCTTGATCTAATAAAGATTCGGATTTTTTCAATAATTCTCCAGCAATGATTACTGCAGTAGTAGTTCCATCTCCAACTTCGTCTTCTTGAGTTTTAGCTACTTCCACTAACATTTTAGCTGCAGGATGTTCGATATCCATTTCTTTTAAGATTGTAACACCGTCATTGGTTACAACGATATCTCCAAGTCCGTCCACTAACATTTTGTCCATTCCTTTTGGACCTAATGTGGTTCTTACGGTTTCAGCAAGTACTTTTCCTGCTAAAATATTGTTTCTTTGAGCATCTCTTCCGACAGACCTGTTTGTTCCTTCAGGTAAAATAAAAATTGGTTGTCCACCTTGTGCCATTAAAATCACCTTTTAAAATTAATTTATTATTTATAGAACAGTTTAAATATCAACATGAAAAATAATTATATTGTTGAATAACCCTTCTACCATATAGTGAGTTTAAGGTTATATAAATACTTATCGGTTGTAAAAAATGGAATATATTGATCTTACACACAAAATAAAAAATGAACTCTCAGAATACCCGGGAGATCCTAAAACAAAACTTAATTATTTTAAAAAAGCTGATGAAACTGACAGTTCCACATTGCTTAAATTAGAAACTGGACTCCATACAGGTACACATATGGATTCCCCATTCCATTATATCATAAACGGCAAAAAAATATTCCAATTGCCTCTTAAAAATTTTATTGGTAAAGCTAGTATAAATTATGTGGAAAGCAAAAGTAAAGAAATTTTAGTTAAAAATTGTAATTTAAAAAATTCAAAAGAAAAGATAGCCATAATAATCACAGGATGGAGCAAATATTTTGGTAGTGATAAGTACTTCTATGAAAATCCTTACCTCTCCGATGAATTAACTGAGTTAATCATAGAAAAAAATATTAAAGGAATTGCAATAGATACATGTTCAGTAGATAAATATGGAAAAGATACAAATCATAAAAAGTTACTTGAAAATAATGTGTGGATTGTTGAAAATATAACCAACTGTGATAATTTAAATAAAACTAGCTATAACTCATTCTTTATTCCGTTAAATATTGAAGCAGAAGCTTCTCCAGTCAGAGCATTTCTAAAAAAAGATTAAAAATAGATTATTTTTTATTAAATCGCTTTTTCTCCAACCTAAATGGAGGAGTTCTGTCCATAGTTTCATAAGCTTCCTGTTCTTCCTGAAGCTCATTAAAGAAATTATTGATTTCTTCCAAACGTTTAATTTTATCATCTCGGGAAGACAATTCTTTTTGAAGACTGATGTAATCTTCTTTAGGAATAGTAGACTCCCTTAAAAAAGACAATTCTTTTTGAAGATTAATGTAATTATCTTTAGGAATAGTGGACTCCCTTAAAAGAGATACCTCATTTTCTTTAGCAGTAATCATGTTATTTTTTTCAGACAACTCATTATTTTTATATTCAAGTTCCCTTTCAAGATCAGAAATCCTGCTTTTGAATTCTGCATTATTTTCTAATTTGATAACCTGAATCTTATAATCATCAATAGTTCTTGAAAGTGTATTAATTTGAGCATCTTTCTCAGCAATACTTTTAAAAGATTCGTTTAATCTTTCATTAACTTCAGCAAGCTCTTTTTTCTTATAATCCCTTAATTGCTCTGCAAAATATTCTTTAATCTCATCAAGAGAATTGTTTACATAATCTAATTCATAAATTCTATCTTCCTGATTTTTAATTAAAGCATCCTTTTCCTCTAGCTGTTTTTTCAAAAGACTAATTTCATCCTCAGCTTTAAATTTAATAAGAGAAACTTCTTTTTCTTTGTTAAGAATATGATTTTCTAGTTCCTGAATCTTCTGAGGAGTGGTATCTCTAGCTTTAGCTATTTCCAATTCAGTTAAATCGAATTTAAGCCTGTTTAGCTCCAATAAACAATCACGAATTAAATTTTGTAAGGTTTCGTTTTCAATACCAGCACCTAATTCCATGTTATCCCTTTAATTCAAAAATTTTTATCCCAATATCTAGTTGAATAATAAAAATTCAAATATTATAACTATTAAAGTATTATGAAATTCATACTATTTAAATTAAACTCTAAAAACCACCAAAAATTGAAATTAAAACTAAACAGAAATTATATGAAAAATAAAAAAAATATTAGAAAAAATAAGAAAATAAAAAGGATAAAATTAGAGTATTTTATCATTGATTAATTCAGCATTTAATACAGAAGCTCCAGCAGCTCCACGAATTGTATTATGCCCAACCAATACATATTTGAAACTGTTATCAAATGCTTGGTCTTTCCTTAACCTTCCAACAGAAACAGACATACCATTACCAGCATTTCTGTCCATTCTTGGTTGAGGCCTGTCAATTTCTTCTTTGACAATTACTGGATTTTCAGGTGCAGAGAACAAATTTAATTTTTGAGGCAATGCTTTGAAATTAGCCATTTTTTCTTTAACATCATTAATATCAAAGTCATCATCCAACTCAACAAATACTGCTTCAGTATGGCCGTCAATAACAGGAACCCTATGACATGAAGCACTTAATTTGAAATCAGCATTGGAAACTTTTTCCCCGTCATAGTTACCTAAAAGATGTAATGTTTCACTTTCCATCTTTTCCTCTTCACTGCCAATATAAGGAACGAGATTATCAACAATAGCCATAGAAGGCACACCATTATAACCTGCACCAGATACTGCCTGCATTGTTGACACTCTAATTGCATCTACATTAAAATTATCAACAATAGGTTTTAATGACAAAGTTAAAGCAATAGTTGAACAGTTAGGATTGGTTACGATGAATCCATCCCAATTATTTTCCTTTTGCTGAGCATCAATCATATCCAGATATTCCGGATTAACTTCAGGGATAACTAACGGAATATTTTTTTTCATCCTGTGAGCACTAGCATTACTTGCAACAACATAATCACGAGCAAAATCTTTTTCAACTTTAGCTGCAAATTCTGTTGGAAGAGATGAAAATACAATATCCACATCATTATCCATTGCATCAGCATCAGTTTCTTTTACAATAATGTCCTTAACAGAATCAGGCATTTCATTATCAAGATACCATGTAGTAGCATCCTCATATCTTTTACCTGCAGATCTTGAAGATGCAGCTAATGCTGTAATTTCAAAATCTGGATGGTTATCAAGTAATTGGATAAATCTTTGACCAACCATTCCAGTTGCACCAAGTATACCAACATTCACCATAGATAACACCTATTCTAATCCTAAAACATCATTCATACTACTTACAATACCTGATTCCGCATCTGGAATGTATCGAATAGCTCTAATTACACCTGCAATAAAAACTTCCCTGGTGTGAGCACGGTGAGTGAATTCTATTCTTTCACCATCTCCGATAAACATTACAGTGTGGTCTCCAACAATGTCTCCACCACGAATAGCATGTAAACCTATTTCCTCTTTGGTTCTTTTACCAACCATTCCTTGTCTTCCATAAACTCCTACTTCTTCAGGGTCACGGTCAAGTTCATTAGCTATTACTTCAAATGCAGTCATTGCAGTTCCAGATGGAGCATCTTTTTTCTGATTGTGATGTGCTTCAATAATTTCAATGTCAAAATCATTTAAGATAGGAGTTAATTTTTTCAAAGTATTGAAAAATACATTTACCCCAATAGACATGTTAGATGAAATAACTGCTTTTACATCATTGTCTTTTACATTTTTAATATTTTCAGCCATTTGTTCATCAGTAAAACCAGTAGTACCTACTACAACATTAACACCACATGCTGTAGCTTTTTTAACTGTTTCAACTGCTGCATGAGCTATGGTGAAATCAACTAAAACATCTGCTTTAGATTCTTTTAATGTTTCTTCTAATTTTTCAGCACCGACTATTTTAACTCCAAGTTCACCAGCACCTGCTTGAATACCTGCATCCACTCCAGCTAATGGAGAATTAGGAATTTCAATAGCTGCTACTACTTCCATATCATCTTGCTGTGTTATTTTTCTAATAATACCAGAGCCCATTCTTCCAGCTGCTCCGGTGACTGCTACTTTAATCATAATATTACCAACTTAAATTAAATCTGCTTCTTTTAAAGCATTTTTGAGAATTTCAACATTTTCATCTTTCATATCTGTTAACGGTGCCCTGAGAGGTCCTGCAGGAAGACCCATTATGTTCATTGCTGTTTTTGCAGGTACAGGATTGCTTTCAATGAAAAGAGCGTCAATTACATCAATCATTTCGTAATGAAGCTCCTGAGCCCTTGTATAATCATCATTTAATATACTGTCAACCATTAAAACCATTCTCTTAGGATCAACATTAGCTGATGCACTGATTACACCAGTTCCTCCTAAAGCCATGATTGGTAAAGTCAAGCCGTCTTCACCAGACAATATATTGAAATCTTCTTCAAGACCTTCTTTTGTTAAAGCTTTATAAAGTTTGGATACTTTATTTACACTCCCACTAGCTTCTTTAACTGCATCCACACCATCAATTTTAGCTAATTCCACAATAGTTTCAACACTCATGTCTACACCAGTACGTGACGGAACATTATATGCTATAATAGGAATATCAGTTGCATCACTAATAGCCTGATAATGTTTAATTAATGCATGCTGTTGTGGTTTATTGTAATAAGGAGTAATTACTAAAGCGGCATCAGCACCTAATTCTTCTGCAGATTTAGTCAATTCAATAGCTTCATGTGTAGAATTACTACCAGATCCGGCTACTGTTTCGACTCTGCCACCAACTTCATCAATTAAAATTTCCACTACTTTTCTGTGTTCCTCATGAGTTAATGTAGCTGATTCACCAGAAGTTCCGGCACCAAGCAAACCAGTTACACCTTTATCAATTAAATAATTAATATTAGATCTAAATCCTTCTTCGTCAATGTTACCATCATCAGTAAATGGAGTTACCATTGCAACATATGTTCCTTCAAAATTCATTTTAAAACCTCTTTAATTAATTCAAGCGCTTTTTCACCATCTTTCCAATCGACAAATAATACCACAGCAGTTTGAGATGAAGAAATCTCAACAATGTTGATATCGTTTTTTCTAAGCGGGTTTGTAATATTAGAAATAATGCCAGGTTCATCGATAAACTCCGGACTGACTACAGTAATCATAGCTGTATCATCACCAAGAGACAATGAACTTAAAACATCTTCATCAATTACCCAACTGTGTAATAAATGATATGCTTTATCAGAATCCTTTTTTTCTACAAATACAGTTATAGAATTCTGACCTGCTGAAATGCCAAATATGTTAATTTCATTTTCTGCAAGACATGAAGTTAAATCTGCTAAAAGTCCCACTTTTTTGAGCATTTCTTCTCCAACAATAGCAATGACAGAAATAGGATTTTTATACAAAGATACAGTTTTTAACATATCTCCTTCAAAAGGGCCAGTTATTTTTGTACCTTCAGAACTTAAATCACCATTATTGAAGTTGATAATTTTTGCACTTATAAGCGGGTCTTTATATTTTAGAGCATGAGGATGTAAAACCTGTGCTCCATGAGTAGCTAAGTCCCTCATTTCTTCAACAGAAATTTCATCTAATAATTCAGCTTCTTCTATTTTATTAGGGTCAGTTGACATTACTCCGTCAACATCAGTGACAATAACTACATTATTGGCACTTAAACAATGCCCAAGTAAAAATGCAGTTACATCACTGCCTCCCCTCCCAATAGTCGTAATTTCACCACTAGGACCTTTTCCTAAAAATCCGCAAATAACTGGGATAATACCTTGGCTAATAAGATTTTTTATTCCTTCACATTTTTTATCAGTTGTTGCAAAATCAATTTTGGCATTGAGTGAATTGGAATCAGTTATAACCGGCCATTTATCATTGTATGGATCGATAAATTCTGCCTTTACACCTAAAGATTCAATAGCTGCAGCAAATAATCTTGAGCTAGTTAATTCACCCATAGCCATTATTTCTGCCTTTTGCTTATCAGTTAAACCTCCACCAATAGCTTCATTAGACAATTCAATTAACTCATCAGTTGCATTATTAACTGCAGAAACAACTACAACTAATTGATTGCCTTTCATATATTCATTTACCACAGATTGCGCTGCTTTTCTAATTCTGGAGCCATCTCCAACCGATGTACCTCCGAATTTCGCTACTATTAAATCCATTAATATTCACCTATTTCCATAAAAATTTCACTAGATTTTTGATTAAACAAAAATACCTAATTATTTATATGAATAAACACATTAATAAACTTTTAAAATAGGTTACAAAAGAATAAAATTAAAAAAAGTAGAATGATAAAACTGAACAAAATAATGATAATAATAAAAAAAATTAAAAAAAATGAAAAAGACTTATTCTTGAGTTTGTTCTAATCTCACAAGTCTTGTAACATATCCAGCGATTTTATTTCTTAAATGTTTAGTACTTACAGTGGAATATTCCATAACTAATTTTTTATTTTGGTCAAAATCAGTAGTGAAGACTCCTTTGTGAGTTTCTATAAGCTCTTTTGCTAAACGTTTAACAAATGAAGTTCTAATATTACCCATTAACATTCCTCCTTAAAATTTCTTTTTGCTCATTTTTACTTAATGTAGTTAGCATATCCATGATTTGATTACTAATATCAACATCAATATGGTTTTTTTCAGACAACTCCCCAATTTTTTTATGAATTGAATCCTCTCTTTTCTTATCATATACAGGCATGCCAATATAGTCCTTTGCAAGAGCTATATCCATAGCAAATGAAGTTCTCTGACAAATTAAATCAAAAATTTCATTATCAATTTCATCAATGCGTTTTCTAGAGTCTAAAAGCACTTTCTCGGCATCTTTTTTATCTTTAAAAGATTTTAGCTTGTAATTATTTTTCAAGAAATCACCATCTTTTGATAATAATGATAATAATATAATTTATTAGTATTATACTATTTAATACTATGGATTATTTGACGTTTCTAATAAAAATTTATTTTGGTCATACATGAAATTATTATCCTATAAACTGACACCCGATGTTATCAACTTTTGTTTCAATAACCCTTCCTTCATATTTGGACCAAGTTTCCTTAATATCATCAATTGCTTCATCCTCACATATAGCTACAAATGATGATCCAGTTCCAGATAAACCTGAAGCTATTGCACCAACTTCCAAAGCATCAATAGCTATATTGGAATCAAAACCTAAAGTGTTTGCATAAATTAAACCATTTAAATTAAGTGCTTTAAAATAATCTCCTGATCTGGCCAATCCGAAAGCTGTTTCAACAAGTGGTGACAGCACTTTCATACGGCCAACATCAGAACTTCCGGATTTAGAACCAAAATTAGGCATATAAACCAAAACAGTATATTCTTCCATTTTCTCTTTGATGATGAATTTTCTATTTTTGTTATCTGTAACAACAACTCCTCCAAAATATGAAGCTGTTGCATCATCAAATGATCCGGTTATAGTAACTTTTGCCTCAAGAGATGCATCAATAGCTAAATTGATTATTTCCAAATCATCAAGAGGCATTAAATTAAATTCTTCTGCAATAATTTTGGAAGATATACTTACAACAGCATTAGATAATGCACTGCTGCTTGATAATCCTGATGCCATCGGCAGTTCGGATTCTGTCTTAAAATTCATTCCAAAATCATCTGAAGAAATTCCATATTTTTCAAAAGTTTTTTTAGCACAAATCTCCATCAATGTAGTTGGTGCTCCAACATCATTAGAGCAGGTTATAGAACTATTTTGAGTATTGGCACAGCATTTTATATCCAAACCTATACCAAAAGCAGCACCGAAACCTGTAGCTATTGCATTAATTACTGTTGCTGAACCTGGAGACCTTACTGATTTTTTCATTATTTTACCTCATCATAAGGAATTTCAACTTTACTGAATATTTTAGCCCTGTTTCTTGCATTTGAAGCTAAATTACTTCTAAATTCATCATCCAAAATCATCTTATCAATAGCATCAGATATAGTTTCAGGACTGTTCGGGTCAATTAACAGCCCCACTCCAGGAGTTATAATTTCTTTAATTCCCCCAACATCACTTCCGATAACGGGTTTTCCGCAGGCCAGAGCTTCAATTAAAACCAGCCCGAAACTTTCTGAAAAAGACGGCAATACAAGCATATCTGCACATGGCATAATATTTTCCACATCATTTCTGGCCCCTGTGAAATAAACATCAGAAATATTTTCTTTTTCTGCTTTATCCTTAAGCTGTTTTAAAAGAGGACCCTTTCCTACAACAACAAGATTATAATCACTTTTAGCTATTTTTTTAGCTTCCAGTAAAGAATTTACATTTTTACGTTTGATAATATTGCCTACAAAAAGAACAATCGGATTATCATTTTTAAATTGTGATTTGAACTGAGTATTTGAATTATTATTAAACTTAGCAATATCCACAGAATTCCAATACAACCTTGTTTTATTTTCAATTCCTGGAACTTTAGTAGCTAATATTTCATCTTTCAAAGCATTGCTTACTGCAAAAACAACATCTGCCTTTTTTAATACTTTTTTAATAATAGGCCTCATAAAAAACTGTTTTTTATACATTTCAAACATGTCAGAACCATGTGCAGTTATATATGTTTTAATACCATGTTTTTTTCCAACTTCAACACTTGCTGCCCCTGCAGGAAACAGGTAATGGCCATGGATAATATCAATGTCAACTTCTTTTAATAAGTTTTTCAATGCTTTTTTTGCATTTATCTTAAACATCAATCCACGGATTCCAGGAATATTAACTCCTTTGGTTCCGATTACATGAATACCATCAATATCTTCAATATCTTTATGAGGATAAGTTATTACATAAACTTCATGACCTTGTTTTACAAGTTCCTTGGATAAAGTATGAATATGAACCCCTACACCACCTACATGAGGCGGAAACTGACCGACCATTGCTATTTTCATAATAAAAACCTTTCAAAATTATCATTTAAATAGTTACCTTCCATATCAACCAAAATAACATTTAAATCTAAATCAAATCTCTGCATACATCTCTCTTTAATAGCCAATGCAATACTATTACAAACATCCAAATGCAAATTTTCTTCATCTAAAATATCCAACATGTCTTCAGTTGTTTTAGAATCATACAGTTTCTGAAGTGTTTTTGTATCAGCACCGCAAATACCTGCATGAGTAATCATTATTTCCCGTCTTCCGTCTGCTATTGCATGTTTGGTGTTAAAAATTCCACCGGCTATTTTAATCAGCTTTCCAATGTGACCAAAGAAAGTAAATTCATCAATTCCTCTTTTTTTGGCTTCCTCAAACATAAAACCAACATAATTTCCAGTCTGAATAATGTGCTGCTTTGTAATGTCAAGTTGCTTTAATGCCAATTTTTCACCAATATTTCCCGGAACAAAAACCAGATTATCCAAATTTAAAGCCAATGCAACATCTATTTGAGTAACAATGGAATTTTTATAAGCTTCACTAGACATGGATCTGGCTATTCCAGTAGTTCCAATGACAGATATTCCTCCAACAATACCCAATTTAGGATTCATTGTTTTTTTAGCTATCTTTCGACCTTCAGGAATTGAAATTGTTACTTTAGCTACTTTATCTTCCGGCAAAATCCTTTCCAAATTTTTCCTAATCATTCTGCGGGGAACCGGATTTATTGCATATTCACCCACTGGAATTTGAAGGCCAGGTTTTGTTATTTTACCAACACCCTCACCACCAGTTATTATGACACTATCTTCATCACTGGTTTTATCCAATAATTCAACAGTAGCAACAATAGCCAGACCTACAGTAACATCTGGATCATTATAAGGATTCTTATGAGCTACAGCACAGGCAGAAGAATGAGATAACCTTTTGCATTCATCAATTATAATGTCTAAAGTTTTTTTAGGTGTTTTGACTTTGACACAATCAATATCTGAAGTATCCAAAATAGATTCCAAAGCTGCAAGAGAACAGGCAGTAGCTATAGTTCCAGTAGTAACTCCAGTATAATTTTCATTTGTCATGTTTAAAAGTTATAAAAAAAGAAGATAAAATTAAATCAAAGATTTAACTTTATTAACAAGTTCATCTAAAGCAGGTGCTCCAACAAATTCCACTTCATCATTAATAGCTATTGTAGGAACAGCCATAATTCCAAGGCCAATTGCTTTTTGTCTATTTTCTTCTGAAGCAATATTACAAATAATAATATCCGCAGCATCACCTAAAACTTCTTTTGCTTCATTAGCAACATTAACTGCAGCCGGACAATGAGGACAGCTATCAGATGTAAATACTTCTACTTTCACTACCATGGTTTTTATCTCCTATTAAATTAATTGATTGAATAATTTATGAAAACTTATATATAACTGTTAGCACAAGTTTTTAAGAAAAATTATTCATCAAATGGACACTACAAATATTTATTATATATGAAAAAAATAAATTTTAAATGATTACTATGGAAAATTTGTCAAATGATATAAAAACAATAATAAATACTGCTTATCCGTACATAAAGGAATTCAATCCCGCGCAAAAAGCAGTAATCGAATCAGGATATTTAGAAGATAAATCTAATTATATTATATCAATTCCAACGGCCAGTGGTAAAACAGTACTTGGAATTCTGCCTGCTCTGAAAACTATTTTAAATGGTGGAAAAGCCGTTTATGCAGCACCCCTTCTTTCAATTCAAAATGAAAAAGTAAAAGAATTTAAAGCCTTTGAAGAACATGGAATTAAAGTAGGCAAACACCCATCCAACTCCGATTTATCTGTTATGGTTTTTGAATCATTTGATGCACTTACAAGATTTTCCTGGAATGTACTTCGTGAAGTAGATACACTGATTATTGATGAATTCCATATGATCGGAGAATACTCAAGAGGACCCACATTAGAATCAGCTATTACAAGAGCTAAAATTATCAATCCAAGTTTAAGAATAATTGCTCTTTCAGCTACTTTAAAAAACATTGATGAAATTGAACAGTGGCTTGACGGAAAAACTGTAGAACATGATTACAGACCAGTGCCTTTAAATAAAGAAGTTTTGGATGCTGAAATGTTCAATACAAAAAATAAAAACGATGTTATTGTAAAAATTGTTGAAAAAGCTATTGAAGACAATTCACAGGCATTAAGTTTTGTGTCAACAAGAAGATTTACAGAAAGCTTAGCTACCTATGTTGCTAAAAAAATAGATAAAAAAACAACAAAGGAACAAAAACAGAAATTTAAACAGGTAGCTGATAAATTACTTGAAGTTCCAAAGAAAAAAGGATCACTTCCAACTACAACATGTCTTAAACTGGCTGAAGCTGCTGAAAAAGGAGTTGTATTCCACCATGCTGGACTTTTCAATGAACAAAAAGAAATAATTGAAGATGAATTCAGAAACGGGAATATACTGATGATTACTGCAACTCCAAGTTTGATGTATGGTGTTAATTTGCCATCAAAATATGTGGTAATCAGAGACCACACCAGATGGACAAGCAACGGTCCTGCATCAATACCTGTTTTTGATTATGAACAGATGTCCGGAAGAGCCGGAAGACCGCAATATGATGATGTAGGTTATTCCTATTTGGTAGCTAAAACAATGGATGAGGCATTTGATTTGGAAGCACGTTATGTTAACGGTGAAATTGAATTAACAAATTCAAAATTAATAGACAACAAAGATGCCATCTACAAACAGATTATAGCACAGATTGCATCTTCACTTTCCAAAAACCTTGATGATTTAAATGATTTCTTTGGAAAAACATTATACGGATTCCAAATGAAAAACAATCCTTCCATGTCCATGTTTGCTCAGGACAGTTTAAACTGGGAGCTTGAAAGTGCTCTTGAATTCCTGCTTCAAAATGGAATAATAAGAGCCACCCCAGAAGGACTTAAAACAACAGATTTCGGCAATCTAATAGCTAAATCAAATTATGCAGTTGAAACAGCTGTAAAAATTAAGGAATATGTTTCAACTATGGAAAAATTAAACCCTGCAGAAATGATTTATGCCTTAGCTGAAACTCCTGATTTACCATTAATTTCATTTAAAGGAAGAAAAAGCAAAGATCCTGTTCGTGACAAACTATCTGAATGCGGCCTTTTTGCAGTTGATATAGGAAACCCTGAAGCTACTGCCGTTTCTTTAATCGAATGGATTGATGAGCGAAATGAGTATGAAATTGAAAATGCATACAATGTTTATTCAGCATCTACCAGAAGATCAGCTTATGAAGCTTCCCGTTTAGTTAAATTTGCTAAAAACACACTTGAAGTTCTTGGCAATTATTCCAACCTGAAAGACATGGATTATTTATCTGCCAGATTATATTACGGAGTAAAAGAAGATATAATCCCCCTTGTTGTAGGAGTTAAAAGACTTGGAAGAAAAAGAGCAAGACTTCTTATGAAAACATTCGGCGATAATTTAAGTGAAGCCAGTGAAAAAGAATTACAAAAAGTAGAAGGTATCGGTCCCAAACTTGCAGGTAAAGTTAAAATATTTACTATGAATCATTAAAAAAAGAAAGGATGAAACTATCCTCCACCATTAGCTGCACTGGAAGATATTTCAACATCCTCAAACATTTTTTCAGAGTTTTTAATGGCTTCAATATCTATATCCTTATCATCATGATAAGTTTTAGTTTTAAAATCTTCATCATTTAATAATTCTAATTTATTTGCAAGATACCATAAATTAGTTTTATCGATTTTAACCCAGGAAGCATCATTTTCCACTTTACTGTCAGTAACCTCACCAACAGTTCCAGTATCTACATATCTTACATGTGATCCAAGATTTATTTCCCTATTTCTTGCATCAACAATCATTTTTAAAAACCCCTTTTTAAGAATACTTATTTATTCTTCTTTTTCTACTTCGACTTTTTGAGCTTCAACTTCTTCTTCAGCTTCTTCAGGTTTAGGTAATTCTTTAGCTAAAATAACATATCCACCAATGGTTTCAATGTCTTCGAAAGGTACTTCAAGTTCTTCTTTAGAAAATACTCCTTTTTTTAAAGAAACAATCATGGAATTGATAGTTCCTTCTTTTTGATCAATGTCGAAATCAGTTACAGTTCCAACTTCATATGCGTTTTTATCTAAAACTTTAGAGTTTAAAACTTCTTTAATATTCATAGTTATCACCTTATTTTTAGATATTTTAAAGAAAATATCTTCTATAAAACAGTAAATATTATAATTATATCAATATAAATAATTAACTATTAAATTTATAAAAGGTTAGAATAATATGGAAAATGCTTGTCGCATAATAATTGAGGACATTTTAAAAAACAAAATAAACACCAGAAAAGAGCTGGAAGTCAAAAAAAGACAGTTATGTCGTGACTTAAAGCTATCCAGATTTATGAGCAATGCAGATATTTTGGAATATGCAACTCCCCAGGAAAAAGAAATTGTTTCAAACATCTTAAAGAAAAAACCTACCCGAACAATGTCCGGTGTTGCAATAGTTGCTGTAATGTGCCATCCTCATGAATGCCCTCACGGAAGGTGTTTCTACTGTCCAAAAAGTAACAATGCACCACCAAGTTATACCGGTGAAGAACCTGCAGCCCTAAGAGGTAGAATGTATGAATTCCATCCATATATACAATGTTTTAACCGTTTGAAACAGCTTAAAAAAATAGGACACCCAATTGATAAAGTGGAACTCATCATAATGGGCGGAACATTCCCTTCCAGAGACTTATGTTATCAGGAATGGTTTGTATCACAATGTCTAAAGGCAATGGTTGATTTTGGATTGATACTTAAAAACAAACCTGAAGACAACGAATACAATTTAGATCCTGCAGAAATAAAATGCTTTGAAAAAGATATTCTTAAAAGCTATGAACCAAGCAATTATGTACTTATTGATGATGTTCAAAAAGCCAATGAAAATTCCAAAGTAAGATGTGTCGGAATGACATTTGAAACACGTCCGGACTACTGTAAAAAAGAACACATAAATAGAATGCTTGATTTTGGAGTTACAAGAGTTGAATTAGGTGTTCAAACTTTATCTGACGAATTATACACTAAAATTAAAAGAGGCCATACAATAGCTGATGTAATAGAATCAAATACACTTCTTCGTGACAGTGCCGTAAAAGTAGCAATGCATATGATGCCTGGATTGTTTGTAAGTCCTGATGAAGATTTAAATATGTTCAAAAAGCTATTTAGCGATGATAATTTTAAACCTGACATGCTTAAGATTTACCCGTGTCTTGTTACCAAAGGCAGCGAGTTATATGACCTGTGGAAAGAAGGAAAATATAATCCGTATACTGATGAAGAAGCTGTTGATTTAATTGTTAAAATTAAACAGATTCTTCCAAAATGGGTTAGAACCATGAGAATTCAAAGAGACATTCCATCAACATTAATTGAAGCAGGAGTTCAAAAATCCAACCTTGGAGAACTGGTTTACAACAAATTAGAAGAACATGACATTAACTGCCAATGTATCCGCTGCCGCGAAATAGGTCATAAAAAAACAAGTCAGGAATATAGTTTAGATGATTTTAAATTATTTAAAGAATCATACAATGCATGCGGCGGTGAAGAAACCTTTTTATCAATTGAAGATAAAAACGAAGAAAGTATCGCAGGATTTTTAAGATTCAGAATTCCTTCACCAAATCACTACAGACCTGAAATCAGCGATGAAACTGCACTTATACGTGAATTGCACGTCTATGGAAATATGATTAAAATAGGTGGTAAAAATCCAAAAATAGGTCAACACACAGGATTTGGAGAAAAACTATTAAAAGAAGCTGAAAAATTAGCTATCAAGAAAGGAAAAGATGAAATAGCTATAATTAGCGGAATCGGAACCAGAAATTATTATCGTAAATTTGGATATGAAAGAAAAGGTCCATATATGGCTAAAAAATTAATCTGAAAAAATCAAGACAAAAGTATTATATAGATTATTCGTAATAGTACTAATTAAATTACTTATATAGGAGTGTTATATAATGTATAAAATAAAAAACTCAAAAGAGTTAGCAAGCCTTATCAATTGTATAAACTTAAATAACATGATAAGTGAAGAAGAAATGGAAGAATATTTAGATAAAGTGGGAGAACTAAACTTTAATTCCATTACAATAAGTCCGACATATGTATCATTAGCTAAAGAAAAATTAGCTGACAGTACTACAAAAATAAGTACTGTTGTCGGATTTCCTTTAGGTTTTGAAACAACAGAAGGTAAAGTAGCACAAGCAGCTAAAGCTCTTGAAGACGGAGCAGATGAAATTGAAGCAGTAATCAATTTAAACCACCTAAAAGATCATAAATATAACTTAATCCATGAAGAACTCAGCCAGTTAAGAGAACTTTTAGGAGATAAAACCTTAAAAGTCATTGTTGAAATGCAGGCAATAGAAGACAGTGAAAAAGCAAGTATTGCAAAAGTACTGGAAGAAAATAAAGTGGATTTCATCAAAACATCCACAGGATTCATTGCCCCAGACAATATTTATTCAAAAGTTAATGATATTAACATAATCCAAAAATATGCACCACAACTTAAAATTGAAATTTATGGTGGCGTAGATACCTATAAATTAGCTAATCAGCTTTTAACAGGTGGGGCTGATTTAATCGGCAGTGACAACGGATACGAAATTGTAGATAAATACCGTACTTTAAGAGAAAACACTCAAGTAACACCAAAACCAATAAGATTCGATTAGAATCTTAATCCATCACTTTTTTAAATTTAAATAAAAAATAACTTTTTTTAATAAATAACAATATTTTAAAAAAATAGTCAGTTCAAATAAAGATAATAAATATTTTAAAAATAGTTAATGCCATGGGCCGGACTTGAACCAGCGACATCCAGATCTTCAGTCTGGCGTTCTCCCAACTGAACTACCATGGCATATGGACCGAACGAGATTCGAACTCGTGATCTCCTCCATGTCAAGGAGGAATCATACCCCTAGACCACCGGTCCTGTGCAACATTACTTAATTTATTTAACATAGTATATAAAGTTATCTGTTACAATAAAAACCGATGAAAAATAAAAATATAAAAAATTGACCAAGAAAATGGCCAATAGATTTAATAAATTGTTAAAAAGCCTATTTGATAGCTAATTTGATATCTTCAGCTTTTACAGTTTTTCTACCAGCGTGGCGTGCGAAATTTACAGCTTTTTGTGCAATTGCGTCACCTTTTTCTTCTAATGCTTCAGCTAATGCAATTTTTGCATCATCACTAATTCTTTGTGCGCCAGCATTTTTTAAGATACGACCGACTGGTGCGATTGGTAATTCACTCATAATGACACCTCCAATTAAAACATAGTACCATATAGTATATAAATGTATCGGCAATAATGGCTATTTACCCTTTATACAATAACCATAAACATAATAGCATATCATTTTCTAAATTGGAAAATTTAAAAAACAAAGTTAATAATTGAAGAACAAAAATAAGCAATGATAGAAAAATAAACCATAACAGAAAAATAAAAAATTATTTTGACACAACATCGCCCTTAAGGTAAGTAGCTGTTGCATCAGTGATTTTAACCTTAATAAAGTCTCCTAAATTAACACCGTCAACAATTACTGGAATATAAGAATCTGTTTTAGCTATAAATCCACCTTTAGAACCTACTTCCACAACAACGGCATTTTGAACAGAACCAACTAATTCTTTGTTTTCTTCTTCAGTAATTTCAGTTTTGATTCTAGACAAATTCCTAGACCTTTTTTTCATGACTTCATGGGGAATTTCCTTAAGAGAAGATGAAACTGCACCTTTCCTATGCTGATATTTTGACAAATGAATCAAACTTGGTTTTATATTTCTAAGTAAATCAACAGTTAACTGGAAATCTTCATCACTTTCAGTTGGATATCCGACAATAATATCTACCGCCAAGGTCAAATCCGGAATTTCACTTTTAAATTTTGAAACAATATCCAGATACTGATCCAGTGTATGGCCTCTTCTCATTTCAGATAAAACTTTATTGCTTCCTGTTTGTACAGGCAAATGAATGAAATCATATACCTTAGGATGTTTAATTGCATCAATTATTTCATCAACATTATTTAAAATGTTTTTAGGATGCATCATTCCAACACGAACACGAAATTCTCCATCCAAATTAGCCACTTCTTTAATTAAATCAGACAGTTTTTCGTCACTATCATATCCGAAAGCGGCAGTGTCCTGAGCAGTAAGCTGAATTTCAACAGCACCATCATCAATAGCTTTTTTAGCTTCGGCAACTATATCCTTAATCGGATAACTGTTTAATGGTCCTCTTGCAAAACGAGTACAGCAAAAAGTACATGCTCCCAAACAGCCCTCAGCTATTTGAATTATGTGAATTAAAGAACCATCAGAAACTTTAGGAACCCCAACTTTACTGTCTTTTGAAAATCCGCACTCACGAATAACCCTGCCACAATAAGTTCCGTTAACTACATCTGCTGTTTTATTAAGTTGATGAGGTCCTATCCAGCTGCAGTCAGGAGCTACTTTTTCTAATTTTTCAGGATCAATTTCAACCATGCACCCGCTTACGATAACTTTTTTATCTGGAAATTTTTCCTGCAACTGCTGAATTTTATAAACTACCTTATTTTCAGTCGGGAGCTTTACATAACATGTATTTACAATTATAACATCTGCCAGTTCAGGAGAATCAACCAAATCAATATGATTTTCTTTTAAAACTCCCCCCATTATCTGAGCATCGGCTTTATTGAATGTACAGCCATATGTGTCAATATATACTTTCATGAAACTTACTCGCTTAATGTTTTCTTAACAATATATTTGGTTAAATCATAATCGAAATTATTGAATTTAACAGGTTTTCCATAAACTCTTTTAATTACTTCAGCTCTTGCAAATCCGGAAGTAATTTTACGTTCCTGTGTTTTAATAACATGTATTCTAACAATGTGCTTATCAATTTTAACAATATCTTCTGTAGATATCTGGAAATCCCTGTCCAAATCCAATTTATATGAATCGACTTCACCATGCAAATCAACAGAAAATCCTATACGTGCAGGAATTTCAACTGAATTGGCCCATATTGTAACAATATCTTCAACTAAAGCTTTTTTAACACGTTTATTTTCAGTTTCAATACTTGTTATTTTAACCTGACCTTCTTCAGTAAGCAAACTATCTCCAACAGCAAATTCATCATTAGGAGATAATTCGATGAATGTTTTTATAGATTCACCCTGCTTTGAAATAATAACCCTATACAATTGAGGTTTTTTAGATGAAACAACATTTTTAAAAACATGACCGCAATCTACACATTTTAATAAATATTCTTCCGTAATCTTCTTTTTAGATGATTTCTGCTTTGAATTTAAAATATCAAAATCATCAGAACCGCAAATTGGACACTCCATTATTAATGCCTCCAAAAAATAAAAATTATTGTTTTTCTTTTAGATAATGATTAACAAGACCATTATCTTCTAAAATATCTAACATAAACTCTTTAAAAGGTTCAAAAGTAACTGATTCACCAGTAGTTTCATTAGTTAATATTCCTTTTGACAAATCAATGTTTATAATATCTCCGTCTTTTGCCTGAATATCACAAACAATTACTGGCAATCCAATGTTAATTGCATTTCTGTAAAAAATTCTGGCGAAAGATTTAGCCACAATAGCATCTACACCTGCAGTTTTAATAGCTACTGGAGCCTGCTCTCTTGATGAACCGCAACCAAAATTTTCATCAGCTACTATTATGTCTCCTTTTTTAACATTCTTTGTAAAATCTGGACGTTCTCCTTCAAGTACATGATCAGCCAAATCTTGAGGATTAAAGGTTCTCAAATATCTTCCGGGAATAATAACATCCGTATCAATATTTTCACCAAAAGTCCATGTTTTTCCTTTAATTATATCCATATATACCACTTATTTTTGGATTTCATGACCATAATTTTGTGCTTTAGTTGTAAGAACTATGCCTCTGCTTCCGACATACTCTTTAATCTCTTCAACTATGTGTTTATTATTTTTATCAAATACTGAATAAACTGTAGGTCCAAAAGAGCTCATACCTACACCATAAGCTCCAATTTCCCTTAATTTATCCATCAAATCCCTGATTTGTTGAGACTGAAGCGAAACTTCCACATTTTTAAATCCTCTTTTTTGAATTTCATCAATTGAATGGCCAAATGCTGGCAAATCCCTTTCAAGTAAAAAAGGAATCATATTCATAAATATAATGTGGGAAGTTTGTTCCACTTCATTTTTAGGAACAGGACAGTAATCCTGAAATATGTTTACTTCCTTTTGACCGTTTACTGTATTTTTGGAATCAAGAATAACCAGTAAAATCTCCCAATCATCAGGAAAATCATAGTGAGCCAATAATTGAGGAGGTTTAGCTTGTGAAGCAGATGATGGTAAAAATGATGATTTTGATTTTAAGCTATGTCCACCATCTACAATAAATCCCCCAAAATCAAATGAAAACACACCAATTCCGGAAGTTCCTCCACGTCCGATAATTTCTCCTAAAGAATATCCGTTTGAATAAGCACCAATATGTTCAGCAATAAGCTTTCCGGTTGATAAACCCATTTGAGTTCCAGAACCTAAACCAGAATGGGGAAGATAAGCTTTATCCACTCTAAAATAAAATCCTTCGCCAATATCAAAATGGTCAATTACTTTTTGTGCTGCAGAAGTTATTTTAGATACACATTCATTACGAATCACATCGTTAAATTGAGTATTATCCTTAAAATCAACAGTGATTCCTTTTTCTGCCGGTTCTCCGTATAAGACAAAGTTAGGGTCTTTAATTGTAAGACCTATACCTCCATCTATCCTTCCATAAGACCCATTCATATCAATTAAAGTTAAATGAAGTCTTGAAGGTGACTTAATAATCATGTATTTAAACCCTCAGTTCTTATCTTCTTTTAACTGTGTTGAGAATTCTTCTTCCACACTTTCACGATACATGGAATTCATAGTACAGAACGGGATAATTCTACCGTCTGGAGTTGCATAATGAATAATACATTTTTTAACTCTATCTTCATCAAAATTAAATGGATCCATAAAGTGCATACATGAAATAAGCATAGCATCTTTTGAAAATTCTCCTAAAGCATCATAAGATCTTTTAGTAAATACATTTAACAATATTTTCTTAATATCCAAACCTTCAGGTACTTCATTAGTATTAATCAATTTAGGAAGGTTTTTCACAGCACTAGCTTCAACCCTTTTCTTAATTCCAAATCCACCTTTTTCAAGTTTGTCGGAATATTTGTCCAATAATTCAAATAAACCTTCAACATCAATGAATTTAGTAATAGGAATCAAATTGTTTAATGTATTTTTCCCTTCAGTTTCTTCCATAAAAACATAAGTAGCTATTCCACAGTGCTGATTACAGTTTAAAGTAACACTAGGACTTTCCCCTTCAAGAGCACCGATAAAACGTGCAAATGGTTCTACAGAAGATGGAGGATAGAAATCATCAACCTTTACATCGCCATGAGTTTGTTTAGCAATCTCATTAACAAAATCAGGAATAGTTATCCTTTGTTCTTCAACCTGACTTGCAGGAGTTCTTCCTGAAAATGAAACCGGCTGGAAATTGACCCCATAAACATTTTCCCTATGATCAAATGCAAATTTAATAATTTCACCGATTTGCTGATCATTGACACCTTTAATTAATGTTGGAACAAGAACTACACCAAGACCTGCTTTTCTACAATTTTCAATAGCCTGAATCTTTTGAGGAAGTAAATTTTTACCTCTGTTATTGATATATGGTTCAGGAGTTACACCATCAAAAGCCAAGTATACTGTGTTTAAACCAGCATCTTTTAATTCTTTTGCAAAATTTTCTTTTCTAGCTAATCTTAAACCATTAGTAGCTATTTGAACATGAGTAAAACCTTCTTCTTTAGCCATAGCTACAAGTTCGACCAAATCCTTCCTAACAGTCGGTTCACCACCCGCATATTGAATAGCTGGAGTTGGATGAGGTTTTAAATTCCTCAGGTTCCTTAACATTTCCCTAATTTCATCCTGTGTAGGTTCATACAAACGTCCGGAAACAGCCGCATTTGCAAAACAAACAGGACATCTTAAATTACATCTATTTGTAACATCAATTAAACCTAACACAGTGGAGGTTTCATGGTCTTCACAAAGCCCACAATTATTAGGACAATCTCCGAATTTCTCTACAGAAGGGTTTTCAACTGAAGTTATTGTAGGTTCAAATTGTTTAACCCTATTATAAAGCTTATCATCACTCCAATATGTATTTACAAACTCACCATGTTCATCACAGGTTTTTTTAATCAAGATTTTACCGTCTTCATCAAAAACCTCTGCATCAAGTGGTTTGAAACAAATTGGACACAAACTTTTTGTCATTTTTATTCTCACAAAATCACCCTTTGCTAATAATTAATAAACTATTAACCATTCATTACATAATATAAATATATTAACTCAATTTAATATTTAAAGTTAATTAATGTTTTAACATTAAATATAAAAGATAACACATACAAAGATAAAACTTAATAAAAAAATGAGGAACATACATGGTTGATAATACCCAAATTTTTATAATGGCTTGTATTACTATCCTATACTTTATATTACCAGCTTATGTGTCAAACGGTTCTGCATTAGTCTTTGGAGGAGGCCTTCCTTTAGATTTCAAAAAAACAGACAAAAATGGGAACCGATGGATAGGTAACGGAGTTACATGGAGAGGATTAATCGGTGGGACAATTATGGGAACCCTTATGGGAGCAATTCAGGGATTGCTTGGGCCAATAATACTTGAAAACTTTGGAGAATTTATTTATACTCCAATCTGTACAAATTTAGTAGAAGGAATACTAGTAGGATTTTTACTTGGATTCGGTGCAATGGTTGGGGACGCAATAGGAAGTTTTTTAAAAAGAAGAGTGGGAATTGGACAGGGAAAACCCGCCCCACTTTTAGACCAGATTGATTTTCTTATTGTTGCTTTAATATTCAGTTCAGTAATGGTAAGCTTTTCCATAACATTTGTTGCAATAGCTGTTGTATTAACATTGATTATACATTTAGTGGCCAATACAGGAGCTTACTTAATAGGAATAAAAGATGTATGGTATTAAACCACACATTTAAACTTTTTTTAATTTAAAAATCTGTTCATCATCACTGCAGTACCAACTGCCGGTGCAACAACACATTCTTCATCAGTTAAAATTGTATCCATAGATTTAACTTCAAGACCTAAGAATTCTGCAGCTTTTTTATCTAAAATATCTTTTCCAAGACCTGTAGTTACAATCAGATTCAAATTTTGAGTTTCAGATACCTGTTTTAAAGCATCTGCAATTTGTTCAACCTGCTTTTGATGAGTGAATTTGGCTAATTCAACAACATCTGCTTCACTTAATGAATCCAAATCAGCACACAATACTCTGGCTATTCTTTTCATGCAACTTTTTTTAGATTTGTTTTCACCATCAAAAGTATCGCAAACATAATCATCTAAAGTTATTAAATCCAAAACAGTATAAACATCTGCAGTTTGTGCAAATAACTCGGAAGCTACCCTGTATTCTTTTCCATGTAACTGAACCTTATCCAAGAAGCTGGCCAAATTGGTTCTTAATGTTCCTGTATATACCAGTTCGCCGGTAGCCAGTCTTTCAAAATCTGATCTTCCAATTGCACATTCTTTTCCGTCTTTAATTGGAATAATATCAGTTGTTGTACTTCCAGTATCTATGAAAATACAATTATCACTTATTAATGTAGCTATTTGGGCAGTAGCTATCCAGTTAGCAGCTGCTGCCTTTAAAGGAGTTTTTTCAATTTCTTCTTTTGATAACATCCCATCAATTCCAACATAAGCTGTCGGACACTCAAAAGTTTCTTCACATTTTTTAACAACATCTAAAACTCCGTCTTTTTTTGTATCATATGCATCCACCAATTCTGCAGTCATGGATATTCCTACAGCATCAATTTCATCAATCGGACAAATATTTTCAATCAATTCAGTTAAAACTTTAGGTAATGCTTCATTATTGCTCCACATCGGAAGATAAGCAAAATCCACTTCAATATTTTTTACTTCATTATTTTCAAAATCAACAACTGCCAAGTCAGTGTTTGCACCGCCAATATCAAAACCTGCTACTTTCATTCTTAAATACTCCTAATTACTAAATTATCCCCTGATTTTTTAAATTCAATTTTTCCATTTAAATCTATTTTTTCATTTAAATCTTTAATATCTACATTTTTATCAATCAAATCAATGATAGATGAACCAATATTAATATTGGCTATTTTTTTAAGACCTGCGTAAGGAGTGGTGAATCTGGAATTAATTTCAAGGACATAAACATCCTCGATGTCTTTTTCATCATTGCTGATTACCAAATCCACGCCAACAAACCCTTTTAAGCCATCAATTGATTCAACTGCTTTAATGGCTGTTTTAAAAGCCAAATCTTTAAATTTGCTTTCGAATGGAATTTGTCCCCCTAAATAAGTTCCCTTATCACCAGTTAAATCTATAATCTGTTTATTTAAACTTATTGGAATAGCTGTACTGCCGTCACAAAGCAAACTAACACTAATATCTGTTCCTTCGATAAATTCCTGAACTATTACTCTGGAACCTGGAAGAAATATTTTTTCCAAACTATAGTCCAAATCATCAATGCCGTTTATTATTTTAATATTTTCACAATCCACACCAACAAGAGGTTTGATTATAAGTTTTAAATCATCCAATGGTTTTTCAGCATGCCATTTTTTATAAAGGTTTTCCAATGCTCTTTTCCAATATCCCACTTTGTCTATTTTTAATTTAAAAGTTCTAGGCTGTGGAACAATATTGTATAACAATTCATAAGAAACAAATTTGTCAGAGGAATTGTAACATGCTTCAGAAGATGAATTATAAATTTTTACATTATTCTCTTCTAAAATTTTTGTAATATTGTATAGACTATTATTATTTTCTGCAGCTATGAAAATAGCTTTTTTAAAACTAGCTGCATTTTTTTCAAGCCAGGAAATTATATCTTCATTAATAAATATTGGTGTAACGTTATCATAATCCTTTATAATCTCCTTGTAAGATTCATTAAGAACAACTGTTACATTATAATCTTTTAAATCATCTAAAAGTGAAAATATTAAAGCTTCTGCTTCTGAAATAATACATTTATCTTTTTCACCGGAAGCTGTAAAATATTCGAACAGTAAAATTGAATCATCATTGATAGACATCATAAGTAATCATCATACCTTTTAAATTTAAATTGTTCAATGGGAAAATCATTTTTTCACCATCAAAAACCATATGCACTAATGCATTTTCATTTTCTTCAAATTCCTTAACAGAAACATCTTCATTAATTTTTATCATTTTACGGTCAAATGATGACATTATATTTTCAGGGGCTTTAATATCCAATAAACCATTATTATATGCTTCTTCGATTGCATCAATAGTTTTAATAGCTGCATCCCCTTTTCCATAAGGATTTTTAGCATTTTTCATTTTATTTGCAAATTCTTCATCATTGAGAATCTTTTCAGCGTTTTCTAAAATATTATTTTTATTAGCTCCTACCAAAATATTTCCCCCTGCACTGACTGTTTCAGGCCTTTCAGTATTATACCTCAAAGTTAAAACAGGAACATCCAAAGTAATTGCTTCTTCCTGAAGCCCTCCGGAATCTGTTAAAATTAAAGTAGAATGTGAAGTTAAAATTAAAAAGTCCAAATATCCCAACGGTTTAATAATATGGACATTGTCCAATTCATTTAATTCATCAAATAAATTAAAGTTCTCCAAAGTCTTTTTAGTTCTTGGATGAATCGGAAAAATAATATTCATATCTTTCAGTTCTTTTAAAGAAGAAATAATGTTTATTAACCTTTCCTTATCATCAACATTTTCTGCCCTATGCATAGTCAAAGTTAAAATATTATCCATATTTTCAATGTCCAAGTTAGCCAAAGACTCTTCCTGAATTCCCGATTTGTTTGCTATTTCCAAATGCCTGAAACAGGCATCAACTACAGTATTTCCTGTAATAAAAAGTTTTTTTCTTGAAATTCCTTCAGCTAAAAGATTAATTGCAGATTCTTCAGTTGGAATAAAATACATTAAAGAACAGGCATCTGCAGCCATCCTATTTAATTCTTCAGGCATCGTAATATCAAATGATCTGAGTCCCGCTTCAACATGTCCAACAGCAATATGTAATTTAGAAGCCACCAGTGCTCCTGCAAGAACTGCATTTGTATCTCCCTGAACAAGAACTATATCCGGTTTTTCATCAAGCAAAACTTCTTCGATACCTTGCATCATCAAACCAGTTTGTTTTCCATGGGAACCAGAACCAACGTGAATATTATAATCTGGAGATTTGATTTCCAAGTCTTTAAAGAAATTATCCGACATTTCTTTATCATAATGTTGGCCAGTATGAATAAGACAGGAAGTTATACCTCGCTTTTCAATTTCATCAATAATTGGAGCCATTTTAATAATTTCAGGCCTAGTTCCAAGTATAATAGCTATTTTCATTTTATCGACCTATATAAAATTAGTTAATCATGAATAATAAATGTTGGTTATTTAAATAGTATAAACTTCTACTAATACACATTGGGGTGATTATTATGACCGACCTTGATAAAGAAATTGAAGAAAAAATATACGATATATTAAAAAAATATCACAAAGACGAAGACTACAATTTAAATTATCTTATTACAGATGATATTGTAACCTTCTTTTTAAGTATAAATGAAGGTAATTTAGTTACCATGGAAGATTTATACAAAATTTCAGGGATTTTGAATGCTAAAATCAAAGACATGGTTCTTGTAAATCAAGAATACAGATTTTCATTTGAAATGGAAAAATAGAATTTGGGACATCTTATTTCCCGAATTCTTCTTTTTTATCAAAACTTATTTTTAATGCAGAATTTTTTCATAATAAACTCAAGTAACAATAAAAATTACCTGTTTTTTAGTTTATCCGTTCAGATCATCCAAACTTTTTATCATGGATTCCCTTATAGCATATTTTCTTTGCAAATCGCCTAATGAATCAACTAAATTTCTTTTAAAGCGTTCACAGGCATAATCATCATAAACAAATTTAACCCCATCATATTTAATATCCATTAAAATCAGATAATCCGGATCCAAAACTTTAATATTGGCTCTAGGGTCATTCTCTGCAGGATTTAATAATTCTTCAACTTTTTCCAAAGATAACTTCCCAATAGCTACATCAACAAAAACACGCATCATTTTACGAACCATGTTCCATAAGAAGCTTTCCCCATAAATATCTACAAAAACAGGTGAAAGTGTGTCATGCAAATTTGGAAATTCCTTTTTATGATAATCATTGAGATTTGCTTTGGTGATTTTAATATCATCAATTGTTCTGGTTGTTGTTTTTTGGAATCGTTTAGTAAAATTAGTAAAATTATGAGTTCCTTTAAAAATTTCAGCTACTTCATTCAGTTTATACAAATCCAAATCAGACCTGAATAAAACATAACGATACTGTCTCATTTCAGCATACCTCGGTTTAAAACCAAATCTTACCGGAGCTTTAGCCAGTATCTGAATATCATCAGGCAAACTGTTATTGATTTCATTAACTCTAACTTCTTTTTCAGACTGGAAACTGATTACATTACCTAAACTATGAACTCCTGCATCAGTTCTGCCGGCTATTCTAAATCTGGACTTTTTTAAATCATCAATATAACCTAGTTTACGTAAATGGTAAATCAGCTCTTCTTCAACAGTTCTTAAATCAGGTTGTCTTTGAAAACCATGAAAATTAGTTCCGATATAGCCAATTTTTAAAGCTGTCCTCTTCATAATAATATATTATTATAAATATTAATTAAAATAAATTTTGCAAAAATAAAAAAAAAGTAAAAGGTTATTCAACACCTTTTAATGATTCAACCATATTTAATTTTCTAATTTTTCCTGAAAACATTAAGTTAACCACTATGGATAATGAAAATGTTATTATAAAACTTAACATTAAGTTTCCAGGACTTAAGGTTATAGGAAATTGGAATGAAGGTCCTGCAGAATCCGTCATTGATTTCATTAAGAGATAACCGAATGGAATTCCCAAAACAAAACCCATTGAAGTAAACCATAAATTTTGCGTTAATAACAACTTTCTCAAATTATTTGTTTCAAATCCTATAACTTTTAAGGTAGCTATTTCCCGCTCAATTTCTGTAAATGACAATAATCCCAAATTATAAAGGACAATAACAGCCAATAATGCTGCAAAGAATATTAAAATAGATACCATTGAAAGCATTGATTCAGATATCTCATTCCAATTTGAAACAGCTGTATCTAAAGTATTTACTGCTTTGATTCCATTATAATCTGAAGTTACATTCTGAGATGTAACAATACTTGTTGGAGTATAATTCAATCCCAAATCTTCAAAATAATCAGGAGTCATTATTAATCCCTGAGATATAGGGTCTGCATGAATAGAGCTTACTTTGGTAGATACCCATTTGTCATTTCCTACAATATGCCATTTGATTGTGTCTCCTTTTTCAACACCCAAATTATCAGCCATCTTCATGGAAATGGAAACACCGTCATCATGAATTTCTGTCGGATTTCTATGTTTATCTGTTGGAGTTACCAAACTGCTTTTATTTAAAACCAGCAGCGAACCTGAATCCCTATGGTCATTAACATCAAATTCTATTCTGCCTTCCATTAATTGAGTACCGTTAACCTCATCAGTTATGCTGTTGATTTGACTAATTGATGCATCATTATCAACAATTAATTTAGAGGAATAATGATTAATGTCTTCATATTCCCAGTCACGCAAGTCATTCATTCCATCATACATTCCAAATGCTGAAACAAGCAGTGCAGTACATCCTGCAACACCTACAATTGTCATTAGTGACCTTGTTCTATTTCTTTTTGCATCCCTATAATTCCAGCGTGCATTAAAGCTGAATTTTTTCCATATCTTTGACTTTTCCAGCAATCCTGAAACTGCAACTTTAGGAGATTTTGGCCTGATTGAATTTGCAGGATTTTCTTTAGAAATACTTCTTGTTGCCCAGTAAGAAGCTATTAATGATACACCAACCATTAATGCTGCAACTATGACAAAACTAATACTGTATCCAACACTCCATCCAGGTAATGTATAAACAGCCTGCATTGATTCTAAAAACAATTTTGGAAGAGTCAATGGCCCCAATATTAATCCCAAAATACTTCCTGCCAAAACTAGCCAGAAACCGTACGAAATATAGTGGAGCATTATAGTTCTGTCTTTAAAACCTACCGCTTTTAAAACACCAATCTGAGTTCTCTGATGATTAATTATCCTTGCCATTGTAGTTAACAGAGTTAAAACAGCAATCAATATGAAAACAACCGGGAAAATATCGCCCATCATTTTATGCTGATCCAGTTCCTCATTAAATTGAGAAACACTTTGATGATCTGCCTGTTTTACAAATGAACTGTAATTTCCACCAATAACTGAATCCAAATCAGCTACATAATCATTCGGATTTCCATTAAAATCAACAAGCAATACATTATACTGTATTTGTGCTGGAAATGCCTTATAAGACAGGTAAGCATAACCTGTTTTATTGAAATCTGTAATAATTGAAGTATCTGAAGGAGTATAAACATTTTCAGGAGAATAACCAAGACCTTTAATTTCTTTATTAATGGTTAATCCGTTAACTGAAAATGAAATGTTATCCCCAACATTTAAATGTTTAGCATCGGCAAAACGTTTATCTAACCACACACCATCTTCATCATCAATATCAACATCTTTTCCTTCAACAAGATAAAATTTAGAAATATCATTATTTTCTACAAAGTGCAGCGTCACATCAGGGTCATTATCAAAATCACCTACCGAATTAATAACCAGCTGTCTTTCACTGGCTGTAGTTGCACTTAGATTATCAACTTTATCTACAGTAGAATTATCAAGATGACTGCTATAAATCCATCCATCCGCTAAATTTGTAGCATCATAATAATCATTTACACTTTGCTCAAAACCAGTGTATTCCCCACCGATTCCTGCAAATACAAATACTCCTAAAAAAGCCATTAAAAAGATTGAAAGAAATTGAGATTTATGATTTTTAATATCCCTAATCATCTTTTTAGACAACATAAAATCACCATTCCAAATCAGTTACTTTTTTAGGGTTTTCATTAATTGTTATGCTTTCAATTTTACCATTTTTAATTCTTATAACCTTGTCTGCAGCTTCAGCAAGAATTGCATTATGTGTAACAATAACTACAGTGGAATTGTTGTTAACACTCATATTCTGAAGTAAATTCAAAATTGAAACACCTGTTTTAGAATCCAGTGCTCCAGTAGGTTCATCACATAAAAGCATAGACGGTTTTTTAGCAACAGCCCTAGCTATTGAAACTCTTTGTTGTTCTCCACCTGACAACTGTGAAGGAAACTGATTAGCATGCCTGTCCAATCCGACAGATGCCAGAACTTTCATTCCATCAATATCAACATCTACAATATCCTTCATAAGTTCAACATTTTCAAGAGCAGTCAAATTGGGAATTAAGTTATAAAATTGAAATATGAAACCAACGTTTTTAGCTCGGTACTTAGTCAGCTGATTGTCATTGAAGCTTTCAATATTATTTCCATCTACAATAATTTTACCACTGGTGACAGTGTCTAAACCTCCTAAAAGGTTTAAAAGAGTTGATTTTCCAGCTCCCGAAGGACCTAAAATAACAACAAATTCACCTTCTTCAATAGTAAAATCGATATGATCAATAGCTGTTAAAATATGCTCTCCGGATTTATACTCCTTGACCACATTTTCAAATTTTACAATATCACTCATATTAAATCACTTAATAAGATATTAATTAAAATATTATATAAAAATATTATATAAATATTTAGTCATACCTAAATTTATTATTGGCAATATCATATATATTTTTTCCAAAAAAGATTTGCATTTAACAGTAACTATTAAACCATATTAATTATAAAAATATTATAAACCAAAAAATTTAGTAATGGAGTTATAAATGTCATTTAAAAAAGATGAAATGTTAATAATGCCGGCAGTTGATATTAAAAATGGCAAATGTGTACAGCTAGTCCAGGGACAACCCGGAAGTGAAATGATAGCTATTGAAAACCCTGAAAATGTTGCAAAACACTGGGAAGATTTGGGAGCTGAAAATTTACATATTATTGATTTGGACGGCACGATTGACGGAAAAACCAGCCTTGATGTAATTAAAAAAATATTGAAGGAAGTTAGTGTACCTATACAATTAGGCGGAGGTATAAGAAGCATTGATTATGCCAAAAGACTTCTCGATTTAGACATAGAAAGATTAATTATCGGAACTATGGGAATTGAACATCCTGAAACCATAACCCAGCTGTCAGATGAATACGGATCAGAGCGAATAATGATTTCACTTGACAGTAAAGACAACAGGGTTGTAATTAAAGGATGGCAGGAAAAGATTGATAAAAGTCCTGCAGAACTTTCAAATGAATTTAAAGAACATGGAGCAGGAAGTATTCTTTTTACCAATGTTGATGTTGAAGGTTTATTAGGAGGATTTTATACTGAGCCGGTTATTGAGCTTAAAAACTCTGTTGACTTGCCGATTGTTTATTCCGGAGGAATAACCAGTATTTCCGATGTTAAACAATTAAATGAAAGTGGTGTTGAAGGTATTGTAATTGGTTCTGCACTTTACAAAGATAAAATCGATTTAAAAGAAGCTTTAAAATACCAAAACAGGTAGTGAAATTATGAAAAAAGTAATGGCAACAGGTACATTCGATTTATTGCATCCGGGACATGGAATTTACCTTAACGAAGCTAAAAAACTTGGAGGTGAAGACGCTAAACTTTATGTAGTAATTGCTCGTGATTCAACTGTTGAAAAAAGAAAAAGATACCCCATAGTTGGAGAACAACAACGTTTAGAGTTAATAAAGATGATAAAAGGAGTGGATGAAGCTTATCTTGGTAATGAAAATGGAGACTTCCTTAAAATTGTAGAAGAAATTAATCCTGACATAATAGCTATTGGTGCTGATCAAAGACATGACATTACTAAATTACAAAAAGCTATTAACAAAAGAGGATTAAAAGCTAAAGTGGAACGTGTGAAAGCATACCACAATGCAGAATTAGACAGCAGCTGTAAAATTATTAAAAAAATAAAAAAAATGGATTTCAAAGGAAAAATAAACGATAATTGTGATTAGTGAGGTAAATAAATATGTATAATGTAGCAATAGTAGGAGCAAGCGGATATACTGGTGGAGAACTTCTCAGAATGTTATTAAATCATAGCGAAGTAGAAGTAAATGACATTACTTCAAGAAAATATGACGGAACACCTGCACATAAAATACACCCACACATAAGAGATTCTGGATTAGTTTTCAAAAATAAACAGCCAAATGAATTGGACGCAGATATAATATTTACAGCCACCCCTCACGGAGCATCAATGAAAATAGTTCCGGACTTGCTTGAAACCGGAGCTAAAGTTATTGACTTAAGCGGAGATTACAGATACCGTGACACCAAAGTTTATGAAAAATGGTACGGATTGGAACATACCAGTGACATTAAAGGTGTTTATGGTCTTCCGGAAATTTACAGAGATGAAATTAAAAAAGCTGATTTGGTAGGAAATCCTGGATGTTTCCCAACAGGAGCAATATTATCCTCTTACCCTTTAGTAGATAATGATTTGGTTGACAGAATAGTCATTGATTCAAAAACAGGAGTTAGCGGAGCAGGAGTAAATCCTTCAAGTACCACACATTACCCAAATATTGCAGATAATGTCAATCCCTACAAAATTTCTTCACACAGACATGTTTCTGAAATTCAGCAGGAATTACATGGGTTTGAAGATGTTAAAGTTTCATTTACCCCACATTTAGTTCCAGTTATTCGAGGAATCCAAACAACAAGCCATAGCTTCTTAAAAGAAGAGCATTCAGACATTACTCCTGATGAATTAAGAAAATTCTATGAAAAAACATACGGTAAAGAATACTTCATTAAATTAATGGATGATGGAGAAATTCCTCATTTAAGTTCTGTTAGAGGATCCAATTTTGTTCATATTGGAGGATTTGAAATTGATGATACCGGAAGAATTGTAATGCTGTCCTGTATCGATAATCTTGTTAGAGGTGCATCAGGTCAAGCTATACAAAATATGAACATAATGCTTGGATTAGATGAAACAACAGGATTAAACCATTTTGGACTTAATCCATAAAATATATAACACCCTAAAACAAACAAATAAAAACAAAGAGAGGGAGATAATATGAAAACTTTAATAATTTATTATTCCCAACACGGAAGTACAGAAGTTGTAGCTAGAACACTTGCAAAAGAGTTAAAAACTGATATACTCGAGGTTACTGATTTAAAAAATAGAAGTGGATTTAAAAATAAACTAACTTCCTGTATTGACTCAATTAAAGAAACAAAAACTGAAATAGCTCCTTCTGAAGTGGATTTAACCGAATATAATTCAATCTACATAGGAACTCCAACTTGGGCAGGAAAACCAACACCTGCAATTATAACATTAATTGACAGATGCAATTTAAGAGGAAAAGACCTATACCTCTTTGCAACAATGACTGGCAGAGGGGGACAGGCTACAGTAGACAGAATGGCTGAAAAAGTAAAAGCACGCGGAGCCAGAGTTATTGAGACATTTACATTAAACACAAAGGATAAAGATATTGAAACTTTAATCAATGATACTGAAGTAATTATTGACATATTAGACTTAAAAATGTACAGTGGGTAAATTATGAGTGTTGATAAAAAATCTGAATTAAAAATTAGAGCTATTGAAAATGGTACAGTAATTGACCATATTACTGCAAACAAGTCATTACATATCCTTAAAATACTAGGGCTTCCAGACAGTGAAACTAAAAATGTTACAGTAGCTATGAATGTTTCATCAAAAGAAATTGGTAGAAAGGACATAGTTAAAATTGAAAACAGAGAATTAAACCACGAAGAACTTGACCAAATTGCATTAATTGCACCTAAAGCCAGTGTTAACATTATCAGAGACTACAAACCAGTGAAAAAAGATAAAATTATACTGCCTAATACAATTACTGGAATTATCAAATGTACCAACTCAAAATGCATAACCAATTATGCAAATGAACCTATAGCTCCTAAATTTAATGTTATAAACAACCATCCGCCAGTTGTCAGATGCCATTACTGTGAAAAATTAATTAAAACAGAAGATATCGAAAAACAATTCGAATAATCTTCCACTTATTTTTTTATAAAAAAAATCAGCCAATTAAATAATCAGCCAATCTTTTAGATAATGCCAGGATAGTTAAAATCGGAGGTTTTCCCGGAGAAATTGGTAACACACTTGCATCATCAACAAACAAACCTTTAATTTCAGTTTCCAGGTTGCTGTCTACAAATTTTCCAATAGCTGCACTGCCGCCGGGATGTGCTCCTCTGTAAACTGTAGAAGCTATTGTAGCTGGATTAACACCTGCTTTTTCCAGAATAAAACCTGCAGCAGCTGCACCTTCAGCCAAATACCTGATATCATTAATAGTGTTTATTTTAACAACATCCCCGTCATCAGTTATGTATCCTTTGCATTCATCAGATGTTTTAACCATGATACTCAATATATCTTTAGGTTCAGCATCCCCCCCTATTTTAGACGGAATGAATGATGAGTAATGAGGTGACAGAACAAAGTTTTTGCCAACAACAAGACCTGCCATCTGAACTTCAGTGTTGAAGTTAATGTCTTTTATAACTCCTCCTACTGAAACAAAGGGATCAAAGAACAGTTCTCTTCCGGCATCAATCCCTATTTTTCTTAAAATTAAAGCAGAACCAATAGCTCCGGCAGACAATACCACTGTATCAGAGTGCAATATTTCCTCTTTTCCATTTTTAATAAATTTGACTCCTTTTATCCGATTATCTTCAGTTATCAAGCCAGTGATTTCAGCTTCATCAATGAATTCTGCACCATTTTCAATAGCTATGTCAACAAAGTGTTTTCCTGTCCATTTTGCATCAACAGGACATCCAAATGCACACTGACCGCACCGAATACATTTTTCTTCATAAATAGCTTTCGGCATTTTAATCGGATTTAAACCCAGCTCTTCAGCTGCATCCAAAAATAATTGTGTTCCTTTGCCTATATGAGTGTCATCCAAACCATGAACCTTAATCAGATTTTCAACATAATCATATTCTTCTGAAAGATTAATTCCATAATCATATAACTCCTCATCTAATGCCTTAACCATGTTAGCCATTGAAACCATTGTTGAACCTCCAACACATGTAGCTGTAAGCAAATCAACACTGCCATTGTATTTATCATAATAATTAAAAGCATCTTTAGAGTCAATATATTTTCCTTTTTCGATTATGGTTACTGACACATTAGATTTAGCTAATTCCATTGCTAATATTGCTCCTCCTGCTCCAGAACCTACAATTATTACCATTTAATCACCTTATAACTTTTAAAAAAAAATCTATAACATGAGTTATATTTTTTATTGTATTTAAACACAAAGGATATATTTGGAAAAAGAAATAAAAAAAGAATTCCCTTTATTACAACACATATATTAAACTTAAACTCTAAAAATAGATAATAATATATTATCATGGATATGAAACAATGAATGAAAATCTTGATTTATTTGAAAAAGTCATTAACAAAACCATTCCCAAAGTAGATTATGTGGATATCAGAGGCGGAAACGGAAATAACACCTCCATAATCATGAAAGACGGAGAAGTACAGGAAATCAACACAGGAAACTCTTTAGGTATAAGAATAAGAGTTTTAAATAATGGTGCATGGGGATTTGCTTATACAAATGATTTATCAAAATTAGATGAAATAGCACAAACTTCTATAAAGATATCAAACTCCCTTAAAGGAGATGAATCATTGTCTAAAGCAGATATAATTCAGGATAAAGTATCTACTGATGTTAAAATACCTTTCAGTGATGTTTCAATAGAAGAAAAAAAAGAAATAATGTCTGAAGCCAGCAAAGCTGCCAGTTTAAAAGAAGTAACCAGCACTACTGTTTCCTATTCCGATTCACAAAGCCAGGAAGTTATCTTAAGCAGTGAAGGTACAAGCATTGAAATGAACACAAATAGGGTTGCAATGTTTTTAAATGCTGCTGCAAGTGATGGAACCATGATGCAAATTGGACACAACAGTATTGGTGGAGTAAAAGGCTTTGAAGCTATAAGTGACGAAGACATTGAAGCTTTTGGAAGAAAAATAGGTGAAAAGGCTGTAAGATTATTGAAAGCTGAAAGTGCACCTTCAGGAAGATTCCCAATTATTGCTGACCCTAATTTAACCGGAGTATTTGTTCATGAAGCATTAGGTCATGCAGTAGAAGGGGATCTGATTTTGCAAAATGATTCAATTCTTAAAGATAAATTAGGAAGCAAAATAGGTTCAGACATAGTCAATATCTACGATGATGCAAGCTTAAAAGACGGATTCGGATATTATCCTTATGATGTAGAAGGAGTTAAAACCAAACCTAATCAGCTAGTAAAAGACGGTAAATTAATATCTCTTTTAAATTCAAGAGAAACCGCATCAAAATTAAATATGAAATCTTCAGGAAATGCAAGATCAATAATAGCTGACAAACCAATTGTAAGAATGAGTAACACTTACTTAAAACCTGGAGAGATGTCTTTTGAAGAGCTGATAGAAGATATTCCTGACGGAATTTATCTTAAAGGCTCAAGAGGAGGGCAAGTTGATACCGGAAAAGGAATATTCCAGTTCAATGCTGCAGAAGGATTTAAAATAGAAAACGGAGAAATAACCACTCCGTTAAGAGATGTTTCATTATCCGGAAATATATTAGAAACCCTAAAAAATGTTGACGCTATCGGCAATGACTTTGAACTAAGTGTTGGATTCTGTGGAAAAGACGGTCAGACTGCACCGGTAGGTGACGGCGGACCACATACAAGAATTTTAAATGCTTTAGTTGGCGGAAGTAGCTAATAAAGAGGTGTAATAAAAATGATAAGCCAAGAACATGGAGAATATTTGTTAAATATAGCTAAAAAAGCAGTAAAAACTTATCTTGAAACCGGCGAACAAATTCTTGTTCCTGAAGACTGTCCTGAAGAACTTAAAGAAAAATTAGGTGTTTTTGTAACTTTAAACAAAAATAATCAGTTAAGAGGATGTATCGGATATCCTGAACCTATTGAAAGTGCAATTCAGGCAACAATCAGTGTAGCAATTGCAGCGGCATCTGAGGACCCAAGATTTCCACAGATAATTCCTGAAGAATACGATAATCTGGAATTTGAGGTTACAGTTTTAACAAAACCCCAATTAATGGAAATTGCGCATCCAAGTGAATATCTAAACAATATCAAAATCGGCAAAGACGGATTAATGATTAAAAAAGGATATTCAAAAGGATTGCTGCTTCCTCAAGTAGCAACTGAAAATAACTTTGATGTAGAAACTTTTTTAGAACATACCTGTATGAAAGCAGGAATTAGTGCAGACAGCTATTTAGACGAAAGCTGTGATGTATACACATTCCAGGGACAAATATTTAAATAGCGATAACTTCTGGCAAGAGGTATTAAAAGCATACAATAAAAATAAAAATAAATAATAATCTAAAGTGTTATGTGGAATACCATTTATCCACATCAACTCTTTTAGGCTGTTTTTCATATCCACCAAAATGCAACAACACAGTCCCCATGAATAGCTTCATTTGGATATGCTGTTATTTTTAAAATATGATATTGTTCTTTATTGAAATTAATTCTTATAGCCATTAATCCTATCCAATAATAATTCTTTTACAAAATCTTTTAAAAATTGATATTTTTCATAAAACTCTTTTTCATCACTTATTTTCCCATTATGGATTAATTTACTTCTAATGTCATAAACATCTTTTAATTTTGTTTCAATATTTTCATAATCTCCAAAATTCACTTTATTTTCATTGACATATATCTTTAATGATTTATTAATTGATTTTTCATCCCAAAAATTCATTGAACTCAAATATCTGTTAAGTTCATCATATTCTTCACTATTTTTTTCACTAGCATCATCCCTAAGTTTCTTAATGTGTTTTTTAATCATATCTAAATGTTTCATTGAGTTATTAGAAATTTGATATTTTGGTTTTAAAATTTCTAAAATTGTAATTAAATCTAAAAATTGTGCTTTAAAATGATATTGTGATAATTTAGAATATATTTCTAAAGCAAGAATTAATTTTTTATCATTAATAATACAATCAATATTTAGTTCATCCGTTTTTTCAATATTATAAACTAAATTCTCAATATTTAATAAATTAGTTAAAGAAAGCTGACCTGAAGTAAACTGAACTAAATTTGGAATTAAAGGAAACATCGTAGTTCTGTCTAAATCAAAATCACCAGAAACTAACCAATCATCTTCAACATATCTTGGTTCATCAAGTATATTTGCATCTTTTATTTCTTCATCAATTTCGATAGCTGCAAAGTTATATTCTAATACAAACATTATCAATACTATTTTAAATTTATTTAATATTGATTCTGCATGTTCTCTATTATCAATCGGTTTAATGATTATTGAATATGCATCACTCTTTTTAAGATTTGTTAATTTAAAAGTATAATCATTAATTTCAAATTCATGTGAATTTCCTTCTTCTAAATTTAATTGTGCATACGTTTTCATATTAAATGCAATATTTAAACCATATTTTTCTTTCAAAACCTACCACAACCCTCATCTAAGATAAATTTACATATGTAGTTTAACAAATAAAGAAGAAATAAACATTAAAGAATCATTAAATTAAATTTCATCAGAATCATTTAAATTTTCAGTTACTTTCTCTCCTTTATCAGTCAACCTATACAATCCGCCTTTTTTGACTTCAGGATTGATACATTCAACCAGTTCATGCACTTCAGCTCAGATAATACTTTTGAAATGTGATTTATCATTATCCCCAAATCTCTGGCAATTGCACTTAGTATTTTAACATTACCACTCATTGCTTTCATTGTTTTTGTCCGGTATTTGGAGATTTGCACATAGCTAATCTCTATTAACAATTCACCTGACAATTCCATACTATCACTTATGAACTTCTTACAAAATAAATTGTATCATTATTATAGTTACTTAATGCATCATACTCTGATTGTGTCATGAATCTGAATTTACCAAAGACACCATATTCAACACCCATATAACCAGACCCTGTTGATTTTGCCAAATATGCCGGTATGCTTCCAGAATGTTTTAATGGTATTACTGAATATGGATCAAGAAATTCACCATCCAAGAACTTCCATTATACTCTTTAATGTCCATGACCAAACTTGTGACAATAGCTGCACGATATCCTGCATTAACTCCTGTTGGTAATGTGTTTTTTGTTCTTATTTCATCAACTGGTAGTTTCCAACCTGCTTCTTCATCACTAACAATGCCAGTATCACCTTTTGCCCCAGCATTTCCTTTAGGCCCAGTTGAACCTATTACATCAGTAGCTCCTGTGTTTCTTGTATCTCCTTTAACACCTTGTGGTCCAGTAGCTCCAGTGTCGCCAGTCCCCCCCCCCGCCAGCCCAGTATTTCCAGTAGGTTCTGTGTATCCAGTATCTCCCTTAAATCCAGGGCCTCTTTTGCTTCCAGTTGCTCCAGCCTCACCTTTGTTTCCTGTATCACCTTTAGGTTCTGCGGGTCCAGTCTCCCCCATTTCACATTTCAAACTAGCGAATTGTTCTGGTGTAAAAACATCATATGTGAATGCATAACCAGTATCTCATTTTTCTCTGGTGTCGCATACTACTCTCCCAATAGCAATCCATTCTGTATCTGGCATTATTTATTCCCATCCTCCTGTGTCCATGGTTCAACACTTATGCTTTCCCATTGAATGTGTCCTCCAGCATCATAAATCATTATTGTTAGATAGAAAGTATCAAATGTTATTTTATCGCTTATATCCTCCCCATATGTGAAATCATTAGTGCTTCCACGTCTTATTGTTGCTTTAACATACCCTTATCATAATATAAATCAAAATAATACATTTGAGAATCCAAAGTCAACTGTCCAGTTCCCACAGTAGCATCCTTACTACATGGTCTGATGTTGAATATTTCAATCCTTTTTACCAGAATATGTTCCCAGTTCCAAAATCTTTGTATCTATGTAATGGCTTAATGATTTTGAATTGACTAGTGCTATTACATCCCCATAGCCATGATTGCTGTCCTTTTTTGATATAATCCGACTGAAATATGTATTCCATTGCTTCCACAGATACATTGGCATATACTTTAGGTATGGCCATTACAACATTTCCACTCCCTACATCTTTGGCTAGATTATACATTTCAGTACAATCCACATCCCCATATTGAAAGTGTGTGAAATGTTTGATGAATATTTGATAATGTCATAGCACCTCGTATTGTAATACCATACATTATCATCAAAGCTTGCAAACGGAACGCATATATAACTAATTTCAATAGCTGCTTTTCTTCCAACTTTACTGACTAGTGTTCCGGTTGCATCCTGAACATATAGTACAGTAATGGCTGACTTTTCATTAGAATCTGTTCTAACAACATTGTGGACTCCATTAATCCACCAATCAACAGGAATCCCTGAATCCTGTAATGTTACGCTGTATTCAAATCCCTGAGAGTGATTGTATTTGATTTTACAGTGCTCACAATTGTTGCTCCCAACATCAGCATCAGTCTTTTCTGCAAGTTCAAATATTATGAGAGTATTATCCGACTCTTTCAAAAACTTTGTTGATTTGAAATTTTTTGATGAAAGTTAGTTTTGAATTTTTAATTCCGTTTAAAAATAGTTAAATTTAATAAATAATTGGAGTAAAAGTTTTTATCATGCCAAATCAAAAAACAATTACTCCAATAGTATTTTAGATGTTAAACAATATATATTTTATGATTCTGATGAGGGATTTGTCCTTTCAGACCCTCGTTTTGTGAAAATTTTAAATCCTGTCAAAAGGCTCTAAAATCTTTTGATTTAAGTTTTAAAAAGGATGTTCCTTATTTTAAAATGAGTTTACCTAGATGCCCTCATTGTAGAACTCGTCATATTATTAAATATGGTTTTACAGAAAGAAATTTAGTATTTAAAGAAATAGGTAAAACTAATGTGAATGTTCAGCGTTATATTTGTAAACGGTGCGATAAAACATTTCAAACTGATTTAACAAATCTTGTTGATAAAAATAGCAATTTTACGAACGAATTGAAAAGTGAATATGAATATTTAATTTCAGATTATTTAGAAAGTTTTAAAAATGTTTGTAAATCCTTTAAAAAGTTTTTTGGAATCACTGTTTCACATCAAACAATTGAAAATTGGCTTTTTGTTAATTAAAACATTTTAGAATTTGATTTAGGACGTTGATCAGGTTATTATATCTTTGATGTAGAATGGATAAAAATCAATGAAGAATGGAAATATCGTCACACATTACTTTATTCTATTTCTAATTGCATTGTAGACAATGCAATTTACGATACTGAAGGTGAAACAACAGTTGAAAAGTTTTTAAGAGAATCCACAGCAAATAAAAATAAAAAAGCAATCACAACAGATTTAGATAAAAAATATTCCACAATTATCCCAAAACTAGGTTTCAAACACCAATTATGCATTTTTCATACTAAAAAAAGCTTAAATAAACAATTAAAAAATTTTAAAGATAAAAATCGTCTTTCAGACGAAGAATATCAAGAATGTCACAAACAACTGAAGATGATCAAAGATTTATTCGATTTAAATGACTATGATGAATTCAAAAATGAAGTACAGTCTTTAATTAATCGTAAAGATGATTTTAATCTACTTATTTATAAAATAATTAGAAAATTCATCTTTCCAAGATATAAAAGCTCCATTTATCACTTGAAAGATAATAAAATTGAAAAGACAAGTAACAAAATTGAAAAGACAAGTAACAAAATTGAAAATGCTTTCCAAAAAACAATGCCAAAATCCAGAAAACGGACATTCAAGACCAAACGAGGTGTTTTAAAACAAATATATCGCAGAGATTTGATCTAAAACCAAAATCGCAAAACCGATTTTGAAAATCAACAAAGCTTTTGAAAGAGTCTGAAATTATGTCTGCTTTAATCTAATATAAAAGCAATGATGACATTTATATTTAAATATTATAAAATTTACTAGAGAAAATAATCCTAGAAACAACAATAATTAATTAACTTTATTTTTAATAAAAATGTTTAAATAATTACTTATTTAAAATAATTAATATGGATAATTCTTTAAAAAATATTTTTGAAAGAATAGGTTTGAATACTAAAAATGGATTAATTTATAAAAATTCTAAGAACAATCCTATTAATGCTAGAATTAAATATTCATTAAAACATATTGATTATGATGCATTATATGCTCTTGATAATAATCCATTAATTATTTTTAAAGAATATAATAACATTAATGATTACACTAATAATTATAAAAAATTATTAAATCAAATTTGGAATTTGAATGACATACCTATACTATTTATTTGTCGTCCAGACCAAATAGAAATATATAATGCTAATTTGTTTAATGAAGATGAATCAAGGTTAGCCATCTTTGACAAATTAGAAGATTTAAAATCATTTCAAATTGAGGATATTGTAAATGGTTCCTTTTTTATAAATTATAAAAATGAATTTGACAAATCAAAAAAAGTGCAAAATTATCTATTAAATAACATTTCAGAAACCAAAAACATATTAACAAAAAATAATTTACCTAATAATATAGTTTATGGCTTAATTGGTAAATTAATTTTTTCAAAATATTTAATTGATAGAAAAATAATTAATTACACAACTGACGATTTTTATAATATTATTGAAAATAAAAAAAAATTATTTGACTTTTTTAGGTTAATAGAAGATAGATTTAATTTAAAACTATTTGAATTAAATAAAAGAGACGAACAATGTATTAAACAAGAACATTTAAAAAGTTTATCCAATTTATTTAGAGGACATGATATTGTCCAACAACAAGAAGTTTTATTCTGTCCTTATGATTTTAGTATTATCCCAATTGAATTAATTAGTAATATTTATGAAATATTTCTAGAAGAATATGATGAAACTAAATCTTTTTATACCCCATTATTTTTAGTAGATTATATCCTTGACAACACATTAGATTTAAAATTAGAAAAAAATAATAATTGTAAAATTTTAGATCCTTCATGTGGGTCAGGAGTTTTTCTAGTAGAATCATTACGCCGCATTATAAATAAACATTTAAAATCAAAAGATAAATTAAAAAATAATGAACTGATAAAAATTGTTAAAAATAATATTTATGGTGTTGATAAAGATGAAAATGCCATCTACTTAACTATTTTATCAATTACTCTGACTGTATTTGATTATTTAAATATATTTGAAATAGAAAAATTTGAAATGCCTAATCTGTTGGGAGAAAATTTATTTATTGATGATTTTTTTAATGAAACAGATGATTTCAACAAATTAAATGAATTTGATTTAATAGTGGGTAATCCCCCTTGGGGACATGAAAATACTCCACATTTGAATTATTCTGATGGCAATAATATTCCAATTTCAAATAAAGAAATATCTCAATCTTTTCTAATTAGAGTAAAAGATTTTGCTAATGTTGAAACTAAAATTGCTTTAATTATTCCAAGTAAAACATTATATAACATTACAGCAAAACCATTTAGAAGTTTCTTTTTAAATTTATTTAATTTAGAAAAAGTACTCGAACTATCAATCATGCGTAAACATATATTTAAAAATGCAATACAACCGCCCTGCATTCTGTTTTATGATTTAAATAGGAATACGCATAATAAAATTGAACATAGATCCCTTAAACCAAATAAATTGTTTTATTTCTTGCAAAATATTGTAATTCAAAAATTAGATATAAAATATGTAAAACAAACAGATTTAATTGAAAATGATTGGATGTGGAAATTTTTATTATATGGGAATGTTTTAGATTTTCAATTTACAAGACATTTGAAAAGGATTACTCCTATTAAAGAAATTATTAACAAGAATAAATTAATACATGGTACTGGAGTCCATTGTACCTCAAATTCTAAAGAAGATGCGAGTAAATATTTAGATTATAATTATCTCGATGTTAGCGCTTCTAAAAAAATGCTTAAAAGGTATTATATTGATGAAAGTAATGTAAGTAAATGGAATAAACCTTTTGTTAATAGTACTCGTAATGAAAAACTATTTGAACCTCCATATGTTTTAGTTAAAGCAGGAACTGATAAATACTATCGATGTGTGAGTTCTTTTTCAAACAAACAATGGGTTTTTAAAGACACAATCGTATCAATAAAAGGAACTAACGATAATATTCCTCTTTTAAAATCAATTGTTGGAATATTGAATTCAAAATTATTTACATATTTTGCATTATTAACATTCTCCTCAATAGGAGTAGAAAGAAATAAAATACTTGAAAAAGAATTATTGGAAATTCCATTCATTCAAGATGAAAAAATTGTTTCATATGTTGATAAACTTTCAAATGAACGAGATTTTAAAAAAATCAAAGAAATACAAGAAGAATTAGATAATTTAATTTTTGATTTAATGGATTTTGATGAACAAGAAATTGATTTAATAAACTATTTAATTGATATTACAATCCCAATGTTAGAATCAGAATCTGTTTTAGATGAGAACAATAATGCATTTAGAAATGTTAGGAAAGATGAATTAGAAACCTATGCACAATTATTTATTAATCATTTTAAACATTTCTTTAATGAAAATAATAATGAATATTTACATTCAGAAATATATATTTCAGGGAATTTTATTGGATTAAATTTTATAATAGATAAAAATGCCTCATCTAATTTAATTGAATTTCAAGAAGAGCATGACGTTTTAAACATATTTGGTAATTTAAGTATTATTGAAAAAAATAATTTATACATTCAAAAAGATATTAAAGGATTCACAGAAAATTCTTTTTATGTTATTAAATCAAATGAATATAAGAATTGGCACCCTGCAATTGCAAGATTAGATATTGTAGAATTTATGAATCAGTTAATAGAAATGGGGAGCAAATAATGATTGAATTTAAATTTGCTAAAAATTTTAATTTTGATAAATTACTTGATAAAACTTTTAAACTAGCAATTTATTCTTATAATTATATTTTAAATGAAAAACAATATATTATCAATAAAATGGACAATGATCGTGAAAATATCTATCGTAGTGACTTAGTTAGAGCAATGAAAAAATTAAGATTTAAATATGGTTTAAATTTTGTCGTGCTAAATAAAGAATCTGAAGAAGATGAAGGTAACGGAAAAGGTCGTTTGGATATAAAAATCGAATATACTAAATTATATGAATATGACTTTAATGATGAATTTTATCATACAATTGAATGTAAACGGTTTGGAAATACACCAAACTATAAAGATTATTATGAAAATGGAATCCTTGAATTCATAAATATGAAATATTCTCCAAAAACCAACTATGCTGGAATGATTTGTTTTGTTGAAAAAATTCCAAAAAATCTTAAAAATATTAATGAAATTATTGAAAAGTTAAATAATCATCTTAAGAATAAAAATGTGAATACACTACAACAGTCAAAACATGAATTTAAGTATACATACAAATCAAAACATAAAAGAACAAACCAGAAATGTATGATTTTAACTCATTTATTTTTTGATTATACATCCATTGTTACATAAAAAAATATTAAAATAGATTAATTATTAGATATAATTTAAAATATTTAATGAACTCTAAATAATAATGTACTACACTCAAATCAATTCATTAATTGATTAATAAACTATTCTAATAAATGCATAATATCATATATTATTTTCCAATACTATAATTTAATGACTCTATTATGATTCCATTCACGATGCTTACCAATAGCTACCTAACAATAACCTCAATAAGATCAATGTTATCAATTTGTTTGAAGTAATATTGTGCAGATCCTTCCAGTATTTAGCGAAGATTATAAAATGGTCTTGGTTTGATTGCATCCGGATGCATCAATCCATAATTCTTTAATATCTTCACATTATCAGTTTCATATTTCTCCAACTTGGATTTCTAAACTTTAGTAGCTACAGTCTTTTCTTTCTTGTCAAATATCTGAGCTATTTGAGAACTGTCAATCAACATGTTGGATTCAATTAACAGCAACATTATTTCCTTTCCTTTAACGGTTATTGTTGCTGGATATGAATTTTCAGTATCTAATATCAGTTTCATTTTATAGCCTCCAGTATACAACTATGGCGATTATTACATATAAAAAAATATGAGTAGAAGAATTAGTAAAGCTATTAAAACTTCACTAATATTTAGGAGATAAAATATAGTTTTATACTCTGAAATTACCTTTGATGATTCTGTTAGGTGCATTCATCAGTAACCAACGCTTGACAGGATGAAGAGTTTGGTGTACATCGACAATTCATCACGAATATCTTTACGAAGGAATTCAATCAAAGGATAGAAGTCATACATCTCACCGTCAGGACCTAAAGGTGCAACGGTAGTTCCTGTAGTCTTGGAGCATAACAATTTCATTCCAGAGTTAATATAGTCCATACCGATGTAGGTTTTGTCCCCTATCTCTGAACCACCATCACAGACAACAGTTCCAAGGACATCAATATTATCGACATTATAATAGCTTTTGATTAATTCAACTGGTTCGACTTTGTGGTTGCTTTCGAATATATCTGATTTTAAAGTGGTAAATGATTTATAGATTACAGCCATGTTATTTAAGTTAGCATAGCTTCCAGCTGATTCTTTGAACTTCACTTGAGCTTTAAGGATGGTCATGCCAGTATCATCGCCAGCTTGGAAATTATAGGTGGCAACCTTTGATGAATTCATTATCATGCCAATAGCTGCCTTTTCAATACTACGGCCGATAAGAATACTAACATCATGAAGCGTATCATTAACGGAGATTAAATTGAAATCAAGCATTTAAGCGGAAACATTCAATACTCCACCAACAGTATCAATGGAGACAGTTTCTGAAATTAGTTTTCTGACATTAATTCCTGAAGGGTAGCACCCGGAGCAATGTCTTTGGCCTCACCCAATACGCCAGATTGAATAGCTTCTTCGATATTGACTCTTTGTGACATGTAAGTATAATATTGACTGTTTTCCTGTATCTCTTGCTTTGGAAGTAATCTGGTGAATTTCATCCATTTAGCTGAAGTGTCAACAACGATTTGTGCCCTTACTTCATTTTCTACTTTAGTATCATTTCCTTTAGTTAACATTAACATTCACATCTTAGGCCTGCAAGTACCTTTTAAAGCAAGACTTGGTTTATTTAATAATATACCTGCTTTGATTGTATAAATAACTTTGTATATTAAGGTAACTCATCGTAGATGTCTTTACGCATGATTTCAATGATTAGATAGATCAGAATGTTTTTATCGCTTGTAAGAGGTGCAACAGTAGTTTCAGAAGATTTGGAATACAATACTATTAATGGTGCATTCCTCAGATTAAAACCTATGTATTGTTTGACACCTATTAAAAATCCACCATCTGCTTGTGTAGTTCCGAGAAGATCAATGTTATCAATACCATAGTATTCTTTAATGTCCTCTACAGGTTGAACTAACTTGTTGGATGAGTAAGCTAATTGTTTGACATAGCTTAATGTTTTATATGACTCTGCCATTATTGTTAAATCAGCACCTGCCTCCTGCATTACCTTTGAAAGCTTCCTACGCTTTGATGACAAATTTACCATAGGCATTCATAGTATCCTGAGTTTCACGAGTATTGTAAACAGGAACGTTTGGAGAGCTAATCAAAGTATCGTAGATGTTATATCCAATATGATTATCAATAACTGTAGCCACATCACCTAACAAGTCTTCAAATGAAACAATATCTGAATCAAACACGTCTTTATTGACATTCAACACTCCACCAACAGTGTCAATGAAGATGGTGTCAGTTACTGGCTTTCTGATGTTTAACTTCTTGCAAAGATGCACCTGGAGCAATATCTTTAGCTTCCCAAGTAAACTTTTTTGATAGCTTCATCAAGATTAATGTTTTGTCTGAAATATGTGTAGTAGTTGGAGTTCTCTTTGATTTCCTGTTTAGGAAACAATCTAGCTAACTTTAATCTTTTTTCTGTTTCATCAGTAATGGTTTGAGCTATTACATCATTTTGAACTTTAGTATCATTTCCTTTTGTAATCATTCATTACCACCTTAAGTTTGGCCTGTGGTGCCAATATCGTATGGTCTGAATACTTCAATGTATTTGTAATCATCTGAGCTAGCTACAGGATGCATTGCAATATATTCGCCATCATCAAATTTAATAACTCCAATACTAGTTAGAGGTATTTTGTCATTAACGGCAATGTTTTGATAAACCACTAGCTAATTTTAATCTGAATAAATGTCATAATACAAGGATGGCTGTTTTTCTTTTACCACCAGTCATTGTAACTGAATCGTTAACTGCAATGCCTAAAATGATCTCGCCTTCAGCTGCAGTATATTTTTTAACAGTTGGTTTTCCAATATCTGAGTTTGCAGATAAAGTTACAGCATCATCGACTTTAACTTTGTTTCCAGCATACTCATATCCTGGAGTTTCTCCAGTAGGAATAGTTACAGTAGTTGCAGTATTGTACATTCACCTAATAAGAAAGTTGGGACTTCTTTTCTCTCTTCAAGTAAAATAATTGAATCCGTCATTAAATTTGTCCTCCACTTAAATTCTTTATTATATTATTTATTACTTATAAAGATTTATATGTAATGGCTACTTTTTGACTCTTTCAAAAGCTTTGTTGATTTTCAAAATCGGTTTTGCGATTTTG